>Ga0335085_10000509_pt1 | contig 108521 bp, 109 predicted proteins | sample Lox_Sample_45_FD_206712 | JGI IMG/M metagenome (GOLD analysis project Ga0335085, IMG submission 206712) | Soil microbial communities from Loxahatchee National Wildlife Refuge, Florida, United States - Lox_Sample_4.5 | ecosystem: Environmental > Terrestrial > Soil > Wetlands | place: USA...
GCGTCGAATTGAACAGCATGCTCCACCGCTTGTGCGGGCCCCCGTCAATTCCTTTGAGTTTTAACCTTGCGGCCGTAGTCCCCAGGCGGGGTACTTAATGCGTTAGCTGCGGCACTCAGGGGGTCAACACCCCGAACACCTAGTACCCATCGTTTACGGCGTGGACTACCAGGGTATCTAATCCTGTTTGCTCCCCACGCTGTCGCGTCTCAGCGTCAGCAACGATCCAGAGGGCCGCCTTCGCCGCCGGTATTCCTCCTGATATCTACGCATTTCACCGCTACACCAGGAATTCTACCCTCCTCTATCGCGCTCGAGTCGGCCAGTTTCCAATGCACTTCCGGAGCTGAGCCCCGGGCTTTCACATCAGACTTAATCGACCGCCTACACGCCCTTTACGCCCAGTCAATCCGAACAACGCTTGCACCCTCCGTCTTACCGCGGCTGCTGGCACGGAGTTAGCCGGTGCTTCCTTTAAGGGTACCGTCAAGAGCGGCCTGGATATTAGCCAGACCGCTTTTCTTCCCCTCCGACAGGGCTTTACGACCCGAAGGCCTTCATCACCCACGCGGCGTCGCTGCGTCAGAGTTTCCTCCATTGCGCAATATTCCTGACTGCTGCATCCCGTAGGACTCTGGGCCGTGTCTCAGTCCCAGTGTGGCTGACCATCCTCTCAGACCAGCTACCCGTCTTAGCCTTGGTGGGCCGTTACCCCACCAACTAGCTGATAGGCCGCGAACTTCTCGATGAGTGATAGCTTGCAGGAGCAGAGGCCATCTTTTACCTCAGGAAGCGAACATCCCGTGGTCTTATCCGGTATTAGCTCGTCTTTCGACGGGTTATCCCGGGCTCAAGGGCAAATTGTCCACGTGTTACTCACCCGTGCGCCGGTTTACTAGCCGTATTGCTACGACATTCTCCCACGACTTGCATGTCTCAGGCACGCCGCCAGCGTTCGTTCTGAGCCAGGATCAAACTCTCCATTAAAGCTCAGTGTCACCACCGTTTCGGTCCCGGCTAGAGACCGGAAAACGGCGGACTGACCGCAAAATCAAAAGAATCGGACAGGCATCGGATCCGTTCGGATCCCCCGCCGCCCAATTAGGCATGCACTACTATTCAGTTTTCAAAGACCGGCCCCCGTTTTCAGGGGCAAACGGAAACAATATCGCGCCGTAATATTTCTGTCAACGGAACAGCGCTGTAGAGGTCCCGATTTTTCGACAAACAAGGCAGGTAATGCCCTGAAGCGAGGGGCAATGTAGCATCGGGGTGTAAGCGAAGGAAGGGCTCCGCAGAAAATTGCATCCACAAATTCCTCAGGGCATCACAATGGCTTCCAGAGCCATCGAGGCGCAGCAGCCAAAAATAATCGGACGCACTGCAGTGCCCGCCGACAAGCGCGATGAAGAGTTCGCGAGGTAATCAGGATGCCTGCCGATGACGGCTGGTAGGTGGTTGCTCCGCGTGGCAGGCATGGGCAGCGCAATCACCCCGCTGAACCAGTGCGAGTCCGGCGAACCATCAGAAGCGACTGCCCGAATTCATCAACCTGGGACGAAGCTCAGGCGTACTTTTCACGCGATCTGACGTAGATCGATGACGCCAATTCGGACAGAAAACCCTGAAAAAACGGGCCCTTCCTGCCTCCCAGCCCTGTGGAAACCGTAACATTTGCTAACATTTCAGATTGGAGAACTCCGGCTCTGTGCAAATGACCACATTTGACCACATTTTCCGACCGGCGCGACTTAACATTACTTAACATTTTCGAGTCGCTTCTCTCGGGCCACCCAAACCAGAAAATCCGGCCTCGACACGACCGAGATTCTCGCGATGTCTCCGGGTTCCATCGATGGCGGTGCTCCTCTTATCGCGATGGTGCGCCGTCGGCATTTTGCTGGCAAATGGCGGGGCGAGCTGGAGGTCAACAGTACACAGGTTGTGAACAGACCGAGTTTTGTCGGTCATTGGGGGCCCAGAACCTGGAGAATCCGCGCCCTCCTCGCTTCGCCTGCCCACTCCGACTCGGAATGACACGAGTTCCCGACTTGGCACCTTGTTCGCTAGTTGTCCTCGGGGAGAAGGCTGAGGAGCGGCTACTCAACCAGTTTCCGCAAGTAGACGTATCGTGGTCACGCCCATCAAGTGTTGAACTCTCATTGGTCGCGCGGCGAGGCGCCGCGCATCATCCACGGGCAGGGACGCCCGCGCCACGATTTTCCAGGAAAGAAGAAAGCGGGGAGAGGCTCGAAGCCTGCGCTCACCGGGCAATCCAGGAAGTCAGTTGGCGGTGCCGAGGCGGAGGATCTTTTGGGGGACTGGGGCGATTGCGATGCCGCGGCAGCCGTCGGGCGCGCACGCGCCCTTGTTGTGATTGCCGAACATGTAGGAAAACGCGAAGCGACGACCGTCTGGAGACCATACGCCGTGGTTGGCGTTGAGGCTGCAATCCGTGGCCTGGATGGCTTTGCCGCTGGTCGCTATCTCCATGAAGATTGCGTAGTTGCCGTTCACGCAAGCGCGGTTTGATTCGAAGATCAATACGCGATCGTTCGGCGACCAATCCGGCGTGCGCGCATTGAGCGCATCGAGCTGATGCAGGTGCAGGTCCTGGGTGAGCGCATCGCCGACCTGCTCTATCCAGATCTGGTTGTGCTGATCATCGTAGGACTGGCCCGCGATCGGCGCCTGCGCCGCAATCGCGAGCATCGTGCCGTCGTGCGATACGTCAGGCTGTCCGGTCCAGATCACGGTCGGCAGCGAGAGCGTCAGGATCGGGTCGCCGGAAGAGATCGCAACCTGGGTCAGATGTGGTCCGGTGTCGCTCGGCACCGTGCCCGTGACCGCGACCGAGGCCCCATCGGGGAACCATGATGGATACGAGGGAGGCCCGACCGAATCCGGCAGAGGGATTTTGGCGGGATTGGTACCATCGGCGTTGACGATCCACAGGCCGAGCCGATCGGTGCCGCTCTGGTTGATGCCGGTGAACGCGATCTGGCCGTTGGTTACGTTTGGGTTCCTGAGCCAGTCCGGACGCGTTGCCGAGACTCCGTCTTCGAGCGCGAGAAATTGCTGTGCCCTGCCTCCCGCGAGCGGCACCGTCCAAAGCGTCCAGTATTGGGTCGTCGATGCGCCGTGGCAGTCGGTGCTGACCTCGCATCGGCTGAACAGGACGGTGAGGCCATCGGGCGAGAAGCGCGGCCAGTAGTCGAGCGCGCCGGGCTGATGGGTGAGGCGGCGCGATGGGCGAGCGAGTGCGGGGGTGGCGGTGAGGAGGAGGGAGAGGAGGCAGAAGATGATGCGCCGATGCATGGTGATGCGTCGATGGTAACGCGGAATCAGGAAGCAGAGAATCCGCAGACTACGCAGATTTCACGGATTCAGACACCGGATTCCTCAATGAAAAGTTCCGGAGCGAGAAACTGGAAGACACTTCGCGTGGCCGGCGGGGCCGCCAGCCACCATTGACCAAAAGGAAAAGAAGGAAAAAGAAGCACAGGCGGGAAGCCTGTGACAACTCAAGAACCCGATAGAAGCTATTCAGGATGGTCGGCGAGGAGGAAGTACACGGCGCCGGCTATCGCCAGTACGCCGGAGATTATGAACATCGGGGCGTAACCCAGTGATGCTGCGATTGCGCCGAGGCTGTAGGGGCCGAGCATTGCTCCTATGTCATAGAGAGACTGGTAGATGCCTGCAGAGCGGCCGGTGGCGCCCAAGTCTGTGCGGGCTATGATCATCGCGCTCAGGGCTGGATAGACATAGCCGTGGCCGATGCCGCCTGCCACGCCCGCGATATCGAGCAGGTCGTGGTGGCCGGTGCCGGCGATCAATGCGATGCCGAAGCCGAGCATCGCCATCGAGGGCGCGAGCGTGCGCTCGAGGCCGAAGCTGTCCATCATGCGGCCCGTGAGGATGCGCACCGCCATCCCCGTCACGGAGTACACCGCGAAATAGGTCCATACGCGGCCGACGCCGCGCTGGTAGGCGAACGGGGCGACGAAGCTCAGGCGCGGCGAGATCGCCAGCGCGAACAGGATCGTCACGATCCATAGCGGCATCAGGCGGCGATCGAAGAGCAGTTGCAGGTACGTCTTCGCAGCGGCGGGTGCGCGCTGCTGACCGTGATGCGCCGGCGGGTCGGCGGGAATCATCGAGACCAGGAATGCGGAGGCGGCGGTGGCCGCGAGGACCGCGGCATAGAACGCATTGAAGCCGAAGCGATGGATGAGCACCTCGCCGCAGTACGGCGCGATCGCCGCGGGGCCCATCCCGCACAGGCTGAACGTGGCCATCGCGCGCCCCTCGCGGCCCTTGGGCAGCAAATCGTAAACCAGCGCCAACAACGCGACTCGCGCGGTGCCTTCGACGGCACCGTGCATGGCGCGGACGGCATAGACGGGCCATCCGACGGCGTGGATGGGCATGTAGAGCAGGATGATCGCGGTGTCGAGGGCGAGCAGGCGCGCGGCGGTGTTGCGACGCCCCATATGATCGATGAGCGGGCCGGCGGCAGGGCGCGCGAGGAGTGAGGCGAGCGACCATAGCCCGACGATCGCGCCGATCGCGGTGGAGGTCGCGCCGAAATCGACGAGCTGGAGGGGATAGAGGACGAAGAGATTGAGAGAGAAGTTGAGGGCGAAGGTAGAGGCGAAGAGGAACCAGAAGCTGCGGGAGTAGGATGCGTGGTGGGCGGGCTGGGGGGTCTGACCCGGTTCCGGTGACAAATCCGCAGCCGCCCCTCTCATCCGGGAGAGTTTACTCACCACAAAGGCATCAAGACACCAAGATAAGAAAATATTCGAGCTCTCTCTTTTCTGAACCTGGTGCTGGTGTCCTGGTCGTTGGTGGTCCTCAACAGGTTTCCGCAATTAGACTCATCGTGATCATACCCACCAGGTGATGAACTCTCATTGGTCGCGCGGCGCAGCGCCGCGCATCATCCACGGGCAGGGACGCCCGCGCCACGATTCTTCAGGAAAGAACGACAAAAGGAGCGCAGGAAGGAAGCCTGTGCCTCTTGCGTTCCCAGGGTTAGCGCGATGGCGCCGGACTGATATGGCCTTTGAGAATTACCTGACCGTTGGGATGTTGGCTCTCAGGATATGATTCGAGAGTCACCGTGATGGTTGCGGCGTCCCTGGGGGGAATTGGGATTGGGACGGTGGCTTTGCCGTCAGGGTCGGGGGTGAACTCCGCGGCGAGTGAATCGGGTTTGTGCTTTCCTTCCCACCATACTCGGTAGAGCTTGTCTTTGCCCGGCGCTGTGAAGCCGGCTAGCTGGAGAATTGCGGAGCCGATCTTGTCGCTGGCGAGTAGCGCGCCGGCGGGCGATGGCGATGAAGTCGTCGCGACGGCACTGGTTTCGGGGCCGACTCCGCTGAGCTTGACCATCCGCGTGTCGGGAGCGGCGACGATGCGCTTGAGGATGTCGTCGGTGGCGGCGCGCTGCGCCGCAGTCGCATTGCGATGCTCGATCGAGACGAGGCGATGCTTGAGCTGCGTCAGGGTCTGATTCATGGTGGCGACTTTGCGCAGATAGCGATTGGTGCGAGCGGCGAGCGTGCTGGAGAGCTCGATGAGCACGATGGATGCGGCGATAGAAGCCGCCAGGCCCATCCCGGCGACGGCGCGCCAGAAGGCGATGCGGCGCCACCAGGGGTTGGGGTTTTCGGGGGTGGCAGGTTGGTTTGCGGCGGCAGCGCCGGGAGAAGATTGGATCGCGTGTGCGCCCAAGTCGCTCTCGGAATTGCTAAGGGTTTTCAAAGGGAATTGATCCATTGGTGGCGCGGGTAAAATACACCCGCGCGCCCTCGGCGGGCAGGGCCGCCTGCCCCACTATTTCGGGCGGGAGATTCGCCCGATTGGGTAAAAAACGAAGCAGAAAGGCGGTCTTTTGCAACGATGCTTTGTTGCATGGCGCGTTTCCTATATTAATAGCTGTTCGGGCGATGCGACAGATTCAGGATATACACGTTCGCGATGCGGAGCCGCTTATTTCTCCGCGCTTGCTCAAAGAGGAATTTCCGGCTGACGAGCGAATCGCGAGCGTGGTAGTCGAGGCGCGCGAGACGGTGCGCGCGATCCTGGCGGGCCGCGACTCGCGCATCCTGTGTATCGTGGGGCCTTGCTCTATCCACGATCCGTTGGCGGCGATCGAATATGCGAACCGCCTGGCGCGTTTGCGCGACGACGTGGCGGACCAGATGTTCGTGATGATGCGCGTGTACTTTGAGAAGCCGCGCACCACGGTGGGATGGAAGGGGCTGATCAACGACCCCGACATGGACGACAGCTGCAACATGCGCGAGGGCCTGCGAATCGCGCGGCGACTGCTGGTGGAAATCAACCGGATCGGGCTTCCGGCGGCAACGGAAATGCTCGATCCAATCACGCCGCAATATATCGCGGACCTGGTTTCGTGGGCGGCGATCGGCGCGCGGACGACCGAGTCGCAAACGCATCGCGAGATGGCGAGCGGGTTGTCGATGCCGGTGGGGTTCAAGAATTCCACGGAAGGCAATTTGCAGGTGGCGATCAACGCGGTGGAATCGGCGCGCCGGCCGCATTCTTTCCTGGGCATCACGCAGGACGGGATGAGCGCGATTATCCGGACGGCCGGGAATCCCGCCACTCACGTCGTACTGCGGGGCGGACGGAATCCCAACTACGACAACAACAGCATCGCGGAGTGCGTGAAGATGCTGGAGCGCAGCAAGCTCGAGCCGCGAGTGCTGGTGGACTGCTCGCATGCGCAGACCAACAAGGACTACAACCGGCAGGCGGGGGTGTTCGATGAGATCATCGGGCAGATCTGCGCGGGATCGCGCGCGATCATGGGCGTGATGGTCGAGAGCAACCTGGAAGCGGGGAATCAGCCGATCAGCAGCGATCGCGGGAAGCTGAAGTACGGCGTGTCGGTGACGGATCCCTGCATTGATTGGGAGACGACGGAGCGATGCGTGCGCGGGGCGGCGGCGGCGTTAAGCGGGATGAAGACCGCGGCATCGGCTGGGTAAAAGGTCCCCCTCATCCGGCGCGCAGCGCGCCACCTTCTCCCCGAGGGAGAAGGCTTTCGGACACAACCTCCGACATTCTCAAAAGACCGTGGCGCGGGCGTCCCAGACCCGGGAGCCTGTCGCATCGGCGGCATTTTTTGTCTGCACGTCTGGTGGCACGCGTCACAGGCGTTAAGATCCCTCGGCTTCGCTCGGGATGACGTTCGGGCGTTGGGCGGGAATGATTGAGGACGGCGGTTGGACGACAATTTTTCACAAACTCTCGGGATGACGGAGAGGGGACTTCGATCGTGATGACGCGAAAGAGTGCGTCAATCCTGGCGGTGTTCGGCCTTCAGCTTTTCGCTGATTAGCATTGCGTTCAGGGCGGCGGTTGGGCGGACGGGATACTCGGCGGGCTTGCGCAGAGCCTTCAGGCGCGAATCGAGATTCTGCAGATCCGCCAGGGTATGAGCGCGGAGTTCGTTGAGCGTCGGGCGCGGTTGCTTGCGCTTGCCGTACTCCATCTGCGTTTGGAGGATCGGGGTGACAGAGGCGGGCGGCTGGCGGAACTCGCGGGTGACCGTAGCCGGGCTCTCATCGATGAGGCCGACCAAATCGCCGATGCAGGCGCCGGTTGAATTGAGCGCGCGGAAAATCTGCTTGCGCCCCGGGGTGGAGATTTTGCCGGCCGACAACTTCATCCGCGGCGTGCCGTGATATTCGACCAGCTTGTAGTTGAAATCTCCCGCAGGCGCATCGTCGCTGACGGCGAGGGCGGTACCGATCCCGAACGCATCGATCGGAGCGCCATCTGCTACCAGACCCGCGATTTTGTACTCATCGAGATTGCCGCTCGCGAAGATGGCGACATCGTTGAGGCCGGCCTGGTCGAGAATCTTGCGCGAACGAAGCGAGAGGTCGAGCATGTCGCCGCTGTCGAGGCGGATACCGGTCAGCTTCGAGCCCGACTCCCGCATCTTGAGACCCACTTTCGCGGCGTTACGTACGCCTTCGAGCGTGTCGTAGGTATCGACCAGCAAGGTACTCAGGCGCGGGAAAGTCTCGGCGAAATTTTCGAACGATTTAAGCTCGCCCTCATGCGCCATCACGAAGCTATGGCTCATCGTGCCGTATGCCGGGATGCCGTAGCGGCGGCCCGCGGCAACGCTGGCCGTACCGGCGAAGCCGGCGAGATAGCTGGCGCGCGCCGTGATAAGTGGCGCATCGGCGCCTTGCGCGCGGCGCGGTCCGAAATCGACCAGGCGCCTGCCCATCGCCGCCGTCGCACATCGCGCGGCCTTGGTGGCAGCCATGCTGGCAAAGGCGACCTGGTTGAGGGCGAGGGTCTCGACGATTTGCGCCTCGATGAGCGGGGCGCAGATTTCGACGACTGGTTCGCCGGCGAAAAAGATCCCGCCCTCGCGTACCGCCCGCACCGAGCCGGTGAAGCGGAGGGCGGCGAGGAATTTCAGGAAATCGGGTTTGAAGAGGTTGAGCGATTCGAGATACGCGAGGGCGGTCTCATCGATGCGAAATTGTTCGAGCACTTCCAGCAGGCGCTCGATTCCGCACGCGACCATGTAGCCGCGGTCGTGGGGCATCCGGCGCATCGAGACTTCGAAGGCCGCGGGCTCGTTCATATGATGCTCGAAGAACGCGGCACTGACGGTGAACTCGTAGAGGTCGGCGAAGAGCGCAACGTCGGTCGCATCGAAATGAAGATCGGTCGGCATCAGCTGGAAGCTCGAATCGTCAGCGCGGCGGTTCCGGTGGAGCGGGCGGTTTGGGCGGAGGGGGCGCGGGCGCAGGCTCCTGCACGATGCGAGTTTCGCCCGGACGATCGTGGAGGCCTTTGGCAATCGCCTTCAGGCGTTCCGCCACCAGGTAGTTGATCGTACCGGGCTCATCGACAGTGCCGGCACGCACACCGGTGAGCAGCTCAATGCCGTCATCGATGGTGTCGATCGAATAGATGTGGAAGCGGCCCTCGTTGACCGCGGCGATGGTCTCGGGCTCGAGCATCAGGTTTTCGACGTTGGCGCGCGGGACCATCACGCCCTGGGTCCCGGTGAGGCCGATTGCTTTGCAGACGCGGAAGTAGCCTTCGATCTTTTCGTTGGCGCCGCCGATTGCCTGCACGTTGCCGTGCTGGTCAACCGAGCCGGTCACCGCGAGCTCCTGGCGAATGGGGACGCCGGAGAGCGCCGAGAGGAGCGCGTAGAGCTCGGTGGAGCTGGCGCTGTCGCCATCGATGCCCGAGTACGATTGCTCGAAGCAGATCGACGCGGTCATCGCGACCGGCTGGGTCTGGCCGAAGCGCGAGCGCAGAAAGCCGGTCAGGATCATTACGCCCTTGTCGTGGGTGGAACCGGAGAGGCGCGACTCGCGCTCGATGTTGACGATGCCGGCCTGGCCCATCGCGACCGTAGCGCTGACGCGCGAGGGGCGGCCGAAGCTGTATCCTCCGACATCGAGGACAGCGAGGCCGTTGATCTGGCCGACGGCGGCGCCCTTGATATGGACCACCAGCGTGCCACGGGCGATCAGGCGGCGGATTTCCTCTTCGATGAAATTGAGACGCAGCCTGCGCTCGTTGAGGGCGCGCTCGACGTGGGCTCCGTCGACGCGGTCGGCCTTCTGCTCGCGCGCGAAATAGGCGGACTCGCGCGCGAGATCATCGACCGGCTCGAGCATCGCGATGACGCGGGAACGATCGCCGGCCAGCCGCATCCCGTACTCGACGATCTTCTCGAGCGCGGGCGCCGAAAATGCGCCGAGACCTTCGCGGCGCGCGAGTTCTCCGATCCGGGAGGCATAGTGCAGCGCGGCGGCGCGGTCCGCATCGACCGCGGGGCGCATCTCAGCCTTGATCTTGAACAACTCGGAAAATTCCGGGTCGTAGAAATAGAGCATGTTGTAGAGGTAGGCGCCGCCGAGCACGACCAGCTTGGTATGGACCTCGATGGGCTCGGGACGAAGGCCGCTGGTGGCGAAAAACGGAATGGGCTCGAAGGTTTCGATGGTCAGGCGGCTCGACTTGAGGCTGCGTTTGATGCTTTTCCACACGCCCGGCTCGATGACGGCATCTTCGAGGTCGAGCACGAGGAACCCGCCGTGCGACTTGAGGTAGGAACCGCCGATGATGCGGGTGAAGTTGGTGCCGCCGCGGCCGAGCGGATCGATCCATCGCTCGATGGTACCGAACAGGTTGCGGTACGAGGGCGCATCCTCACTGACCACTGGTGCACCCTTGGTAACTGAGTTGTCGACCAGCAGGTTGATCTCGTACTCGAACCATCGCGGCTCCTCGCCACCGCCCATCCTCGGCTCCTCGCCCTGGCGCGGCTCGGCGGCTTCGCGGAACCGATCGAGATGCGAAAGCATGTGATCGGAAACCTGGTCGAGGTAGATGGTGACGCCCGGGTTGTTGAAGTGGCGCTTGGTTTCCTCGATGGCGGGAGTGATGAGGCGCGCGGCGAACGAGCGCTCGATAGCGCGGATGTCGTCGACCAGCTCGCGCATCACCTCCTGTTGGCGCATCACGAGCTTGGCGAGCTCGTCCTGTAACTCACCCTGCGAGCGGGCGAGTTGCTCGCGCTCCTGCTCCGAGCGCGCGGCGATGCTCTTCTGGAGGGCCTCCGGAGACTCCGGCATCTTGCCGTCGACCAGGGGAATGAACAGGATCTGGCCCTGGGGAGAGCCCTGGAGAGCGAAGCCGCGCTCGCGCGCGCGCGCCTCGAGTCCACCGAACATTTCTTGCGCGCGCCGGTTGTACTTGTCGCGCAGGGCGGTGCGCTCGCGATCGAAATCCTCGCGGCGGAAGGCCTTGGGGAGCTGCTCGAGCAGGTAGCTGACCAGCTCGCTCATCTTCTGGCTGAGCTCGCGTCCCTGCCCCGCCTTCAAATAGATCGCGACGGGAGCTTCGGGGCTGCGGAAGTTGTTGACGTACACCCAGTCACCCGGGGTGGGCATGGTGGCGGCCTTTTCATCGAGCAGCCGCAGCGCGGACTCGCGCTCGTTGCGAGTGCGAAGGCCGCTGATGAAGACGTTGTAGCCGGGCGCATCGATACCGATGGCGAGCCTGAGGGCATCGAGTGCGCGGTGCTGTCCAAGCAGATCGTCGGTTTCGAGCGACTCGGCCGCGCGCAGCAGTTCGTCGCCGACGACGGGGACGCGCGCGGTGAGGTCCGACGCCTTCAGTTCCGGGTGCGGCTCGGCGGGCTTGAGTTCAGCCTTGTTCCTTGGGCCGTTCGGTTCGTCCATGTTGCTCCGGTGCCGGCGAACAGGTCTCAGGAGTCCTTGAGTCGAATGCGGCGCGGCTTCTGCTTGGGCAGCGTGATCGTGAGAGTGCCGCCGGACCATCGCGCGGTCGCGGCCTCAGCGTCGATGGTCTCGGAAAAAGTAAACGAGCGTTCGGCTCTGCGATTGGCGCTGACCGAGCGAACGGTGACGCGCCGGCCGAGGCCCTCTACTTCGATCCCGGTGGGATCGACTCCCTCGGTGATGACGCGGACCTCGTAGTGCTCGGCGCGCTCGACTATCTCGGCCTGCTCGAACTCGGTGGCGCCGCGGCGCCATTTCTCGATGAGCAGCTCATCGAAGAATTCGTCCAGAACGCTCTCGAACGGTCCGGGCATCTTGTCGTTGCGCTTGGCCATCTGCGAAGAATCTGGCTGATTCTAGGGCGGCGCGCCGGTCGCGGTCGAGAGTCGAGCGTAACCCCGGCGCGCTTGCCACTACAGCATCGTGGGCGTATCGTTCGCATCGTGCCGAACCTCAACAAAATTGTCGCTGCCACCGACTTTTCCGAAGACTCGTCGCTCGCTCTGTCGTACGCGGAAGACCTGGCGCGCAAGTTCGGATCAGAACTGGTGATCCTGCACGTCGATCAGCCGCTGGCGCCGGTGATGGCGAGCCCGGACCTGGGGCCCGCGATGGATGTGGGGGCGATGAGCCGAATCGCCGAGGAACAGCGCATCATCGCGCAGCGCGAGCTGGACAAGATCGTGCAGCGGCTGCGCGACAGCGGATTGAAGGCGAGGAGCCTGCTGAAGGTAGGATCGCCGTTCCTGGAAATCCTGCACGCCGCGCAGACCGAAGCCGCGGACCTGGTGGTGCTGGGTACGCATGGGCGCACGGGGCTCGCGCACGTGCTAATGGGTAGCGTGGCGGAGCGCGTGGTGCAGAAGTGTCACGCGCCGGTGCTGACGATTCGGCACCCGGATCGGAAGTTCAAGCATCCGCTGGATAAGTAGAGAGAAGCGACCCTTCGCAATTTACGCCGGGATCCCTCGCAGAGCCCAGGGACGACCGCGGACACGCCTCGCGGCCGGTTCAAGCATCCGCTCGAGAAGTAAGTACCCTCACCCGCACGTCATCGCTCCTGCAACGGACGCAGGAGCGACGCCGCGCCGCCTTCTCCCGTGGAATAACGGGCGAGAGATTCAGAGCGCGAATTTTTTCCTATCTTCCCTTGTACTTGGCGGGGCGCTTTTCGATGAAGGCGCGCACGCCCTCCTTGAAGTCTTCGGACCGCGTCATCATCGTCATCGACTCGTCGTCTTCGCGAATGGCGGTGGCGAGATCGGTGAAGAGGTGACGCCACACGAGCTTCCTGGCTTCGGACACGCCGAGCGGCGAACAGTTGTGGGCGATATGGCCGGCGACTTCGCGCGCCGTGTCGATCAACTTCGCCTGGGGAACGACGCGATGCACCAGGCCGATACGCAGCGCTTCTTCCGCATCGACGAGGCGGCCGGTAACGGCGAGCTCCACAGCGCGCGCGACGCCGATGATGCGCGAGAGCATCCACGATGAACCGTGTTCAATCGCGAGGCCGCGCTGGACGAAGATCAGGCCCATGCGCGCGTTGTCGGACGCGATGCGGATGTCCTGGTAGAGGCAGGTGGTGAAGCCGAGGCCGACGCACGCGCCGTTGATCGCGCCGATGACGGGTTTGCTGAGCCCGAGCACGTAAGCGTACTGGTTGCGATAGTCGGGACGCTGCTGGCGTATCCATTCATCCTGGTCGGCGGAGGGGGCGGGAGCGCCAGTCGGGGTGGCGCGGCCGGCGGAGATGTCGGAGAGCGCGCCCATATCCGCGCCCGCGCAGTAGGCACGGCCCGCGCCGGTGACGATGATCGCGCCGATGTTGGGATCGCGATCGGCATCGAGCATCGCGGTACGGGTCTCGGCGCCCATCGAGGGAGTCCACGCGTTCATCTTCTCGGGGCGGTTGAAGGTGATGGTCGCGATGCGATCGGACTTGTCGTAGATGATTTCGGCGAAGTTCATTGGTTCCTCCGTGGGCAGAGGAGATCAAAGCATCAAGCGGAGGAGAAATCTAACGGTGCGAAGCCGTGCGGTAGATGAAAGACCCTCCGATGCGTTGTCCAAGTGATGGGGGCTGAGATCCTTCGTTTCGCTCAGGATGACGTGAGTCGCGATTGCGGTTGGAGAATTCGCGCGCGGGCTGTAACGCCTGAGATTGTACCACGCCCCTTGCCCCCGCCTTGGAAAGGAGGGGGAATTCTTTGGAGGCTTTCATCGATTCGCTTTGGTTGTTAGTTACTCCGTGATGCGGCGACGATCCTCTCCTTCATTCAACGCCTTCGTTTCGATCTTCATAGCCCTTTTTGTCACATCCAGCAGCGCGATCGCGGCGGGCAGCGACACCTCGGCGCGGGCGCAGCATGGGATGGTGGTGGCGGAGACCGCGGAGGCATCGGCGGCGGGGGTTGAGATCCTGAAGGAGGGCGGCAATGCGGTCGATGCCGCGGCAGCATCGGCATTGGCGACGGGGGTGACGCATGCCGCTTCGTGCGGGCTCGGCGGGGGCGGCTTCATGCTCATCTACCTCGCGAGCACCGGAAAATTCTATGCGCTCGACTATCGCGAGCGCGCGCCGATGAAGGCATCGGCGACGATGTACATCCGCGACGGCAAGCCCGACGAATCACTCGCACGCAACGGCGCGCTGGCGATCGGCGTACCGGGAGAGATCGCGGGTATCGATGCGGCGTTGCGGCGGTACGGCACGATGAAGTTCCAGCAAGTAGCGGTGCCGGCGGTGCGCCTGGCCGAAGACGGATTCTCGCTGAACCCGCACCTGGCGCATGAGATCGCATCGATGCAAGACAAGTTGAAGCTGGACCCTGCGATGGCGAGCGTGTTTCTCAAACCCGACGGCAGCGTGCCCAAGCCGGGCGACCTGATCTTCAACAAGAACCTCGCGGCAACAATCAAGAAGCTGGGCGACAAGCCATCGGAGAATTTCTACCACGGCGCGATCGCGGAAGATTTGGCGGAGTTCATCCAGGCGAAGGGCGGGATCATGACTACCGATGACTTCGCCGCATACGAACCGATCTGGCGCGAGCCTTTGCATCGCCCCTATCGCGGGTACGAGGTCTACACGATTCCGCCGCCGTCATCGGGCGGGGTGGTGCTGGAGATGCTCGGGATGCTGGAGCCGGGGCACCTGGGCGGACTGGGCGTGAATACGCCGCCGTACCTGGCGCGAATCGCGGAGGTAATGCGCGAGGGGTTCATCGATCGCGAGAAATACGGCGACCCGGCGTTCGTGGATGTACCGATCGCGGAACTACTGTCGGCGAAGCATATCGACCAGGCGCGCGAAGAGGCCCTGCATCACAAGATGAGTCCGCCGCCGACGGCGCCGCACGATCATGGAACCGCGAACCTGATCGCGGCGGATGCCGAGGGCAACGTCGTGGTGCTGACCACGACAATCAATACCTCGTTCGGGTCGAAGCTGATGGAACCCAAGACGGGAATCATCCTGAACGACGAGATGGATGACTTTTCGGTGGCGGTTGGCGTGCCCAACGCGTTCAGGCTCCAGGGCGCGGCCGCGAACGCGATCGCGCCAGGGAAGCGTCCGCTATCGTCGATCTCGCCGACGATCGTCATCAAGGGCGGCAAGCCGGTGCTCGCGGTAGGAGGATCGGGGGGGCCGACGATCATCACCGGGGTGCTGCAGGTGGCGCTGGATGTGATCGATTTCCACCTGGGGCCGGGAGTGTCGGTGGACCTGCCGCGGATACATGAGCAGGCGATGCCCGAGACGGTGCTAATCGAGGAGAAGATGTCGCCGAAGACGGTGACCGCGTTGCAGCAGATGGGCTTTCAGACGCATACGCTGCCGATGCTCGGGGCGGTGGGCGCGCTCACGATCGAGGCGGGCAATCTGCGGGGCGCGGGCGACCCTCGCAAGGGCGGCATGGCCAGCGGGTACTGAGAACCGCAACCCGGTTCCGTCATTCTGAGCCAACGGTGAAGAATCCCGGCGAACGGTCGCATTGCCAGCGTTGCGCTGAGATTCTTCGCTGCGAAGACTTCGATCGGAATGACGGAAAAGCGGGCTATGGTTCTCCAAGTTTTTTGTTGAGCTCGTCGATCTTCAGTTCACCTTCGCGGGTTTGGCCGCCGATCTTGAGGAACTTCTCCATGTTACGTCGGCCGGCTTCGATGCGGATGAGCTGCTGAAAAATGTAGCTCTCGTCTTGCAATCCTTCGGCCAGCGGCTTGGTGGCGGAGTTGATCGCTTCTTTCGCGAGTCGCACTGCCTCGACGGGGAAAGACGCGATACGCTTTGCCAGGTTCATTACGTAGGGGCCAATCTTGTCGGCCGGAAGAGCGCGGTTCAGATAGCCCCAGCGCTCGGCCTCGTCGGCCTGCATGTCCACGCCGCCGAGGATGATCTCGATGGCGCGGTTGCGGCCAATCAGGCGGGGCAGCTTCTGGGTGCCGGTTCCGCCGGGAATGATGCCGAGCGGCACTTCCATCTGATTGATTTTGGTCTTGCCGAGCACGCCGAAGCGCATGTCGAAGCCCATCGAGAACTCGCTGCCGCCACCGCCCACGCGTCCTTCGATCTGCGCGATGGTGATCTTGTCCATCGTGCTCATCCGATTGCACATCGCGTGGTAGTCGTTGTTGGCCGAGGCCTCGCGGCTGGCGGGCTTGTCGATGGGAAAGGCCAGGATCGCGCTCACGTCGAAGTGCGCGAGAAAAAAGTCGGGATTGGCGCTCTTGAGGACGAAGACCAGGCAATCGCGGTCCGCCTCGACATCTTGCGTCATGCGGGCGAGCTCGCCCCACAGGTCCAGCGTGATGATGTTGATCGGCGGGGCGTCAACTGTGGCGGTGACTATTTTTCCGTCGCGCGCGAACCTGATCAGCTTGTATCCTTCGTAAGCCATCTTCCGATCCTCCGGGACTGGCCTTACGCCCGAAGGCCGGAAGATTTCAAGCGGTGGCTGACGTGACCTCCGGCAGATGCGCGCGGACTTGCGCGGCCAGCTCATCATCGGAAATCGAGGTGTTGCGGCCGGCGGCGTACTGGCTATCGACCCATTCGGTGATCTTTTTCACCGCGTCGGACTGCTTGCTGACCTGGTGCGGCTTATCGAGCTTGAAGAACGAGTTAATCCACCATGCGACGCCGGCGGTGCCGGAGGTCTTGTCGACGGCAACGCGCGGGGGGCGGTGCAGAATCTTGTCGGTATCGAAGATGTTGTAGATCTCTTCGTCCTTCAGGAGCCCATCGGCGTGGATTCCCGCGCGGGTGGAATTGAACTCGCGCCCGACGAACGGATAGTTCGAGGGAATCTTGTAGCCGATTTCGTTTTCGAAGTAGTCGGCGATCTCAGTGATGACGGCGGTGTCGATGCCGTTGTTGCCCTTGAGCGAGATGTAATCCATCACGAGGCCTTCGACGGGAGGGTTGCCGGTGCGCTCGCCGTAGCCGAGAAGAGTGCCGTTGGCGTAGGTGCATCCGTAGAGCCATGCCGCGGTCGCATTGGCGAGCACCTTGTGAAAGTCGTTGTGCCCGTGCCATTCGAGGCAATTCGACGGCACGCCGCATTCGCGGCGCAGGCCGAGAATCAGCTTGGGCACACTGCGCGGAAGAGCGACACCGGGATAGGGCACGCCGAACCCAAGCGTATCGCACACACGAATCTTCACCTGCGCGCCATGGCCGGCACGCAGCTCCATCAGCTTGTTCACGAAGGGCACGACGAAGCCGTGGAAATCGGCGCGGGTGGCATCTTCGAGATGGCAACGAATCGCCAGGCCCATATCGAGCGCGGACTTGACGATATCGAGATAATCCTCGAGGGCCTGGCCGCGGGTTTTACGGAGCTTGCGGAAGATGTGGTAGTCGGAGCACGAGGTGAGGATGCCGGTCTCCCTGATGCTGATTTCGCGCACCAGCTTCAGGTCGGCCTTCACCGCGCGAATCCATCCGGTGACTTCGGGAAATTCGTAACCAAGCGCGAGGCAGCGGCGGACGGCTTCGCGATCGAGGTCGGAATACAGGAAGAACTCGGTCTGGCGGATGATGCCGTTGGGGCCGCCGAGCCGATGCAGCATCGAGAAGAGCGCGACGATCTGCTCGACGCTGTAGGGAGGGCGCGCCTGCTGCCCATCGCGGAACGTGGTGTCGGTGATCAGGAACTCGGGCGCGGGGTCGGGCGTTTCGATGAGGTTGTCGAATTCGATCTTCGGGACGGCATCGTAGGGGAAGATCTCGCGCAGCAGGTTGGGTTCAGTCACTTCGCGAACGGAGCCATTCGATGGGGCCATGGTTGATCCTCCTCCGGGGCCGGGGATGAAGGTTACAAGTACTATCTGCGTGAATGATCAACATATGTCAAGTTATGTCAACATTAATAAATATGAAGTTCCGAAGCAGAAAATGTGGTGGCCGAGTGATCGGGGCATGGAATCGAAACGATCATGTTGTGCGCTGGTAATGGCGCAACCGGCAGCAGCCCCACCAGCGGCTGAGCAGGGATTCCTCGCGGAGCTTCTCGAGGCACGCTCCGCGCGCCTCACCCGCGGGAATGACAAATTCGGAGGTCTTCCTTGTCATGCGCAAATTCGGATGTCCCGCAAATCGGCGCACGTACTGTGACTGGCATTCGGCAGCGGATAGACTCGTTCGGCGTGGCTGCTGCACATCCGGAATCAGTCGAGCGTGAGGTCGCATTGTCAGCGGCGGGGGGCTGGGCGGAAATCGTCGCGCCGGCGGCGCTCGCTGCGGCGGTGTTTTTTTTCAATCTGTGGAAGTACGGGTTCTGGGAGCCTGACGAGGCACGTTACGCGGAGATAGCGCGCGAGATGATCCAGGGCGGCTCATACCTGGTGCCGCACCTGAACTACGTGATCTACGTCGAGAAGCCTCCCCTGCTCTACTGGCTGACTTCGCTCTCGTTTGGAATCTTCGGGATCGATGAATTCGCCGCGCGATTTTTCGTGGCGTTGTTCGGAGTGTCGGGAGTCGCCGTGACGGCGTGGTTCGCGGCGCGGTGCTTCGGGCGGCGGCATGCGATCCTGGCCGGCGCGATTCTCGCGACAATTCCCCTCTATGCGGTGATGGCGCAGGTGCTCACCACCGACGTGATGCTGTCGGTGTTCGTGACGATAGCGAATTTCGCGCTGTTCATGCATTGGCGCGATGGCGGCAGATGGTGCTGGGCCGCATACGTCGCGGTCGCGCTGGGCGTGCTCACCAAGGGTCCTGTCGCGGTTGTCTTGCCGACGATCGCTATGGGCGCATTTCTGATTTGGCAGCGCGACTGGCGCGGTTCGATTCGCCGGTTCCATTTATTCGCAGGAGTCGCGTTAATTGCGGCAATCAGCGCGCCGTGGTTCGTCGCGATGATCGCGTGGGTGCCGGGGTATTTCGATTTCTACTTTGTCGGAGAGCATCTGCGGCGCGCGTTCGTGGAATCGTACAGCCACGGCGAGCCGTTCTACTTTTATATTCCGGTACTGGCCGCGGGACTGTTGCCGTGGTCGATGCTGGTGCCGTTCCTGACCTGGCGGCGGCTCGTGCCGAATCCGGCGCGGCGATTCTGCCTGATGGCGGCGGCGACGACAGTGGCGGCCTTCTCATGCTCCAGCGCGAAGCTGATTCCCTACATCCTGCCCGCGGTGCCGCCGTTGGCGATCCTGATCGCCGACGGCATCGTCTCGTGCGGGTGGCCCGGGGAACGATCGCCCACCGTGCCGAAGCCGGACTCGCGAATCCTGACCGAGAGCGGGCCGCTGCTTGGAATCCTGGGAGCAATCGCGATCATGGCCGGGATCTTCGCGCCGGCGATGCGATCGCCCTATCCGATGTACGTGCGGCCGGCGCTGTATGCCGCCGGAGGGCTGCTGGTGTTCGGCGGCGCGATCACGACGATCATGTTCATGAGCCGGCGCATCGCGGGAGGGCTGGCGGCGCTGGTACTGACGATGGCCGCAACGCTGATGGCGGCGACGGGAGCGAGAATCGAGGCCGAGCCGCTGCGATCGTATGCGAACCTGGCGAGCGCGATCGAATCGCAGGCGCCGGACGCAGCCGTGATTTGCTACCATCGCTACGTGCAAGCCCTCCCCTTCTACACGCGCAAGCGTATCGTGCTGGTGGGAGCGAGAACCGAATTGGGATTCGGATCGAAGCTCGACCCCGACGCGGGCCAGTACTTTCTCAAGACCGACGACGATCTTATGCGCCTGTGGCGATCGCCCGGGCCGAAAGTGCTGGTGCTTGACGAGGCCGACCTTGCGCGGCTCAATGAGCAACTCGGCGGATTCACGCAAATCGGTTCCGAGTTTCACAAGCGCGCGATAGAGAAGGCACAGTGAGCGAAGCCCCAGCCAGGGAACTGCCCGCGTCCCATCACGCGGCGCGGGAGTCCGAGAAAAAGAAGAACCCATATCTCGCGTTCGCGACGCGCGCCGGCTTCGGCGTGATCGTGATCGCATTCCTGCTGTGGCATTACGACGTGCGCCCGGTGCTGCGAATTCTCGGCCGCGAGAACGCGGGGTATTTCGTGGCGGTGATCGCGATCTATGTCGCGGGGCAAGTCATGTCGGCGTGGCGATGGCAACTGCTGGCAGCGGTGGTCGGAGCGCGCGCCCGCTTCCAGGACTTTTTCGGCTACTACTTCGTGGGCCTCTTCACGAATCTGTTCATCCCGGGGATGCTCGGCGGCGATGCGCTGCGATCGCTCTACCTCGGACGCAAGACGCATCGGATGGGTGAAGCGATCGCGTCGGTAGTGGCGGACCGCGGGACCGGCGTGATCGGATTGTTCTGGCTGGCGGCAGTGATGGCCCTGATCGTTCCATCGGGGTTCTCCCCCGCCCTCATCAGAAGCGTCATTGCGATCGGCGTCATTGGCCTGATCCTGGTGGTCGCATCGCCGCTGATCGCGATGGCGGTGCCGTACATGCCGAGGATGCTGCGGCGCGGATTCGGTGTCGCGCTTCCGTACATGCATCGACCGCAGACGATGTTTTCCGGGCTGTCGCTGTCGGTCGTGCTGCAGATTTCGCTGGGCGTGGGGCAATGGATTCTTGCCAAAGGGCTGGGGCTTTCCACCCCACTTTCGGTGTTTCTCCTCTGCGTCCCGGTGGCAAATGTGGCGGCGGGATTTCCGGTCACGCTGAATGGACTGGGCGTGCGCGAGACTGCCTACCTGGTCCTGTTCGGGATGGCGGGGATGGCGCGCGAAGACGCGATAGCGCTTGGGCTGTTATGGTTTGCCGCGACGATGCTGGGTGGGCTTACAGGCGCTATCGCATTTACGGTGACTGAGTTTCCCGAGGCGCATGCGGAGATAGAGAGAGGCAAGGCAACTTGAAGTCCGGCTCAGTTTCCTTAGCCGGAGGACGCTGCGGCGCTAAATCTCCAGAAATATTCAGGTATTTTGTGGGAAATCTTGCGTTGGTTGGCGCCGGTTTGTATAGTGCCTGACTAACCCATCGGACAGGCACCCGGAGAGCGCTAAGATATGGATGTAATGAAGACCCTGTTCCTGAACCCACCGTCCTATGACGATTTCGACGGAGGTGCAGGCTCTCGCTATCAGGCTACACGCGAGGTTTGGTCTTTCTGGTACCCGACGTGGCTCGCATATCCGGCCGGAATGATTCCGGGAGCCCGGCTGCTCGACGCACCGCCGCACAATTATTCGGTGCAACAGACGATCGACGAGGCCAAGGGTTACGACTTCGTCGTTCTCCACACCTCGACGCCGTCGCTGCGGATGGACCTGCGGACGGCGGAATCGATCAAGGCAGCGAACCCCAACGCGATCATCGCGTTTGTCGGTGGGCATCCGACGGCGCGTCCCGAGGAAGTTCTCAAGCTGTCCAACGCGGTGGATATAGCAGGGCGCAAGGAATTCGACCATTCGATGGTTGAAGTTGCGCAGGGGATGGACTGGGCGAAGATCGACGGAATCAGCTATCGCAAGAACGGCTCGATTCATCACAATCCCGACCGTCCCAACATGACGGACGAGGAGCTCGACAAGCTGCCGTTCGTAACCGAAGTCTACGAGAAGAATCTCGACTACCTGAAATACAACAGCCCCTACTGCCAGTATCCGTATGTCTCGATGTACACGGGACGCGGATGCCCGGCGAAGTGCACGTTCTGCCTGTGGCCCCAGGTCACGCAGGGCCATCGCTATCGCGTGCGCAGCCCGGAGAACGTGCTCGAAGAAGTGCAGGCGATGAAGGCGAAGTTCCCGAAGATGAAGGAGCTGTTCTTCGACGACGATACTTTCACGGCGGACCCCGCGCGCGCGCGCAAGATCGCGCAGCTGCTGAAGCCGCTCGGAATCACGTGGTCGACGAATTCGCGCGCCAACGTCGACTACGAAACGCTGAAGATCCTGAAGGACGGCGGCCTGCGCCTGTTCGTGGTGGGCTACGAATCGGGTAACGCGCAGATCCTGAAGAACATCAAGAAGGGCGTGGGCCTGGAACGGGCGCGCCGCTTCACGCGCGACTGCCACGAGATTGGCATCCTGGTGCACGGCACCTTCATCCTGGGGCTGCCGGGCGAGAACAAGGACACCATCGAGGAGTCGATGCGGTTCGCGCGCGAGATGGATTGCGAGACGATCCAGGTCTCGCTCGCATCGCCCTACCCCGGCACCGAGCTGTTCGAGTACGTCACGGCGAACGGCTACCTGGCGGTCGATCCGCTGCTCGACGAGTCGGGTTACCAGAAGTGCACGATCAAGTACCCGGGCCTGAGCAACGACGAGATTTACGGCGCCGTGGAGCGCTTCTATCGCAGTTTCTATTTCCGCCCTCGCTACATCTTCAAGTCAGTCAAGAAAATGATGACCTCGACGGAAGAGGCGAAGCGGCTGCTCAAGGAAGGGATGCAGTTCCTTTCGACGATGCGCCAGCGGCGGCATCAGATGGGCCAGCAGGCGGCAGCCTGAGCTCGCCGAGGGTTTAGAAACGCGGGATCCGAGCGCGCCTTCCGGCGCGAAAAGATTGCCATGCATCTAGTGAGGTTGCTCTGCGACGCAGGCATATCCGTCGGAGTCGGTTATTACATTGCATCGACCCTGGCGGCGCTGAGCTTCGCCAGGCGCGCGGCCAAATCACCCGCCCCGCTTCCGAAAATCGCGCCCCGCGTGGCGATCATCAAGCCGCTGCATGGTCTGGACGAATCGCTGGCCGGCAACCTGATGAGCTTTCTCGAGGTGGCGTATCCGCGGCTCGACTACTTCTTTGCAGTGTCGTCCTACGAGGATCGCGCGGTGGAGGTCCCTGCGGCGCTGCGCGCGCGCTACCAGTTCGCCAACACTACGCTGGTCGTCGGCGAGGAACCCGACTGCGCAAACGGCAAGATTGGCAAAGTGATCAAGATGGCCGATCGCGCGGAGAAGGCGGACATCTTCGTGATGAGCGATGCAGACATCTCGGTCGATCGCGACTACCTGCAGCGAATCGTGGCGGAGTTGGAGTCCGATCCCAAGATTGGGGTCGTAACCTGCGCGTATCGGGCGCGGCCGATGGGCCCGTTTGCGTCTCGGCTGGAAGCGCTGTTCGTGAACACCGACTTTGCGCCGCAGGTGATGCTCTCGGCAGCGCTGGAGCCGCTGCGGCATGCGCTGGGCGCAACGGTCGCGATCAAGCGGGCGGCGCTGGAATCATTCGGCGGATTTCGGGCGGTGAAGGATTTGCTGGCCGACGATTTCTACCTCGGCAAGTTCGCCACCGACCACGGATGGAAAGTCAAACTGTCGAGCGCGCTGGTCACTCTCTCATTCGAGGAAAAATCGCTGCGCGCGGTCTGGAACCGTCAGCTCCGATGGGCGCGCACGATAAGATGGGTGCGGCCGGTGAGTATCGGCACGATCTTCTGCCACGCGACGTTCTGGGCGCTGATGCTGATGATCGTCTCGGGCTTCAGCGCATCGAGCCTCGCCATTCTCGCGGGAGTAATTGGCGTGCGTATCGGCACCTCCGCCTTGATGATTCGGCACGTGCTCAAACTTCCGGAGCTGATGCGGGATGCCTGGATGGTGCCGCTGAAGGACCTGATGGCGGCAATGATCCTGTTGGCGAGCCTCACGGGCAACGAGGTGGTGTGGTCGGGGCAGCGCTTCAAGAGCGGCCGCGACGGCGTCCTGCGTGCGGTGAAAGATCGGAACGGCCGGCGCACGCAATCGATTCCCACTTCGCATCGCGCCGCATCGTAAGAGCGGCGCAAGCGCTTCAACCCGGCTGCTTCCCCAACCGGCGGCGACCTGCCATCGCCGCGTTTTCATCGATCGAACAATCGATCGTATTCTGGACTGCGCACAAGGAGACCTGAACATGCCGCTACCGCAAAAGCCGCTCGCCTCACCGTTCGGCAATCGCAGCCAGGCCGGCGAAGTGCTCAAGGGCATCGACCTGGCCGGCAAAACAGCGATCGTGACCGGCGGGGCTTCCGGCATCGGCGTCGAAACCGTTCGCGCGTTGGCGGGGGCGGGTGCGCGCGTGGTGATGCCGGTGCGATCGCGCGAAGCTGGAGAGAAGGTCGCGGCGGAGATTCGCTCCTCGACCGGCAATCGCGCGGTCGAAGTTGCGGACATGGATTTGAGCGATTTCGCGTCGGTGCGGGCCTTCGCCGATCAATTCGTCAAAAGCGGGTTGCCGCTGCACATCCTCATCAACAATGCCGGCATCATGGCCACGCCCCTGCGCCGCATAATGGGCAATCTCGAGTCGCAGTTCGGCACCAATCACCTGGGGCACATGCTGTTGACGTGCCGCCTGGTCCCCGCGATGTCCAAGGGGGCGCGGGTCGTTGAGCTGACCTCGATTGGCCATCGGCGCTCACCGGTCAAATTCGACGATCCCAACTTCGAGACCACCAGCTACGACAAGTGGGAAGCCTACGGGCAATCCAAGACCGCCAATGTGCTGTTCGCGATCGAACTGAACCGGCGCCTCGAACCGAAGGGCATCAACGTGTACGCGGTGCATCCGGGCGGCATCATGACCAACCTTCAGCGCGATCTTTCCAGAGAGGAGATGCTGGCGTTCGGATGGATCGATAAGGATGGCAAGCTCAACGATCGGTTCAAGACTCCCGCCGGCGGAGCATCGACGGCAATTTGGTGCGCGACCTCGCCCCTGCTTGCCGCGGGCGGCGGAGTCTATTGCGAGGACTGCAACATCGCGCAGGCGGTGCCGGCCGACGATCCCGGCTTCGCGGGAGTGCGCCCGTGGGCGATCGACCCCGAGGCGGCGCGGCGCCTGTGGTCGATGTCCGAGAAACTGCTGGGCGAGACTTTTGCGATTTGAAAATTCACGGAGGCGAACATGGCCGACAAGATCAAGAAGAGCGAGGACGAGTGGCGCAAACAGCTAACTCCCATGCAATATGCGGTGACGCGGGAGAAGGCCACCGAACGGCCCTTTTCGGGAGAATACGAGCACACCACGACACCCGGGCTCTATCGATGCATCTGCTGCGGCGAGACCTTGTTCGAATCAGACACGAAGTTCGATGCGGGCTGCGGATGGCCGAGCTTCACTAAGCCCGCGGCGGAAGGTCGCATCGCGGAGGAGATCGACCGCAGCCACGGGATGGTGCGGACGGAAGTAATGTGCGCGAAGTGCGACGCGCATCTCGGACATGTGTTCAACGACGGCCCCGAACCAACGGGGCTGCGCTACTGCATCAACTCCGCGTCGCTGAAGCTCGACCCGAAAAAATGAGCTCGCAGGCATCGGGCACCGCGTCGCGACCCGGGATGCCTCGCGGATACCTGGAGGCGCGCTCCGCGCGCATCACATGCGCAAATGACGAACCTCGACCTGGCGCCAGCCTAGAAATTCGCCTTCGGCACCGGTAGACCCGGGACGTCGGCGCGCATTCTGAAAATCGTGCCTTTGCGTTCCTTGTCGTCGGTGTTGTCGGCTGTCACGACGTAGAGGTCCACCAGGTCGCGGCCACCGAAGGTCAGGCTGGTGACCATCGTGGCCGGGAACTTGATGCGCTTTTTCACAACGCCGTCCTTGCCGAAGTGCACCACTTCGCCGACGCGAACCGCGGCGACCCATACACCGCCTTCCGCGTCGACGGCCATTCCATCGGGCCATCCCTCGGGCATCTTCGCGAAGATGCGGCGGTTCTTTACGCTGCGATCCGACTGGACATCGTAGGCCCACACGGCCTGCGTGGTTGAATCGCAATGGTAGAGGAGCTTACGGTCGGGGCTCAGGCCGAGGCCATTGGTCACCTCGATTCCGTCCCACATCTTCACGGCTTTGCCTGGCGGATCGACACGAAACAGGCTTCCGGGGACGGGCTTGCCGCTGCCGAGCGGATCGAAGTTGAGCGAACCGACGTACACGCTGCCGTGGTCGTCGGTGGTGAGATCGTTGAGACCCATCAACGGCTTGCCTTCCCATTCGGTGAAGAGGTCGCGGCTTTTGCCGGTCTTGTCATCGAAATGGATAAGGCCGCGGCCCGTGCAAACCAGGCCGCCGCTCTTGTTGAACATCATCCCGCCCACGCCCTTGCGCTTCGGGATGACGATCTCGACGCTGCCATCGGGATTGCGCCGGCGAACACCGCCATTGGGAACGTCGCTGAAGTAGAGTCGTCCTTGCTCGTCGACGCGCGGAGCTTCGATTAATCCGTAGCCGCTGCCAAGCATTTCGAATTCCATCGCCGGGTCCTCCCATCGCCCGTTTAGCACGTCACGTGTGCCGGGGGCGAGCGAGGCGGACGGAGGAATCCGAGCAAAGGCGAAAGACCTTTAAAATTGCGCGGGCTTCGCCTCGCTGCTGAATAAGGTCCCTCACCCCGGCGCCAAACGATGGCGCCATCCTCTCCGCGCGGGGAGAGGTACGGAAGGTTCGCGGAACTACGCGCCCTGGAGGCCGCGGTTGGCGGCATCGGCACGCCGCAGGTCGCCGTGGCACAGGTAGATGAGTGCCGGCTGCAATACGCGGGTCAGCAGCATGATAGCAAGTGCGCCGCCGATCACGACGATCGCGAGCGGTTGTTGCGTCTGCGCGCCGATGCGGGTGGACAACGCGGCCGGCAGTAACCCGAGCGCATCGACCAGGTCGGTCATCATCGTGGCACGCAGGCGGCGATCGGATCCCATGATGATCGATTCGACGAACGGATGGCCCTCGTCCCAGAGCTGGCGGATGTAGAAGCTGAGCAGGATACCGTCCATCACCGCGATGCCGAAAATCGAGATGAACCCGACCGCGGCAGAGACACTGAACGGAGTGTGAGTCAGGTAGAGCCCCAGGATGCCGCCGAGGCACGCGATCGGAATCTGCGCCATGATGATGAAGGTGTCGATTAGCGACGTGGTCGCGCCGTAAAGAACGCCGGCGATCAGGATCAGGGCGAACGGGACCACAACCGCGAGCCTGCGGTTGGCCGCTTGCAACTCGCCGTACTCACCGGCCCACTGAAGATGCACGCCCTCGGGCAGCGAGATTTCCTTCGCCACCTTCTTTTTCGCTTCATCGACCGCGCTTTGCAGATCGCGGCCACGGACGCCGAAACGCACGGGGACGTAACGTTCGAGCTGTTCGCGGTAGATGAAGGACGCGCCCTCGGCGGTATCGACGCTCGCGATCTGTCCGAGCGGCACCTGCCCTCCGGCGGGAACGTTCAGGCGGATATTGCGAATCGCTTCCAGGCTTTGCCGATACTGCGGCTTCCACCGGACGACCAGGTCGAAGCGGCGATCGCCTTCGAGCACCTGCGTGACCGCCTGCCCTCCAATAGCAGCCTGCACGATCGCGGCGACGTCGCCGGAATTGAGACCATAGCGAGCGGCGGCCTGGCGATCGGGTGAGATGAGCAGGTTGGGCTGACCCAACGATCGATAGACGGCCGTATCGACGACCCCATTGACGGAGTCCAGGGTCGCCTTGACCTGGTTGGCGATTCGCTCATCGACGCCGAGATCGGGGCCGAAAACCTTGACCGAGTTGGAACCCTTAACACCGGACAAGGCCTCGTTCACGTTGGCTTCGATATTCTGCGAGTAGTCGAAGGCAACGGCGGGAAACTGCTGGCGCAACTTCGCGTCCATCTTATGCAGCAGTTCATCCTTGCTGATCCTGTGCGGCCATTGGTCGCGCGGCTTCAGCTCGACATCAAACTCGATGCTGAAGAAGCCGGTGGTCTCGGTGCCGTCATCGGGACGGCCAAGCTGCGACACCGCGGTAGTCACCTCAGGAAACGAGAGCATCAAGTCGCGCATTCCGTTGGCGAGCTTCGCACCGTGGACGAGCGAGATCGTAAGCGGCATCGTGGCGGTGACCCAGATGTTGCCCTCTTCGAGCTTGGGGAGGAACTGGCCGCCGATCATCGGGTAGAGCGACAAGGCACCGATCGCGAGCGCCGCCACGAACCCCAGGGTCGTTCGCGGCCACGCGATCACGCGCACGAACAGGCCGTGGTAAAAACGCGCGATCGCCTCCCAGATCGGGTTGTGAACGACGGTCATGCCGCGCGCGAAGAAGTAGGAAGACAGCACCGGGGTTAGCGTAATCGCCATCAGGATCGCGGTCGCGAGCGCGTACGCGTAAGTGTGCGACATCGGGGAAAAGATCGCACCCTCGACCCCGCGCATCGTGAAGAGGGGCAGAAACGCGATCAGAAAGATGATCGTCGAAAACAGCATCGGGCCGCCTACTTCCTGCGCGGCGTGCAGGATCTTCAGGCGAGTGCTCTCGTGGGGAAGGATGCCAGAGGTCAGGTGACGGTCGATGTTTTCCATCACGATGACGGTGGTATCGATGATGATTCCGAAGTCGATGGCGCCCAGCGAGATGAGGTTCGCGGAAGTGCCGCCCAGATGCATCAAGGTGAACGCACCACACAGCGCGAGGGGGATATTGACGGCCGCGATTATGGCGGCGCGCAGGTTGCCGAGGAAAAAGATCAACACCAGGAAGACCAGCGCCATGCCGACGGTCAGGTTTTCGAGCACCGTGTGAAGGGTCTTGTCCACCAGCGCGGTCCGGTCGTAATACGGCACCGCCTTGTAGCCCTTGGGTAGTTCGGAACTGTTGAGCTCGTCGATTTTCTTGCGCACGCCCTTCAAGGTCTCGAGCGTGTTGCCGTACTTGCGCATCAGCACGATGCCGGTGACGACTTCGTTCTGATTGTCCATGCCGACGATTCCAAGCCGCGGGGCGTAACCAACATTGACGTCCGCCACGTTGGAAACCCTGGTCGGTACGGCCTTGTTCTGGCTCAGCACGATGTCGGCAATATCGTCGGTCTTTTTGATAAAGCCGATGCCACGGACATCGAACGCCTGCTCCCCGACGGTCAGGTAATTGCCGCCGGCGTTGGTGTTGGAGTTCTGGATCGCGGCGATCAGCTGGGAGAGCGGGATGCCGTAGTAGTTGAGCCGCTGCGGGTCGACATCGACCTGGTATTGCTTGGTCAGCCCGCCGAAGCCGGTGACATCTATAACGCCCGGTACGGTCTTGAGCTGTTTCTCGAGGACCCAGTCCTCTATTTCCTTCTGCTTGATCAGGTCGTGGTCAGTGCTCTGGACCGAGTAGCGATAGATTTCGCCGATGGGATTTTCAGGCGAGATGCCGGGGTTGATGCCCCGCGGGAGCGTGATGAAGGTGAGCTGGTTGATGGTCTGGGTGCGATCGAAGTTGTAGTCGCTGTCCCACGAGAAGTAGCAGCGCACGTCGGAGAGACCGAACAGCGAGATCGACCGCATCGCCTCGAGTCCGAGCATTCCCGAGAGGCCATATTCGGTCGGGACGGTGACCAGCTTCTCGACTTCCTCGGCGCTCAGGCCGTTGGGAAGGGTAAGCACCTCGACCATCGGCTGCACGGGGTCGGGGTAAGCCTCGATATCGAGCTGGGAAAATGAATACGCGCCCGCGAGCAGCAGGATGATCGCGATGCCGAGCACCACGACGCGCTCGCGCAGCGCAAGCGCCATCAACGCGGCAATCATCTAGGAACTCTCGCCGTGCGCCTCATGCCACAATGCATTGACTTGCAGGGTCTCGCCGGAGACCACGCGCTCACCGGCACTCAAACCGGAAATGACGCGAGCCTCGCCCTTCTCGCTCCAGGAGCCAATCGCGACCTTGCGCCGTTCGAGACGGTCGCCGGCTACGAGCACGAAGGCGTAGTAACTGTCGGTATCGAAGACCAGCGCCTCCTGCGGAACGACGAGAGCCTGGCCGGGCCGCACGGTAATTTTTACGCGCGCGAGCATCTGGGGCTTGAGCTTCAAGCCGGGATTTCTCACCTGGCAGCGAATCTGCAGGGTGTGGGTGTTGGGATCCATTGCAGGGCTGATGCGCTCGATAGTGCCGTGGAAGGTATCGTCGGGAAATGCGGTTGTGATCGCGTCCATCTGTTGGCCCAGCTTAACGCGCGCGAGATCGTCTTCGTAGATATCGCCGGTAATCCAGACTTCCTCGAGGGTTCCGAGCGAGAGCAAGACGTCGCCGGGATTGATTGCGGCGCCGCGAACCGCCTTGTTGTCGACGATGGTCCCGCTGATCGGCGCGCGCATCCAGATCACCGGTGCGGGAGTGGTGATAGCGGCAATGTCGGCGTCTTCCATCCCGAGCAGCTTGAGCTTCTGGCGCGCGGCCGACACGAGGGCGCCGGCAAGATTGGAGCCACCGCTCATCGAGTTGCTGCCGGAGACTTTCTCGGTAGCCTGCGCCTGGAGATATTCGGCTTCGGCGGTCATAAAGTCGGGGCTGTAGAGAGAAACGATCTGCTCGCCCCGCCGCACGTTGTCCCACAGCGAGACGCGGGTCTGTTCGATGCGGCCCTGCACGCGCGAGACAATCGAGGAAACGCGGCGATCGTCGAAGGTGACCTGTCCAGTGGTCTCAAGCACGCCCGGGAGCTCGACCACGCGCACTTCGGTCATCACCGCTCCGGGCACACTGCCGGACTTGAACTCCATCATCTCGGGTTCGCCGCTCTGATGGATAAGCTGGGGGATTTCCGGCGATTGCGTGGGCGGCTGTGCGGCGCGGCTCGCATCGTTGCCCTGGCATGCGCAACACGCTATCGCGCCGAGCGCGAGGACCGCGATCATAAGGTTGTTGCGCTTCGAGTTCATTGCGGCAGCGGCATCCCGATAGTTTGCTCCAGCGCCACGCGTCCGGCGAGGAACTGGTTGGCCGCCTGCAGGTAGCTGATACGAGCACCGTACTCGCGCTGAAGCGCAGCGGCGAGCGTGGTGAAATCGATCTTGCCGGACTGGTAGGCGATCAGTGCGACCTGGAAATTCTGGCGCGCCAGCGGGGTCAGCGAATCGCGATAGAGCGCGGCGGTTTCGTACTGGAACTGCGCAGTGCGATAGAGGGAGGTGACGGCGGCGGCGGTCTGGCTGCGCAGGGAGCCGATGTCATCGCGGGCGGCCTGGAGATCGTGGCGGGCGCGCTCGACGTCCTCGTTCTGCTTCAACCAGAAGAAAATGGGGATATTGAGGCCGACCTGCACCGACCAATCAGTGGTCTGGCTCGGCTTGGGCGCGAAACTCGCGATCAAATAGTTGTCGAGCTGGAAGCCGACAACGAAGTCGGGCAGATACTCCATCTTCGCCAGGTATAGCGCGGTGTTGAAGTTCTTCTCGGTTAGGGCGGATTGCAGAATTTCCTGCCGGACCATCCAGGCCTGGTCGACGAGGCTGTCCACGCGCTGCTGAAGCGGGTTCAAGGTCAAAGTCGTATCCACGGCCAGCGGCTCATCGACGTTGCGATAGAGCAATTGGTTGAGCGCGGTTTTATCGTTGAGAATCGCGGTCCGATACTGCTGCTGCTGATTGCGAGCAGCGGCGAGATCGAACTCGGCGCTGATGAAGTCGGTCTGGGTGACCTGGTTGGCGGTATAGGCAATCTGCGTGACTTTGAGGACGCGCTCGAGGTTCTGAACGTTCTCCGCGTTGACGTCGCTGGAGGCCTGGTCCAGCAACAACTGGTAGTAGCCGGTCTCGACCCCGGCACGCGTGTCACGGAGCGCAGCCTCGTAGGTCAAACGTGCGATGTCGGCATTGCGCCTGGCCTGGTCGGTCTGGAGCAGCGCCTTGCCCGGAAACTGGAACGGCTCGGTGACGTTGTATTCCTGGAGCGATGCGCGCCCGAAGGGATTCTTGGGGCTGTCGCTGTTGGTGTAGAAGAACATCGGATCGTTGGGGGCGTAGACCTGCTTGATGGAGTGCTGGGCGGACATCCAGCGTTCACGCGCGGCTTTGATCGTCGGATTGTTCTGATAGGCAAGCGTGACGAGTTGATCGACGGAATAAACCGAGTCGGCTGCCTGCAAGGGCGATGAAATAGCTGCCATAGCCAGCGCCATGACGATCAGTGCAATCCCCCGACCTACCCACATTGTTGGCTTCATGGGCGCCGACGACCCGCAATGATTGTGCCGTTCTGCGCCTCTAGTCCCCAAAAACGCCCCAAGATTAGACGAATGGGCTCAAGTAAAGAATCAACTGGACATTAAATCTGATTCGTGGAAGCGCCGAAAGCGGGGGAACGGGGGTGTCCGTGCAAGATGCGGGATCGAGGCTACCGAGCGGGCTATTTCCGAGCGGTCTTCTCGGACCCCGCCGCCTGGAGCGAACGGACGTAGAGCACGACCTGCCATCGCTCGGCGGACGACATCGCATCGCCATAGGAGGGCATCAGGTCGTAGCCGTCGCGGATAACGCCGTAGATGTAGCCGTCCGGATGAGTCCGGACATCGGCGCTTAGCAGATCCTTGGGACTTTCCTTGAGCAGGTGGGCGACGGGCCCGTTACCGGCGCCACTGTCGCCATGGCAGGGGGCGCAATTGGTCAGGAACAGGTCTTTGCCGTGAGCGAGATTGTCGGGAGTTGGAGCGAGCGGGTTAGGCAGCTTGGCTGACTCCTCAACGGACATCGGGGGTTCGCCGCGATCGACAGGCAGCGTCCCTGACGGCATCACGCGGGGCGCACGCGACAGGGGCTGGACGGCGGCACCGCGGTACATATCGATATCCCACGGAAAGGCGTGGGCTGTCGGCGCGGAACAGACGATTCCGGCCGCGGCGAACAGGAATATCCAGCCTGAAAATCGCGTGGTCATCGGGACAGGATGACGATAGGCGCGATATCAGGCGGAATGCAAAGACCCGGCGATGGCGGGCTTGGTGCGCTCCGAAACGGCGGGGGCGCCGTTCTTGCGGGTTTCAACGCCAGGGGTCTGGCCGATACCCGGGCTGGGCAGCAGGGTCATCGCCAGGAGGACGATGATTGCCGTGACGACCAGGCATACGCGCACGGCCACGCGGCCGCGCGTCAGTTTACGGGAAGACCGAAGACTCAGATCAATAACTCCAGCAGCCATTTTTTCACTTCTACCAAAGATTAGAAATGCTAATTTGATAGAGCCATCTCCATCAACTGGACTTAAGTATACCGGTCCGGGGCCGCGAGGCAAGCGATAGGTGGGAGCCGCAAACGTTCGCACTCAAGAAGGCGCCAAGTTCAGACCTCGTTAAATTCCCAGCTCACCTGGAGCCCAACGTCATCCAAGTAGCCGTCCAGCTCGGAGATGAATTCCGATGAGACGATTGCGCCGATGTAGCCGTCGGGCCGGACCAGGACCCAATCGCCCTCTCGAACGCTGTAGCTGTCGCGGAGATGTCCGCCGTAGTCGAGGATGTCGCCGCGAGGACCGACTGCGTGGATGAGAAGGCCCCTGCGCGCTTTTGCCGCGGAGAGGCGGTCGACTCCGTAGCCGATCAGGGTCCAGTGAGTTCCTTTGAAGAGATTGAACAGGCGAGTCGGTTGGCCGCCTGCGCCGCGGATGGGAGCGTCGGGCGCGCGGTCGCCTGCGAGAGGGCCGCAGCGGCGTTCTGGTCTTTCGAGGGAGAGAGAAGAATCGGGATAGCAGAGATCGAGCTGATGCACTTCGCGGCCGCGGCGGACGGAGCCGGCTTTTGCAGCCTCGAGCAGCCGGGTAGAGAGGCCCAGCATCTGGGCGGCGATCGGCCGGCGTTCCTGTTCGTAGCTCTCAAGCAGCTTGTCCAGTGCGCCACGCAGCACTGCGGCGAGCTTCCATCCGAGGTTATAGGAGTCCTGGACGCTGGTGTTGAGTCCCTGGCCTCCGGTGGGAGGATGCGTGTGGGCGGCATCGCCGGCAAGAAACACTTGACCATCGCGGTAACGATCGGCGAGACGCGCGTTCATGTTGAAGGCAGACGCCCAGAGGACTTCATCAATGGCGATATCGGAGCGCCCGATTCGATCGGCGAGCAAGGCCGACAGTCCCTGCGCGGACAGGTCGATGTCGCCTTCGAGGGGAATTGGTCCCTGCAACTGGAACATCCCGGTGCCCGCCAGCGGACAGAGCGAAATCTGCTTCTCCATCGAGCCTTCGTTGAAGCGATGCCATGCTTCGCGACTGAGGCCGGTTGCGAGGACGTCGGCCACGATCGCTCGTACGCCCAGGGTCTTGCCCGGAAATTCGATGCCCAGGGCCTGACGGATGGTGCTCCGCCCGCCATCGGTTCCCACGAGGTAGCGCGCGTGTACTGTCTCTTCGCGCCCTGTGGTCCGGAGCGTCGCGACGGCGCCCCGGCTTTCTTGATGCAGCCCGGTGAGCTCGCATCCGAATTCCGGACGATGTCCAAGTTCTATCAATCGCTCTCGCAGGATGGCCTCGGTGATGAACTGCGGCAGCATCAGGGGGATGCGGTAGGGCTCTTCAGGCGAAGGATCGGAAGCCTCGAAGAGAGCGGTCTCTGCGTAGCTTCCGTCGGCGCGATATTCCCGCTGGGGCGGATAGACGCCGCCGGCAGCGACGACGCGATCGACGATGCCCAGGTCTTCGAACACTTCCAGGGTGCGGGGCTGGATGCCTTTTCCGCGCGAGCCGCGGAAGGGGTCCGCAAGTTTCTCGATCAGCCGGAAGTTGACGCCGCGGCGCGCCAGCTCCACGGCGAGCGTCAGCCCGGCCGCCCCGGCTCCGCAGATCAAAACGTCGGTGGTAAAAGTCCGGTTCATTGCCATACTCCGATATGTGTATTATTCACATAATACCGGTCCAGCGATGAAGCAAATGAAACATGTGCATCATACACACGTCCGGGAGATCAGGAATGACGCGCAAGAAGAAGAGCGTCCGGGAACTTCACGAGGCAATGGTCGATCTGTTCGCGCTGATGAGCCGGCCGCAGCGCGACGACACGCTGATCCGCGAGGCGGGGATTTCGCTGGACCGGGCGCTTTTTCCGCTGCTGGTGGGGATCGGGCGTTACGGCCCGGTCGGGGTGGGCGCTCTCGCCGACGGAGTCGGTCGCGATTACACGACGGTCAGCAGGCAGGTGGCAAAGCTCGAGCGACTTGGTTTGGTCAAACGCAGGCCGGGCCAATCGGATGCGCGAGTCAACGAGGCCATGATCACGCCCAAGGGGCGCGTTTTAATGCGCGCGCTGGACGCGGCGCGCGTGCGGCTCGCGGCTCCAATCCTGGCCCGATGGAAAGAGAAGGACTTTGATGAGCTGGTGAAGCTGCTGCGCAGGTTCGTCGATGATGTCGCTGCCGGTGGAAAACTGACCCAGGATCGCCGGTTGAAAAATGACCCACCCCGGCGCACGGGCTACTCCGAGGTGGAGGGGGCTCATGCTGGTGACGGCGGAAGCGGTGGAGATCCGCGTCCAGGTGCTGTACGACAACATCCGCACGGTGGTGACCGAGCGCGATCACCGCGGACGCGGGCTGCATCGCCACAAGACCTTCCTTGACTTCGCCGATCGTCATGGATTCCTGCCGCGATTGTGCCGGCCGCATCAGGCCAAGACCAGAGGCAAGGTGGAACGCTTCATCGGGTATCCGCGGCGGAGCTTCTATTTGCCGTTGGCAAGCCAGCTCAGCCCGGAAGGACTGCCGGTCGACTGTGATACCGGCAATGCGCGGGTCGGAACCTGTTGCGCGAAGTGGCCAAAAGATTTGCTCCGTGGGTTACTCAAGAAGGCGCTTGAATTAATTCATCACTGAAAGCATTGTCACGATGGCAGAACGACTCGCAGCCGCGCAGCAAATTACTGAGAGGTGTCATGCCTAGCCGGCAATCTGCATTGCAAAAGTATCGATCGGAGCGCGTCCGGGCGGTTTACGATCGCCGAAGAACCGATGGTCCAGTTTGGCAGAGAAGGTTCGAGGAATTCCTCCAGTTGACTGAACGATGCATAGCCAGCCTGCGACTCACGACTGGCGACACTGTCTTGGACGTAGGATGCGGAGCTGGCCGGAGTTTCGCCGAGCTCGAAAACAGAGTCGGCGCCACGGGAAGAATCATCGGTATCGAGCAGAGTCCGGAGCAACTGGCCGCAGCACAGGCGCTGGTAGAGCGCAGCGGATGGAGCAACGTCCTGCTGATCAACACGCCAGTCGAGGACGCTGAGATACCTTTTGTGGCGGACGCCGCGCTGTTTTCCTTCACTCACGATATAATGCGAACCCGGTCGGCGTTGCAGAACGTGATCAAACACTTGAAGCCTGGCGGACGCATCGCCGCGATCGGCGTGAAATGGAATCCGTGGTGGCATCTCATCACCAATTGGAGAACCTGGCGGGGTTCCAAAGACTTCGTGACTACCTTCGAAGGTTTCAACAAGCCCTGGAGCCATTTGGAGAACCTGGTCTCATCACTGGAAGTCGAGTGCACGACTGTCCCGACGCCCCTGATTGGGAGAGCGGGTCTCTACAGAGCGGCCGCGGAAAAGTGAACGGTGATTAGTCGAGGCCAGTTGGACAGTTAACCTTCCCGTTGCTTCGAAGCCGGGGGATAACCGGCACATTCCGCTGACTCCAAATGATGGAACGCGCGATGGCTCGCGGGTACGGACCATTGAAATACCTGGTTGCGCGAAGTCGCCAACGCGCGCGTTCATGCGACCACGAGCGAGGTTCCTGCGGTCAGGCTCGAGCAGGAACGCGAGCACCTGCAGCCCCTGTCCGCGCCGTGCCCAGAACTACCAGAACCGCTGCGTCCGCAACTGGCGCTGCCACTGCCGCAAGGGTACCAGCGCTCGCTGCGCATGCATCACGACTGATCGTGGCGGAGGTCTCATGAGCATTCAGCATCAGCGGGTGCTCGAGTTGTGCAACGAACTGCGGCTGGGCGGCGTGGCGGCGCAGCACACCGCCCTGGCGCAACTGGCGGCCGAGAAACGCAGTTGCTTCACCAACTTCGCCGAAGGGCTGCTGAGCGACGAGCGCGGGCGAGAGAGATGATTTGGAGGTGAGTGGATCTACGCCGCGGCGGTTGCCTTGCCTGCCTCGCTGCGGAAGACGAGGCCGCGCGCGTTCGCATCGACTTTCACGTGCGAGTTGTCGCGGACTTCGCCGGCCAGCAGTTTGCGGCCGAGGGCAGTCTCCAGCTCGCGCTGGATCAGCCGCTTGAGCGGGCGCGCCCCGAATGACGGATCGTAGCCGTGCTCCGCCAGGTAATCGCGCGCCTGGTCGGTCAAATCGAGTTCGATCTTCCGCTCTTCAAGCCGTTTGCGCAGACGCTGGAGCTGGATGTCCACGATCTGGCGCAGCTGCTCGCGCGCGAGCGGATGGAACACGACGATCTCGTCGACGCGGTTCAGGAACTCAGGCCGGAAGCTCTGGCGCAGCACCTCCAGGCAGTCGTTCTTCATCTTCTCGTAGTCCTGGCCCTTGTAGCCGAGGATGATCTGACTGGCGATATTGGAGGTCATGATGACGACCGTGTTGCGGAAGTCCACGGTGCGTCCGTGGCCATCCGTCAGCCGGCCGTCATCGAGCAGTTGCAACAGCACGTTGAACACGTCGCCGTGTGCTTTTTCGATTTCATCGAACAGCACGACCGAGTATGGCCGACGCCGCACCGCTTCGGTGAGCTGACCGCCCTCGTCGTAGCCGACGTATCCTGGAGGCGCGCCGACGAGGCGCGAGACGGTGTGCTTCTCCATGTACTCGGACATGTCGATGCGAATCATCGCGCTCTCGTCATCGAACAGAAATTCCGCGAGGGCGCGCGCCAGCTCGGTTTTACCGACGCCGGTCGGTCCGAGGAAGATGAACGAACCGATGGGCCGGTTGGGATCCTTCAAGCCTGAACGCGCGCGGATAACCGCATCGGCGACCGCCGACACGGCCTCTTCCTGGCCGATCACGCGCTTGTGCAGATGCTCTTCGAGATGGGCGAGCTTCTGGACTTCGCCTTCCATCAGGCGCGACACAGGGATGCCGGTCCATCGGGCGACCACTTCCGCGATGTCGTCCTCATCGACTTCTTCTTTAATCAACCGGTCGCCGCCGCTCGCCTTCTTGATTAGCCCTTCCTCCAGCGCAGCCAATTCCTTTTCCAGCGATGCGAGCTTGCCGTATTGGAGCTCGGCGACCTTGTTCAGATCGTATTCGCGCTTGGCCTTGTCGATGGCGATGCGGGTCTGCTCGATGTCGGCCTTGATCTTCGAGACTTTCTCGAGGCCGCCCTTCTCGCTCTGCCACTGCGCTTGCAGCGTTTCGCGGCGCTCGCGGGCCTCGGCCAGCTCCTTTTCGAGCCGGGTAAGGCGATCCTTCGAGGCAGTATCGGTTTCGCGCTTGAGGGCCTCGCGTTCGATTTCGAGCTGCATCACGCGCCGGTTAACTTCATCGAGCTCCACCGGCATCGATTCTTTCTCGGTGCGGAGCTTCGCCGCAGCCTCATCGACAAGGTCGATCGCCTTGTCGGGAAGGAAGCGGTCGGTGATGTAGCGCTTGGAGAGCACTGCCGCGGTCACCAGCGCGGAATCCTTGATGCGGATGCCGTGATGGACTTCGTAGCGCTCCTTGAGGCCGCGCAGAATCGAGATGGTGTCCTCGACGCTAGGCTCTTCGACCATCACGGGCTGGAACCGTCGCTCCAGGGCCGCATCCTTCTCGATATGCTTGCGATACTCGTCCAGCGTCGTCGCGCCGATACAATGTAATTCGCCGCGCGCGAGCATCGGCTTAAGGAGATTCGATGCATCCATCGCTCCTTCAGCCGCGCCCGCGCCGACGACCGTATGCAACTCATCAATGAACAGGATGACCTCGCCGGCGGCCTCCTGGACTTCCTTGAGGACGGCCTTCAGCCGTTCCTCGAACTCGCCACGGAACTTGGCGCCCGCGATTAGCGCGCCCATATCGAGGGTCACGACGCGGCGATTCTTGAGACCCTCTGGAACGTCGCCGCGCACGATACGTTGGGCAAGGCCCTCGACGATGGCGGTCTTGCCGACGCCCGGCTCGCCAATCAGAACCGGATTGTTCTTGGTGCGGCGGGAGAGAACCTGGATAACGCGGCGGATTTCTTCATCGCGTCCGATAACCGGATCGACCTTGCCCTGCGCCGCGAGCTTGGTGAGGTCGCGGCCATATTTTTCGAGCGACTGGTAAGTCGCCTCGGGATTTGCGGAAGTCACGCGCTGATTGCCCCTCACTTCCTGGAGCTTCTCCATCAGTTTTTCATGGGTCAGCCCCGCTTCGCGCAGAATTTTCGACGCGGCTCCGGGCTCATCGAGCATCGCGATCAGCACGTGCTCGACCGAGATGTAATCGTCCTTGAGCTTGCCGGCTTCCTGTTCGGCGCGCGCCAGGACGCGGCCAAGACGCTGGGTCGCATAGACCTGCGAGCTGTCGGTGCCGCCGCCGGTTACCTGCGGAAGCTTCTTCAGCTCGGCATCGAGCTTTTTCTGAACGGCGGCCTTGTCCACGCCGGCCAGCGAGAGGACGGATGATGCCAATCCCTCGTTGTCCTGAAGGAGAGCGGCCAGCAGATGTTCAACATCGACGGCCTGGTTATGGGCGGTGAGGGCAGCGTTCTGGGCGCTGCCCAGGGCTTCCTGGAGTTTCTGGGTAAACTGGTTAGCGTTCATTGCCACGCCCCCTAAAGGTAAGCACTTTCGGGCATTCGGCAACCCGGTCAGAGTACGTCCGGGCCCGGTTTGGTTAGCCGTTCTATTATGGTTTTGCTAAAACGGCGTTGGCTACTTTTCAGGAGAATTGCATATGCGCCTATCCATGACCATCAACGGCGAGCGACGCGAGGATGATATCGATCCACGCACGCTGCTGGTCCACTACATCCGCGATATCGCCGGGCTGACGGGCACCCATGTCGGCTGCGAGACATCGCTCTGCGGAGCATGCACGGTGCACCTGAACGGCAACGCCGTGAAATCGTGCACGATCCTGGCGGTGCAGGCTGAGGGCGCGGAGGTCACCACGATCGAGGGGATGGCCAAGGACGGAGAACTGCATCCGCTGCAGGAGGGATTCTGGGAGGAGCATGGCCTCCAGTGCGGGTACTGCACGCCCGGGATGATCATGACCGCGGCGACCCTGCTCAAGCGCAACCAGAACCCGACCGAGGCGGAGGTGCGCGAGGCGCTGGAAGGAAACCTGTGCCGATGCACCGGCTATCAGCACATCATCAACGCGGTCATGTACGCCGCCAACAAGATGCGCACCGCGAAGGCGGCCTGAGGATACTGCGATGGCTGTGATTCCCAAATTTGTCGGCGAGCGCATCAAGCGGCGCGAAGATCCGCGACTCATCACCGGAACCGGGACCTACGTCGACGACGTCCGGCTGCCGGGGATGCTGACGGCAGTGGTGCTGCGCAGTCCTTATGCGCACGCGAAGATCACTTCGATCGATGTCAGCAAGGCGCGCGCACTCAAGGGCGTAGTGTGCGTGCTGACGGGCGACGATCTGAAAGACAAGATCGGGCCGGTGCCGTGCGTTGCGCCTGCCGACCACGTGCCGTTCCATCCCGTGTTGGCGCAGGGCAAGGTGCGTTTCGTAGGCGAAGCGGTGGCGGTCGCGGTCGCATCCACCGCATACATCGCGCAGGACGCGATCGATCTCATCGAGGTTGACTACGACCCGCTCGATGCGGTCGTCGATCCGGAGAAGGCGCTCGAAGCGGGCGCGCCGGTGCTGCACGAGGAGTTCGGCAACAACTCGGTCACGTTCGCATCGGTGCCGAATCCGGCGGTGGACGAGGCGATGCGCAAGGCGGACAAGATCATCAAGTTCCGCCTGGTTAATCAGCGCCTGGCGCCGATCCCGATGGAACCGCGCGGGGCAGTAGCCAAGTGGGAGACAGGCTACAAGAACCTCACGCTGTGGTCATCGACGCAGATCCCGCATCTGCTGCGATCGCAGCTGGCGGAGATGCTGAAGCTCGGCGAGAACCGCATCCGGGTGATCGCGCCGGAAGTGGGCGGCGGTTTCGGCTGCAAGCTCAACGTGTACGCGGAAGAGGCGCTGGTCGGCTACCTCGCGATGACGCTGGGCAAGCCGGTCAAATGGATCGAGCGGCGGCGCGAGAATTTCGCGGGGACGACGCACGGGCGCGATCAGATCGCGGACCTCGAGATCGCCGCGATGAAGGACGGGACCGTGACCGCGATGAAGGGCCACTTCATCTGCGACATGGGCGCCTACCTGCAACTGCTGACGCCGGCGATCCCGGGATTCTCGGGATTGATGATGACGGGATGCTACAAGATCCCGGCGCTGTCGTTCACGCAGCAGATGGTGTTTACGAACAAGATGGCGACCGACGCTTATCGCGGCGCGGGGCGGCCGGAAGCGTGTTACATCGCGGAGCGCACGATGGACCTGGTCGCGGCGGAGTTCGGACTTGACCCGGCGGAAGTGCGCAAGACGAATTTCATTCCCAAGGAAGCTTTCCCCGCTCCCACGGCGGGCGGCCTGGTTTACGACTCGGGCGACTACGAGCTTTCGCTGAACAAGGCGCTCGACACGATCGACTACAAGAAGGTGCGCGCCGAACAGGAGCAGGCGCGCAAACAGGGCCGCTACATCGGCATCGGCATCGCATCGTACGTGGAGATTTGCGGCATCGGCCCGTCCGCGCTGCTACCGCCGAAGCTGAAGGGGGGCGGCTGGGAGAGCTCGACGGTCAGGATGGAACCGGATTGCAAGGTGACTGTCCTCACCGGCGTATCGCCGCACGGCCAGGGACAGGAGACTACCTTCGCGCAGATGGTCGCGGATGAATTCGGCATCGATATCGATGACGTCAATGTCGTGCACGGCGATACTGCCATGGTGCAGTACGGAATCGGGACCTTCGGGAGCCGCGGCACGACGGTGGGCGGACCGGCGCTGATGATGTCGGTGACGAAGCTGCAGGACAAGATGAAGAAGATCGCCTCCACCATGATGGAGGTGCCGCCGGATCAGCTCCAGTTCAGCAACCGCACCGTCGCGCTCGCATCGGATGCATCGAAGTCGATCCCGCTGCAGCAGGTCGTCGATGCGGCATACGGCTACAAGCAGCCGATTCCGGGAGTTGAGCCGGGCCTCGATGCGACCAGCTTCTATGAGCCGCAGAACTGCACGTTCCCGTTCGGAACTCACGCGGCGGTGGTCGAAGTCGATCCGGAAACGGGAGTGGTCAAGTTCCTGCGCTACGTCGCGGTCGATGATTGCGGCAAGATTCTCAGTCCGCTGCTGGTGGAAGGACAGGTGCACGGCGGAATCGCGCAAGGAATCGCGCAAGCGCTGTACGAGGAGGTCGTGTACGATGAGAACGGTCAGCTCATTACCGCGACCCTGATGGACTATGCGGTGCCGAAGGCGCATATGCTGCCGCGCTATGAGCTGCACGCGACCGTGACCCCGTCGCCGGTGAACGTGCTCGGCGTGAAGGGCGTCGGCGAGGCCGGCACGATCGGATCGACGCCGTGCGTGGTAAGCGCGGTGATGGACGCGCTCAAGCCGCTCGGCATCCGGCATCTCGATATGCCGCTCAAACCCGAAAAAGTGTGGCGCGCGATTCGCGGCGCGCAGAAAGGCTAACGCGATGTTTCCTGCATCGTTCGAATACCATCGCGCCAGTTCGGTCAAGGAAGCGCTCTCGATGCTCCAGCAATACGGAGAGGACGGAAAGCTCCTGGCGGGCGGGCATAGTTTGATCCCGATGATGAAGCTGCGGCTGGCGCAGCCCGCGCATCTAGTCGATATCGGCGGCATTCGCGAGCTGGCTTCGATTCGCGAAGAAGGCGGCAAGGTCGTGATCGGCGGCCTGGCGACGCATCACGCAGTGGAGATCTCCGATATGGTGCGCGCGAAGCTCGGCATGCTCGCCGAATGCGCATCGGTGATCGGCGATATCCAGGTACGCAATCGAGGCACGATGGGCGGATCGCTCGCGCACGCAGACCCGGCGGCGGACTACCCTGCCGCGGTGCTCGCGCTCGAGGGCGAGATCAAGATCGAGGGCACAGGCGGATCGCGAACGGTAAAGGCCGACGAATTCTTCCTCGACCTGATGACCACGGCGGTGAAGCCCGGCGAGATGCTGACGCAAGTCGCATTCGCGCCGGTCCCGGCGGGAGCGGGGTTCATCTATGTGAAACATCGCCAGCCCGCATCGGGGTTCGCCATGGTCGGCATCGCCGCCCTGGTTACGCTGGACAAGAAAGGCAACTTCGATCGCGTGCGAGTGGGAGTCACGGGACTTGGCCCAAAGCCATTCCGTGCGAAGGCCGTGGAATCCGCTCTGCAAGGCAAGAATGCGCAAGCGATAGCGGGTGCGGCCGCGCATGCCGCCGACGGCATCGATGCGCTCTCGGACATCCACGCAGCGGCGGATTTCCGCGCGGAGCTGGCGCGGGTCTATACGCGACGCGCGCTGGAGACCGCGGCGAAGAATGCGAAGGCATAGTCGGCTACGGCTCCTGACCATATAGACAAAGAATGAAGTTGGCAGGCGAACAGATTTTGTCCGCACCGCGCGAGCGCGTGTGGGATCTCTTCAACAGTCCTGAGCGGCTTTCCAAACTGATTCCCGGATGCCAGAAGCTCGAGATGCTGGGGCCAGACGAGTATGGCGGCACCATCAACGTGGGAATCGCGTCGGTGAAGGGCGTCTATTCGGGAAAGCTCAAGCTGGAAGACAAGCGCGCGCCCGAGCATTACAAGATGCTCGTGGACGGCAAGGGCAAGCAGGGGTTCATGCGCGGCTCGGGGACATTGGACCTCGAAGCGCGCGACAAGACGACCACCGTCGTGAAATACAGCGGCGACGTGCAGGTCGGCGGGCCGCTAGTGCAGGTGGGACAGCGCGTGATCGACAGCGCGGCGAAGATGATGATGGGGCAGTTCTTCGCCGCTGCGGACGCCGAATTGAAGGCGGAGGCATCGGGGACCGTCGCGCGGCAGGGCATTCTCATCAACTTCTGGCGCTGGATCATGCGCGCGCTGTTCGGGCGGAAATAGTAAGGAGCACAGGCTGGAAGCCAGTGCCACCAAGACCACAATTCAAGATTTGAGTGGCGCCGCCGTGCCCGGCTTTGCCTGAACGAGTCTCTATCAGGCGCCGGTGACGGTCATTTCGATCTTCGCTCGACTTCGCTCCCGCTCCGCTTCGCGCGCACTGACGCGCCGCGCTCGCAGACTCGCGCCCCTTTCGGGCCAAGTAACGACAGAATTGGTACTACGCACCAGCGATAGTCATTTCGTTGATCTTCAGCGTGGGCGACACTGTCGATGAGCGCCAGTGCAGATCGTTGCCGATCATCTCGATGCCCAGGAACATGTCCTTCAGGTTGCCCGCGATCGTGATTTCCTGCACCGGATAAGCGAGTTTGCCGTCTTCGATCCACATGCCGCCCGCGCCGCGCGAGTAGTCGCCGGTCACCATGTTGATGCCGAATCCGATCATCTCGGTGACGTAGAGGCCGCTCTTCACCGAGCCGATGATTTGTTCGGGAGTATACTGCTTGGCTTCGAGGTAGAGATTGTTGGTCGAGACGCCGGGTGCCGAGCCGACCGAGCGCGATGCGTTCCCGGTGGGGGACATCTTGAGCTTTCGCGCCGAGTAGCAATCGAGCAGATAGGTCTTCAGGACGCCCTTCTCAACCAGATGCTGGCGACGGGTCGGGAGTCCTTCACCATCGAACGGCTTGGAGCCGAGTGCCCCCGGCATCGTACCGTCATCGATAATCGTCACGCCGGGTGCGGCCACTTGCGTGCCCAGGCGATCGATAAGGAACGAGGTACCCTTGTAAAGCGATGGTCCCGAAGCGGCGCCCGCCAGCGTGCGAATGAGGCCGGCCGCCATATCGGGATCGAACACCACCGGGACCTTGGTCGTTTTCACCTTGCGCGCGCCAAGTCTTCGAAGGGCGCGCGCGGCGGCAGTTTTGCCGGTGGCTTCCGCATCTTCGAGCTTGCTGAACTTCCGATTGGTCGTGTACCAGTAGCCCTGCTGCATCGCATCGCCGTCTTGCGCGATTGGCTGCACTACGAGGCTGTACGAGGAACCGTCGTATTCGCCGAAGAATCCCTGGCTGTTGACGAACATGACCTGGTAGCGGCTGGAGTCGAACTCCGCACCTTCGGAATTCCTGATGCGCGGGTCGGCACCGAGCGCCGCTTTCTCGCCGGCTTTCGCGATTTCGAGCGCCCGGTCGGCATCGATGATGCCGCTGTCGGGATCGCTGAGGCCCAGATCGGGAACCGACTTCGGATGGAGTGCAGGATCGGGAAGGCCGGACCATGGATCGGCCGCGGTCAAACGCGCGAGAGTGACGGTGTCTGCGATAAACTTCGCGACCGAATCGCGATCGAGCTCTGCCGTCGAGGCGGTCGCGGAAGATTGTCCGACAAACACCCGCAGGCCGAGCCTTCGCTCGCGCGAGCTCATCAACTTCTCGGTCTCGCCGAGCCGAACGCCAGCGGCGAGCGACTCGCCGCTGGAAAAAAGAATCTCCGTTGCGGTGGCGCCTTTCTTCTTCGCTTCGTCGAGCGCCCACTGCGCCATCGCGTGATCGAAACTTGCCATAGTCATGCTCAGGCGCGCGTTCCGCCCACGGTTATTCCATCGACCCTGATCGTGGGAAGGCCGACGCCAACCGGGACAGATTGGCCATCCTTGCCGCAGGTGCCGATTCCGGGATCGAGCGCCAGATCGTTGCCGACCATCGAGACGCGCGTCAGCACGTCGGGGCCGTTGCCGATAAGCGTCGCGCCCTTCACGGGACGCGTCACCTTGCCGTCTTCGATCAAATAAGCCTCGCTGGCGGAGAACACGAACTTGCCGTTGGTGATATCGACCTGTCCGCCACCGAAGCTGACCGCATAGAGGCCCTTCTTGACGGACCTGATGATCTCGTCGGGGGTGGATTCTCCCGCGAGCATGAAGGTGTTGGTCATCCGCGGCATCGGGGCGTAGGCGAAGCTCTCGCGGCGACCGTTGCCGGTCGGCCTGGTCTTCATCAGGCGTGCGTTGAGACGGTCCTGCAGGTAGCCGCGGAGGATGCCCTTCTCTATCAGCACGGTGCGCGAAGTCGGCGTGCCTTCGTCATCGACGTTCAAGCTGCCGCGGCGCAGCGGGATCGTGCCGTCATCGATTACAGTGCAGAGCTCGCTTGCGACTTTCTGGCCGATGCGGCCTGAAAACGCCGAAACTTGTTTGCGATTGAAATCGCCTTCGAGACCGTGGCCGATTGCCTCGTGCAGCAGGATGCCCGGCCATCCGGGACCCAGCACCACGACCATCTCGCCAGCGGGCGCATCGTCGGCATCGAGGTTGACGATCGCCTGGCGCGCCGCTTCGTGCGCATAGTCGCGCCACTTGTCACCCTCGAAAAAGAACTGGTATTCGACGCGTCCACCGCCGCCATAGCTGCCGACCTGGCGGCCGCCCTTCCCGTCTTCGGCGACGACCGACACGTTGAGCCGGCAGAGCGGCTGAACGTCGGCAGCGACTCCGCCCTCGCTGGTCGCGATCATCACGATCTTGCGCTCGGCGGCGATCGACGCGATGACGTTCTTCACACGCGGGTCGTAAGCGCGCGCGGCCTTGTCGATTTCCTCGAGCAGCTTGGCGCGCTGCTCCAGCGGAATTTCGAGCGGAGTAGTTTCCACGTTGTAGAGCGCATGGCGCGGCACGGGAGTCCCGACGTGCACCGCCGGCAGGGTGGTTCGTTGATCGGCGATTGCGCGCGCGGCCTCAGCGGCGAGCTTCATGCGATCGATCGTGACCTCATCGGAGTATGCGTACCCGGTACGATCCTCCGCGTTGACGCGGACGCCGACGCCGTGGCTCACGCTCTTGGCCGTGTGGTTGACCATCGACTCCTCGATGGCGAGCGACTCCGCGTCCCGATACTCGAAATAAAGATCGGCGTGGTCGGCTTTGCGCTCCAGCGCGGTGCCGAGAATCAGCTCCAGGGCGCGATCGCTCATCCCGAAGCGGTCGACGAAGAACTTCTCCGGATGGGCCAATTCTTTTGACATCTTGGTATTTGCCTCGATGCCCTAGCGTATCAGACCGGCGCTAGCGTCAGAAGTTGAATGAGGTTCGACCGCGGAACCCTCGGCAAATCGCGATGGTGAAGATGCGCTTGAGACAGCCAAGCTTGTTGATATATACCAATGATATATATGAAACGCGACGTCGCCAAAGTCTTCCGCACCGGACGAAGCCAGGCCGTCCGCATCCCCAAGGCGTACCGCTTTGAGTGCGCCGAGGTATTCATCGAGCGCGAAGGCGATCGAGTGATTCTCACCCCCCGCAAACGACCTCGCTCCTGGAAAGAATACTTCTCGCGCCCAACCCGACTCCCACTGGATTTTCCTGATCGCATGGAAGACCTTCCTCCCGAACCGGTCGAACCGCTTTGATGCCGGGGATAATGCTCGACACGAGTACCTGCGTCTTTGCGATGCGGCGCAATCGGCCCGAGGTCAGGCGAAAGCTGGAGTCTCTTGGAGTGGGATTCGCCTCGGTTTCAGCGATGGTAGCGGCGGAGCTGTGGGTCGGTGTGGAGAAATCGGCCCACCAAGAAAGGGCCGCGTTCGAGCTGAATGATTTTCTGAGATTTGTCCAGGTCCTGGATTGGCCCGTTGATGCCTCGCGAGTGTACGCCAGGCTGCGGTCTCAGCTCGAGGCGCGGGGGCGAGGAATCGGCGCTATGGATCTACTGATTGCGGCCCAGGCGCTGCACAACCGGGCAACTCTGGTAACCGACAATCTCGCGGAGTTTCGAAGAATTCCTGATCTGAAACTCGAGAACTGGGTGCGCCGCTAGTTCGACGAAGTCAAAAGCCCCGAGATGCGCTTGGCGTCTCGGGGCTTTTGTATCTTTACGATCGCGCCCTCAGCCTGCTGCTGCGCGCTGCTGGCGCTCGCGGGTATGCTCGTCGGTCTTCTTGGCCGAGCGCTTGCGCGGCTTCTTGCCCTTGGTCTGCTCTTCGCCGCCGGTGAACTCGATGATCGACAGCGGGGCCGCATCGCCGCGGCGAAACCCGTACTTCACGACGCGGGTGTAACCGCCGTTGCGATCCTTGAAACGCGGCGCGATTTCGTTGAACAGCTTCTGCACCGCTTCGCGCGATTGTACGAACGCGAATGCGCGCCGGCGCGCCGCGAGATCATTTTGCTTGCCGAGCGTGACCATCCGGTCCGCCACGCGGCGCAGCTCCTTGGCCTTGGCATCGGTAGTGCGGATCCGTCCATGGCGAATGAGCGCCAGCACGAGATTCTTGAAGAGCGCCTTCCGATGCGCGGAAGTGCGGTTGAGTTTTCGACCCTGGTTAAGATGACGCATCGATCTGTCCTATGCCGACTCGCGCCGCTCCTGTTCTTCCCACATCCGGTCCAGCTCGCTGCGCGGCGGCAGGTTCTCGAGCCGCATTCCGAGCCCCAGGCTCATGTCGCCCAGGACTTCCTTAATTTCGTTCAGCGACTTGCGGCCGAAGTTCTTGATCTTGAGCATGTCCTGCTCGGTGCGCTGCACCAACTCGCCGATATACTTGATGTCGGCGTTCTGGAGGCCGTTGAAGGCACGCACCGAAATGGGCAGTCCCTCGACCGGGCGATAGAGCAGCTCGTTGAGGGTAGGACGCGCTTCTGCTCCCTCGGCGGCGCCCTGCGGGACTTCGACTTCCTCTTCCACGCCCGCGAAGATCGACATCTGGTCGCGGATTACCCGCGATGCATACGTGAGTCCGTCGCGGGGTCCAATCGATCCGTCAGTCCAGATTTCCAGCGCGAGCCGATCGTAGTCGGTGCGCTGGCCGACGCGCGCGTTGGTGACGGTGAAATTCACTTTCTTGATCGGCGAATAGATTGCATCGATGCGTACCGTGCCGATTGGCTCCTCGTCCTCGCCGCGTTCGGCCGGAACGTAGCCCCGGCCGCGCCGGATGACGAGTTCCATGTCGAGGTCGGCGCCCTTGTCGAGCGTGGCGATATGCTGATCCGGCGTGAGAATCTCGAGGCTCGGGCCGCCCGTGATGTCGCGTGCGGTCACGGTCGCCTCACCCTTGACCTTCAAAGTAGCGGTGAGCTGCTCACCCTCGTGAAGGCGCAGACGCACTTCCTTGAGGTTGAGAACGATGTCGGTCACGTCTTCCTTGACACCGGGCAGGGTCGAGAATTCGTGCTGCACGCCCTTGATGCGGGCCGCAGTGATCGCGTAGCCGGGCAGAGACGAGAGCAGCACGCGCCGGAGCGCATTGCCGACCGTGATGCCGTAGCCGCGTTCGAGAGGCTCCGCGTAGAACTTGCCGTAGTGGGGGGTAAGTTCCTTGTCCTCGAATTCAACCGCTTTGGGTTTGATGAGATCGCGCCAGTCGTTTTGCATAGTTATCGCCTCGAGCTCGTTGGAATTTTCGCCGCAGACAGGCCCACCACGGACCCCGCAGGCAGCTCTTGCCTCCTGTTTATCGCGAGTAGTGCTCGACGATTAATTTTTCGCTTATCGGCATCGTGAGGTCGGCGCGGGCCGGCAGCGCCTTGAAGGTGCCGCGGAACTGTTCGCGCTCGAGCGCAAGCCAGGGCGGTACGCCGCGCCGCTGCGCCATCTCGATAGCCTCGACGATCACTTTCTTCTGACGGGTCTTCTCGTTGATGCTGACGACGTCACCGACTTCGAGCAGGTAGGACGGCACCGTGACGGTCTTGCCATTCACTTGGAAGAAGCCGTGGCGCGCGAGCTGGCGGCCCTGCGCCAATGAGCTGGCGAACCCGAGCTTGTAAACCACGTTGTCGAGCCGGCGCTCGAGGAGCGCGAGCAGGTTCTCACCGGTAATTCCCGGCATCCGCTCCGCCAGCTCGAAATAACGCGCGAACTGCTTCTCGAGCAATCCGTAGATGCGCTTGACCTTCTGCTTTTCACGCAGGCGGATCGCAAATTCGGAGAAGCGCGTGCGCGCCTGTCCGTGGGCACCGGGCGGATAGTTGCGCCGCTCGATGGCGCACTTGTCGCTGAAGCATCGCTCTCCCTTGAGGAAGAGCTTCAGTCCTTCGCGCCGGCAAAGCCGGCATACTGGTCCAAGATTTCTTGCCACTGAGGTTTATCCTTCCCGACGGTCAGACGCGACGGCGCTTCGGCGGACGGCATCCGTTGTGCGGAATCGGGGTTACATCCTTGATCGAGATCACGCCGAGTCCCGCGGCCTGCAGCGCGCGCACCGCGGATTCGCGACCGCCGCCTGGACCTTTGACGTGAACGATAACGCTGCGCATCCCGACTTCGGCCGCTTTGCGGGCGCACGCCTCGGCCGCCATCTGCGCGGCAAACGGAGTGCCCTTGCGCGATCCCTTGAACCCGACCGAGCCGGCGCTCGACCACGCCACCACCAACCCCTGCGGGTCGGTAATGGTCACGATGGTGTTGTTGAAGGTCGCGTGGATGTGCGCGACGCCTTCCGGGACCGAACGGCGCGTGCGACGACGGCGCGGAGCGGCAGGTGCGGCACCCGCGGCAGCGCCTCCGGCGGCAGGAGCCTGCGCGGGCTTCTCAGCTTTGGTCTCTTTGGTTTCGTCTGCCATCAGTGTTTCGCTTTCAAAATCTCGTTAGCCCTTGGGCGGCGCCTGCTTCTTGCCTGCAACCACCTTGCGGGGACCCTTGCGTGTGCGCGCATTGGTATGGGTGCGCTGCCCGCGGACGGGAAGGCCCTTGCGATGGCGGATGCCGCGATAGCATCCGAGGTCCATCAGGCGCTTGATGTTCTGCTGAACTTCACGGCGCAGATCGCCTTCGACTTCGAAGTCGGCATCGATCACCTGCCTGATGCGCACCTGCTCCTCGGCCGTGAGTTCATCGCTGTTGCGCGTTACGTCGACATTGGCCTTGCCCAGGATCCTGGTCGCGGAGGTGCGGCCGATGCCGTAGATATAGGTGAGCGCTATGTCCATGCGCTTGTTCTTGGGGAGTTCAACTCCTGCTACACGTGCCATCGAGAATCCCCTTCCTAGCCCTGGCGCTGCTTGTGGCGCGGGTTGGAGCACAGGATGCGCACGACGCCCTGGCGGCGCACCACCTTGCAGTTCTTACAGATCTTTTTGACCGAAGCCCGAACCTTCATGGTTGTTCCAAATACCTAACGTTGGCGATACGTGATTCGCCCGCGAGTCAGATCGTAGGGAGACAATTCCACGGTCACCTTGTCCCCGGGAAGAATCTTGATGTAGTGCATGCGCATCTTGCCCGAGATGTGCGCCAGCACCTTGTGCCCATTGTCGAGCGTCACGCGAAACACTGCGTTCGGCAGCGCTTCGTGGACGGTTCCCATGACTTCAATTGCGTCGCCTTTAGACATTTGCGCGCTCGCTCAGGATTACCGGTCCGTTTGAGGTTACTGCGATGGAATGCTCGAAGTGGGCCGATAGCTTACCGTCCGCCGTCACGGCAGTCCACCCATCGGAAAGTATCTCCAAATCGGGCGTTCCTTCATTGACCATCGGCTCGATAGCCAGGGCCATCCCCTCCTGCAACCGGGGATTCGGCATGCCGCGGCGGAAGTAGTTGGGGACCTGGGGGTCTTCATGGAGGCGACGGCCGATACCATGGCCGGCGAACTCGGTCACCACCGAAAACCCTGCGTTTTCAGCTACTTCCTGCACGGCTCGCGAGATATCCGATATGCGATTGCCGACCCTGGCCTGCGCGATTCCGGCATAAAGCGCCTCGCGGGTGACCCGCAGCAGGCGCAGGGTGCTGTCCGGGACATCGCCAACCGGGACTGTCCGGGCGGAATCGCCAAAGAAACCCTGGTAGACCGCCCCGTAGTCGAGTCCGACGATATCGCCCGCCCTCAGCTTGCGGCCGGACGGGATGCCGTGGACGATTTCTTCATTAATCGAGACGCACAGCGACTTTGGATAGACAACGGAGCCGGGCTTGTAGCCCTTGAAGGCGGGACGCGCGCCTTTCTTCAGCGTCGAAGTCTCCGCGATGCGATCGAGCTCCTCGGTCGTGATCCCGGGACGCACGGCCGCGACCAGCTCATCGAGCACCTCGGCGACGATCTGGCTTGCGCGACGCATGATCGCGAGCTCGTCCGATGTCTTGATAGTGATCACTTGTGTTTTCGCTCCTGGGGCACCAACCCATCGAGCGCCGCTACCATCCGCTTTTCAACTTCCTCGGGCCGCCCTACTCCATCGACTTCCGTGAGAATCCCCGCGCGTGTGTAGTAATCGAGCAATGGCCTGGTGTTCGCGTTGTAGACCTCGAGGCGATGCCGCACGGTTTCCTCGGCGTCGTCTTCGCGCTGGTACAACTTGCCGCCGCATTTGTCGCACACGTCGGGCTTCTTCGGCGGCTCGAACGTCACGTTATACATCGCCTGGCAATTGGGACAGGTACGGCGTCCGGAGATCCGCTTGACGATCTCTTCATCGGGCACCATCACGGCCAGTACGCGATCGATTCCGGCGCCACGCCGATTGAGCATCGCGGCCAGCAACTCGGCCTGGGACGGCGAACGCGGGAACCCATCGAGGATGAATCCGTTGCGGGCATCGGACGCATCGAGGCGTTCGTCGATCAACTTAACCACGATATCGTCGGACACGAGGTCGCCGCGCTCCAGGATGCTCGCTACCTGAACACCGATCGCGGTCTTCTCGCGGACCGCGGTGCGCAGCAAATCGCCGCTCGAGACCTGCGGCACGTTACCGAGCTCGCTAAGCATGCGCGCTTGTGTACCCTTGCCCGCACCCGGGGGCCCCAGCAGGATGAGCCGCACGGCTACGCACCCCGTCGGGATTTGACGCGTCCACGCCGCATGAAGCCTTCGTAGTTGCGGGTGAGCAGGTGGGTTTCGATCTGCTGGATGGTGTCGATTGCGACGCCGACCACGATCAAAAGCGCGGTACCGCCGAAGTAGAACGGCACGTTGAAGCGCTGGATCAAAAACGTGGGAAGCACGCACACCGCGCTCACATAAACCGCGCCACCAAGCGTGATGCGGGAGAGAACGCGGTCGATATATTCAGCGGTGAAACGGCCCGGACGGATACCGGGAATGAAGCCGCCGTGTTTGCGCAGGTTGTCCGCGACATCGGCCGGGTTAAACGTTACCGCCGTGTAGAAGTAGCAGAAGAAGAAAATCAGGGCGACGTAGATGATGTCGTAATAGAGCCCGCCGGGCGTAAGGAACGCGGTCACATCCTTCAGGCGCGGCACGAAGGTTCCGATCGTGGCCGGGAACACCAGGATCGAAGACGCGAAAATCGGCGGGATGACGCCTGAAGTATTGATCTTCAGGGGCAGATGGGAGGACTGGCCGCCGTAAACGCGCCGGCCGCGCGTGATGCGGGCGTACTGAATGGGGATGCGCCGCTGCGCCGTCTCGACATAGACGATTCCGTAAATGACCGCGGCTGCGAACGCGAAGATGAACAGCAGCAGGAAGATGCTCATTTCACCTTCGCGCACGAAGGTCGCGGTAGTGCTCAGCGCGCTGGGCAGGCGGGCAACGATTCCCGCCATGATCACCATCGAGATACCGTTGCCGATACCGCGCTCGGTGATCTGTTCGCCGATCCACATCACGAACAGGGAGCCCGCCGTCAGCGTGACAACCGTGGTGAAGAGAAAACCCCATCCCGGCTGCAGGACGATCGGAGCGCCGCTGGGAGAACTCATCCCCTCGAATCCACGGGCCAGCATCAGGCCCTGGATGAGCGACAAGCCGACCGTTCCGTAGCGGGTATAGGTGGTGATCTTGCGGCGTCCGGCCTCGCCTTCCTTGTACAACTCGTCGAGGTACGGCGATGCGACCTTGAGCAGGTCGAGAATAATCGCGACCGAGATATACGGCATGATGCCGAGGGCGAACACCGACAATCGCTCGAACGCGCCACCGGAGAACAGGTTGAACTGACCGAACAGGGTGCCGGAGGCGGCGTCGAAGAACGATGCCAGCGCCTGTCCATCGATCCCGGGCGTGGGGACCGCGACTCCGATTCGGTACACGGCCAGCATGAAGGCCGTGAACAACAGCCGGCGGCGCAGTTCCGGGATGCGCGAGGCGCCTGAGAACCCCTCCAGCATCAGGATTTAGTCGGGGCGATAAGCTCCGCGGTGCCGCCTGCGGCGGCGATTTTTTCACGCGCGCTTGCCGAGAACGCATCCGCGCGTACGGTTAATTTACTCTTCAAATCGCCGGATCCCAAAATCTTTATCTTGCGGCCCACGGGAACGATTCCCTTCTGCGCGAGCGCAGCCGCATCGACGGTAGTCCCTTCGGGAAATCCGGCGAGCCTTTCAAGGTTGACAGGCGCGAATTCCTCGCGCTTGGCCTCGTTCTTCTGCAGGCGACGGAACCCGCGTTTGGGCAGGCGCCGCTGCAGGGGCATCTGCCCGCCTTCGTAACCCGGAGGCGTGTTGCCTCCGCTGCGCGAGCCTTTGCCCTTGTGTCCGCGGCCGGAGGTTTTGCCGCTACCGGAACCGATGCCCCGGCCGATCCGCTTATGGCGATGACGCGAGCCGGGAGCCGGTTTGATATCCGAAAGATTCATCAGAGCCTCAGTTCTGAACTTCGACGAGATGCTTGAGCCGCCGAATCATTCCTTCAACCGCGGGTGTGCGCTTGAGCTCGCGCTCGCTTCCCACCTTGCCCAGCCCCAGTCCCTTGACGGTCTGGCGCACGCGGGTGTTGGTGCTGATAGGACTGCGGACAAGTTTAACCTTGATGGTCTCGCTCATTAATCTTCTCGACTACGCTCTTCAGGCCGCGGCGGTACTGTCAGTCGGGCGTGCGCGCAGCCTGGCGATATCGTCGGGGCTGCGCAGCTCGGTGAGCGCCTCGAGCGTGGCTTTCACCAGGTTGTGCGGATTCGAGGATCCCAGGCGCTTGGTCAGGATGTTGCGGATGCCCGCGAGTTCGACGACCGCGCGCACGCCGCCGGCGGCGATAACGCCGGTTCCTTCAGCCGCCGGCCGCAGAACCACCTTGCCCGCGCCAAAGCGCCCCACCACTTCGTGCGGGATGGTTCCTTCGCGCAGGGGCACACGAATCAGGCTTTTCTTGGCGCGCTCGACTCCCTTGCGAATCGCTTCGGGAACCTCGTTGGCCTTGCCGAGACCGAACCCGACCAGGCCGTTCTGATCGCCCGCGACCACCAGCGCGCTGAAGCTGAAGCGGCGTCCGCCCTTCACAACCTTCGCGACGCGGTTGATATGGACAACCTTCTCTTTGATTTCGAGACCCTGCGGGTCGATTCTGTACGCCACGTCGCTCCTCGATTGTTCAGAACTTCAGGCCGGCTTCGCGCGCGGCATCCGCCAGCGCCTTAACCCTGCCGTGATACAAAAACCCGTTGCGATCGAAAATTACGTGCTCGATACCGCCGGCGCGGCACTTCTCCGCGATCGCCTTGCCGACAGCCTTGGCCGCGTTCACGCTGCGCTTGCTCTTGAGATCTTCGCCGACCGTCTTGCCCTGGGTGGATGCGGATGCGAGCGTGCGGCCGCTCTCGTCGGAGATGACCTGCACATAGATATGATGCAGCGAGCGATACACCGAGAGGCGCGGACGCGTGTCCGTACCGCGCACGATGCGGCGCACCCGCTGCTGACGCAATGCTCTTTTTTCTGCGCGCTGATAAGCCATGGTTAGAGCCTTAACCCGAGGTCGATCCGGCGGCGGCCTTACCGGCCTTGCGGCGAATCGTCTCGGTTGAATACTTGATTCCCTTGCCCTTGTAGGGCTCCGGCGGCCGCAACTCGCGAATTTGCGCCGCGACGGTGCCGAGCAGCTGGCGGTCCGCGCTCTCGAGGGTGATTACGACCTGGCGCTCGACCTTGGCGGTTACACCCGGCGGGAGCTGGTACACAATCGGATGCGAGTAGCCCAGGCTCAGGTTGACCGCGCTGCCTTTCACCTCGGCGCGATAGCCCACGCCGTTGATTTCGAGCACGCGCGTGAAACCCTTGCTGACGCCCTCGGCCATGTTGGCAATAAGCTTGCGCATCAGGCCGTGCGAGGAGCGCTCCTGGTTGGTGTCACCGGGGCGCTTCACGGTCAACTCGGATTCCTTGATCTCGATCGTGTAGCCGGGGAGCACCTTCAGCTCCAGCTTGCCCTTGGGGCCCTCGACCTTGATCGTGTCGCCACGGACCTCGGCCTTAACGCCCTTCTCGAGCTTTACCGGCAATCTTCCTATACGCGACATCGCTAAAATACCTTGCTCACCATACGCGGCACAGGATTTCGCCGCCCACGCGTTTGCGCCGCGCCTCGCGCCCGGTCATCACGCCGAGCGGAGTCGACACGATCTGCACGCCCATCGCGCCGCGCGTGCGCCCGATTTCGTCGGCGCCCGCGTAGCGGCGCACGCTGGGACGGCTCACGCGCTGGATTCCGCGAATCACGGGCTCGCGAGTGGCGGAGTAGCGCAACTTGAGCACCAGCTTGCGCTTGGGATTTTCGCCGCCGACTTCGACGCCGTCGAGGAAGCCCTCGGCCATCAACACGCGGCAAATCGCCTCGCGGATGCGGGAATGATCGACGATCAGGTCATTGAACCGCGCGCGCATCGCGTTGCGGATTCGGGTCAACAGCTCTGCGATTGGATCGGTCTGCGCCATCTTTGGTTTCTCTCTACCAGCTTGCCTTGACCACGCCCGGAAGTTGCCCGCGATGCGCGTACTTGCGCAGGCACAACCGGCACATCTTGAAACGCCGATAATACGCGCGCGCGCGTCCGCACAGGGGACATCGGTTGTACCGGCGCACCTTGAACTTGGGAGCGCGCGTCGCCTTAATCCTGAGGCACTTCTTCGCCATCGCCTACGCCTGGGCGGCCACCGCCGCCTGTCCCTCGCGCTCCGCCTGTCCGCGGAACGGCATCCCGAGCGCGCGAAGCAGCATCAGGCCTTCGAAATCGCTGCGGGCGCTGGTGGTAATTGAAATCGTCAATCCCTTCACCTTCTCGATCTTGTCGAGGTTGAGCTCGGGGAAAATCGTATGCTCGCGCAGGCCGAGCGAATAGTTGCCGCGACCGTCGAAGGCCTTGTCGCTGATGCCGCGGAAGTCACGCACGCGCGGCAGCGCGACGCTCACGAGGCGGTCGAAGAATTCCCACATCCGCTCGCGCCTGAGCGTGACCATCACGCCGATCGGCATGCCCTGGCGCAACTTGAAGTTCGATATCGCCTTGCGCGCGCGCGTCAGCACCGGCTTCTGTCCCGCAATCTGCGAGAGTTCCTCGAGCGCACCATCGAGAATCTTCACGTTGTCGCGCGCTTCGCTGAGCGACATGTTGATCGTGATCTTCTGCAGGCGCGGGACCCGCATCTTGTTCTCGATCTTGAGCTCGCGCATCAGCGACGGCGCGATCTCGCTCTCGAACTTGAGGCGCAGGCGCGCCGGGATCTTCGGCTCCGGCTCGCGCGGCCTGGTCTCGACGGGAGCGGCCGCGGCCTGCTTGCCGCCCTTGTCGGCGCGCTTCGGTTGCTGCTTCTGCGGCTTTTCGGTTTTTTCCGCCATCAATCGTTACCCACTGCTTCGCCGCATCGCCGGCACACCCGGCTGCGCTCCTTGCCGGCGATCTTCACGCCGAGCCGGACCGGAGCGTTGCAGCGTTCGCAGAAGAACATCACGTTCGAGATCTGGAGCGGCGCTTCCTTTTCCACGATTCCGCCGGGGCTGGCAGCGCCGCGCGGTTTGGAATGCCGCTTCACGATATTGAGCCGCTCGATTACGACGCGGCCATGATCGGGCATCACGCGCAGGACCTTGCCGGTCTTGCCGCGCTCCTTGCCCTTGACGACCATCACCATGTCGTTCTTGCGAATCTTGTAACTTGCTGCCGCCGCCCGGGGAGTCATCACAGCACCTCGGGAGCGAGCGAAATAATCTTCATGAACTTCTTAGCCCTCAGCTCGCGGGCAACCGGACCGAAGATGCGCGTTCCGATTGGCTCGTGCTGGTTGTCGAGCAGCACGGCCGAGTTGCCGTCGAACCGGATGTAACTGCCGTCGCCGCGGCTGATTTCCTTAGCGGTGCGCACGATCACCGCGCGCGTCACGTCGCCCTTTTTCACCTTCGCGTTCGGGATGGCTTCCTTGACGGCGACCACGATCACGTCGCCGACGGTCGCGTAGCGCCGGCGCGAACCGCCGAGCACCTTGATGCACATCACCTTGCGGGCGCCGGAATTATCGGCGACATCGAGCACTGTCTGGGTCTGGATCATCGCGCGCTAACCTCAGCCGGCCGCCTTCTTGAGGACCTTGCTGACACGCCATCGCTTGTTGCGCGACAGCGGCCGCGTTTCGATGATCAGCACGCGATCGCCCTGGCCGCATTCGCCGCGTTCATCGTGTGCCATATACCGTTTACGCTGGCGGACGCGCTTGCCGTAGAGGGGATGCTCCACCAGGCGGTCCACCTGCACCACGACGGTCTTGGTCATCTTGGCCGAGACCACCGTACCTTCACGCCGTTTAACTCGCTCGCGCATCGCTTCCCTTTGCCGCCGCGGGAGTCTTCTGCCGGAGCACGGTCAGAATTCGCGACAGTTCGCGGCGCGCTTTCCGGAGCGTAGCCGAGTTGTCGAGCTGGTTGGTCCGCAGCTTGAGCCTCAGCCGAAAGACTTCCTCGCGCGCCTCGCGTTCCTTGACCTGCAAGTCGCCGGCGCTCATCTGCCTGAGTTCATCAAGCTCCAAAGGCGCCCTCCTCGCGTTCAATCACTATCGTCTTGATCGGGAGCTTGTGCGCAGCCAGGCGCATCGCCTCGCGCGCGGTAGCCCGATCGACACCTTCCATCTCGAACAGAATCCGTCCCGGCCGCACCACGGCGGTCCATCCTTCCGGCGAGCCCTTGCCTTTGCCCATACGGGTTTCGGCCGGCTTCTTGGTGAAGGGTTTGTCCGGGAACACGCGAATCCAGACGCGGCCACCGCGCTTGATATGGCGGGTGAGCGCGACACGGGCGGCTTCCAGCGCACGCGCATCGACGCGCGCGGTCTCGACAGCCTTGAGCCCGAAGTCTCCGAAGGCGAGCACGAGGCCGCGCGATTCGGCGCCGCGGACGCGTCCCTTCTGGATCTTGCGATACTTTACTTTCTTTGGTGCAAGCATCGTTTACTGCTGTTGCGCCGCGGAGCCGGAGCGCTTCGCTTCCGCTTCCGAATGGGTCAGGATTTCACCGCGGAAGATCCAGACCTTGATTCCAATTACGCCGTAAGTCGTACGCGCTTCGGCAAAGCCGTACGCGACATCCGCGCGCAGCGTCTGCAGGGGAACGCGCCCCTCGCGATACCACTCTGCGCGCGCGATTTCCGCGCCGCCGAGACGTCCCGCAACATGAACCTTTACGCCCTGCGCACCCATCCGCATCGCGCGCGTAACCGCTTCCTTCATCGCGCGGCGGAACGCGACGCGGCGTTCGAGCTGCAGCGCGATATTCTCGGCCACGAGCTGCGGGTCGAGGTCGGGGCGGCGAACTTCGTGAATATTGATGAAGGCTTCCTTGCCCTTCATCATTTTCTGGATGTCGGTCTTGAGCTTGTCGATCTCGACACCCTTCTTGCCGATAACGATTCCGGGGCGCGCGGTATGGATATTCACCTTGGCCTTGTTAGCCATGCGCTCGATTTCCACGCGCGAGATCCCGGCGTGGTAGAGGCGCTTCTTGATGAAGTCGCGCAGCTTGAGATCCTCGTGCAACAAGGTCGTGTAGTCGTGGCTCGAGAACCAGCGCGAATCCCAGCTTTCGATGATGCCGAGCCGAAGCCCGCGCGGATGTGATTTCTGACCCATAGATGCCTCAGGCTGCCCGTTCGTCCACCACCACCGTGAGGTGGCTGGTGCGCTTGAGAATCGGCGTCGCGTGCATGTGGGCCCGCGGCAGCGATCGTTTCCAGGTCGGCCCCGTGTCGGCGATGGCCCGCTTTACGTAGAGTTTGTCCTCGTCCACGTTCTGCTGATCGCGCGCATTGGCGACCGCGGCCAGCAAGGTCTTGGCGACGAAGTGCGCGCCCTTCTTGGGAGTGAATTCCAGGATAGCGAGGGCCTGCCCGACGGGCTTGCCGACCACGAGCGCGCACACCAGCCGCAGCTTTTGCGGCGAGATGCGGATGTAACGGCTGCGCGATAACGTTTCCATGCCTATGCCTTCGGCGCCGCGGGTGCTGCAGGAGCGGCCGGTGCCGGTCCCGCGCTCCTCACTTCGGCCTTGCGATCGCCCGAATGCCCGTGAAAGGTCCGGGTCGGCGAAAACTCACCGAGCTTGTGGCCGACCATGTTTTCGGTGCAGTAAACGGGCACGAACTTGTGTCCGTTGTGCACCGCGAACGTCAGGCCGATCATATCCGGCACGATCATGGAGCGGCGTGACCAGGTCCGGATGATGCGCTTGTCGCCGGCTGCGACCGCGGCCTCGGCCTTCTTCTTGAGATGTTCGTCCTGGAACGGTCCTTTTTTCTGCGATCGCATCTTTAATGTTTCCCGCGCGGACGCCGGCTCACGATGTACTGATCCGACGGTTTCTTGCCGCGTGTCTTGTAGCCCTTGGTCGGCATGCCCCACGGAGACTGCGGATGGTTGCCCTTGGAGCGTCCTTCGCCGCCGCCGTGCGGATGGTCCACGGGGTTCATCGCGATTCCGCGCACGTGCCCGCGCTTGCCCAACCATCGCGACCGCCCGGCCTTGCCGATCGAAATATTTTCGTACTCGAGATTGCCGACCTGACCGATAGTCGCGCGGCAATCCGCCAGCACCATGCGTTGCTCGCCCGAAGGCAACTTGAGCAACGCGAATTTTCCTTCCTTGGCCATCAACTGCGCCTGCGCACCCGCGCCGCGGGCCAGCTTGGCGCCGGCGCCCGGCTTCATCTCGATCGCATGAACGATCGTGCCGAGCGGAATATGCCTGAGCTTCAGGGCGTTGCCGGGTTTGATGTCCGCCGTTTCACCCGACTCAACCTTGTCGCCGACCTTGAGCCCTTCGGGCGCCAGGATGTAAGCCTTCACGCCGTCGGCATAGTGCAGCAGCGCGACGTTGGCGGAGCGATTGGGATCGTATTCGAGCGCAGCGACCCTGGCCGGAATGCCGTCGCGCGTGCGCTTAAAATCTATCAGGCGCAGGCGGCGCTTGTGTCCGCCGCCGCGATGACGCGAGGTCATGCGGCCCATGTTGTTGCGGCCGCCCGATCGCTTTACCGGTTCGAGCAACGCCTTCTCGGGTTCCTTCTTGGTGAGGTCCGAGAAATCTGCGACCTGCATGAACCGCTGGCCGGGCGTGCGCGGATTAAGCTGAATTACCGCCATGACTGTTGCGCTCCGCTAAACTCCCTCAAAAAACTCGATCCGGTCGCCTTCCTTGAGCGTGACGTAAGCCTTCTTCCAGTCGGGTTTGGCGCCACGAACCATCCCGCGCCGGCGCTCCTTGCCGAGGTAATTGGAAGTCCGCACCTTGAGGACCGTCACCTTGAAAAGCTTCTCGACCGCTTCTCGAACGAGATCCTTGCTCGCATGCGGCCGCACCCGAAACACGACCTGGTTCGCCTTCTCGCTCGCCATCGTGCCCTTTTCGGTGACGAGCGGCGACAGGATGATGCTCTCGAGGTTCATCGCACGTCTCCCGCCAGGCGCTTCTCGATCGCGCGAGCAGTCGCCTCGGTCATCACCAGCTCGTCGTAGTTGAGCACGTCGTAGACATTGAGCCCCGCGGCGAGCAGCACCTTGTGCCGGGCGAGGTTGCGCGCCGCGCGCTGAAACTGTTCGTCGCCTTCGCCCAGGACGACCAGGGCATGCTTCACGCCGAGCTTTTCGAGCGCGGCTTTCGCCAGCCTGGTTTTGGGTTCCGCAAGCGCGAGCGACTGCACCACGAACAACTTGCCGTCGCGAGCGCGCGCGGAAAGCGCGAGGCACAATGCGCGCCGCCACGCCTTCTTGGGAATCTGGTACGAGTAGTCGCGCAGTTGCGGACCAAAAATCGTTCCACCGTGTCGCCACAGCGGAGAACGGGTCGAACCCGCACGCGCCCGCCCGGTACCCTTCTGGCGCCAAGGCTTGCGTCCACCGCCGGAAATCAGGCCGCGAGTCTTGGTCGATGCGGTTCCCGATCGCCGATTCGCGAGCTGCATGCGGACGGCATCGTGCAGCAGGCTGCCATCGCCGTCGCGGCCGAACACCGCGCCCGCGAACTCAGCTTCCCCGGTGCGCTCCTGCGCCGGCGAAAAAACCGGCAGCTTTACCGGAGCCGGATTTGAACTCTGTTCAGGCATTGGCTGCCACCACGTTCGCTCGGCGTCGCGGACGAGCCGCGTGCTTCACGATCACCATCGCGCCGTCCGGACCTGGGACTGCACCCGCGATCGCGACCGCGTTGTCATCAGAAAGGATTTCCACGATTTCGAGATTCAGAACGGTAGCGGTCTCGTTGCCGAGCTGACCGGGCATCCGCAGTCCCTTGCGCACGCGCCCGGGGTATGAGCGGTTACCGATCGAGCCGCCGTGGCGGAAGTATTCGTGGGTGCCGTGCGATCCCGGGAAGCCCGAAAAGTGATGGCGCCGGATAACGCCGGCATAGCCTTTTCCCTTCGAGATTCCCTGCACGTCCACCTGTTCGCCGGCCTTGAAAACTTCGCCGACCGCAATCGCCTGTCCGAGCGCGAGCTCGCCTTCGCCGCGCTTGCCGAATTCAGCAGTCTTCGTACCCGCCGCAACGTTGGCCTTCTTGAAATGCCCGCGCTCCGCGCCGGTGACGCGGCTCAGCTTCTTCTTGCCCCAAGTCACCTGCACGGCGTCGTAGCCGTCGGTGGGCTCGGTCTTGAGTTGGGTCACGGTGCAGGGACCGAGCTGGACGACGGTCACGGCACGGATGCGCCCCTGCGCATCCGCAACCTGCGTCATCCCGAGTTTCTTGCCGATTAGTCCGGTCAGCATCGGTCCTACTCGAGCTTGATCTCGACGTCGACCCCGGCGGCAAGATCGAGCTTGCCGAGGGCATCGATAGTCTGTTGGGTCGGCTCCAGCACGTCGAGGAGCCGCTTGTGAGTGCGGATCTCGAAATGCTCGCGCGACTTTTTGTCAACGTGCGGCGAACGGTTGACGGTAAAGCGCTCTATGCGGGTCGGCAGCGGAATCGGCCCGGCGACACGGCCGCCCGTGCGCCGTATAGTGTCGACGATTTCGCGCACCGACTGATCGAGCAGGCGGTAGTCGTACGCCTTGAGACGTATGCGTATCTTGTCGTTCATCCGTAATACCGCGCCCGATGCTCAAGCGCTCCGTTTCCTTCGCTCCTACTTCTCGATCTTGGTTACGACGCCCGAACCGACGGTGCGGCCGCCCTCGCGAATCGAGAAGCGCTGCCCCTCGTCCATCGCGACCGGAGTGATCAACTCGCCCTTGATGGCGACGTTGTCACCCGGCATGACCATCTCGGTGCCTTCCGGCAGCGACAGGATGCCCGTGACGTCGGTGGTCTGGAAATAGAACTGCGGGCGATAGCCGTTGAAGAACGGGGTATGGCGTCCGCCTTCGTCCTTGGTCAGCACGTACACCGAGCCGTCGAACTTGGTGTGCGGGGTGATCGTGCCCGGGGCCGCGAGCACCTGTCCGCGCTCCACGTCCTCGCGCTTGACACCGCGCAGCAGCACGCCGATGTTGTCGCCGGCTTCGCCCTGGTCGAGCAGCTTGCGGAACATCTCGACGCCGGTCACGACGGTCTTGGTGGTGTCGCGGAAGCCGACGATCTCGACTTCCTCACCAACCTTGATCTTGCCGCGATCGACGCGGCCGGTAACGACGGTGCCGCGGCCGGAGATGGAGAACACGTCTTCCACCGGCATCAGGAACGGCTTGTCGACTTCGCGCTTGGGCTGCGGGATGGCGGTATCGACCGCATCCATGAGCTCGAGGATCGGCTTGCAGTTCGGGCAATCATCCTTGCCGCAACCGCAATCGAGCGCCTTGAGGGCGCTGCCGCGAATGACCTTCGCGTCGTCGCCGGGGAAGTCGTACTTCTTCAGCAGGTCGCGAACTTCGAGCTCGACCAGGTCGAGCAACTCGGGATCGTCGACCATGTCGACCTTGTTCATGAACACCACGATGGCGGGGACGCCGACCTGGCGGGCGAGGAGGATGTGCTCGCGCGTCTGCGGCATCGGGCCGTCGTTGGCGCCCACCACCAGGATCGCGCCGTCCATCTGCGCCGCGCCGGTGATCATGTTCTTGATGTAGTCGGCATGGCCCGGGCAATCGACGTGCGCGTAGTGGCGCTTGGTGGTCTCGTACTCGACGTGCGCAATAGCGATCGTAATACCGCGCTCGCGCTCTTCGGGCGCCTTGTCGATCTGATCGAAGGCGGTGAACTGGGCAAGCTTGCGGGCTGCCAGCACCTTGGTAATCGCCGCGGTCAAAGTAGTCTTGCCGTGGTCGATATGTCCGATCGTGCCAACGTTAGCGTGCGGCTTGGTGCGTTCGAATTTAGCCTTGCCCATTATCTTGCCCTCCGAAATTAGGCCGGAGCCTCTCCTCTAAAGTAATCACGACGCCTTCTTGGTGGCGGTGAGTTCGTCAAAAACGTTTTGCGGGACGGGTTCGTACGCCCCGAACTGCATGGTGTAGTTCGCGCGCCCCTGGGTCATCGAGCGCAGCCGCGTCGCGTAGCCGAACATGTTCGCGAGCGGGACGCGGGCCTCGATAATCTGGGCACCGGCGCGGGTTTCCATGTCCTGCACCTTGCCGCGCCGCGAATTCAGATCGCCGATAACGTCGCCCATGAAATCCTGGGGCGTCACCACTTCGACCTCCATCACCGGCTCAAGCAGCACCGGAGACGCCTTCTCGCACGCCTCCTTGAACGCCATCGAGCCCGCGATGCGGAACGCGATTTCGGATGAGTCGACTTCGTGGTACTTGCCGTCGGTCACAGTCGCGCGAATATCGACCATCGGGTAGCCCGCGAGCACGCCGTTCTCCATCGCTTCCTTCACGCCGTCTTCGATCGACGGGATGAAGTTGCGCGGAATCGAGCCGCCCTTGGTGCCATCGATGAATTCGAAGCCGCCGCCCTTTTCCATCGGCTCGATCGTCAGGTCGACGACACCGAACTGACCGTGGCCTCCGGTCTGACGCACGAAGCGGCCTTCGGCCTCGGACGCGCGCCGGATGGTTTCGCGGTAAGCGACCTGCGGCTTGCCGACGTTCGCATCGACTTTGTACTCGCGCAGCATGCGATCGACGATGATCTCGAGGTGCAACTCGCCCATCCCGGCGATCAGGGTCTGCGCGGTTTCCTTGTTCACGCTCACGCGGAACGAAGGATCTTCCTTGGCCAGCTTCTGGAGCGCTTCGGACAGCTTCTCCTGGTCGGCCTTGGTCTTGGGCTCGATGGCGATCTGGATGACCGGCTCGGGAAACTCGATCGATTCGAGCACGATCGGCCGCGCCATATCGCAGAGCGTGTCGCCGGTGGTCGCATCCTTGAGCGCGACGGCGCAGATATCGCCGGCATAAACTTCGGAAATCTCTTCGCGCTTGTTCGCGTGCATCTTGACCAACCGACCGACGCGCTCGCGGCGGCCCTTGGTCGAATTCAGCACCGACGAACCGCTCTCGAGCTTGCCCGAGTAAACGCGGACGAAGGTCAACACGCCGACGTACGGGTCGGTCATGATCTTAAAGGCCAACGCCGAGAAGGGGGCATCGTCTTTCGCCGGACGCTCCTCTTCCTTGCCATCGACAGTTCCCTTGACGGGCGGCAGATCGGCAGGCGAAGGGAGATAATCCACGACCGCATCGAGCATCGGCTGCACGCCCTTATTGCGGAAAGCGGAACCGAGCAGCACGGGAGTAATCGCCATCTTGAGGGTGGCGGCGCGAATCGCGGCGCGAATTTTTTCGGCGCCGGGATCCTTGCCTTCCAGGTAGAGCTCCATCAGGTGCTCGTCGTGGTCGGCGAGAGTCTCGACCATCTTGTCGCGATAACCGGCGGCCTTTTCTTTCAAGTCCGCGGGAATTTCTTCGACCTTGTAGTTCGCGCCGAGGCGGTCTTCGTCCCAAACCAGCGCGCGCATCTCAATCAGATCGATGACGCCGGTGAACTTGTCCTCGGCGCCGATCGGAAGCTGTACCAGGAGCGGAGTCGCCTTCAGCTTCTCGCGCATCTCCTCGACCACGCGCTCGAACTCCGCGCCGACGCGATCCATCTTGTTGATGAACGCGACACGGGGAACGCCGTACTTGTCGGCCTGGCGCCATACGGTCTCGGACTGCGGCTCGACGCCGCCGACCGCGCAGAACACCGCCACGGCGCCATCGAGGACGCGCAGCGAGCGCTCCACCTCGATGGTGAAATCGACGTGGCCGGGCGTGTCGATGATGTTGACGCGGCAATCGCGCCAGAAGCAGGTGGTTGCCGCGGACGTGATTGTGATGCCGCGCTCCTGCTCCTGCACCATCCAGTCCATCGTCGCGGTGCCTTCGTGCACCTCGCCGATCTTGTAGTTGATGCCGGTGTAGAAGAGCACCCGCTCAGTGGTGGTGGTCTTACCGGCATCGATGTGCGCCATGATGCCGATATTGCGCACCCGTTCTATTGGTGTAGTACGAGCCATGTACTCAAAACTCGATGCTTACCAGCGATAGTGCGCGAACGCCCTGTTGGCATCCGCCATCCGGTGAGTGTCTTCGCGTTTCTTGACCGCACCGCCGCGGTTCGCGGCAGCTTCCAGGATCTCGGCCGCCAGCCGCTCTTCCATCGACTTCTCGCCGCGTGCGCGCGCTGCCGCCACCAGCCATCGCATCGCAAGCGAGTTGCGCCTAACCGGCCGCACTTCGGAGGGCACCTGGTAGTTGGCGCCGCCGACGCGGCGAGAGCGAACTTCGACCGACGGGCGCACGTTGTCGAGCGCCTTCTTGAACTGGACGAGACCGTCTTCCCTGGAACGCTCGGCCACCAAGTCGAGCGCGCCGTAGAAAATACCTTCGGCGACCGACTTCTTGCCGCGTTCCATCACCACGTTCACGAACTTCGCGATCGTGCGATCGTGGTACTTGGGATCCGGAGTTACTTCGCGGACGCGTGCTTGTCCCTTGCGCGACATAATCGTTACTTCGGCTTCTTCGATCCGTACTTGGAGCGGCCCTTGCGGCGTTCCTGCACGCCGATCGAATCGAGGGTTCCGCGGATCACGTGGTAGCGGACACCCGGAAGGTCGCGCACGCGGCCTCCGCGAATCAGCACCACCGAGTGCTCCTGCAGGTTGTGGCCGACGCCCGGAATATAGGTGTTAACCTCGATTCCGTTGGAGAGCCGCACGCGCGCGACCTTGCGGAGCGCGGAGTTGGGCTTCTTGGGCGTGGTGGTCTTCACCTGCGTGCACACGCCGCGTTTCTGCGGCGAACCCTGCAGTGCGCGCGCCTTGACCTTGAAACGCTTCTTGACGCGCGCCTGGCGGATCAGCTGATTGATCGACGGCAAAGTCAGCTCCGTTGGTTAACTCTCTAGTCCATCAACATCGCGCTCGTCTGCCCTGCGCTTTCATCCGGAAAACTTGCGGTGCATGCTGCGCGCCGCAGTTTTTCCCGGATTTGCGTCAGGCAGGAAACGCGGATGCTCAAACAAACCCCCCAAGGGCGGAACGTGCCCTTGGGGGAATTACCATTATGTACGCACGGTTCGCGTGCGTGTCAATCTCCGGCGGGTGCCGCAGCGCCCTCCAGATCGGTCTTTTCCAACTCTTCGGTCTCGCCGCCGCCCTCGACCTTGACTTCCATCCGGTTGTACATCGGCAGACCGGTTCCGGCCGGAATCAGCCGGCCCATAATCACGTTCTCTTTCAGTCCGACCAGTCGGTCGACCTTGCCGTTGATGGCGGCTTCGGTCAGCACCCGGGTGGTTTCCTGGAACGATGCCGCCGAAATGAAGCTTTCGGTGGACAGCGATGCCTTGGTGATTCCGAGCAGGAGCGGCTCCGCGATCGCGGGCTCGCCACCCTTCTCGAGGACCCGGGTGTTTTCCTCGTCGAAACGCCACTTTTCGACTTGGTCGCCGACCAGAAAATCGGTGTCTCCGACTTCCTTAATCCTCACGCGACGCAGCATTTGCCGAACGATCGCCTCAATATGCTTGTCGTTGATGCGCACGCCCTGGAGCCGGTAAATCTCCTGGATTTCATCGACCAGGTATTTCGCGAGCGCCTTCTCGCCCAGAATCGTCAGGATGTCATGCGGGTTGGACGAACCTTCCATCAGCGGCTCGCCGGCCTTGATCATGTCGCCCTCGTGTACGCCGATATGCTTGCCCTTGGCGATCAGGTATTCGCGCGGCTCGCCGACTTCCGGCGTCACGATCAGCTTGCGCTTGCCCTTGGTGTCCTTGCCGAATGACACCTGGCCGTCGATTTCCGAGATGACCGCGAACTCCTTGGGCTTGCGCGCTTCGAACAGTTCCGCGACCCGCGGCAGGCCACCCGTGATGTCCTTGGTCTTGGTGGTTTCGCGCGGAATCTTGGCGATCACGTCGCCCGCCTTGACCTCGGTGCCTTCGGCCACGTTTATATACGCGCCGACCGGCAGGAAGTACCGCGCGTAGAGGTTGCTGTTGGGAATCTTGACGGTCTTGCCGGCGCTGTCCTTGATCGAGACGCGCGGGCGCACATCGAGTTCCTTGAACTCTACGATAACGTTGGAACGCGCGCCGGTACGCTCATCGACCCGCTCTTCCATCGTCTTGCCTTCGAGGATGTCGCCGAACTTAACCACGCCATCGACTTCGGTGATGATGGGGGTGGTGTAAGGATCCCACTCCGCGATCAACTCCGCCGCCTTGACGTGATCGCCCTCGGCCTTGCGCAGCTTGGCGCCGTAGACGAGCGGGTAACGCTCGCGTTCGCGCTCGCGAATGTGCCCGTCCTCGCCCTTGATCTGCGCGGCGACCACGACTTCGCCGTGACGCGTCATCACGATCAGCGTTCCATCGCGGCCGGGCACGGTGTTGACGTTGTGCAAGCGCACGACGCCCTCAGTCCGCGCCTCCAAGGTGGTCTGCTCGGCGCGCCGGCTGGCAGTACCGCCGATATGGAAGGTGCGCATCGTGAGCTGCGTTCCGGGCTCGCCGATCGACTGCGCGGCGATGATGCCGATAGCCTCGCCGAGATCGACCAGGTGCCCGCGGCCAAGATCGCGGCCATAGCACCGCACGCACACTCCGCGGCGTGACTGACAGGTGAGCACGGAGCGAATCTTGATGCGCTCGATGCCGGCATCTTCGATGCGCCGGACCTTGTCCTCGTCGATCATCTCGTTGGCGCGCACCAGCACTTCGTTGGTGAACGGGTCGTGCACGTCTTCGAGAGCGACGCGGCCGAGCACGCGGTCACCGAGGGCCTCGATGATTTCACCGCCTTCGACCAGCGGCGTCATCTCGATGCCATCGAGGGTACCGCAGTCTTCCTCGGTAATGATCGAATCCTGCGCCACGTCGACCAGCCGCCGGGTCAGGTAGCCCGAGTTGGCGGTCTTGAGGGCGGTGTCCGCCAGGCCTTTGCGCGCGCCGTGGGTCGAGGTGAAGTACTCACCGACCGTCAGACCTTCGCGGAAGTTGGCGGTAATGGGGGTTTCAATGATTTCGCCCGACGGCTTCGCCATCAGTCCGCGCAGACCCGCGAGTTGGCGAATCTGCTGTTCGGAACCGCGCGCGCCCGAGTCGGCCATGATGAAAATCGGGTTGAAAGACGGACCGGAAACTTCCTTGCCGTCCTTGTCCTTGCCGTAGACCTCAGTTGAGAGGCCCTTGATGACGGCGCCGCCGATCTCGTCCTGGACCTCGGCCCAGATGTCGACGACCTTGTTGTACCGCTCGCCGTCGGTGATGACGCCGTTGTGGTACTGCTTCTGGATATCGCTAACTTCCTTGCGGGCCTGATCGATGAGCTGCGCCTTGCGGGCAGGGATAACCATATCCTTGATGGAGATGGAGATTCCGGCGCGGGTGGCGAACTCGAAGCCGACGTCCTTCAGCTTGTCGGCGAAGATAACCGTCGCCTTGTTGCCGGCGCGGCGATAGACCACGTCGATCAGGTTGCCGAGTTCCTTCTTCTTGAGAGTCTTGTTGACCTCGGCGAAGGGAGTCTCGGCCGGAACGATCTCGTACAGCAGGACGCGGCCGACCGTGGTCTCGACGCGCTCCGAGGTCGGAAGCGCTTGTGCAGGCGCTGCTTTCTTGCCCTTGGGAGCCTTGCCGTTGGGTTCGACCGGCCCTTCCGGAGCGACCACCGGCATGCGCACGGTGATACGCGCGTGCAGATCGATTTCCCCGTGGTCGTACGCGATACGAACTTCGTCGGGGCTCGAGAAGAACTTGCCTTCGCCCTGCGCCAAGGGACGCTCGCGGGTCATATAGTAGAGACCGAGCACCATGTCCTGCGTGGGCACGATAATCGGCCGGCCCGACGCGGGGGACAGGATGTTGTTGGTGGACATCATGAGCGCGCGCGATTCGACCTGCGCCTCGATCGACAGCGGCACATGCACCGCCATCTGGTCGCCGTCGAAGTCGGCGTTGTACGCCACACAGACGAGCGGATGGAGCTGGATGGCCTTGCCTTCGATCAGGACCGGCTCGAAAGCCTGGATGCCGAGGCGATGCAGGGTCGGAGCGCGGTTGAGCAGGACGGGGTGCTCGCGGATGACTTCATCGAGGATATCCCAAACGTCCTTGCCCTCTTTCTCGACCATCTTCTTGGCGCTCTTGATGGTCGTGACGTAGCCCTTCTCTTCGAGCTTGTTGTAGATGAACGGCTTGAACAGCTCGAGCGCCATCTTCTTGGGAAGGCCGCACTGATGGAGCCGCAGCTCGGGGCCGACGACGATAACCGAGCGGCCCGAGTAATCGACCCGCTTGCCGAGCAGGTTCTGGCGGAAGCGGCCTGACTTTCCCTTGAGCATGTCGGACAGCGACTTGAGCGGACGCTTGGACGGGCCGGTGATCGCGCGGCCGCGACGCCCGTTGTCGAACAGCGCATCGACGGCTTCCTGCAGCATCCGTTTTTCGTTGCGGATGATGATGTCAGGAGCGCTCAGCTCGATGAGCCGCTTGAGGCGGTTGTTGCGGTTGATGACGCGGCGATAGAGGTCGTTCAGGTCGGAGGTCGCAAACCGGCCGCCGTCGAGAGGCACGAGAGGGCGCAGGTCGGGCGGGATGACCGGCAGGATGGTGAGAATCATCCACTCCGGCTTGTTGCCTGAATCGCGGAAGGCGTTGGCCACCTTGAGCCGCTTCGCGACCTTCTTGCGGCGCGCCTCGGAACTGGTGGCCTTCATCTCGGCGCGCAGTTCTTCGGCAATCTTGTCGAGCTCGAGCCTGGAGAGCAGGCCGCGAATCGCTTCCGCGCCCATGTCGGCCTTGAAGCTGTCGCCGTACTGCTCGCGCGCCTCGCGGTACTTGCGCTCGGTGAGCAGTTCCTTGGCCTGCAGGGGAGTCTCACCGGGATCGGTCACGACGTAGCACTCGAAGTACAGAACTTTCTCGAGTTCCTTGAGCGTCATGTCGAGCAGCGTGCCGATACGCGAGGGGAGCGAGCGCAGGAACCAAATGTGCGCGACGGGAGCGGCGAGATCGATATGGCCCATACGCTCGCGGCGCACCTTGGACTGGATTACCTCGACGCCGCACTTCTCGCAGACGACGCCGCGATGGCGCATGCGCTTGTACTTGCCGCAATTACATTCGTAGTCCTTGGTGGGACCGAAAATTTTCGCGCAGAACAGGCCATCGCGCTCCGGCTTGAAAGTCCGGTAGTTGATGGTTTCAGGCTTCTTGACCTCGCCGTGCGACCACGACCGGATCATTTCCGGCGACGCGATCGAAATCCGGATCGAGTTGAACGCAAGCGGATTCTTGGGCTTCTCAAAAATGCCAAAGAGATCTTCCATCTCTCGTTCTCCCTCGCGCCCTTAGGCGCGTTCGGACTCTTCCAAAAGCTCCATGTTCAGGCACAACGACTGGAGCTCCTTGACCATAACGTTGAATGACTCGGGCAGTCCGGGTTCGAGCGTGTTCTCGCCCTTGACGATCGCCTCGTACATCCGGGTCCGCCCCGCCACGTCATCGGACTTGACGGTGAGCATCTCCTGGAGGGTGTACGCGGCGCCGTAGGCCTTGAGCGCCCACACTTCCATTTCTCCGAGCCGCTGCCCGCCGAACTGCGCCTTGCCGCCCAACGGCTGCTGGGTGACGAGGCTGTATGGACCAGTCGAGCGAGCGTGAATCTTCTCCTCAACCAGGTGATGCAGCTTCATCATGTACATCACGCCCACTGTGACCGGCTGCTCGAAAGGCAGGCCGGTGCGCCCATCGTAGAGGGTGCACTGTCCCTGCTCCGGCAGTCCCGCGCGGGAAAGCATCTGGAAGATCTCTTCCTCGCGGGCGCCATCGAAGACCGGCGACGCGGTATGAACTCCCGCGGCGGCCTTGGCCGCAAAACGATAGATATCGTTGTCGGCCAGGTTGTCGATGAACTCGTGGCTCTCCTTGTCGGGATAGGCTTCCTTGATGTGCCGCTTGAGCTGCGCGACCGTGGTGTTGTTGCGCAGATCCTGCTCGATGCGCCGGCCGAGCTCGCGGGCGGCCCATCCGAGATGGGTCTCGAGGATCTGTCCGACGTTCATGCGCGACGGCACGCCGAGCGGGTTGAGCACGATATCCACCGGGGTGCCATCGGCCATCCGCGGCATATCTTCCTCGGGCAGGATGCGCGAGAGCACGCCCTTGTTGCCGTGCCGTCCCGCCATCTTGTCGCCGACCTGGAGGCGGCGCTTGATGGCCACGAACACCTTGATCATCTTGATCACGCCCGGCGCAAGCTCATCGCCTGCCTTCAAGCGATCGACCTTGGTTCCGTAGTGCTGCTGCACGGTCTCGACGTTGGCGGTCATCGCCGCGATCGCCTGCGATGCTTCTGCCTGGGACGCTTCGTTTTCCACGCGGAGCTGGCCCCACAGCGCGGGAGGCAGCTCCTCCAGCTGTTCGCCTTCCAGCGTGTCGCCCTTGGCGAGCAGTTGATGACGATTCTCGGGATCGTCCGACATCACGCGGGCGGCGAGCTTCTTCCCGACCAGCGCGCGGCGCAGCTTGCGCAGCGTCTCCTGGCGGATGATGCGAATCTCTTCGGCTTCATCCTGCTTGAGGCGCTCGGCCTCGAGGTTTTCGATTTCCTGGGTGCGATCGTCCTTGGCCACCCCGCGGCGCGAGAACACGCGCGCATCGATGACCGTGCCTTCGACGCCCGGCGGAACGCGCAGGCTGGTGTCGCGCACCTCGCCGGCCTTTTCGCCGAAGATCGCGCGCAGCAGTTTCTCTTCGGGTGACAGCTGGGTCTCGCCCTTGGGCGTGATCTTGCCGACCAGGATGTCACTGGGACGGACTTCGGCGCCGATGCGGATGATGCCGCTGGTGTCGAGGTCCTTGAGCGCCTCCTCGCCGACGTTGGGAATGTCGCGGGTAATTTCCTCGGGTCCGAGCTTGGTGTCGCGCGCGATGCATTCGAACTCCTCGATATGCACCGAGGTGAACAGGTCTTCCTTGACCACGCGCTCCGAGATGAGGATCGAGTCTTCGAAGTTGTAACCGCCCCACGGCATGAACGCGACCAGCACGTTGCGGCCGAGCGCCAGCTCGCCCATGTCGGTCGAGGGTCCGTCGGCGAGCACGTCGCCGGCCTTGACCTTCTCGCCCTTCACCACGATGGGGCGCTGGTTGATGCAGGTGTTCTGGTTGGAGCGCTGGTACTTGATGAGGTTGTAGATGTCGACGCCCGGGTCGTGCGCATCCTTGTTGGCCTTGTCGGCACGCACGACGATACGCTCGGCATCGACGCTCTCCACGGTTCCATCGCGCTTCGCGATCACCGTCACACCGGAGTCACGGCCCACAGTGGCTTCGAGTCCCGTGCCGACCAGGGGCGCATCGGTCTTGAGCAGCGGCACGGCTTGGCGCTGCATGTTCGATCCCATCAGCGCACGGTTCGCGTCGTCGTTTTCGAGGAACGGAATGAGCGATGCCGCCACCGACACGAGCTGGTTGGGCGACACGTCCATGTACTGCACGTCTTCGGCGCGCACGGTGGTGAATTCACCGCCGATTCGCGCGGAGACCAGTTCGCTGGTGAACTTGCCGTGCGCATCGATCGCGGCGTTGGCCTGCGCGATGGTCTTTTCCTCTTCGTCGAGCGCCGAGAGGTACACGATGCGATCGGTGACGCGACTGTTCTCGACTTCGCGGTATGGGGTCTCGATAAAGCCGAAGTCGTTGACGCGCGCGTAGGTCGAGAGCGCCGCGATGAGTCCGATGTTCGGGCCTTCCGGCGTTTCGATCGGGCATACGCGCCCGTAGTGAGTGGGATGCACGTCGCGGACTTCGAATCCCGCGCGCTCGCGCGTAAGACCGCCGGGTCCGAGGGCCGAGAGGCGGCGCTTGTGCGCGATCTCGGAGAGCGGATTGGTCTGGTCCATGAACTGCGAGAGCTGGGATGACCCGAAGAACTCCTTGATGACCGCGCTGGCCGGCTTGTAGTTCACCAGCTCCTGCGGCATCAGGGTTTCGATATCCTGCAAGCTCATCCGTTCCTTGATCGCGCGCTCCATGCGCACCAGGCCGATGCGGAACTGGTTCTCGACCAGTTCGCCGACCGCGCGCACGCGGCGATTGCCGAGATGGTCGATATCGTCGACCTGGCCGTTGCCGTTCTTGAGCTCGACCAGGTAGCGGACGACTTCGAGAATGTCCTCGCGGCGCAGGGTTCCCTGCTCCAGGGGCACATCGAGCTTGAGCTTGTGGTTCAGCTTGAGCCGGCCCACGCGCGACAGGTCATAGCGCTCGGGGTTGAAGAACAGGTTGTTGAAAAAGGTGGTCGCGGTCTCGACGGTAGGCGGATCGCCGGGGCGCAGGCGCCGGTAGATTTCGATGATCGCTTCCTGCGGCGAGCCGAGCTTGTCCTGCGCGAGGGTGAGACGCAGCGGACCGCCACCGGGCTGCTCTTCGGTGAACAGCACCTCGAGCTTCTTGATGCCCGCGGTCTTGAGCTTCTCGACCATCTCCTCGGTGAGCTCCTCGTTGCATTGAACGATGACCTCGCCGGTCGAGGGGTTGGCGATATCGTGCGCGGAGACGCGGCCCATCACTTCTTCGGGCGCGATCGGCACCTCGGAAATCTTCGCCGCTTCCATCGCGCGAACGATCGCGCGGTTGAACTTGCGGCCTTCGCGCGCGAGCGTCTCGCCCGACTTCGGATCCTTCACGTCGCGGCTGACGCGCAGGCCGAGAACCTGATCGGGTATGAAGTTCTTGGCGTAGCGGGTGCCTTCGAGGATGATCACGTCCTTCTTGTAGTAGTAGTTGAGCAGGTCCTCGGTGGTCATCCCGAGCGCGCGCAGCAGGACGGTCGCGGGAAACTTGCGGCGGCGGTCGATACGCACGTAGAGCACGTCGCGCGGATCGAATTCGAAATCGATCCAGCTCCCGCGGTACGGGATGATGCGCGCGGAGTAGAGCAGTTTGCCGCTGGAATGGGTGCGGCCCTTGTCGTGCTCGAAGAATACGCCGGGCGAGCGATGGAGCTGCGAGACGATAACGCGCTCGGTGCCGTTGACCATGAACGTTCCGTTCCCGGTCATCAGCGGAATCTCGCCGAAGTAGACTTCCTGCTCCTTGACGTTCTTGATCGAACGGCGGCCCTGCTCGACATCCCAGATGACGAGCTGGATTTTGACCTTGATCGGCGCGGCGTACGTCATGCCGCGCTGATGGCATTCCTCGACGTCGTACTTGGGCTCGCCGAGTTCATAGCTGACGAACTCGAGCGACGCGGTTTCGTTGAAATCCTTGATGGGGAAAACCGACTTGAAGACCGCCTGCAAACCGACTTCCTGGCGGTTCTCCGCACTTACGCCGTTTTGCAGGAATTCATCGTACGATCGTTTCTGAATCTCGATCAGATTCGGGATGTCGATGATCTTCTTGATCTTGCCGAATGAACGGCGCACGCGAAGATTGCTCGTTACCTGCGCTTGAGCCATTAACTTAACTCCGCCTTGTGCGCGGCCCTCCGAAGGGCGCGCGAAGCGTTAAAAGCCGCGGGCGCAGGGATAGGCCCCGCACCCACGGCATCGCCGAAAAAGCCGTCTGAAACCCGCGCCGGACTCGATGAATCACGATGCGCGAAGCCTTCCGAACGGTAGTCGTGTCGCAAAAAAACCTGGTGCTCCTACTTGAGCTCCACAGATCCGCCGGCCTCTTCGAGTTTCTTCTTGAGATCCTCGGCCTCGGCCTTGTTCACGCCTTCCTTGACCGGCTTCGGGGCGCCATCGACCAGGTCCTTGGCCTCTTTCAAGCCGAGTCCCGTGATCTCGCGCACCACCTTGATGACCTGGATTTTCTTGTCACCCGCGGTCTTCAGAACAACGCTGAACTCATCCTTTTCCGCCGCAGGGGCCGCGCCAGCGGCGGCGCCGCCGGCCGCAGGGGCCGCAACCGCCACGGGGGCGGCGGCAGATACCCCAAGCTCCTGCTCGAGTTCCTTCACCAGGGCAGCCGCATCCATCAGCGAAAGGTTCTTCAGGTAATCTTTCACCTGATCGCGGCTGAGCTGTGCTTCTGACATTTTCGGTCTCTCCTTATCGTCGCTTCCGGGTCGTGGGAGCGCACCGGACGCATCAATTCCTGTTTACGTTTTACCTGCCCGCGGGAGCCTCGGCGGGCGCTGCTGCCGCAGGCGCGGGCGCGGCCCCTTCACCATTCTTCTTGCCGATCGCATCGATCGCCCGGGCCAGCATCGAGCCCGGCTCGTTGAGCAATCGCACCAGGCGGGTGGCCGGCGCTTGCAACAGCCCGAGCAACTGCGCCATCACGACCTCGCGCGGCGGCAATGTCGCCAGCGCCTGGATCTCCTCGGCGGTGAGGGCCTTGCCGCCCAGCACTCCGCCGCGAACCTTGAACTTGTCGCCCAGGTCCTTGAACCCGACCACGGTCTTGGCGAGCTCGACGGGATCCTCGAAGCTGAGAATCAAACCGACCGGTCCGCCCAGCTTCTCGCCGAGCGGGGCGTAATCGGTTCCTTCGATCGCGCGGCGCACCAGGGTGTTCTTGGCCACGCGCATCTCGCCGCGCACCGCACGGAGCTTGCGGCGCATATCGGCTGACTCGCCGGCGGTCATCCCCTTGTATTCGGAGACCAGTGCCAGGCTGGCGCGGCCGAAGCTCGACCGGAGATCCTCGACCAGTGCGGTTTTCTGTTCCTTCTTCATCTCAAGTTCTTCTCAAACAATTTCGACTTGCCTGTTACGCTGCCGCGGCGACGGTCTTGGCGGCAGATGCGGTGTCGACTCGCACTCCGGGTCCCATCGTGGACGACAGCGCCACGCTCTTGACGTAATTGCCCTTGGCGCTGGCGGGCTTCGCCTTGATGATCGCGGAGAGCAACGCGTGCGCATTGTCGAGCAGCTTCTGTTCGCCGAAGCTGAGCTTGCCGATACGCGCGTGCACCACACCGGCCTTGTCGACGCGATAGTCGACTTTGCCGGCCTTCACCTCGGTGACGGCCTTCGCGACATCGAAGGTGACGGTCCCGACCTTCGGATTCGGCATCAGGCCCCGGGGGCCGAGGATCTTGCCGATGCGCCCCACCTGGCCCATCATGTCGGGCGTCGCGATCACGCGATCGAAGTCGAGCCAGTTCTCTTCCTGGATCTTCTTGACGATCTCATCGCCGCCGACGAAATCCGCACCCGCATCTTTGGCTTCGCGCTCTTTCTCGCCCTTGGCGATCACGAGCACGCGCTCGGTCTTGCCGGTGCCGTGCGGCAGCACCACGGTGCCGCGCACGTTCTGGTCGGCCTGGCGCGGATCGACACCCAGGCGCACGGCCACTTCGACGGTCTCATCGAACTTGGCGAGCTTGTTGTCAGCGACGATTTTGATCGCTTCCTCGAGCGCGTAGCGCTTCTCGGGATCGATCTTCTTAGCTGCCTCGCTGTATTTCTTGCCTGCCATCGCAGTTGTCTTCCTTAAAATTCCCGAGCTTCTTAATCCTGGATCTCGATTCCCATCGAGCGCGCGGTACCGGCCACCGTGTTCACCGCAGCGGCGAGATCGGCCGCGGTCAGGTCTTTCAGCTTGGTCTTGGCGATTTCCTCGACCTGCGCGCGCGTGACCTTGCCGACCTTGTTCTTGTTGGGCGTGGCGCTGCCCTTTTCGAGTCCGGCCGCCTTGAGCAGCAGGATCGACGCGGGCGGGCTCTTGGTCAGGAAGGTGAACGAGCGGTCGGCGTAGACCGTGACGATCACCGGGATAACGAGGCCCTGCATGTTCTGGGTCTGCGCGTTGAACGCCTTGCAGAACTCCATGATATTCACGCCGCGCTGGCCCAATGCGGGACCAACCGGCGGGGAAGGATTCGCGGCGCCTGCCGGAATCTGCAACTTGATCTGACCGACTACTTTCTTAGCCACTTTACAACTCGTCGCGAAAAGGCCTCCGCGCAATGGTGCGCGGAGAGCGGAATCTTCAGGACTTCTCCACCTGCACGAAATCGAGCTCGACCGGGGTCGCGCGCCCGAAGATCGAAATCAGCACGCGAACTTTGCCCTTTTCGGGCTTGACCTCTTCGACGGTGCCGTTGAAATCCTGGAACGGGCCGTCGACGACCTTCACGGATTCGCCGACTTCGAACAGCACCTTGGGCTTGGGGCGCAGCGCACCTTCTTCCATCTGCTGCTCGATTCCGAACACTTCGGACTCGGGCACCTCGGGCGGATTGGTGGAATGACCGACGAAGCCGGTGATCTTCGGGGTGTTCTTGATCACGTGCCAGGTATCATTGTCGAGCGCCATCTGCACAAAGATGTAGCCCGGGAAGAACTTGCGCGACGCGATCTTGCGCTGACCGCCCTTGCCGAGTTCCTGCACGCGTTCGACCGGAACCAGCACCTTGCCGATCTTGCCCTCCATGTGCAGCGAGCGCACCCGCTCCTCGAGCGCGGCCTTGGCCTTGTGCTCGTAGCCCGAGTACGTGTGGACCACGTACCACTTCATCCCTTCGGACTTCGGGCTGTCTTCTTCCATCGTGCTATCTGCCTGCGGTTGCGTCATCTGCGGGGCTCAGCGAGGAGCGGATTACGGCGGCGACCGGGCCGGGCCATTCTACTCCTGGAAAAAAATCTCATTCCGTCGTTCAGCTAAGCAGTGCCCGAACAATGCGTGTCGCGCCCAAATCAATCAGCCCCAACCACAACGCCATCACGAATGACAATGCCACGACGACAATCGTCGCCTGCATGGTCTCCTTGGGCGAGGGGTAATGGACCTTCGAAAGCTCGTTCCAGGCTTCCTGGAGAAAGCTTACGCCCTGGTTGAGGTAACTTTTTAGCTTATCCATTTATATGCGTTCTTACAAGCGCTACTGGCGGGTCAGGCAGGATTCGAACCTGCAACCCTCGGATTTGGAGTCCGATGCTCTGGCCAATTGGAGCTACTGACCCTCGCGGTTGCCACTTGTGCCTGCCGGCCCGGCTAGCTGACCTTGGTTTCCTTGTGCAGCGTATGACTGCGACAACTGGGGCAGAACTTCTTGATCTGGAACTTCTCCGTCTGTTTCTTCTTATTCCGCGACGTCATGTAGTTGCGCCGCTTGCATCCGTCGCATGCCAATCCGATTAATTCCCTTACTGCCGCCATGATCTTCTCTTATGTCCCGTCGCGCTCCTGGAGCCAGCGCGCTGTCATTCCGTCAAAGCCCACGATGGGAATCGGACCCATGACCTCTTCCTTACCAAGGAAGTGCTCTACCGACTGAGCTACGTGGGCAAAATTCCTGTTTCTTTCGCTCTCCCGTCCGTGCAGCCGGCTTTGAGTTGGAGCGGGAAACGGGACTCGAACCCGCGACCCCGAGCTTGGAAGGCTCGCGCTCTACCAACTGAGCTATTCCCGCTCTCCTTGCTCTCCGAAGTAAATTGGTGGAGAGGGAAGGATTCGAACCTTCGTAGGCTTACACCGGCAGATTTACAGTCTGCTCCCTTTGGCCACTCGGGAACCTCTCCGCTAGGCCATGTTCACCTGGCAAAGCCGATGGCCAGAATTGAACTGGCAACCTACTGATTACAAGTCAGTTGCTCTACCTTTGAGCTACATCGGCAAACAAGTCTAAAGGAGAAAACGGTATTCGGATGGTAGCAGAGAGTCAAGGATGAGCCGAATGAGCGGGCGTCGTGATTCCCAGGGAACCGCCGTGGGCGATTACAAACATTGTTCTATACGATTTCACTTGACTGCTATGATACCCTCTGACGATTCACTGAAGAGCCGAGGGAGTCTCAATCCGCGATGCGCCGCACCGACCGGCTGTTCGAGATAATCCAGCGCCTGCGAAGGAACCGCGTCGTCACGGCACGAGTCCTCGCCGAGCAGCTGAGCGTGACGGAGAGGACCATCTATCGCGATATCCGCGACTTGACCGCCAGCAAAGTGCCAATCGAAGGGGCGGCGGGAGTCGGCTATTCGCTACGGAAGGGCTACGACCTGCCGCCTCTGATGTTCACCGAGAACGAGCTCGAGGCGCTGCTGTTCGGAATCCGGATGGTGCAGAACTGGAGCGACCAGGAGCTGGGAGTGGCGGCGGATGCGGCGTTGGCGAAGATCGAAAGCGTGATCCCGATAAATCTGCGACGGATGCTTGAAGATCGATCGCTGTGGGCGCCGCGCGATATTCATCGAATCCCAATCAAGTTCGATTTGCGGCGGCTGCGCGGCGCGATTCGCGAGCGTCACAAGATTCATTTCCGCTACTGCGACGAGAAGGGGGCCGAGACGAGGCGCAAGGTGCGTCCGCTGACGCTGTGGTTCTATCCGCCGCACTGGATGGCGGGATCGTGGTGCGAACTGCGCAACGATTTTCGCTTCTTCCGCACCGACCGGATGGAGGAAGTCCAGTTCCTCGACGAATCGTTCCCGTCCGAGCCGGGCAAGTCGGCCGAGGATCTGTTTCGCCAGCTTCTTCGCAAGTCCTAGCCGGCGCTCCTGACACGAACTGTCAGGAGATCTTCACCTCATACTGTCGAAGTCCTTCCTGCTGACACGACCTTGTCAGGAACCATGCGCTGCCGGCGTCTGTTCGAGTGATAGATTCGTTCGCGACTGGAAACGAATTGCGATCTAAAGCGGAAGGAGAACGTCCATGACGGTTAAGCTTCAAGAGCGCCAGGTGCCCCGCGATCGAGTGATCGTCCTGGTGTCCGCCGAGGATTCCGCGGGCGAGCTGTTCCGTTTCGAGTACATCGCGGGTACTGTCACCGGCTCGCCGCGCGACCATATTCACACCCAGCAGGAAGAACGCATCGAGGTAATCGAGGGGACGCTGCGATGCCGCGTTGCCGGAGTTGAATACACGCTCGGACGCGGCGAGAAGATGACGATCCCGCACGGCACACCGCACGCGGTCTGGAACGACGACCCGCGCGGCTCGCGATCGATTGGCGAGTATCGGCCCGCGATGAATGCGCAGGCGATGTTCCGCGGGATAATCGAGGGGTGAGGAGAGTCGGTCAGCGGCTACGCGCTTGCAGAGCGTTTGCGGCCGATCTCGAATAGCGCTACGGCCGTGGCGACGGACACGTTCAGCGAATCTACTTTCCCGCGCATCGGGATCGACACGACGAAATCAGCGTTCTTGCGCACGATGGGCCTGACGCCCTCGCCCTCCGATCCCACCACGATCGCAAGCTTGCGCGAGGTGTCGAGGTCATACAGCGAGACATCGCCACCCGGCGCGAGCGCGACGACCCAGTAGCCCGCCTCCTTGAGCATCTCCAGCGTGCGCGCGACGTTGCCGCATCGCGCGATCTTCAGGTGCACCCATGCGCCGGCCGATGACTTCACAGCGGCCGGAGTAATCCTGACGGTACGATCTCGCGCGAGCACGACCGCGGTAATTCCCGCACCTTCGGCCGATCGCAGCAGCGCGCCCAGATTGCGCGGGTCCGTGACCCCATCGACCAGCACGAGCGGATCGGGCGCGGCAGCGACCACCTCGTCGAGGTCCGCATAGTGATAGTCGCGCACGGTCGCCACGATTCCCTGGTGGCGCACATCGCGTCCGGCGATCCGCTCGATCTCGCCATCGCGGGCGATCGCGACTCGACCGCCGGCCGCCCGCACCCGTTCCATCTCGGCGGCGAAGCGCCGCTCTTCTCCGGCGCGAACATGAAGCGCCTCGATTGAATTCGGCGCGGCCGCGATCAGCTCGCGAACCGGCTCGACGCCGAACACAACCTCTGGACCGCTATGCTCCTGGCCGCCGCGATATTGCGATGGCGCGCCGTGGCGCTCGCGTTCCTGCGATCCACGCCTGTCGCGGAAATTCTTCATCGCGCGATCGATCTTATCAAAAACCGACAGAAACAGTTTGCGCCGGCCGGATACCAACGCCTGCGCCGTCAATGTCCCGGTCTACGCGAACCGGGCACTGCCACCGGCTCGCTGCTCCGCGAGGCCATCCGCTAGCATGGAGGATCGCTATGGCTGGTGCGGTCCTTTTCGACGTCGACGGAGTCCTGGTTCATCCCTGGCGGTTTCGAACCATCTTGTGGCGTAAGTATCGAATTTCATCGCGCATGACGGAGCCCTTCTTCCGAGGACCTTTCGTAGATTGCCTCGAAGGGCGAGCTGACTTGTTCGAAGTGCTGCCTCCGTTTCTGAAATCGTGGCGCTGGTCCGGTTCCACGAGGCAGTTCGTGGAGACGTGGCTCGATGCAGAAAACGCACCGCACCATGAGGTCCTCGATATCGTCAAGGAACTTCGCGGATCGGGGATTCCATGTTTCGTCGCATCCACCCAGGAGCGATATCGTGCACGCTATCTCGCCGGTGAGATGCGTTTTGAAAAAATATTCGACGGGCTCTTCTTCTCCAGCGACTTGGGGTTTCGAAAACCGGATCGAAACTTTTTCCGAGCTGTGACCAACCACCCCCAACTTGCGGCAAGTGAGATCGTTTTCTTCGACGATGCCTTGGAATGCGTACAAGCTGCGAGATCGGCGGGCTGGTCAGCCGAGCAATTCAGGACGGCCGGCAAACTGCGAGAGGACGTGGCAAGACACACCGGTTTCGGCGTGTGAAACTTGCCCAGGGCGCCACCAGAGCTCGGTTCCTGATCAGGGTGTTGTGAAAAACCCCGCGAGGCATAAAATCCTTACGATCCGCTTGCGCGCGAGCATTCATTGAGGCTCACCATCCCCAAAGTCACGATCCTGGATCGCTACGTCGCCTGGGAAGTCATCGCGCCGTTCCTGATGGGCGTGGGGCTACTGACCTTCGCGCTGGTCACGGGACGCCTGCTCAAGCTCACCGAGATGGTGGTGAATCACGGCGTCACGCTCGGCGAGGTACTGGGCTTGATTGGTTACATCCTGCCCGCGTTCCTCGAGCTGACGCTGGGGATGGCGGTGTTGCTGGGCGTGCTGCTCGGGTTCGGGCGGATGTCGGGCGACCAGGAGATGACCGCGGCGCGCGCCTGCGGCATCAGCCTGTATCGAATCGCGGTGCCGGTGATGGGTGTGGCGCTGGTGGTGTACGCGATCTCGAGCTGGTTTGCGTTCTCGGTGCGGCCGTGGGCCAACCAACGCCTGGAAGACCGTCTGTTCTATCTCACGCGCACGAAAGCCGCCGCGGGACTTCGCGAGAAAGTTTTCAACGACGACCTGCCCGGAGTGATGATCTACGTCGATCATATCTCCGATGATGACGGCAGCCTTCACGGCGTGCTGATTTCCGACTCGCGCGATCAGCGTCAGCAGACCACCATCATCGGCAAGAACGGCATCGTGTTGCCCGACGCAAAAGGCCAGGGCACGACGCTGCGGCTCTTCGACGGATCGATCTTCGGGAACGAAGCCGCGAGCGACCAGAGCCACGTTACGAGCTTCAACATTTACGATCTCAGTATCCATCCAAAAAACAATCTCGCCGACTCGGATCGCGACCCCGAGGAACTTTCGTATGCGGACCTGAAGGCGCAAATCGCCGAAGCGCGCGCGCATCATAAGCCCGACTACGAAGCGGAGACTGAGTTTGCCGCCAAGTACACCGTACCGTTCGCGACCTTACTGTTCGCGCTGCTGGGAGTATCGCTCGGGCTCAAGCCCGCGCGCGGAGGGCATTCGGAGCGCTTCGGCGTCGCGGTGGGCCTGTTCTTTTTCTACTACGGCCTGATGCGGGTGGGGCGCACGCTGGCGGAGCGCGGGCGGCTGAATCCGTTCATCGCGATGAGCATCCCCGATGTCGTATTTATCGCGCTGGCGGTGTGGCTATTCGTGCGTGCCGCGCAGGACAAGGGCAACCAGGGCCGCGGCCCGGGCGATGTTATCTGGGACCTGGTCGAGCGCTACGGCAAGAAGAAAGCAGCATGACACTGCGACCGCGTCTGTCTCCGGTTATCGACCGCTTCCTGGCGGCGCAGTTCTTCGGACCATTCATGGTGTGCGTTGCGGCATTCACAGCCGCCTACCTGCTGGGCGACATGTTCGACCGCTTCAACGACCTCATCAAGTACGGCGGTCTCGGGCTGATCGGTCTTGAATACTTCGCGCTGAAGATCCCGCTGATCGTATCGCAAATCCTGCCGGTGGCGTGCCTCGCGGGCGTGTTGCTCGGGTTTGCGATTCTGAATCGATCGGGGGAAGTGCTCGCGTGTCAGCAGCTCGGGATCAGCCGGCTCGAGATGGCGATCCCGGTGATGTTCGTAGCGCTGCTGATCACGGTTTTCAATTTCGCGCTGAGCGAAACCACGGTGCCGCGCGCGACGCGGATGGCAAAGTACCTGTACCACGTCGAGATGAAGAAGCGACAGTTGCAGAGCGTGTTCTCCGACAAGCGTATCTGGATTCGGCTGCACAACGGGTTCGCTTCGGCAGATGCGTACGACAAGAAGAAGCAGGAATTGGATGGCGTGACCGTCTATCACCTCGGTGAGGACTTCTCCGTCAAGGACATCGTGTACGCGGACAGCGCGACCTGGAACGGCCATCAATGGGTCCCGCACAAGACGAAGGATTTTTCACTGCAGCCCGGCGGCAACGTCACGACGGCTGATTCGGACCGCCTACGGCTCGCGCTCAAGCCGGCGGACTTTTCGATACTGCGACTGGACCCGGATGAGTTCAGCCTGTGGGAACTCGACGATTATATCGCCAGCCTGAAGCGCAAGGGGCTGGACCCGGGCGGCTACGTAGTAGATCGGGATCTCAAATTCGCGATGCCGGTGTCGTGCCTGATCATGGTCGCGCTGGGGATGGCGCTGAGTCTCGACCCCTTGCCGCGCCATCTGAGCCTCGGACGCAGCTTCGGTCTCGCGATCGCGATCGGTTTCGGTTACTGGCTTGCCTTCGGCATCACGTCATCGTTCGGCCGGTCCGGCCTGATGTCGCCGTGGTGGTCGGCGTGGCTCCCGAATATCGTGTTTTCGCTTATCGCGCTCTCGATCTTTCTGTTCGGAGAGGAAAGATAAGACAGAAGTACCGCGGTTTCGGTCCGGAGCCGGTTGGTCGCAGAGCCTGTCCCGGGCTCCTTCGTCCGGTTGGTCCTCAGAACGCCTCGCCAGCCAGGCGGCTTGCCGCGCGAAACCTCTCCTGCCTACGATCGGCTCGTGGCAATGCTCGACGCCATCGTTATTCCATCGATTTCTGCCTGGGACTTGCTCGGCCTTGAGCTGCATTTGATCGATGCGGTTGGCGCGCATCGATCGGACCCAACGCTCATCGTCCATTCGACTTCGGGGCGCGCGGTATCGATTGGCCGCTATCATCTATATGGCGGCGCGCCGGAACACGACGGCATCGCCGCGACGCGCCGGCTCACCGGTGGACGGGCGATAGGCGCCGGCGAGGGATGGATCGGGGTTGCGCTGATCGCGCCCGGCTGGGGAGCGCTGCTTCCCGAGCGCGACGCGAATCTCAAGCCGGACCAAGTCATGAATCGCCATGTGCGAGGACTGCTCGCCGCTCTGCGCGCGCTCGGCCTCGAGTGCTTCTACCCGGGGCGCGACGCGATCACGATCGAGCGGCGCGAAATCGCGATGTGCACTTTCGACAGCGATGCGTCCGGCGCGCTCCTGTTCGAGGCATCGATCGCGGTATCGCGCGGGATGGAGGAACTGAGCCGCGACCTCGACCGCCTTGATCCCACGGGCGCGGTGCCGTCCGCGGTTCATACTCCGGATACGTCGATCACCCTGTCGCGCGCGCTGAACCGCGAGGTCTCTTTCGAGGAAGTCGCTCGAGCGATCGTGCGAGGACACGGGGAAGCATTCGGCAACGTCCAACAACGCGAACTCACGGCAGGCGAGAGCGCGCAGGCTGCTCATCGCGGCAAAGAGCTGCAATCGATCCACTGGCTGCGGCGCGTCGCGGACGGATCGGAGTACAACCGTTCCGGTCGCATCGCCGCACAGCTTGGGCAAATCACGGCCCGGTTGGGGGTGTCGGCCGACAATCGCATCGGGCGCTCGATGCTGAGCGGCGACTTTATCGCGAATTCATCGGGAGTGGCCGAACTGGAAGCCGCGCTCGAAGGACAGCCGCACGATCTGGCCGCGGTATCGAACGCGGTAACGAGGGTGTTCGCGGGGGATCGCAATTTCGTGTTGGGGCTCGGCGAGCTCGCGAACCTGGTTCGGCTTATCGCCAACGCGCAATGAGCATCGAGTCCGACGCGATTCTCGCATCGTTGCGTTCCAGCCGCGACAGCGACCGCCTGAACACGTTGATGTCGATCATCGCATCCGGCGGCGAGAACCTGTCTGACGAAGCAATCGAAGCGATCGCTGCCTGCCTTGCCGCCGACAGCAAGACGATCAGGCGGCGAGCAGCCGATGCGCTTGGGGCGATCGGGCGCCACAATTCGAACATAGTCGCGTTGATTCGTCCCGGGTTGAACGGCGCAAGCCCGCGCATTCGCTTCGGAACGGCGTACGCACTGGGAACGATCGATGGCGCGCTCGATCTCGATGCGGCTCCGGCGTTGTGCGAGGCACTAGGAGATTCCGATGGCGACGTGCGATGGGCCGCGGCAGAATTGATTGTACGGTTGGGTCCTCGAGACCTGCACCGGGTGCGGAATGACCTCCTGGAGCTGCTGGGTACCGGCAATGCTCCTGCTCGAAAGATGGCGCTGTATTGTATTCGCGACCTGGAGTTGACGGGCAACGAGGTGCTTTGCGCTGCATCGTCGTCGAGCCGCGACCAAGACTCCCACGTGAGGTTGGCAGCACTCGCCTTGCTGGCAACCTCGTTCGCGAACCGTGAAGAGGCAATAGCGCAGATGCTCGAAAGGCTCGAGGCGGACGGCGATGCCGGGGTACGCCGCGCCGCAGCGATCGCGCTGGGAGCATCACGGGGAGGATCTGAACGGGTAGCAGCAGCGCTACGCAATGCCTCCAGGCAATCAGCAGATGAATCGCTCGCCCGCGCAGCGCGCAGCGCGCTCGATCGGATTGGGCGAGCTTAGTGTCATGGCCGCAACCTCCATTGATCATCTCTCGCATCCTGCGGTTCGCGACTTCCTGGTCGCAGAGCGCGTGGCCCGCCTGGCCACCGCGGACAGTTCCGGTCGGCCGCACGTGATTCCGGTGTGTTTCTGGTTCGATGGGACACGGCTGTACTTTGCGATCGACGAGAAGCCAAAGCGCGCGCGCGGCGGCGGTCTCAAGCGCATGCGCAACATCGCGGAGAATCCCCAGGTTGCGTTCGTGGCCGATCACTATGAGGATGACTGGACGCAGCTTGCGTACGTAATGATTCGCGGCGAGGCGCGCATCGTGGAGGACAGAGAAGAGTACTTGCTGGTGCTGCGCAACCTGCGCGACAAGTACCTGGGCTACCGGGCGATGCAGCTGAGCCGGGACCGCAACCCGATAGTGAGAATCGACCCGCGGCGTGTGAATATTTGGGGCGAGCGCTTTCGCGCGGCGCTGGCGGAGCGACCGTGACGACCCGCATCGCCGATATCCAGCAGGCGCTGCAAGAGGCCGGGCTCGATGGCTGGCTCTTCTACGATTTTCGCCTCAGCGATCCGATCGCGTACCGCGTGCTGGAGCTTTCGCAGCATGGCGCGACGACACGGCGATGGTTCTGTTTCGTTCCGGCACGCGGCCTGGTTCGGACCCTGGTATCGGCCGTGGAAGCACATCGGCTCGATCCGCTCGGCGCGGACCGGATCGTCTACAGGTCGCATGCCGAGATGCTTACGGGACTGCGCGCGATTCTCACTGGATCACGTCGCATCGCGATGAACTACTCGCCGCGTGGCGCAATTCCATATGTGTCGCGAGTCGATGCCGGCACCATCGAGCTGGTACAAGCGAGTGGCGTTGAGATCGTATCGTCAGCAGATCTCGTGCAGCGGTTCGAAGCCCGGCTCACCGCCGCGCAGCTCGCGGGCCATCGCCGTGCAGGCGCTGCGCTCGGAAGGGTCGTGGGCGAGACGTTTGCGGAGATTGCTGGCCAAGTGCGAGCGAATCGCAGTCCGACCGAATATGAAATCCAGCAATTCATGATGTCACGCATCAAGGCCGCCGGACTCATCACCGCGGAACCGCCGATAGTCGCCGTCAATGCGCATAGCGCCGACCCGCACTTCGGACCGACACCCGAGAACTCCAGTCCCATCCGCGCCGGCGACTTCGTTCTGCTGGACCTGTGGGCCAAGGAAATGAACGAAGACGCGGCCTATGCCGACATAACGTGGACCGGCTTCGTGGGTGAGTCGGTTCTCGAAGAGTATACGCGCATATTCGATATCGTCGCGCGCGCCCGCAACGCCGCCGTCGATCTCGTGAAGCGTCGAATCGAGGACGGTGCGACGGTACACGGACATGAGGCCGACCGCGCGGCGCGCGCGGTGGTCGAGCTGGCCGGCTTCGGCGATCAATTCGTGCATCGGACGGGGCATTCGATCGGGCGCGAAGTCCATGGGATGGGCGCGAACCTCGATTCGCTGGAAACCGAGGACAACCGGACACTGATCGAGGGCACCTGCTTTTCGGTAGAACCCGGCATCTACCTGTCCGGCCGTTTCGGCGTGCGCAGCGAGCTCGATATGACGATCGAAAACGGCCGCGCGGAGGTGAGCGCACCCGAACCGCAGCGCGAGGTCGTTCCGATTCTCAAACGATGATTCGCGCCGTCTTCTTTGATTTCGGCACGATCTTCTCCGCGGATGGCGAGCCGCTTCCGGGCGCGGGTGGATTCATCCGGTCGTGTGCGGAGAGGTTCCCGTTAGTTGCCATGACGTCAGGCAGGTATGCGGCGGCAGAGAATAGTCTGAAGAATGCCGGGGTTGCTGCTTTCTTTCTCGACATTCTGAGTGCCGCAGAAGTCGAGCATCGCAAGCCCGCACCCGATCTTCTGCTCGCCACGCTCGGGCGAATCGGCTTTCGCCTGCGCGATCGAAATCCAATCGAGCCGCGCGAGTGCCTGGTGATTGAGAGCTCTTTGGATGGGATCGAGGCGGCGCGGCGCGCAGGCATGCGCTCACTTGCGATAGCGAACTCAGCGACGAACGCAGACTTCGTGCGCGAGTCGTTCACCGCTATCGATCTTGATGAAATCCTGCGCGCCTGCGCCGCGTGATAAACTTGACCTCCTGAATGCCCTCGGCGCCCCAATATCTCGTCGGGACCGCATCGTGGACCGACCCTACCCTGGTTAAGTCCGACACCTTCTATCCTGCGTCGATGCGCACCGCCGAGGATCGCCTGCGCTTCTACGCCGAGCAGTTCAATACGGTCGAAGTTGATGCGAGCTACTACGCGCTCTTGTCCGAGAAGAATTCGCAGCTCTGGGTTGAACGCACACCGCCGGGCTTCGTTTTCAGCATCAAGGCATTCGCGCTCCTGACCCAACACGCCGCCGAGGTCGCGCGGCTGCCAAGCAATATCAAATCGATGCTTTCGGCGAAGGAACGCGCGGAGCGTCGTCTCAGACATCCGTCAAAAGAGGTGCTCGAGACCGCGTTCGAGATGTTCCACAGCTCGCTTACGCCGCTACGCGAGGCGGGCAAGCTCGGGATGCAGGTGTTCCAGTTCCCGCCCTATTTCACCTGCCGCAAGTCGAACTTCGACTATATCGAGGGCCTTCCATGGCGCCTGCCGGGAGATTCGATCGCGATTGAGTTCCGCCATCCGAGCTGGGTCGCGGAAGAGCGACAGCGGCGCGAGACGATGGAGTTTCTACGGCGCAATGGCCTTTGCTACGTTTCGGTCGACGAGCCGCAATTGCCCGGCACGCTGCCTTCATTTCTCGAAACCACCGGCCCGGAGGCGTACATTCGCTTTCATGGCCGCAATCGCGAGAACTGGCACGCCCGCAACATCACTGCGGCGGAGCGCTACAAGTACCTGTATTCGGAGCGCGAGATGGCGGAATGGGCCGACAGGATTCGCGCGCTGGGCGGAGTCTCGCGCGCACATGTCATCTTTAACAACTGCTATCGCAACTTCGGAGTCATGAATGCGACCACGATGCGCGCGATGCTGACGCGGAGCGATTGATGGCGGCGAAGCTCTACCAATTCCTCAGCAGTCCGTTCTGCGCGAAGGTGCGCAAAATCCTCGACTTCAAGGGCATCGACTACGAAGTTGTGGAGGTCGACTACCTGGAGCGCAAGGAACTCCTGATCGCATCGAACCAGTTGATGGTGCCCGCGCTCACGCTCGATGGGGGCGAGACGCTGGTCGATTCGCCGCGGATCGCGCTGCGGCTGGAAGAACTTTACCCTGAACCGACCTTGCTGCCTCCCGGCTGGAGCGGAATACATCGAGTGCTGGCCGACTATATCGACAACCAGCTCGAAGACATCCTGTTCAAGGCCGCGATTCCAGACGAGGTTGAGTTCTGGCGCAGCCGTGGGCGCGATCGTGAAGCGCTCTGGCGGCTGGTGCGCGACCGCAAGTACGGGTCGGGATTCGTCGACCGGATGATCGCGGAACACCGCGAGCACGCAGCCCGCGCTCGGGAAGCGCTGTTACCTTTTGAAGAGGCATTGTCCGACCGAGCGTTCCTGCTGGGGCGAATCGGTCTGGCCGATTTCGCGCTGTACGGACAGCTCTACTACTTCGCTTTCCGGGGCGAGGTGAAGATTCCGCAGGACTTGAAGCGGGTGCGCGAGTACTTCGGACGGATGGATCGAATCTCGTCGGCGCGGGAAGCGCCCTGAGCGACTAGATCACTTCGCTGATTGCGGCGCGCAGGAATCCACTGAACATCGCGCCACTCGAGTCGAGCGCGACGTCGTACATCGAGGCGGTCCGGCCCGCGACGAAGATCTGATGGCCCTCGTCGGTCAGCGCATACGCGACGCATATCGCCATCGCGATCAGCGGCCGGCCGCGCATCGGTCCGCGCACCAGCAGCCAGAACAGGACGCCGTACTCGGTGAAGTGAGCGGCTTTGCGGATGAGCGTGTTGGCCAGGTCGAGCCACGCAAGCGAGATGCCCGGCAGCGCCCAGCGCAGAACCGGCGTGATCACACGGGAAGTGCTGTCCGCGGAAAAACCGGAGGTCGAGAAGATGAAGATGGCGCTGGCCCAGATAAGAATCGGCATCCACTGTCGCAGCTCCGGTGAGAACTGGCGATTGGCTGCGGTCTGATGTTCTATCATAGAAGTTCCCTGCGAAGGCGAGAGCAGCCGGCGGCGCCGAGCGTAACGAAAATATCATCCACGGCGGATCGCGATCCAGCGCAAATCGCGTAGCTTTGCGGCGGATGCGTAGTAGCATTGTAGCAATGGAAGACAAGATCGCGGTGCAGAGCTCGCGGGCCGCGCCGCCATGCACGGTCGTGATCCTGGGCGCGTCGGGAGATCTCGCCAAGCGCAAGCTGCTTCCGGCGCTCTACAACCTGGTGCATTGCGGACAGGGCCTGATGCCGCCGCAGAGCGCGGTGCTCGGCTTCGCGCGATCGCGCCTTTCACAGGAGGAATTTCGCGCCAGCTCACGCGAGGCGGTTCAGAAATATTCGCGACTCAAGCTGGACGAAGGATGCTGGAGCAGGTTCTCCGACAGCCTGTACTATCTTTCGGGACTCGACCAGCCCGACGGCTTCGCCCGCTTGCGCGAGCGTCTGGAGCAGATCGAGCGCGAGCGCAACCTGCCGCCGAACCGGGTTTTCTATCTTTCGATTCCCCCGGAGGCGTTCAACGACTGCATCGCGCGCCTTTCGGCGGAGAAGTTGATCGCGCCGCCGCACGCCCGCAATTTCACTCACGCGGTGGTCGAAAAGCCGATTGGCCACGATCTCGCCAGCGCGCTCGAAATAAATCGCGTGCTGCACGAGCACATGGATGAATCGCAGATCTTCCGCATCGATCACTACCTCGGCAAGGAGACCGTGCAGAACCTGCTGGTGCTGCGGTTTGCCAATTCGATCTTCGAGCGCCTGTGGGGCGCGCGCAACGTCGATCACGTGCAGATCACCGTGGCGGAGGCTGAAGGGGTCGGCACGCGCGCCGGCTACTACGACAATTCCGGGGCGCTGCGCGACATGGTGCAGAATCACATGCTGCAACTCCTCGCCACGCTGACGATGGAAGCGCCTGTGACGCTGGCGGCATCGGATGTGCGCGAATCCAAGTTGCAGGTGCTTCGCGCATTGCGCCCGATTCGCGGAGCGGAGGCGCGCGATATGACGGTGCGCGCGCAGTACACGGCGGGCCGTGTGAGCACCGGCGACGTCCCTCGTTATCGTTCCGAGAAAGGCGTTGCGCAGGGCTCGCGAACGGAAACCTACGTCGCGCTCAAGATGTTCGTGGACAACTGGCGATGGTCAGGGGTGCCGTTTTTTCTGCGCACCGGCAAAGCGCTCAAGCGGCGCGCCAGCTCGATCGTGGTGCAATTCAAGGACGTACCGCGCATCCTGTTCAATCGCGAGGGAGATCTTCAGTCCAATCTGCTTACCTTGAGGATCCAGCCGGACGAAGGATTTTCCTTCGATGTCGTGTCGAAGAACCCGGGACTCGATGTCGCGCTCAAGCCGGTACGGATGAATCTCAGCTACTCGAGCGAGTTCGGCGCGGACTCCTCACCCGATGCGTACGAGCGGCTGCTGCTGGATGTGATGGAAGGTGACCATACGCTGTTCCCCAGCGCGGATTTCGTGCAGACCTCGTGGCAATTCGTGCAGGGGATTCTCGACGCGTGGAAAGACGGCGAACCGATAGAAGACTACGCGGCGGGGAGCTGGGGCCCGGTCGGCGCTGACAATTTGATAGGAACAATCGGCCGCCGCTGGCACGAGCCCTGAGAATGAACACCGACAACAAGATTGCGATCGCTTGTGACCTGAGTGCGCTCACGGAACCTGAGCGCCTACGCCGCCGCACGCTCGCCGGCGGATTCGCCCGCGCCGTCATCGGGCGCGGCGAACTCGCTGACGGATTCGAGTTTCACGTCGACCCGGCAAAAGTTGACCTTCCTTCGCTCGCGGAATGGATCGCACTGGAGCATCGATGCTGCCCGTTCCTGCACTTCCGTATCGAGGTAGGACCGGCCGATACGCATACGGTCGTGGCCCTGGGCGGAGGCGAAGGGGTCAAAGAGTTCCTGCGGGGCGAGCTCGGCGCCTGAACGTAAAGCTCCCGGTCTCTTGATCCGCCATGCGCATGTGATACTCGAGGCGCCTCCATCGATTCGCGAAGAATCCCGGATAAAACAAAAAGGGGAACACGTGGACGAAGCCAAAAGAGGGCTTTAAAGCTTTGCTTTAATTTCTTTTCACTGCACCTCACCCGAACAATGGTTAGGTTGCTTAGAGCGCGGTGGCGTAGTCACAGCCGCTCGGATAACATTCGGCACGCGCCAGCGCTGGTCCGCGCGAGCGCCAAGCTGAAATATTTGTAACGGGGAAAGTTCTTGGCCGACAAAATCAGGAATGTGGTGATTCTCGGCGCCAACGGCACGATGGGCGCCGGCGCGGGAGGAGTTTTTGCCGGAGCCGGTTTCCGGGTCACGATGCTGGCGCGCGAGCGCGACAAGGCACAGGCCGGAGTTACGGCGGCGCAGAACGCGGCGCGGGCTTTCGCGGTCGCGGACAACATGGAAGTTGGGACCTACGATGCCGACCTGGCGCGCACGGTCAAAGAAGCGGACCTGATCTTCGAATCGCTCGCTGAAGACCTGGCGCTCAAGAAGCACTTCTTCGAGCTGGTCGACAAGCACCGCCGCTCCGATTCCGTCGTCGCTACAGGATCCTCCGGTCTCTCGATCGCGGAGATGTCCAGCGGACGCAGCGACTCATTTCGCAGGCACTTCCTCGGGCTCCATCTTTTCAATCCACCTCACGTGATCGTCGGCACTGAAGTCATCCCCGGGCAGGAGACCGATCCGGCGTTGACGAAATCGACGGTCGCAATGCTGGAGCATCGGCTGGGACGCAAGGTGATCATCACGAGGGATCGGCCCGCGTTCGTCGGCAATCGGGTGGGTTTCAAGGTGCTCAACGAGGTCGCGCAGCTCGCGGCCGAGCATGGCGTCGGCTACATCGATTACCTGATCGGGCCGCATACGGGGCGCGCGATGGCGCCGCTTGCAACGATCGACCTGGTGGGATGGGACGTGCACAAGGCAATCGTCGACAACGTTCATCAGAACTGCGAGGACGAGGCGCACGCCTGCTTCAAGCTGCCCGATTTCATGGAGAAGGGAATCAAGCAAGGCCAGCTGGGAGACAAGACCCCGGAGCAAGGCGGCTTCTACAAGAAGCTGGACAAGCAAACGCTGGCGCTCGATCCCAAGACGGGAGCGCACGCGCCGCTCAAGAAGCCGGCGCCGATCGAGTTCGTGGAGAAGATGAAGTCGCTCAATCGCGTCGGGAAATACAGCGAGGCGATGGCGGCATTGCGCGATGCGAAAGGCGCGGATGCGGACCTGTGCCGGCGAGTCGTGCTCGGCTACGTCAGCTATGGCCTCAACCGCGTGGGCGAGGTGGCCGGGTCGCCGCACGACGTCGACACGATCATGAGTTACGGCTTCAACTGGGCTCCGCCAACCGCGCTGGTTGACTTGCTGGGCGCGAAGGCGACGATCAAGATGCTCTCCGACCTCAAGCTCACCATTCCGGCGTGCCTGGAGCAAGCCGCGCGCGACGGTGCTAAGATGTTTCAAGGTGGAGTGCTCGATTACGGCCGGACTCTCGTCGGCTGAGACACGCGAGGAGTTACAGCAATGGCGAAACCCGCACCTGTCTATATCCTGGGTGGAGCGCAGACCGACTTCGCCCGCAACTGGTCCAAGGAAGGCAAGCACTTCGTCGCGATGATGCGCGAGGCGGTGCTGGCCGGACTCGAAGCGCAGAAAATCGAACCGAAGGAGATCCAGACCGCGCACGTCGGCAACTTCGCGGCGGAGCTCTACGCCAAGCAGGGCCACGTCGGCGCATTCTTCGTCGAGATCGATCCGGCGTTCAGCGGGATGCCGACCTCACGTCACGAAGCCGCATGCGCATCGGGGTCGATCGCGATCCTGGCCGCATCGGCGGAGATCGAAGCGGGCCGCTACGATCTCGCTTGCGTGACCGGCGTCGAGCAGATGAAGACGGTTGATTCAGCCACCGGAGGCGACTACCTGGGCACCGCGGCGTGGTACGAGCGCGAAGCCAAGGGAATTGAGTTCCCGTTCCCGAAACTGTTCGGACGGCTCGGCGACGAATACGACAAGCGCTTTGGTCTCAAGGACGAACACCTCGCGCACATCTCCGCCGTCAACTACTCCAACGCCAAGCGCAACCCGAACGCGCAGACCCGCAACTGGTTCATGAGCGAGAGCCATGCGCAGCAACAGTCCAAGTTCAACACCGTCATCGGCGGGCGCATCAAGGTCAGCGATTGCTCGCAGGTGACCGATGGCGGCGTCGCTCTGTTCCTTGCCTCGGAAAAGTTCGCAAGCGAATGGGCAAAGCGTAACAACCAGAAGCTGAGCGACATCCCGCGCATCCTCGGATGGGGCCATCACACGGCGCCGCTCGAATTCGACGCCAAGGTGGCGGAGAGCAAGGACAACCCGTACGTGCTGCCGCACACGCGGCAGGCGATCCTCGATGCGTTCAAGCGCGCGGGCGTCGCGGGAGTGGAACAGCTCTCGGGAATCGAGACGCACGATTGCTTCACGACCTCGGAGTACATGGCGATCGATCACTTCGGTCTGACCAAGCCGGGCGAGTCTTGGAAAGCGGTTGAAGGCGGCGTGATCGAGATGGGCGGCAAGTGTCCGATCAACCCTTCGGGCGGACTGATTGGCGCGGGCCATCCGGTGGGCGCGACGGGCGTACGTCAGATGCTCGACTGCTGGCGTCAGATCACCCATCAAGCGGGCGAGTACCAGGTCGAAGACGCAAAGAAGTTCGCGATGCTGAACATCGGCGGCAGCGGCACCACGAGCTGCGTATTCGTGGTCGGCAAGTAAGCGAAGAAGCCAGAACTGGATTCAAGCGGCGGCCCGATCTTCGGGTCGCCGCTTTCATTTCGGCGATACGACCAGGTTGTCCCACATGTTGTGCATCATCTCGCGATCGGCGGACGAATCGAAGTGAACGACCTCGCCGGTCACGAGCAGGGTCGAGTCATCGCCGGAAGACTCGACGTCAGCCTTCGCCTTGATCACGGCGTCCGCCTGGTCGCCATACCGCGTCAGCGCCATGTCCTTTAGCTGCTGCTGGATCTTGTGTGTATCGGCCGCGTCCGGCGAATACGGCTCGCTGAATTTTAGTTCTCCCAGAACTTGGTGGGCAGCGTTGGGCGGAAGATCCCCCGTGCTGACGTAGATATGTGCGGTGTCCATCCGATAGACCCTCTGTGCGCGTGTTTCTTCCTCCGCCTTGCGGCTGGACATCAACGAGGCGCACCCGCAGAAGGTTGCGGCGATGAAAGCGACGAGCAGTTTCGAGCCCCAATTCATCTGCGACGACTTCCGGTTCGTGTATGCCCGATCAGTTCATCCTGAGTTCTTTTCGCAGAAAGTCGGTTCGGTCTTTCGTGACCTCGGGCAACTCCATCTTGTGGCCGCTGTCGTACCATTTGAGTTGCTTGGGTTCGCTGGCGGCATCGAAGAATGCCTGCGCATTCGAGGTTGGAACACCCTGGTCGAGCCGCGCCGATTGGAAGAGCAGAACGGTGGGAGCTTCGTGCCCGATGTAGAGGATCGAATCGAGCGGTGCGAGCACGGTAACCCAGGACATCAATTGATCCCCGAGCTCCTTGCGAGTTCCGATCGCGAATGGGTCATGCGCGCTGGTGCAGACGTGGTAGGTAAAGCCCTGCAGTCCGACCTCGAGGACGGCGGCCTTGAAGCGCTTATCGACTGCCACGGCGACCGCGCCGATCATCGTGCCGCCGCTGTGGCCAACAAACCCAACTCGCTTTAGATCGACGTCGCCACGCGACGAGAGAATATCCACGGCGCGCCGCACATTGACCGTCATCATGACGTGGTCCTGGTAGTACGCTTGCGCGTTGCCGGGAGAAGCATTGCCGCACCAGTCCGGCAGAATCGAGACCGCGCCGAGCTTCGAGAACTCGAGCGCGTATTGCTCCCACTGCTTGTCGTCCGATCCAAGCCACACCACAGCCGGGTAGCGTCCCTTGCGATTAGGGAAAATCAGCTCCCCGGAGCATTTCAAGCCGTGGTCCGCATCGAATTCGATTGTTTGAACGGTCAGAAAACCGTCATCGCTGGTGCTAAGGACATTTACGGGCGGTGGAATCTCCGCCTTGTACTGGAAAATCTTTACGAGCTGAGAGTATGGAGGAAGGCTTTGTCGCGCCGCCCTACAGTCTGCGGGCTGCTCCCATTTGTTTCCAGGGTCGGCCGCAATCAGCGCGAGAGCAATGATCGACAGAGTTGCCGTGGCCATCCGAGGGCGATAGTCGCGGCGAGTCACTGCGGCTCCCATGACCTCAGGCGCGGAATCCATCGCGAAATCGGCCACGCGGGGATGACGCCTGCGATCATCGTCGGAAGCAGCAGTACCGACAACACACTTCGGACGATCAAAAACGATTTCATACTATTCGCCAACGGTGCTTGAAGGATCAGGTGGCACAGGCTCTCGCCTGTGTTCCTCGCTACTTCGCCGCACGCGAAAGGCGGATCGCGAGCAGCCCCGGCCATCCGACATAGCGTTCAGCGCGCGGCGCCTTGCCGACTATATCCGCCGTCATCGTGCGCTCGACCATCTCATCGATGACTAACCCTGTCCGGCGCGCCGCCATGACGAAGTCGGAAATCAAATGGTCGCGTCCCGCGGGATAAACCTTCGCTCCCGTCGCGGAATCGTTAAAACGAGCGCGCACGCCTTGCAGGTTCATCGCGGGATGCAGGTTGGTCACTACGATAAAGCCGTCGGGCCGGCAGATTCTCCCTAGTTCATTGAAATAACGATCGAGCGCGGCAATATGCTCGACCACCAGGCCCGAAATCACGCGATGGAAAGACGAGTCCAGCAGGGGCAGCGTCAGGCAATCGGCGCATACGAATGCGACTCGCTCCGCGCCGGGCTTCGACCTCGCTCGCGCCATCATGCCCAGCGAAAAATCGATCGCGACCACGCGCGCACCGTCGCGCGCCATCCGCAGCGCGTGGCGGCCCGTGCCCGTCCCAATATCCGCGACCGTCAGGCCGCGCACCTCCCCCATCATGCGCGCCGCTTCGGGTTCTTCGATTGCGATTAGCGGATTGCCGTCGGTGTCATACACTTCCGCCCAGCGATCGTATCCCTCGCGGGTCGAAACGATGACTTCAGTCACCCCGTCTGACGGCTGCGTGGCCACATCTCGATCATAACGCGGCGTCAGCGAGAGCCAAGATGTTAATCGTCGGACCAGGTCAGCTGCTACGGCACCTCGATAACGAAGCCGAGATCATTGTCATAAATCGGTACTCCAACCTCGTCATACCCTTGGTATATTTCAACGCTAAACCCCACAGGTCCGCCTGCCACCACGTTACAAAGACTCGGCAATGACACCCCCCACACGGTTGGAGGAGCCAGCTTGTCGCCTTTGGCAGTCCTCACGAAAAATGTCGGTGGCGGGGATTGATAGGATAAATTGAACTGCGATGGATTAGCGGGGAACACGCAGTAGGCACCAGTGCCCAAAAAAACCACCGAGGACACATTCGATCCGGTAAATGGGACGGAATCTCCCGGATTGGCATTGGCCCCCGCAGGTGAAACAACCGCCTCAAGCCGCGTCGTGACGATCCCTCCAAGCAGGGTCTCTTTCGGCTTGCCGCATTGGTCAGCGGAAGGCACCAGGCGAATCTCGCCGTTCGCGTGCACGCACACAAAGACCGTTTGTACGTCGTTCGCCGCCCATGCTTTTCCGCCAGACCCTACCAGGGCGAGACTGAACGAGACCGCCAGCAACATGGACACAACACGGAAACTTGAAAATGTGTTCTTCAATTTGACCTTCTCCCTTCTGGGCCGTATCGCGCGTGGGTGACTCCGCCTTTCCCGCGCGTTTCAGCCGAATTTGTTTTCCAGTCTAATTCGGCCCATTCGATCCGATGTTGTCCCAGCGTCCACAAAGACTTGACCGTGCGTCTCAGCGGAGATTCGGCACCCCAGATGCCTCGCTCTCGCGCTTCACTTACGATGGCGCGATGGCAACGCGAATCAAATTCACCCTGGTCGATGTTTTCACGTCGCGTCCGTTCGGCGGAAACCAGCTCGCGGTGTTTCACGATGCAGGCAAGCTGAGTAAGGCCCAGATGCAATCGCTCGCCCGCGAGATGAACTTCAGCGAATCGACGTTCGTGATTTCGCCTGCGCGGCGAGCCGATCCGATCCGCGTGCGCATCTTCACGCCACAGCGGGAAATCCCGATGGCCGGGCATCCTACCGTCGGCACGACCTGGGTGCTCGCATCGCGGGGCCAACTGCCGGCGGGCGACGCCGCCCTGCGGCTGGGCATCGGCGAGATCAAGGTGACGATCGAGGGACGCCCGCGGAATCCTGCGTTCGTGTGGATGGCGCACAAACCGGCTGAGTTCGGCGAACAGCGCAGCGATCGCGCTCGAATCGCCGAGGCACTCGGCATCCGCCCCGATGACGTTCGAGCCGATCTTCCCATCCAGATGGTATCGACCGGCAACCCTTTTCTGTTCATCCCACTGGCTTCCACGGATGCACTCGCGCGATGCGTTTCCAGCGCACCGGCGCTGCTCGGACTGTTCGACAGCCCGGGCAAAATACTGCCGGTTTATTTGTTCGTCTGTGGCGAGGCGCTGAAATCGGGCGTTCGCGCGCGGATGTTCGCGCCGCACACTGACGGCATCGTGGAGGATCCCGCAACCGGAAGCGCTGCCGCTCCGCTGGGTGCATACCTGCATGCGCAGGGCATCATCGGGCCGGTGCCTCGCACGCGGTTCAAGGCAATCCAGGGTGTGGAGATGGGCCGGCGCAGCGAGATTATCGTGGAAGTACGGGAGGGCGGCGGCGATCGGGTGTCGGTCAGTATCGGAGGCAAGTGCGCGATCGTGGGCGAAGGCACAGTCCAGGTTTGATGTAATCCTGCGCCGTTCGGACGGCCTCGATCGAATCCGCTTTTAACTGATCTGCGGGCGGCCTATGATTCCGCCGATGCACCACATTGCCATGCGGACCGGTCTCCCCAAGCCACGCTACCTTGCCGCGCTTCTCGCTGCGCTGTTCATCAGCGCTTGCGCCGGGGGCGACATATCCGAGCAGCAAACCTACGTTACCACTTCGCAGGGCCAGCGGGTCGAAGCGCTGCAGATGACTTCGCCGCGGGCGGACCAGTCCGCCGTCGCTCTCCAGGATGGCCGGGTGCTGATCGCGGGCGGCACCACCAATGCCAACGTCGGCGGGGTGACGAACACCGCGGAGATCTACGATCCGACCGCACAGACCTTCACGCAGACCGGTTCGATGACGGTGCCGCGGCAGGGAGCAACCGCGACGGTATTGAATGACGGCCGCGTGTTGCTGGCGGGAGGAGTCCAGAACGTCGGGTTTCGCAGCGAGCTCTCCAGCGCGGAACTTTACGATCCCGTAGCGGGCACGTTCTCTGCCACCGGCTCGATGCGCACGGCGCGCGAAGGCCATACCGCCTCGCTGCTGCGCGACGGGCGCGTCCTGGTCGCGGGTGGCAGCGATAACGGTACCCATACGCTCGATTCCGCAGAGCTCTACGACCCATCTACCGGGACCTGGTCATTCGCAGGACACATGACGGTTCCGCGGGTCGCACACGTGGCAGTACTGCTGGGTAACGGCAATGTGCTGATCGCGGGTGGTGGCCGCGGAGACCGCCCCGGCGGTTACATTGCTTACCAGAACGCGGAAACCTATAGCCCCGAATTCGCGCAATTCAATCCTGTTCGTTCTCACATGATAAATGACCGCGTCGGCGCGGCCGCGCTCCTGCTCGACGATGGGCGTGCGCTGATCGTCGGCGGCAAGAGCGGGCAGGTACTGACCTCGTTCGGGCCCGGCACGCTGAGCCTCAACTCGATGACGCCGCTCGCGACGGCGGAAGTGTTCGATCCGGAGAGCAACAGCTTCATGGCCACCGGCAAGATGCACGCGCCGCACTATCTCCCGCGGCTGGCGAAGCTGCAGAACGGCGACGTGCTGGTCACCAGCGGATGGCAACAGCAGGGCCCGGTCGTGGTCGGGATGGCGGCGGCCGATGTGTTCGCGCCGGGCCCATCCAACTTCAGCCAGGTTCCGCCGATGCATGTGGCGCGACTGCAGAACTCGTCCACCATACTCCCGGACGGCAATGTGCTGATCGCAGGCGGGATCGATGGAACGAGCAACGTGACCGCGTCGGTGGAATTCTACGACGCGAAGCAGAATCGATTCGCGATGCAGGCCGAGCAACCCACCGCGCCGCCGCTGGAAGCGCCATCAGCATCGATGGGAGCAACGGAGTAAGAGCGCGATGAGTGAGACCGGCGCCGCAAAAAAGCTCGGAGGTTTTTCGCTCAACGATCTGGGCGGTGTGGCGCATTCGTTTCCGACCGGGAAGAATGCGTTGCTCTGCTTCGTCAAGGAAGACTGCCCCACGTGCGGAATCGCGATGCCGGTGATCGAGGCCTTCCATCGTGCGTTCAGTTCAAAGATCGATGTGCTGGCGATCGGGCAGGAAGCCGCGGGCAATCGCCTGCTCGCGCAGCGCTACGCCCTGACCTGCCCGATGCTCGATGACTCGGCGCTGCGCGTGTCATTCGAATATGGATTCGATTCGGTGCCGACCGTCATCCTTGCGGACAAAGACGGCAACGAAGTTCTGAATTTCGCGGGCTTCGTGCGGAGCGATTGGCAATCGCTCGCGGCGCGACTTGCTCAGATGACAGCGCTGGCCGAGCCGAAGATCGATTGGGCGTCGCTGCCCGAATGGCGCGCCGGGTGCGGTGCGAAAGCCGTCGAACCGGGAATCGCGGAGCGGCTCGAAGCCGAGGCGCGGGGTGATCGCATGCAAGCCCGGCGTATCGAGCTTGGCGAGGGCGAAGATGTTTTCGAATTCATGTTCGAGCGCGGGCTGACCGATGGACTGCCTGTCGTTCCCCCCACACCCGAGCGGGTCGCGTGGATGCTTACCGGAACGCGCCGCGACCCGCGCGAAGTAATCGCGACCGTGCCGCCGAATCTCGCGCCTCTCACGATCGAGAAAGTCGCGATCAACGCGGTGATGGCGGGATGCCGGCCGGAGTATTTGCCGGTGGTGATCGCCGCGCTCGAAGCGGTATGCACCGACACTTTCAATATCCACGGGGTGATGGCGACGACGTGGGGCGCGACGCCGGTGATGATCGTCAACGGGCCCATCCGCAAGCGCCTGGGCATGAACATGGGAATCATGGCGCTGGGATATGGGAGCAGGCCCAACGCGACGATCGGGCGCGCGGTGAAGCTGGTACTGCGCAATGTCGGCGGCTCGCGGCCTGGAGATATCGAGCGCTCGGCGCTTGGGGCGATCGGGAAATTCACGACCTGCTTTGCGGAATGGGAGGAGCGCAGCCCGTGGGAACCGCTGCACGTCGAGCGCGGCTTCAAGAAGGACGAAAGCGTGGTAACGGTGTTCGGACTGGAAGCGGGATCCCGGCAGATCGCCGATCAGACTTCGCGCACGGCTAGGGCACTGGTCGGGTCGCTGGGACTCGGACTGGAAGCGTGCTGGCATCCGAAGCAACACGGCTCGGGCGAGATCTTGCTGGTCGTGTCTCCCGAGCACGCGGACACGATCGCGCGCGACGAATGGAGCAAGTCGCAGGTCCGCAACCGAATCCAGGAAATCACTGCGCGTCCCCTGCGCGACCTGCTGCCCGACGAGGAGAGCGGCGAAGGGATTCCGCTCAAGGCGATGGGCCTGACCAATCCGACCGAAGAACAGCTCAACCAGAAGATTCCGAAGTTTCGCTCGCCCGAAAATATCAATATTATCGTCGCGGGTGGCGAAGGTGGTAAGTTCTCCGCCGTATTCGCCGGATGGGTTTCGGGACCGATGGGCTCATCCAGCGTCAGCCGCCGAATCGAGGAGATGCCATGAAGCAGGTAATCGTCGATCCCACCGATGAGCGCGAGCCGATTCGCCGCACGCTCGCCGAGCGTCCCGCGCAGATCAAGGGGCGCGTCGCGATGCTCGACATCGCCAAGCCGCGCGGCAATGTGCTGATCGATCGGCTGGCCGCGCAGCTTACGGAGCGGCTGCCCGCGGTCGAGATCAAGCGTTATCGCAAACCCACGTTCACCAAGCCGGCGCCGGAGGAACTGCGCCGCCGTATCGCGGAGGAAAGCGACTTCGTTATTGAAGCGCTGGCCGATTGAGGGTCGTGCACAACGTGCAGTGTGCACGATTCAGTATGGTTCGAAGTTAATCGCAAGCCCTCGGTAGTGATCGCATCCGACGTGTTCGTGGACGCCGCTGAAAAGCAGGCGGTCGCGCTGGGGCTTCCGGAAGTACAGCGCATCTTCGTGCCGCATCCGATCCAGGACGCCACCGACGACGAGATGCGCGCCAAAGCCGACGCGATCGTCGATCAGGTCATCGCGGCGCTGAAGAAGTGATCGGTCCCTCCCCTTATCCTAGGGGAGGATAGGTAGAGGTAGAACGCCCGCGTTTACTGAAGCTGTAGACCAGGGACGAGACGCCAATCACTTGCGCTCGAGGCGTTCCGGAGCGGCCACCGATCCGCCAGGCACAAATGCCTTAGGCCCGAAAGTTTTGGAAGGATCGCTTTTATAAGCAAGCCCGTCCTTGGCATACATCGATACGCCGTAGTCAGAATCGCTGGCCAGTTTCTCCAGATACTTTCGCGCTTCTGGGGTACCGATCTGGATCAAAAGCACGGTCCCAAACTGTCGCGCTAGAGGATCCGAGCTGCTGGCGAGGCGGATAGCTTGATCAATCCCCGCATCAGCCGACATCCCGAGAAATCTTTGTATCGCCGCGGCCTCCGCCTCCAGACATTCCTTGTCCCGCAACCCGTAGCCGTCAGGTTGCCGCGCCTGCTGAAGCGCTGGGATCAATTTGTTCAGCAGATTAAGTCTCTCCCGGTAGAAATCCTTGAACTGGTGACTTACGTTCGTATAGTTCCTGCCAGTCCAGGCAAAAACCGTCGCCCAGCTTGCAACACAATGATTTGGAAATACGTTCAATCCATGGTCGTAGACAAACTCCAGGCGACCGTCGTGTCCGAGGTCTTTGAAGCACGAGGGAATGTCAGCGGCGGATCCGTTGCCCCCACCGGAATCATAGAGCTCGAAGCCTGAAGGGGTCCGATCGACTATGGTAACGGTGTTGCACGATGGCCGGTCAACGACACCAAATCCAACCGCGAGCGACAGGACACCGTCATGACGAAGGTCTGCAAAACCAAAGGAGCAGACATACACTCCACCTGGGTCACCCAGGAGGTCATCTTCATGCCCCATAGATTTATCGAGAAAAATTACGAATCGTTCGATTTCCTTCGTGGAGAATTGCCTCTGAGCCAAATTTGGTGAGGCTTTGCTGGACCAGTCATACGACCACAGTTTCGGACGAGTCGCCGGCGAGCCGGCATAGCTGACAAGAGGGACTCCGAAGACAACGACAAGGAATAAAACTAAAGCCGGGGCTCGCATTTCCTACTGCTCACATTTGGCCGTTGCTCCGGTTGCCATATTGACTTGCACGATCACATTGTCCATCGGAACGTTGGGCACGCAGCTATTGGTGTTGTCGCGGCACGGCTTGGGATTTGGCTGCCAGCTCCAAGTTCCGCCAGTACACGTTCCATGGTCGATATTGTTGTTCGTAGAGCATTGGGGCACCCAGTACCAGATCGTTGGCCCGTTCGTACGCCCGAACCCCTTATAGAGCCCAATTGCCAACTGCTCAATCTGATGACCGGTCAGATCGGGCAGGGAGGGAGTGTGCGGCTGCTTGAGGATCTTTTTTCGATGATTCAATGTCGTCTGAATCTTGTTCTGGAATTCATTGGCACCAACATTGACGTTAATGATCCAATTCCAAGCAGTCTGGTTGGTAGGTGGAACCTGCAGGAGTCCAACGAAGGATCCTCTCTTCGCTTGTCCGGGAACGTTGTTTTCGTTCGGCCAGAGCCCATCAACAGGAGAACTCATCGAGCAAGTCTTCGGCGGAGGCGCAAGTGGGATCTTAAAAAATTGTTGATAGGTGCTTTCGGACATTGCGAGACGCTCGAGCAACTGTGGAGTGGTGTCGGATTTATTGATGCTGGCAGCAATAGCACCGTAAAGGCTCTTCAGCGTCGACGACACAATACAGGCATTAGTGAGGTCGTTCTCCGCCCATCCGGTTACTGTTACGCCGACACAGGGTGCGGCTGCTTTTCCCGACATTGCGGTTATGGACAAAAACCCCCGGAACCCCCGAAGGAAAGACTCGTAGGGTTTCCAGTGGGATGGTTCGTTACAGGCCCGACTTCCTTCTGGTCGGTCGGTTTGTATCGGAGAGTGGTCGTCCACGTAACGTCGGCACCTCCATCCACCGATGCGGCGAGTGGGATGGGCGGCGACACCCCTGGGTCTTGAGCGTTGGCTGGAGATGCCAAAGAGAAATTCGCGTTGGGACTTGGCTGCGTTACGCCGAAGCCACTACTGAAGGCTGTTAATTTTACCGGGTTAACCTGATAATCAAAGATTTCGCCTGGCGGGTAGAAGACACAAGAGGCCGGAACGTTGTTGGTTTCTGCACCTGGACATGTGGCGACGAAGGTGACGTTAGGTGTGAGTTGACCAAAATCGACAGGTTTGAACTGGATATCTGCGAAGCAGTAGGTAGCAGGATTGCCGGAGCAGCCAGGGTAATGGTCTCCCGCGTCCGAAAAGTCCTGGTCAAGGCAACCATTACCCCCTTGTACCTGATTGGCCAATACCCCGTTCCGGACAAGCCCGGAATCCACAATTGTGAAATCCGTATTATTACCAAGGTTGATTCCCAGGAATCTGATTCCCGTAGACTGTGCGGGCTGACGCGAGTTAAATCCCGACAAGAGCTGAGCTCCATCGGTGGCGCGGGACAAGAAGCCCGCGCGACGTGGCGCGGATGGGACCGCCCGCACTGCCCCCGGATCGGGAGACGCAAAACCGCGCGAATGATAGAGTATCCACGTCTTCGCCCCGTTTTGCATCATGTATCCGACCGTCGAACCGCCCCCAAGGCGTATCCTTATAAAGGAAGTTAACTGGCTCGGCGATCTCGTCATGAGCCTGCCTGCGCTACGGGCGATCCGCAGGTCGTTCCCCCACGCCCACGTTTCGGTTCTGGTCAAAAAAGACCTGGCCGGTTTTTTCGACGGTATTCGGTGGATCGACGAGGTTATTCCATACTCCGTTCGCGGCGGTGTCGGCGGCATTAGCGATCGTCTCTCCGTCGTCCGCGCAATTCGCTCAACCGGTTGCGACCTGGCGGTTTTGTTCCCGAACAGCTTTGAGTCCGCGCTGTGGGTCACGATGGCGCGCGTGCCGCGTCGCGCCGGTTATGCAAAGGACGGCCGTGGTGTCCTGCTGACACACAGGCTCAAGCCGCCTCCGCACGTGATGAGCGGGCATCAGGTTCATTACTGGCTCGCGATGGTGCGCAACACGATCGGCGCGGCGGGAAACGCACATGACTTGGCGCTGACTCCGGACGAGAAGCATCTGCAATCGATGCGCGCGTGGCTCGATGCGCATCGCAAGCGCAAGGACACGCGTCTGATCGCGGTCGCGCCCGCGGCCGCGTTCGGACCCGCCAAGGAGTGGCCCGCGGATCACTTCGTGAAGCTCATCGATGCGCTCGCGGAGCATCATGATGCCGAATGCGTGCTGGTCGGCGCGCCTAATGAACGGTCGCGATGCGATCAGATCGCGGCCGGCACGCGCAGCGGTGCGATGGTTGCGGCCGGCGATACCGGCATCGGCGAGCTGATCGCGATGCTCACGCTGGCCGACGGATTCGTCGGCAACGATTCGGGCGCGATGCACGTGGCGGCGGCGCTCGGACGCCCGACGGTGGGCATTTTCGGATCAACCAATCCTGAACGCACCGGGCCGCTGGGCCCGCAGACCCGCGTTCTCTGGCACCGCCTGGATTGCACTCCGTGCCTGCAGCGCAGCTGCCGTTTCGGTCATTACGACTGTCTCAAAGGAACCCAGCCTGCCCAGGCGATCAATGCCCTGCGATCGTTGGCGGCCGTGCGGTAGTTTCCTGTCCGGGCTGGTTCCCATATTCTGATCAGCTAACGTCCCGGTGAACGAATGAAGCTCAAGGAACTCGCGGCGCGGCTGGAGCTGGAGATGCGCGGTGACGGCGAAACCGAGATTTTCGCTCCCGCGCCAATCGAAGCCGCCGGCCCCGGCATGATTACCTTCGTGGACGGCGAGAAATTTGCGCCCCATCTCGAACGAACCACCGCCGCGGCAGCGATCGTCAAACGCGAGTTCGCCGACAAAGCGCGCTGCCCGGTGCTGATCAGCCGAAATCCCAAGGCGGACTTCTTCGGGCGTACCGTAGGTATTTTCTTTCCGGCGTATCGCCCGCAACCCGGGATTGACCCGAGCGCGTGCATCGCTGCCGATGCGAGGATCGGCGAGAACGCCTCGGTGGGAGCCAATGCCTCTATCGGCGCGGGCACCACCATTGGCCGCAACGCCGTCGTCCACGCCAACGCCACTATCTATCCCAACGTGAACATCGGCGATGATTTCACCTGCCATAGCCAGGCGGTGGTGCGTGAGGGCTGCACGATCGGAAATCGCGTGACCATCCTCGATGGCGCGGTAATCGGCGCGGACGGCTTCGGCTATGTGGAGGATAGCGGCGAGCTGGTGAAGGTTCCGCAGGTCGGCATCGTGGTGCTCGAAGACGAGGTCGAGATCGGCGCCAAGTCAACGGTTGATCGCGCGACGCTCGGCGCGACGATCCTGCATCGGGGCGTCAAGCTCGACGACCAGGTCCATATCGGGCACAACTGCGAGGTCGGAGAATACACGCGCCTGTGCGCGCAGGTCGGTATCGGCGGTTCCACGAAAATCGGAAAATGGTGCTTGTTCGGCGGGCAGGCGGCCGCGCCGGACCATCTGACTATCGGCGATCGCGTGATGGTCGCGGCGCGCGGCGCGCTGGCTCACGACACGCCTGACGGCGCGATCATGGGGGGATGTCCCGCGGTCGAGATCAGAGTATGGCGCAGATACGTCGCGGGGTGGATCAGGCTGCCGGAGATCTTGCGGCGCCTGCGGGCGCTCGAACACAAGCTGGAGGGGGATGGGGAGAAGTGAGTTGGGCTCGAGGATCAGGAAGATCAAGATGCTGGTGCTGGCGGGCCTGGTGATCGCAGCCCTGGGACTTTGCGGATGCATATGGCTGGCGAT
>Ga0335085_10000510_pt1 | contig 108365 bp, 84 predicted proteins | sample Lox_Sample_45_FD_206712 | JGI IMG/M metagenome (GOLD analysis project Ga0335085, IMG submission 206712) | Soil microbial communities from Loxahatchee National Wildlife Refuge, Florida, United States - Lox_Sample_4.5 | ecosystem: Environmental > Terrestrial > Soil > Wetlands | place: USA...
GTCGTCACCACGCCCATATGAAGCCCGCCCTTGATCTCTGAAAACAGAAGCCGCTTTCCACCCTCAATCCAGGTTAGCGAGGATGCGTTGCGCAAGATCAGGTGCGGTTCTCCTCCCAGCACGGGTACTTCCCACGTATCCCACGGGTCTTCCATCCCATACGCGATCTCGGTCCCGTCGGGTGAAAATGCCGGACTCAACCTCACCGAGTTGTCGTGCGTCAATTGGACCGGCTCGCCCGACGGCAGCATCTTGACGTACACGTCCCCCGGACCCAGAAATGTACCGGTGCCCCTGATGAACGCGAGCAATCGCCCGTCCGGCGACAATGCCGGGTACACCGCCGCATCAGTAAAGAACGTCAGTTGCTCCCATTTCTGTTCGGTCTGTGGCGCCGTTTGCGTGGCCCGCAGATAGAAATAACTCGCGAGAGCCACGGTGAACAGCACAACTCCGAATAGCGCGAGCACAAGCATTCTTTTGTGTTTTCCTGGTTGATCCCACAGGATCACAGCACTTGACGATGCGCTGGATGCCGAACGCACGACCTCTGGTAAGGCACGGCCAGGGCTCGCGGCGGCTGACCGGCCGGAGCCTGTATCCCGCTTCAACCGCTTCAATTCTGAACGCATTTCCGCAGCGCTCTGATAGCGGAAATCGCGGTCTTTCTCCAAGGCGCGATTGATGATCTCTTCGAGTTTCGGAGGGATTTCGGGGTTGATGACTGCTGCAGATACCGGGGTCCGGTTAAGAATTGAATTGAAGATGGCTGCCGGCGTCTCCCCCTGAAATGGGAGCATCCCGGTGGCCATTTCGTAAAGAACAACGCCAAAAGAAAACAGGTCACTGCGAACATCCAGATCTTTGCCAAGCGATTGCTCCGGCGACATGTAGGCGACGGTGCCCACCGTGGCACCGGTGCTGGTCAGGGACACCTCGCTGCCGTCCGGTGCGCCCAGTTGAGCCAGGCCGAAATCGAGTATCTTGGCGTGGCCGCGCTCCGTGACGAAGATATTGGCCGGCTTGATGTCGCGGTGGACGATTCCGGCAGCGTGAGCAGCCTCCAGTCCTTCGGCGATTTCGATTCCGAGCGCCAGCACGGCCTCGAGGTCCAGGCGGCCCCCGGAGATGCGCTGCTTCAGCGTGGCGCCCTCCAGATACTCCATCACCATGAAGGAGCGCCCGCCCTCTTCGCCGATGTCGTGAATAGTGCAGATGTTCGGGTGATTCAACGCCGAGGCGGCACGCGCCTCGCGCCGGAATCGGGTGAGGGCGTCAGGGTTGCGGGCCAGTTCGTCTGAGATGAACTTGGGGGCGACGAAGCGGCCCAGCCGGGTGTCCTCGGCTTTGTAGACCTCCCCCATCCCGCCGCTGCCCAGTTTTCCCATCACGCGGTAATGCGAGGCCGGCTGACCCGCGGGCGAATCGGCAGTTCTTTGGGCACTCCGGTCCTGATCGCTGAAGGCTCGCGCGGCGACTTCGATCGCCGGGCTCTTGAGGAAGCTGCCGGCCTGCTGGTGCGACTTCAGCAGCGAGCGGACCTCGCGCTCGAGTGTTTCATCGCCTGCACAGGCCCGCCGCAAGAACGCGTCTCGCTGCTCCACGGGACGCTCCAGCACGGCTTGCAACAGGCTATCGACTTGTGTCCATCGAGCGGAATTCATCGCCTTTATTGCCGCCAGTTCTCGATAGAGCCACGCTTTGGCGGTATTCCAATCGCGCATCACGGTTATGGGCGACACCTTGAGCACCTCGGCGGTCTCTTCCACGCTGAGCCCGCCGAAGAAGCGCATTTCGACTACCTGGGCTTTGCGACGATCGAGCCGTTCGAGCGCCGCCATCGCGTCATCCAGCGCGACCAGATCCTCAGCCCGTCGGCCGCCCACCTCGGCTGCGGCCTCCAAGGATACGTGCGGCACATCGCGGCCGCGTTTCAGATTGTGCCGCCGGGCGTGCTCGACCAAAATGCGCCGCATGAGCTGCGCAGAGACAGCGAAGAAATGCGCCCGGTTCTGCCACTGCATGCGCTTGTGATCGACCAGGCGCATGTACGCTTCGTTGACCAGGGCCGTGGTCTGCAAGCTGTGGCCCGCGCGTTCGCGCCTCAAATAGCCTCGCGCCAGGCGGCGCAATTCGTCGTAGACCACCGGCGTCAGGCGATCAAGCGCCGCGCGACCGGGCAGGTCGTAGGTATAGCCGAAACCACCACAGCGGACCCGAACGGGGAGGACTTTTGCGGCTTCGCAGCTAACGGAGTTCCGTCGTCGGGTACATGTCTGGGCTCTCTATGGCAATACGGTTCGATCACTCCGCTCACCACGCTCGGTGGCTACAACAGCGCGGCCAATGCGATCAACAAAGCCGGCGTGATCGCCGGTACCGCTGAAACCGCTACGCCCGACACGGCCTGTCCCGCACCCCAAGTGCTGCACTTTGAGCCCGTGGTGTGGAAGAACAGTAAGATCAAAGAGCTTCCGGCGTATGGCGGCGATCCCGACGGAGTCGCCGTCGCGATCAATGACCACGGGCAGGTGGCCGGAATGTCGGGAGGTTGCTCGACCTTCAACGTGACCAACAATTACAATCTTTTGCCGGTCCACGCCTTGCTCTGGGACGACGGGAAGGTAACGAATCTCGGCAGCCTGGGCGGCGCGTTCGGAAACCAGGCCCACGGAATCAATAATCGTGGGCAGGTGGTAGGCGCCTCAGACCTGGCGGGCGATGCCGTTTTTCACGGCTTCGTCTGGAGCCCAGGCACCGGAATGCAGGACGTCTCCCCGCTCCCTGGGGACACTTACAGCTATGCCCTTGCAATCAACGACACTGGCGAGGCGACGGGCCTCTCCATCGACCCCAGCTTCACCATTCTCCGCGCGTTCGTGCTTGTGAACGGGGTTCCGACTGATCTCAACACCCTGGTTCCACGCAACTCGCCCCTGCAACTGTTGGCTGCATGCAGCATCAACTCGGACGGCGAGATTACGGGCTTCGCTCAGGACAAAAGCACGGGCGACTATCACGGGTACCTTTTGAAACCGGTCGGGAACGGCAGGGCCGCGTCTGTTCTGCAGCAGTAACACTGTGGCAGGCTGTCAGAGGTGTGCTGTGGCGTGGCGCATACATACATTGCTTCTGATGTGTGGGCCACGCCAACGAATCTTGTCCGATCTTGGACCAGCGCTGCGGCGCAGAAAGTTAGCACCGATCTGCGCCAGGCCAAACGGTCTTCAGGTCTACTCTTAACTCGGCGCGCTAGTCTCTGGGAGGTTCCACTTTCCTGTTCTCCTCCAGATCGAAAATATGCCAGCCGCCGTTGTCGCGTTCCACGAGGACCAGCAGCTTATGATGGGCTTCCTCAAGGGTGGATACCGGTTGAACCGCGTTGGGAGTGCCATCGGGCAGAACGTGAATGAGCACGTATCGCGATCTCTGGAAAATCAATAGGTTCACCTCATTTGTGAATCCCCTTCACCTTCCTTGAATTAACCTCCCATGCGGGAGAGAGCAATTGTCCGGCCACGCCTCAATCCGCATGAAATCAATAGCTTCCATGCAGGGACCGTCCGCGCACCGGTCGTTTTCGATCTAAGCGTCACGAACAATTTTCTAAGGTGCAGTCCGCAGAATCCTGCCGACGGAACTTGTAGAACGTCTGATTCCGGCCGCAACGACCGTTCATTCACAAATGCCGGGATGCTTCGCTTAGCATGACACGTCTGTGGGGCTGTGGCAGAGATTTGAGCTGCGGGACATCAGTTGAGCTTCCCCAAGTAAAGGCAGAGAGGGGCGTTGGCTCCAAGACGGGAAAACCCCTCACCCGGCCCGCTCTGGCTGATGAAAGCGCCGGCAGCGGGCCACACTTCCTGCGGGAGAGGGTAGATAAATCCAGCAATGCAGCCCGCTCCTTTTGGTGGGAGAGGATTCCCCACCTTTATAAAGTAACGGCTGGATGCGGAAAGCGAGTCGCGGTGAGGGAGTCGTGACGTCATGCGGCTTTCCGTTTCGGATTGTAGAGGGTGCGCTGACGGAGCATGGAGAACACGGCTAGCCAGCGGTCGGACATGCAGCGCAGCGCCCGGGTGAGAATGACCTCGTGCGCGCATTTGGGCGCAAGTCTCTTTGCTGCGAGGATCAAGGACCCGCGACCGGTGGTAAAGCGCGTTCCGGAGGCGGTCGTTGCAGCCCCGGCGCATCAGCACGACGGTCTTTTTGCCACTCTGGCGAGTGATGGGAGCCGAACCAGCATAGGCGCGCAAGGCGTGGTAATCTCGATCGGCAATCGCTTGTGAGGCTTCGCTGAGCATTGTGGCGGCGATTTGCCTTCCGACTCCCGGCAAGCATAGAAGGACAGCGGCGTCACGATGCTCGGAGGGGTGCGCAAGATCGGGAGCCGCCAGGTCGGCCAGCACCGTCGTTTGGTAATTTGCAACCGCTGCTGCTGATTCAGGAGCCGCAACCGAGGCCGCAGCAGTAAGGCGTGTTCGCCGGCGGCTTCGGCCGCGCCCGGCGCCAAGTGCAAAGGCGTGCTGGTCAGGATCGACTGCACCTGTTGGGTCGGGGAGATACGTGATGCCTTCACGTCGTGGGTTCATTCAGACCAACATCCTTGGTCTGGGATTGTCGCTGGCGGGGCGCGCTGCGTTTCCAGCCGCCTTCTCGCCCACCGCCGAAACTACTCTGCCGAAAGAGGAAGATCAACGCGACTACTGGAACGACTGGCCGCGCTACCTCGCCGCAAAAATGGACGAGGCTCGCTCGCGCCGCCTCGCCGAATTGAGCGCCATGCAGACCGAGGCCACCCTTCGAGCGCGGATCGACAAGATACAATCCACGGTCTGGAGGCTTATCGGCGGCCCGTTCGAGAAGACTCCGCTGAAACCGCAAATTGTTGGAACAATAGACTGGGGGGCCTACCGAATAGAAAAGGTCATTTTTGAAAGTCGTCCCGAGGTCTTCGTCACGGCCAATCTTTACATACCCAATCACCGGCAACCGCCATACCCGGGAATTATTCATCCGCTCGGCCATGCCGAAAATGGCAAGTCAAGCTATACCTATCAATACGTATCTCAAACCCTGGCCAGAAAAGGATACATGGTCTTGGCGTTCGACCCCTTCGGCCAAGGTGAGCGGCTCCAGTATATCGACGTTCGCACTGGGAAGAGTCTCCACGGACCAACCGGCGAACACGATCAAGCCGGGCGCCCGATGCTGCTCTTGGGATCGCAGTTTGCCCAGTATCGGGTCTGGGATGGCATCCGAGCCCTCGATTATCTTCTCTCCCGCCCCGAGGTCGATCCCGAGCAGATAGGCTGCATGGGGCAGTCGGGCGGTGGAACCATGACAATGTACCTGGCGGCCCTCGAGCCGCGGATCAAAGTCGCGGTGGAATCCGACGGAAACTCTGAGAACGTGGCCGGCCCGTCTTACGTACCTCCGGGAGCTGTCGACGACGCTGAACAGAACTTGGCCGGCAGCCTTCCGGAAGGCCTCGACCGTGGGGATCTGCTTTTAGCCTTCGCTCCCAAGCCGCTGCTCATCTTGTATTCACGGACCGATTCCGGTCTTACGTACTCTCCGACCTACGTGGAAGGAACGAAGGAGGTTTACAGAGAGATCCAGGCCGCCTACAAGCTTATGGGTGCTTCCGACAAGGCGGACCTCTTCGGTTCCCCTCTGCCGCACGCCTACGAGTTCTTCAATCGTCGGGAAACCTACCGATGGTTTAACCGTTGGCTCGGCAGCGAGGAATGGGGAACTGAGGAGGAGGAGTTTGACAAGTCTCCACCCGATGCTTTGAACTGCACGAGCACCGGGCAAGTGCGCACTTCCTTAGGCGGGCGTTCGGCCGTTCAACTGAATGTAGACCGCCTTCGAGCTTGTCTCGCGGCGAATCCCACGGCGAACGAGATCGAAGGCCTGCGCGAGCGCGTCCAAGGCACGTTGAGGGAACTCCTTGCCCTGCCCACGCAGCACAACCCGCTTGATCCTCGGACCCTATCATCGAACGCCTGGAGGGAGAACATCGCTGTCGATGAGTTTATGTTCGAGTCAGAACCTCTAGTTCGGGTAGGCGGCTGGTTCCTCAGGCCGGCGGAGGGTGGGCCCTTTCCCACCATCGTCTACGTTTCGGAAGGAAACAGGAACCAGGTTGTCCAAGAGGGATCGCAGGTCGGTGAACTTGCCCGAAAAGGTTACGCTGTTTGCGCCGTTGACCTGCGCGGTCTCGGGGTCTCCATGCCTCACGATCCCGCGGCGGGACCGATCTACTATCATGACGGCTCTCTGCCCGAGCGTTACGCCTGGGCCTTTTTCACGCTCGGGAGACCGGTCCTGGGCCAAAGAGTATGGGATGTCCTTCGCTGCCTCGATTACCTGCAGTCAAGGCGCGATGTGGACCAGAGCCGGATCAGAGGACTTGGCGAGAAGGGCGCAGCCCTCGCCGTCTCACTGGCGGGAGTGCTGGACGACCGCGTAAGGTCCTTGCTGCTTGATCGCCCGCTCGCTACGTACCAGTCGGTGGTCGACTCCGAAGCGTATTCGCTGGACCTCTCTTGGTTCCTATATGGTGTTCTAAACCACTTTGATATACCTGACCTGATCGGGTCGCTGGCGCCGCGACCGTGCTGGATTCTTAACGCCGCCGATGCAGACGGTGAGAGGCTGGCAGAATCAGAGGTTTTGGCCCGATACACAAGAGCGATTGAAGTGTATACGAAGTCCGACGCAGGCCGGCAAGTCCGGTTCATCGTGCGCCCGGAAGACGAAAAGGCAAAGATCTACTCTGATTGGTTGCAAACGACTTGAAAAGGAGTGGGGCAGGGTCGGCCAAGTGTGGCTGTCCACACTGTCACCGGACACGGCCCGTCAGTTTTGAGGGTCTTTCCAATCAGGGATAGCGCTTCGAACAGGAATGCTGTGGGCCTGGGCATATTGGTTTCTCGCCTCATTCACCCTCTTGGCCCAGTCGCCAAGCGGGTAGATCAGTTCTCTGTAGACGAGGTAACTCATGTCAACCGTCCGCACCGGGCGATGGTCCTTTACGCTGTCAACGGCATCCCAATAGCGCCTGCCGTTGGCCTCGGGCACTCGAGGAAACCAGCTTTTGTACCAGGTCGCGACAGCGTTCTGCAGGGCTTTGTTTCGCTCGGAGCGAATCCGTTCAGCCAACGTAAGGGCCTGATCGATCGAAGCCACGGCTTCAGAGGCGTCAGCGCGGCCTGCGGCGGCCGCCGCGGATTTCAGCAGGTCGTTGATGCGCCCGAGGCCCGCAATCATCTCCAGGTTCTGCCGGTAGAGCTCCGCGATTGAGAGAAACACTTCGAGATTGTACTGATTGAACTGGACCTGCTCCAGGTTCGAGCGCAACAGAGCGATCAGCTCGTCGTTCGCAGCAAGCGCCTTGGCCGCAAGCTCAAGCCGCCGCGAATTCTCGAGCGTCCAGTCGTGCCCAAGCTGAAGTAAGGGAAGGGTGGGAACCGGTAGATCCGTCAGCGTCTGGTCATACGCAGGGCGCGGCGGTTGGAAGATGCGGTCGGAATCGCCCCAGATGGGAGGCCGCGCGCCGGATGGAACTCGTTCCCAACTGTCGTCCCAGAATTCCGCCTGCTCGCTCATCAGCTGATAAACTCGGCCCATCTGTGCCGCGCCCGAACCATAGAACAGCCGATAGAAAGAACTCATCAATTCATCCGCCGCCGACTGGCGCTGGTTCCAGGCGGCAGCGGGAGCAGTGGCGTATCCAAGCCAGAAGGTCTCAGGGTGAAGACCCGCATCGGCCCATCCGGCGATAAATACGCCCATCAAGTCGGCTTGGCCGGGCGAGGGGTGTCCGGGCTGCATCGATGAGAGAGGAGCAGCCGAGCCTTGGGTGATGAGATCGATCATCTCCGGCACTCTTCCTTCGCCTTCCTGCTCGCGATTGAGATGAAGCAGGCTGGCCGAGGACAGCAAATAGTAATTGGGGAAGAGCGGCTCCTCGCCCTCGGTGGAGGTGTAAACCATCTGGCGAATGCCGTGAGCCCTGAAAGCACGATCAAAATCGGGCCCGTACGTTTCGCCGTTCACCAGGTAAGGTGGCAAGGAATCGATATCGGCGGGCTTCAACGGATACTCACCCCAAAAGATCACGGTGCGCCCGTGGTCGTGCAGGTATCCAGCGGTCTTCGTGACGAAATCGCCGAGCACGCGTCCCACGCTTCCCAATTGCTGAGTGCGGTCCGCCTCGTCACACTGAGCGTTCTTCGCGAGCCCGACATAATAGGGTTCGTCGGTGGAAAGCACAAAGTACTTGCTGCCCTTGGTAGCGTCGAGAAGGTCCTGGTACATGCCGAACAGAAGCCGGTACGTGTCAGGATTCGTCGCACAGAACTCGTAGTTGCTGTCTGGGAATTCGCGCAAGCCGGCGTACTCCGGATGCTTCAGGATGAAAGCCACGTGAGCGGGTCCGTCAAGGTAAGGAATCAGCTGGATGTGGTAGCGCAACGCATAATCGGTTAAATCCTGAAGCTCCTCGGGCGTGAGCGCGTAGGGGTCGACGACCGGTGCAGCGTGCCGGTACTGAAAGTGTCCCTCAAGCTTGATGGCGAAGCCGTTGATCTTATAAAAAGCGGCTTGCCGCAGCGCGGCCTTGAGCACGTCCATATGCTCGAGGTGGTGGGCATCGTCCCAATAGATGGTGCGCAGTTCGAGGTCCGGCCAATCTTCAACCTCGCCCTCAGGCAGCCAAAGGCTTGCGTTCTGCGGCTTCAGCAATTGAACGAACGTCTGCACGCCGTAGAAAAGGCCGGTCAGGGCATTTCCTGTGATGCTGATGCTCTGTTTCGCGAGCACAATCCTGTAGGCTTGGTCGGCTACGGCGTCTTGGATCCGATCGGCGGCGCCGGATACGGTGATCGAATTTGGAATGACAGAGAGTTTTAGCACTCCTGCAGCGGTGCGGCTGTTTGGGCCGGCCAAAATGATCTGGGCGCGGGACTCGAGTTCCTCCCTGAGACTTTGGACGGCAACATCGTCCCGCGGAATGCCGGCTCCCAGATCGAGACGCCAGTCGGCTCCGAAACGAAAATCGCGATCTGCCAGCTTCACTCGCTGAGGAACCGGCATGACCGTGTAGCCGCGCGCGTACAGGGGAGAGACAGTTTCAGCATGTCCCCAATGCGGCGAGCAGAGGACGAGCACGAACAGATACTCGAACGCCGGTCCACACCTCGGAAGAATGAAGCTGATGCGAGACCGGCGCGATTTCGACTTCATTGTCTCCTCCTGGGGCATCTGGGAGGAACTTCGCAGTTCGTTCAATCCCCTGGCCCAGGGAGATCTCACCTCGATCCGCAAACGCTCTGCATGTGTAAAATACCCAAGTTGAGCGAAGCCCAATGAACTCAGTGGCTGGGAGGCAGGGATTCGAACCCCGATACGCAGATCCAGAGTGTATTATCACCCACTGATTTCAAGGAAATCAACAACTTAGGTCGGCAAAGCGCGGCAAAGTCCGGCAAAATCCGCAACGCCGCCGCAACAAGAAGAACGAAAACGCCGCTCCGCATGCCCGTCCGTCCAACGGTGGCCAATGAGCCCTTCCTATCGGACCATTCGTGCTTTCTCCCAGGTGTTGAAAATTAGCACGGGCAGCGTGAAAATAGGGCTGCTTGGCTTGATCCTCGCCTGTTCCCGAAACGGGATTTCCTGGTCGGCGGACGTGGCGAAGAGCAACAGCAGCGAACCGACGGGGAAACGATTCATGGGCCGTAAACCAATTAAGTCCGACGCGCCGGACACCTTCCTCAGAGATCTCCGGGACGGAAAGTCTCTTGAGGAGTTTCGCAACGGCCAACGCATCTTTTTGCAAGGGGATCTGGCTGATGCCGTGTTTTATCTTCAAAGAGGCAGGATTAAACTGGCGGTCACTTCCGAACGCGGCAAAGAAGGCGTGATTGGCATGGTTGATCCTGGCCAGTTCTTCGGCGAAAGTAGCCTGGTGGCCGGGCATTCCCTTCGCATGGCGAGCGCAACCTCGATAGGACATTCCACCGTGTATCGCTTTGAGAAGACCGCGGTGGTGCGCCTGCTTCACGAGGACGCCGAATTCGCAGACCACTTCGTGTCATACGCCCTGGCTCGCACGGTTCGGGTGGAAGAGGACCTGGTGGATCAGCTTTTCAATTCCACCGAGAAGCGGCTCGCCCGAGTTCTCCTGCTGCTAGCCAACTTCGGTCAAGACGGCAAACCTCAGCCTGTGATTCCGAGAATCAGCCAGGAAATCTTGGCGCAGATGGTCGGAGCCAGCCGTTCTCGGGTGAGCTCCTTCCTCAACAAGTTTAGAAAGCTCGGTTTTATCGACTACAACGGCGGTCTGCAGGTCAACAGCTCCCTCCTCAGAATGGCCCTCCGCGAATAGGTTGAGCCGCCTCAGCACTCCTCTTCTGCGCGCTCGCTATTTCGCCCTTGTTCCGTGTGGAACAGCTTTCCGGTCAGTGCAAATGCCACCATGTTGATGTTGCTGCAAGGTGACCGCTGGGGGGACCTGGGTTCATCGACTGCCTTATGGCTTCTACGAAGAGATCGCTGCCCACAATCTCTCTCTATTCACTCCTGGAGTAAGAAGCCTAGCCATAATGAAAATTCTGCTTTATAACCCTGACAACGAAGTTACGAACAACTTCATGCCGCATCTCTGGATGTTTCTGCTGAGGTCGCTTACGCCTCCGGGCCATGAAGTCCTCTTGTTGGATGGCAACGCGCGGCGCATGAGCGAGCGCGAAGTGGTCCAGTACGTTCGCGATCAGGACATCGGCCTCGTGGGTATTGGTGCCATGACGAGGATGGCAGCTAAGGCTTACCGCGTTGCGGATGCAATCCGCGCCGGCGGCGTGCAGGTAGTCATGGGCGGGCCTCACGTTACGGAGGTTCCAGACGAACCTCTGGGACGGGGCGGAGGCCCGCGGCACGCCGACGCGGTGGCCTTGGGTGAAGCCGACGCCACTTGGCCTTTGATTGTCTCTGACGCGGAACGCGGTGAGCTGAAGGAAATCTACGCGCCTGTGAACGCCGCGGGCAAAGAGGTGAAGCCTACGCTCGAGGACTACCCGGAGATTCCCTGGGCCCGGATGGATCTCGATCAGTTCAACCTGATCAAGCATCTGCCCGGAAGGGTGCGACGGATTCTCAGCCGCCTGGGGATGAAGTGGCAAACGTTCCACCTGATTCCCATCGAGTCCGGCCGAGGCTGCCCTTACGGCTGTGAGTTCTGTACGGTGACCGGCTTCTTTGGAGACTCGATTCGCTTTCGATCCAATGAAAGCGTGGTGAACGAACTGTTGGCGTTGAAAGAGCTCGCAAAGGACCAAAAAGGCAAAATTGCGGTCTTCTTTATCGACGACAACTTCGCCATCAATCCCCGCCGCACCAAGGCACTCTTGCGGGAGATCATCGCTCGCGGCGCACAACTGCCCTGGGTGGCCCAGATCAGCATGAATCTGTTGCGCGACGAAGAGCTGGTTTCGTTGATCGCCGAAAGCGGGGGCAAATGGATCTTCATGGGACTGGAGTCGATAGATCCGGAGAACCTGAAGAGTGTCTCCAAGGGCTTCAACAAGCCCGCGGAGTACGGCCCTGTTCTGGAGCGCCTGAACCGGCACGATCTATACGCCATCACCTCGTTCATCTTCGGCATGGATGGTGATCGCCCGGGCGCCGCCGAGCGCACGCTCGAGCAGATCCGCTCCTGGCCCCCGGGACTTCCGGTCTTCGGGCTCCTGACTCCGTATCCGGCCACGCCTCTCTATGACAAGCTCGCGGCTGCAGGGCGCCTCACCCGCCCGAGGCACTGGCTGGAATTCAAGCCTTTCACGATGGCGCACTCTCCCCTGGGCCTGTCCGCCGAGCAGGCGGAAACGGAGGTGCGCCACGCCTGGAGAGCATCGTATTCACCACAGGCCACGGCATCGGCGCTGAAGCGCCTCAAGGACAAACCGATTGCGGATCGGATCATCCACCTCTGTTCACGACTGGCGTTTCGCGGCATCTACTTTCCGCAAATGAGGAGCAGAGACTGGGCGCGACTCCTATTCGATAACCGCGGCCCCATCTTCCAGACGGTCGCATCGGGGCTGGCGATGAAGTTCAAACCGCGCCCCAGGCCTGACCTGGGGCAACCAGAGTCGAATGAAATGCCGGCTTAATTCGAGCGGCTCTGTGGCAGAACACTCTTTGTGGGAGGGACGATTCGTAATTGGGTGGTCCGCGACAAGTCATTAGGATCGTTACATCACCATTCCCAAAACCGTTGGTCAAGAGGAGGAGTCATGCGCATCGCGCGCCGAATTCGAGCGGTTCGTCTCGAGCATTCCCGGTCGATCGAGATAACGGAAGCTCAGGCGGGGTTTGAGAAGGGACTCCTGGCGCGGCTGGAGAGTGGCGAGCAGGTTCCCTCGATGGAGAACTTGCAACGACTCGCCGTAGCTTTGGGTGTACAGGTCCATCATTTCTTTTTCGCCGAGGGAGAATCCATATCAACCCCGCATTTAACGCCACGTCTCAGCTTAGACGACGTCGCCACGCTTGACGCCCGCCCAGCGGATCGGGGCCGGCCCACCTGAAGCGAACCGGGATGGAGGGGAGTTGCCGTGCTCGCCCAGCCAGCTTCATCAGTGAGCTTGGTGCGCGAGAATCAGTCCAGATGGACTGGAGAACAGCATGTCTCAGTTGGCCGATTACCAGAAGGTATACGCACCTGAAGGAAGTGAGCTTCGAGGCTTTCCTCCTCTCGGCTCGCCGCTCAAGGTTCTTATGGTCTGGCCGCGGTTCCCATCCTCCTTCTGGAGCTTCGAGGGAATACTTGATCTTATCCACATCGAGACGAACCACCCGCCACTCGGCCTGCTGACTGTCGCCGCGCTCTGTCCGGAGAATTGGAACCTGAGGCTAATCGACCGGAGCTTTGAGGAACTACGCGACGCCGACATCCTCTGGGCTGACATCGTGATGATCAGTGGCATGCGCGTCCAGAAAGACGACATTCGCGAAACCCTGCTGAGGGCGCGGGCTTTGGGCAGGCGAACGATGATCGGCGGTCCCTTCGCGAGCAGCGAACCGGACCTCCTGCTTCAACTCGCTGACCACGTCGTGGTCGGCGAGCCCGACGAGGTTTTCCCGGAGATCGCCGCAGACCTTGAGCGCGGCTCCGCCAAACGGCTCTACGTTGTCAGTGAGAAGCCCGACGTCAGTATGACTCCAGCGCCGCGCTTCGATCTGCTCCAGCTCGGGAAGTACGCCTCCATGGGGGTTCAGTTCTCGCGCGGGTGTCCTTTCCAATGCGAGTTCTGTGACATCATCACCATCTACGGACGGAGACCTCGAACCAAGCGTCCCGCCCAGTTGCTGGCGGAGCTCGACCGCTTGTATGAACTTGGCTGGCGTGAAGAAGTGTTTGTGGTCGACGACAATTTCACCGGCAATCACAAGCTGGCCTGCGAACTGGCGCGTGAGTTGGAGGCGTGGCAGAAAGCCCACAACTATCCGATGTTGCTTTACACCGAGGCATCGATTGATCTCGCTCAGAAGCCCGAATTGATCGAAGCCATGGTGAAGGCGAACTTTTTCTATGTGTTCGTCGGGATCGAAAGTCCTTCCTCCACGTCGCTGACAGAAGCCAAGAAGTTTCAGAACCTGCGGCGCAATCCGCTGGAGTGCGTTCGCATCATCCGGAGTCAGGGGCTGTGGGTGACGGCGGGCTTCATCATTGGTTTCGATTCCGATACCGAGGAAATCTTCGAGCAGCAGAAAGAGTTCATTGAGCGTGCGGCCATCCCCCGGGCGATGGCCGGTTTTCTGCAGGCGCCTCCCACCACTCCGCTCTTTGACCGCATGTTGAAGGAAGGCCGGATACTCATGGAGAGCACGGCCACGAGCAACTTCGATCCACCCAATTTCAAGACCCGCCTTCCACTGCCTGTACTGCTGCAGGGTTTGCGCAATGTTCTGGCGTCCCTATACGACGCCTCTCGGTTCTACGACCGCTGTTATCGGTCGCTTCGGTATTGGAAGCCTCGGAAGCCGCAGAAACCGCCGGCAATTCCATTCCGAATTCTGACGCGGGTTTTTGTTCGCTCCCCTGTCCAACAAGGCGTGCTATCCTCTTATTGCAAACCTTATTGGAAGTTCTTGTTCCGGCTCGTTTCCCATTGGCTTCTCGATCCGCCGAGATTCAGCCTGGGGTTTGCGATGCTCCTGTCGGGTCACCACTTCATACCCTACGCCAAGAGTGTGACGGATCAGCTCGAATTGGAACTCGGTAAGTGCCGAATCGAACAGGAAGGCATCGAACTTCAGACTGAAACGGCTGCCTGCTAGGAATGAATCCGGTCCGTCAGCGTGAGCCGGTAGGATCCCTGACGTGGGATGTTGCGAAGGAGTAGTGTGCAAGCATTGAGTGATGAGCCCGTTTTGACCGGCGCTGAGCCGCCAAATTGCGCGCGCCGCTGGAAGGAGGTGGTGGCCAAGTATCAGCAGCCCTCACTGTGGCGCAGCATATTCCAGATCGTCAATTCGTTCGTTCCTTATTGTGTTCTTTGGTTCCTGATGTACCGTGCGCTGGCGGTGTCCTGCTGGCTTACCCTCTTGCTGGCGATTCCGGCGGGCGGCTTCATGATGCGGATTTTCATCATCCATCATGACTGTGGGCACGGTTCCTTTTTCAGGTCGCGAACGGCCAACGACATCGTCGGATTCATCACCGGAGTGCTGACGCTTACGCCTTACCACTTCTGGCGCTGGGAACACGCCGTGCACCATGCCGGCTCCGGCGATCTCGACCGGCGCGACCTGGGCGCGGTGTGGACCTTGACCGTGCAAGAGTACCTCGATGCGCCGCTCTGGAAGCGCATCCTGTACCGCCTGGTGCGCAACCCGTTTGTGCTCCTGGTGTTCGTCCCGTCAATCCTGTTTCTGATCCTGCACCGGTTTGCCTCGGCCCGAGCAAGCCGGCGCGATCGCTGGTCGGTCTATTGGACGAACTTCCTGATTCTGCTGATGGCGGTTGGCCTGAGCCTGCTGATGGGTCTCAAGGCCTATCTGGTGATTCAGCTCACGGTGATGGCGGTGAGCGGCACGGCGGGAGTCTGGTTGTTTTACGTGCAGCATCAGTTCGAAGGAGTCAACTGGCGGCGCCACGACGAATGGGATTACACATCGGCAGCCCTCGAAGGCAGCTCGTACTATAAATTACCCAGGATCCTGCAGTGGTTCTCGGGCAACATCGGGTTTCATCACATCCATCATCTGAGCCCGCGAATTCCGAACTATTATCTGGAGAGATGCCACAAAGACGATCCGCTGTTCCAGCGCGCAACCACGGTGACGCTCTTCTCCAGCTTGAAATCACTCAGCTACCGACTGTGGGACGAACGCCACCAGCGGCTGGTAGGCTATAGGTATCTCAGAACGTTTCGAAGGAGAACTCTTCGAGAGGCGGCAGATTCTGGGGCATTCAGCCTCGATGACCCCGGGCGCCATGCGGCAAGTCGCCGGGAATAGCCGGTAAAGGTCAAGAGTTCTTTCGCGGAGCGGAAAGGCTGGGCCTTGCTTTTCGGAGACTTTGCGCTCCACCGGCATGCCATCCCGTCCCGTGCTATACTAGCTAGGCGCTTAATGCTGCGGTGTTGTGCGGTTGCTCTGGCTAACTATCTGATCTGACAGAATTCCCGCCCTCAGTTTCCTCCGGTCGTCTTCAGCGTAATTTAACAAACTGGAAAAGCGGCTTGGTTCGCTTGCTCGTATGATCGTCTGCGAGCCGCGACCGCTTCGCCAGAGAAAAGGCAACAAACAACAATGCAGGTTTTTTCAGAACTACCGATTTCACTCTACACCCAGGGCCAGCTGGCGGCAGCCCGCTTTACGTCGCCGACTGAGGTGCAGGCGGCCGTGATTCCGCAAGCCCTTCAGGGCAAGGACGTGCTCGCTACGGCGCAGACCGGAACCGGCAAAACGCTCGCGTTCGTGATCCCGATCATCGAGCATTTTTTGAAGCACAGCACGGCGGGAATCGCCGCCCTGGTGCTCGTTCCCACCCGTGAACTCGCCATGCAGGTCTTGGACCAGTACAACGCGCTGAAGGGCAAGCAGCTTTCGCCTGCGGCGCTTGTGGTCGGCGGCCTCTCCGAGACAGAGCAACTGCGCACCATCCGCAGGGGAGCGCGACTGGTGGTGGCTACTCCCGGGCGCCTGGAAGACCTTCTCGGCCGCAATCTCATCAAGCTCGACAAGCTGCAGGTGCTGATCCTCGACGAAGCCGACCGCATGCTGGATATGGGGTTCGCCCCGGCGATTCGCAGAATCACAGGTGTCCTCCCGCGCGACCGCCAGACGATGTGCTTTTCCGCGACCCTGGAATCCTCGGTGGCCCACCTCATCACTTCGACCATGCGGCATCCCGTGCGCCTGGCATTCGGATCGACGCTGAAGCCTTCAGACAACGTGAGGATACAGGCCTTCGAAGTTGACGCCGATGGCAAGCAGGAAGCGCTCCACCGTTTGCTTGCCCAGGAGACCGGCCGCTGCCTGGTTTTCGCCAGGACCAAGCGCGGAACCGAACGGATTGCGCGCAAACTGAACCGCGAGGGATTCTCGGCGGCCATGATCCACGGCGATCGATCGCAATCGCAGCGAACTTCGGCCTTGGCCGGATTCCAGCAGGGCCGATACCGGGTGCTGGTTGCCACCGACCTCGCGTCCCGCGGCATTCACGTCCAGGACATCGCGCACGTCATCAACTACGATCTGCCTGAGCTCGCGGAGAACTTCATCCATCGGGTCGGGCGAACCGGGCGCGCGGGCTGTCGGGGGGTTGCGTCGACGCTCTTCGCCAAGGCCCAGCGATTGGAGTTGCGCCAGTTGGAGCAGACGCTGGGAATTCGAATGGAGAGAATTCAAGCAAACGCCGGCCTTTCTGCGAGTCCTTGCCCGCTGCCTTTCGGGTAACAGCCTGCCGTAGACGTTTTGCCCGTCACGGATGTGCCGCGAAACCCGGCGACAAGGCCTGAGGCTATTTCGCTTATTCTAAAGCCTTTCGGCCTGTTGATTTGGCTCGGGTTCGCTCGCCTTGGGCAGCCAGTCTGGCAAGTCTCGAGGGGAGAAGCTCGCTGTCGATTTGTTTATTCGAAAAACAAGGCCTTCTTTCTCGGTAATCTACTGAAAACAAAGATGATAACCTCAATGGCTTTGGCGGACGCTCATTCTGGCTTATCTTGCTCATTCTGCGGGCCGGCTGGCGCAGACGTTTGTTTTCACGTCTGCGCCGGACTACGCGTCGTCGCCGAACTTCTCCATCCCGGATGGCCTTATCTCAGTCCAGCCTGTGCATTTCTAAGACCGATGTGTCCGCGCGGAAGTAGAATCTCCAACTCGACCACGGCCAGGTCACCAGCCGCCGCTTCACCGGATTATTATGCATATACTCCAGCTTCTCGCGACGCTTTTCTCCGTATAGATGTTGAAAGGGACAAATCGCCGCTGCCAGACGCGGTAGTGGGCGTGGTCGTGCACCGTGGGCGGCAAGCTCGTTGTGGCACGGTCTCCTGACCGGGCCACAAGGAGTCGGATGGCTGCGTGCTCATCAAAGCTGGTATGAGAGCCTATTCCATGGCGGCTAACACTTCGTCAATCGAAAGGGCTGCGAAACTGGTCGCGTAGTCCGAGATCCCGTACGGGATAATGAGCCGCCGCCCGTGCAGGAGACTGCCGCACGAGTAAACGACGTTGGGGACGTATCCCTCGCGCTCTCTTTCATTGGGTGAGATCAGTGGTTCGCGCAGGCGGCCGATGACTTTGGTGGGGTCGTCATGGTCAAGCAGGAATGCACCGATACAGTACTTCCTCATCGGACCGACGCCATGGCTGAGCACGAGCCAACCGGCTTCGGTTTCAATCGGTGACCCACAGTTGCCCAACTGAACGAACTCCCAGGGGAACGCCGGCCTCAGCACGAGTTGCGCATCGCGCCAGAAATGCAGATGATCGGAAAACATGATGTAGATGTTCTCGTAGTCCTGCCGGCTCATCATCGCGTACCGGCCTCTGATCTTTCGCGGGAAAAGTGCCATGCCTTTGTTCTCGACCGCCCCGCCGCTTAGGGTGATGAACCTGAAGCGAAGAAAGTCCGCCGTTTCGAGGAACTGCGACTGGATCGCCTTGCCGTCGTAAGCCGTGTAGGTCGCGTAGTAGGTCCGGGTACCGTCTTCGTTGTGAAATAGAACAAACCGGGCGTCCTCGATTCCATTACGCTGAGAAGGTGTGACGGGGAACAAGACACGCTCTGAAAGGGCAGTGTCCGGCGCGAACTGCACTTCGTAACTTGATTGGGCGAGAGTGAGGATTTCCCTGGCCAGCGCCTCGGTTTCCGGGCTGGGCGCACGGAGTTGGCTCACGGCCAGACTGAGGCCGGCCCGCAGTGCGTCCAGCGTGAAGGAATCTCCCAGGGTCTTGAGCACCTGCTGGCTAAATCCACCCGCCAGGCCCAGGTCATGCAGCTTCTGCTCGAAGACTTGCTTGTCGTACCTGGCGTTCGACGCGGGCTCCGGCTCAACGCGATATGGGCTGGGCACGTCGATGGCGATAGTTCCGTTGCCGTCCAGGCGGCCGGTACGAAAAACAATCGAGGAGACGTGTCCTTCGCCCGTCGCCCTGAGGCTCAAAACAAAACGGAGCGACCCCGGCGGCACATCCGACTGGTCCGGATGCGGCACCATTGAGGGATTGAATAGCGCGGCACCTTCGAGCGAGTACTCATGACTGAAATACCCGCCCAGCAACAACTCGCGTTCTTCCGAGAGGCTCTCCCCAGTCACCGGGCCGGGTGGAACGTCATCGGATCGCCTTCTGAAGAACTCGCCGGCCTTCGGTTCAGTGAGCAAGTACGGCCGAACTTCATCAAATCGTCTTCTGAAGAACTCACGAATCTTCAGGTGGCGTTCACCAAACTCTTTCAGCAGCTGTTCCAACCGGGTGTGGACTTCGCATTCAGGAAGCGCCGCCACCTCCGCGCAGATCGTGATGGCACGCTGGTCGCTCATGGCGTGGAAGGGGCGCAGCAGCACGCGCGTGCGGTCCGGATACAATGTGACGTTGGTGCGCTCGACGGTGACGGGCTTCATCGGATGGCCAGAGACTCCAAAGAAGGCTCACGGAAGAGCGTCATGACGCTTTGCGTGAGCCGCATTTCGGCCAGCGACAGCAGAAAGGCCAGCGTCGACTCCGCACCCTGGTTCCCGTTCACGCGGTCTACGTGCAAAGCATCGCGGCAGCCCCCGGTGCTGGGCGAGTAGAGTTCCAATCCAAGATCGTTCCAGCCTAAAAACCAGTCAAAAGCACGCTGAGCTTGGCTGTACCACCAGGCATCGGACGTGATGCGGTAGGCCTCAAGGCAGGCCGAGACCGTGGCTTGTGCCTCGATGGGCTGTTGATCGAAGTTCGCGCGGGTGCCGCCGCGCGGGTAAAATCCGTTGCTGCCGATCGGCCGGAAGTGCCCGTCTTCGGAGTTTTGCACTTCGGCGAGCCAACGTAATGCCTGCAGCCCGCGATCAAGCACCGTCTGTTGCCTGGTGGCCTGTCCGCTCAGAATCAGGGCGTGCGCCAGCTTGGCATTGTCGTACGCCAACACCTCTTCAAACCAGGGCCAGTCCGGCTGGGCAGCCCGATCGAAGAGGTTCATCAGCCGCGTTGTCAGCACTTCGCGGGTTTGATTCACCAAACTGTCTCCACCCAGCCGCTGCAGGTATTCATGGATTCCAATCAGGCTGAACGCCCAAGCCCGGGGCGAGGTGAATTCTGCCACCGCCGGCAGCGCCTGCGCGAAGAGCTGCCCGGCCATGATCTGAAAGCTCCGATGTGGCGAGCGTCCCACACCCACGCCCAGCGCCCAAATAGCCCGCGCATGAGAATCCTCTGAACCCTGTTCGTCGAGCCAGTGGCGGTCAAAGCTCAGGTGATTGTGGAACCGTTTCGTTTCGGGTTCGAAGGCGTGATTCAGGAAGGCGCCATACGTCGTGGCCAGCGTCCGCACACGTGCGGGTTGTTCTTCCAACTCGTCGAGCAGTACCGCGAGGACGAAAGCGCGGGCATTGTCATCCGTACAGTAGCCTTCTGAAAAGTTAGGCACCGTGAGGATGGCATGTTGGAACATGCCGGTGGAATCGGTCATCCGCGAGACATGATCCAGCTTCAACTCCGGCAAGTCTGGCGGCTGCTGGTCGAGCGTTTTAGTGGCAAAAGACTTTCGCGAGAGGACCGCGCCTTGGAGCCTGGCCACCTCGAAAGATCGCATATAGCGGCGTGCGGTGTTGCTCCAAACCATCTCCCTGCCCAGCTTATAGGCATTCTTGCGGATCGCATTGCGGCGGGTTGCGTCGCTGAGCAGGCTCACGACCTCGCGGGCAATGGCCCTGGAGTCCCCGAATGGCACAAGGGCGCCGCGGTCTTCTGCCAGGAGCTCGGCAGCGTGCCAGTACGGCGTTGAAATCACAGCTTTGCCTGCGCCGAAGGCGTAAGCCAGGGTGCCGGACGTGACTTGCGCTTCATTGAGGTAAGGCGTGATGTAAAGGTCCGCTGCCCCTATGAACTCTTTTAGTTCCTCGAGCTCCACGAAGCGATTGTAGAAGATGACGTTTTTCTCCACCTTGTTCTTCTTGGCCAGGATCTCGAGGCTCAGACGGTAAGCCTCGCCTCGCTCGCGCAGTTCGTTCGGATGCGTGGCGCCCAGAACGATATAAACAACCTCGGGAAACTCCGCCAGAATCTGCGGCAGGGCATTGAGCACGTTTTCGATTCCCTTATTCGGCGAAAGCAGGCCGAAGGTGAGCAGCACGACCCTGCCCTCCACGCAGAACTGGTCCTTGTAGTAATTCGGATCGACAAACGGGATATCGGGGATGCCATGGGGGATGAGATCAATCTTAGCCGGTGGCACCTGGTAAACGTCCCGCAGCATCTGCTGCCCCCGCTCGGTCATCACCACCAGCCGCGTCGACCGGGCGATCAATTCGTGCATCACGCGCCGCTGATCCAGGTTCGGCTCGCGCAGAACCGTGTGGAGCGTGGTAACGATCGGCATCTTCAGTTCGCGCAGCAACGCTAGCACGTGGCTGCCCGCCAGCCCGCCGAAGATTCCAAACTCGTGCTGAACGCATACCATATCGAAGTTGCCGATGTTCAGGAAGTCCGCCGCGCGCTGGTAGGACGGCAAGTCCTGTTCCTCGATTTCGAACCGAACCACGTCCGGATACTCGTAGCCGCCCTCGATGTCGTTGACAGGAACGGCGAAGCACTGGCTTTCAGGGTGCTCGGCCGCCACCGCCGCCAGCAGATCGGTCGTGAACGTAGCAATGCCACACTTGCGCGGCAAATGGTCGCCGAGAAACGCAATCTTTTGAATATTGGGAACTGTTTCCACGAGTCCACTCACCTGATGTGGGAGCTGAAATCTGCCGGGACGGAGCGAGCGAGTGACGTTGCGCCCGAGTTTTTCAGGCCCGGCAAGAATCGAAGGGAGGCTCTCCGCCTGCTTCCAGCCGCAGGTCGTCACGTGGCGGCGGCTACATGATCCGGATGGAAAGCGTATGCCGAATTGCTCGCGAACGCCTGGCAACGCGTTCGCCGGCGACCAGGAGAACAGGAAGGCCGCTCGGCCGCGCTTCGGTCAGGGTAGGGGCTTCTTCCTGGGCATCTCGCCGCCAACCGCGACAAGGGTTGCAGAATCGGCCTGAAGCCTCTTGATGCCGATTCTGCGGAAGAACACCAGTGTCTGCTCACGGTCGTGATCCATGATCGTACCCCACCCATATTTGGAGTGGCGCACGTATTGCCCGGGCTTCAATTTCATGTCCCACCTCCCGGCCTAGTAGTCGCGCCGGTAATCCCCGCGGTCGCGGCGGCCACCGTCGCGGTCCCCGGAGAAGCCGCCGGTGCGCGGCGAACGCGCCTCGTTGACGGTCAGCGCCCGGCCTTCGAGGGACTGGCCGTTCAGGCCTGCCACGGCGCGCTGCAGGTCTTCGCCCTCTGACAGCTCAACAAAACCGAATCCCCTCGCGGCGCCCGTCAGTTTGTCTTTAATGACCAATGCTGAGGCTACATTGAAGCCGGCCTTGGTAACGAACTCACTCAGACTGCTGTCCGTGGCGCTGCGAGGCAGATTTCCTACGTATAGTTTAGCCATTCATCCTCCAAGTTGGGTAGGCCCTTTGGGGGTTTCCGCCCATAAGACGTGACTTTGTTTCCGCGAGAGAGCTGAACGTACTTTAATCAAGCAATGCGCCCGGGCCGATCCCAAGAGAATCGGTGCTCTACGATTGAGCGCAGTTAACATGCTGCTGCTTCTGTTCCTGGAGAAACTGCGCGGGTCGCATTGAGTTGGCTTCTTTCTTCCAGGATCTTCCGTAATTCTCGACTGCGCTTCCGCCGCAGAAGCTTACGCACCCTTAACCGGCCAAACCTAGCCTTGTCACCATTTCTTTCCGACATAACGCCCTCCACTTCAGTCATGGGTCCTGCATCGAGGTCAGCATCGTCCAGCGCCTGCTCAGCCGCCAGACGACCCCGTTCGCCGCCGCGTTCAAAGCGACTCGCTTCCTGGCATCCGATTGGTGATCGAAGGCATGGAGAGCAGCGGGCGCGCGTGAAGTACGGCCAACGAGCCAAGGAACATCAGAATGCTGCCCAGGTCGAGCCAGAGGAACGTCCGGCGAGAGAGTGCCAGGGGCACGACGGGGTTAAAGAGTATGGCCACCACACCGAACCCGGCCAGCCAGATGTATTTGCGGGCCCGCGCTGCTTCCCACAAAACCGCGAGACCACACACACAGACCACAGACTCCAGCGCCACCCCGTAGGCCGCACCGGACGAGGGTAGTAGTGCCATCAGCAGCGCCGCGATAGCAACCATCTTGATGACTTTCGTAATCATTGAACTCATCTCCTTTGGTCTTTCGACCCTCTTTGCAGAGCGCCCGGGAAAGGGCTTAAGGCCCCCAACGGACACCCTGCCAGGCTCAGGCTGCGGATCGAGTAGCGATCCTGTGAAAGGTCGAGTTGGTGACCTCATGTGTTTGAACCTGAGGGCTTCCCTCGATGATCTTTATTAAAGTCCGCAGGGCCCCTGAGTGCCCGCCGCGGCCGTAGCGTTCTGCGTCCTCTCTCCATTCCCACAAAGTCATTGAAACCGCTTCACGTCCCGTCGGAGACGAGGAACGCAAGCTCGTCCTGAAAGCCTTTCTGTTTTCGAAGCATGGGGATGATCGCCTCGTCGATCGCTTGCGTGAACTCCGCAACGCAATTGGGTTTTAGGTGCAGCTAGACACCTCGAGCGAACACGGCAACTCCCACGGTTGTCTCTAAGAGGTGCGACTCAGATGACCCGACTCAGTTCAGGAGATCTGGAGAGGCGGGGCTAAGGTTCCGTCTACTTAACTATCATAAGTTAATACACTAGACATGTCAAGTGGAATCTGAGATTATTTAACTTGCTTAATCGCAGCGAGTTAAGCTGGAGGCCCGATGGATTTTGCCTTGATGATCAAACAGAGACTGGAAGACCTTGGCTTGGAGCAGCGCGACCTGGCCCGGGCGGCTGAGGTCACGGAGTCCTACATTTCCCAACTGCTGACTCGCAAGAAAGCGCCCCCGGCGCCCGGCCGGACCGATATTTACGACAAAATGGACAGGTTCTTGAAACTCCACAACGGTGAGCTGGCGAAATTGGCAGAGTTAGAGCAACAGGCGGAGCTAAGAAAGAAGCTGACAGACCCGCCCGCGCCACTATTCGGTGGGGTTCGGGAGCTGGTTCTCCGTAAGTGCAAGCCGAACAAACAGAAAGAGATTCGGGCGACCTTCGAAAAGCAGCCCTTCGGGGAACTCGAACGGCTGGTCACTCAGAAGCTCCTGGATGTAACCAAAGAAGTGGCCAGGGAAGAACTGGAAAGTGAGAACTGGCTGCGCCTCGTGGCAAGGCTCGGCAATCGCAGCTACGAAGAGATGCGCGTGGCTATTCTCGAGTTCCTCGATACAGGCATTTTTGACATTTCCGCTGCGAACTGCTTGTCGTTCCTGGATCCGCTGATCGAATCCTGGGACATTGACCTCGCGACTTTCGGCGTGGAAATCGTCTTGAACAGAAGAGTAGCCCCCGGGCGTCCGAAGAGGTTCGAATATGTTGAGCGGGAATCGAACGGGCCTTATGAAGACGAACCGGGACTCAAAGAGTTTCTTCGCGATACCTCCCTCAGCAGTGGCATCGCTAAAGAAGAAATCTCATTTCTAAAGAAGTTAAGATTCAGCGACAGGCGCCCGACCGCGCTCTACTATTACCGCGAGCTCCAGAATCTCAGAGACCCCCTGCATTTTCGGCGCTCGCCCGACCGCACGCCTGGTGCCGGAACGAGATCCGTTCGCCGCCGGGAAGGCGGGCGTACCACAAATCGCTAACCAGCCTGGTTGTAAGTCGCACCCTGCGCGAGGCGAGAGTGGCATGGCCGCCAACAAAGGGCACGGTCACAGCACCGCCCGCGAGAATTTGAAAAAAAGCGCTTGGTCAGGGCGCGTTTCAGTACATTCCGCCACCCATGCCTCCCGGGGAGCCTGACGGAAGCCCAGCTGATTCGTCGGGGTAGTTGCCGACCAGCACCTCGGTGGTGAGGAGCAGGGATGCTATGGAAGCAGCATTCTGAAGCGCCGTGCGTGTGACTTTCGTGGGGTCAATGACACCGTCTTCGATGAGGTCGCCAAAGCTTTCGCTCTGTGCGTTGAAGCCGTAGCTCGAGTTGTTGTTTGATTTCACTTTCTCCACCACCACCGCGCCTTCGTGTCCGGCATTCTGGACGATTATGCGCAGCGGCTCTTCAAGGGCCCGCTTCACAATATTGATGCCGATCTGTTCATCCTCACTACCTTTCAGTTTGCTGAGCGCGGGGATGCAGCGCAGCAGGGCCACGCCGCCGCCCGCCACGATGCCCTCCTCGATGGCTGCCTTGGTAGCGTGCATGGCGTCCTCCACGCGAGCTTTCTTCTCCTTCATCTCGGTTTCGGTAGCCGCCCCCACTTTGATCTGGGCGACGCCGCCCACCAGCTTCGCGAGTCGCTCCTGGAGCTTCTCGCGATCATAGTCGGACGTGGAGTCGTCGATCTGAGTGCGCAGTTGCTTGACACGGCCTTCGATATCGGAGGTTTGGCCGGCGCCCTCGATAATGGTGGTGTTGTCCTTATCGACGGCGATCTTTTTGGCTTTGCCGAGCTCGGCAAGCGTCACGTTCTCCAGCTTGATGCCGAGGTCTTCGGAGATGGCCTTGCCCCCCGTCAAAACGGCGATGTCTTCCAGCATGGCCTTGCGCCGATCGCCGAAGCCCGGCGCTTTCACTGCGCAGCACTGCAAGGTGCCCCGAAGCTTGTTGACCACCAGCGTGGCCAGCGCCTCACCGTCCACTTCCTCGGCGATGATCAGCAGCGGCTTGCCGGATTTGGCGGTCTGCTCGAGCAGGGGCATCAGGTCATTCATGGAGCTGATCTTCTTCTCATGGATCAGGATCAGTGCGTTTTCCAGCACACACTCCATCCGCTCGGGGTTCGTGACAAAGTAAGCGGACAAATAACCGCGGTCGAACCGCATACCCTCCACCACTTCGAGCGTCGTCTCCATGGTCTTCGACTCCTCCACGGTGATGACGCCGTCCTTGCCGACCCTCTTCATGGCCTCGGCAATGATGGTGCCGACGGCCTGATCGTCATTGGCCGAAATTGCGCCCACCTGAGCGATCATGGCGCCCTCAACCGGCTTCGAAATCTTGTCAAGCTCGCCCTTCACGTGCTTCACGTTACCGTCTTTGCCGGTCTCATCGTAGCCGCAAACCGTGCGAATGGCGCTTTCGATGCCGCGCTTTACCCCCATCGGGTTCGCTCCAGCGGCCACGGTCCTTGCACCCTCCCGGAAGATCGCTTGAGCCAGCACGGTAGCCGTCGTGGTACCGTCACCCGCGACATCCGAAGTCTTGGAAGCCACCTCCCGCACCATCTGCGCCCCCATGTTCTCCAAGGGGTCTTTCAACTCGATTTCCTTCGCCACCGTCACGCCGTCCTTGGTGATGGTGGGTGAGCCGAACTTCTTATCCAGAATCACGTTGCGGCCTCTGGGACCCAACGTGATCTTTACGACGTCCGCCAGCTGATTCACTCCGCGCAGGATTGCCTGACGGCTGTGCTCCCCATGTACGAGTTGCTTTGCGTTTGCCATTTTCAACTCCTCCAAGATTCAGTCAGATGCGCGGAAGATGGTATATCATGCCTGCGCCAGCGCTTGACTGCGCGGCTCGCCTGGGTGGCCAAAATAGCTCCCGCACAGACCGCAAACCCCGCCCGTAGTATCCGGTGCCCCGCCCACGAGGGCCATAACAGCGCCAGGAGCAACGCTGCCGCAGAAATCCATTTTCCAATCTTGGCCAGCATTGGGACCTCGCTCCTCTCGCATTCAGCCCTGCCAGACGGAGTCGAGGGCGGACTTGGCCGCCCCCAAGGGAAGGGTCTGTGAGCGTCAGGCTGTTGCAGCCCGCGTGACGATTTTGTGGAAGGTTGAGTTGGTGACCTCATAGGTTTGAACATGAGCTGTTCCATCGACCACCTTCGTCAGGGCCTTCAGCGCTTGAGGATAAGCTCCGCGGTTGTAAGCTTCCGCGTCCTCTTTGTGCTCCCAGAGACTGATTCCGACCGCTTCAGTCCCGTTTGAGGCAACGAGCGCAAGTTCGTCCTGGAAGCCTTTCTGTTTCCGAAGCAGAGGGATGATCTCCTGGTCGAGCGTCCGGGTGAACTCCGCGACGCAGTTGGGTTTCAGTTGCACGGATACCTTTCGAGCAAACATGGGCAACCTCCTTGGTTGTCGTCTAAGAGGTGCGATTCAGATAACCTGACTTAGTTCAGGCTACCCGGAGAGTGTCAAGGGGAAGGCTCATCTCGTTAGTGAGGATAACGCGATTAACTGCGATTGTCAAGCAGAATTGTAGCACTCGCGACAATATTAATCAAAGTGAGTGAATCAGCGCATCGGCGGGACGCAGGCGCTAACACAAGGCAGGTCCCGGTCGTCCCCTGTCGTCGATGGCTTGAGTGCCGACCTGCCAAGGGTGACAACGGAATATACGGCTGGCGAGAGAGTTCCGGGAGTGGTCCCGAGAATCAAAAGGCTGGCATTTCATCGGGCTCCGGGAGGGTCAACAAAGAAGTGCCACGTTTGCGGATTGGGGGCGCGAAGGCCTCCTGCGGTTGCCAACTTGTTCGAAGGTCGGCTGGCGAGACGAATTTGCCGGATAGCTGGCTCTCCGCCACTGGCAGTTGCCGATTTCACTTGACTCCGTCGTTAATTAAGCCCATGCTCATCTCCACGACGATGGCTACTCAGCCGGAACAGATTTAAGGGTCCGCTGCCCGTTAGCCCACTCCTTAGGTCCAGCAACTCACGCGCGAGCACGAGTGTCCGAACATCCACCACCCCAAGGCGCACGGCGTCCGATGAGTCGTCGAGCGAAGGCGGGGTCCACGCTACCTGGATGCAGTGCGCCCGGCGTGATTCGCCGAACGTGAGGTGCCTATGAAGATCGCGCATTCCGTGTTGCTGATTCACAGCGAGGCTGACGCCTTCCGCGGGCTCGAACAAACGCTCCGCGAGCAGCAGATTCAAACCCGTCACGCGCGTCACTGCGCAGAGGCACGAAGGATGTTGAGGCGATCAGTCCCCGTCGATCTGATTCTGACAGATGCCGTGCTGGCCGACGGCACGTGGAAGGACGTTATTCGGCTTGTGCGCGAGCTGGCGAACGGCACGCCGGTGGTCGTGATGTCCCGGGTGGTGAACACGAGCCTCTATCTCGACACCCAGGACGGCGGTGCGGCGGATTTCATGGTGCCCCCCATGGCGCCGCGGGCGACCTGGCCTACATCCTCAGGGGAGCGATGCAAAGGACCGTCCCGCCTGCAATCGCGCCCGCGGCGGCCTAGGCAACGAGTTTTTCCTCGCGCTAACCGCTCGACGGATCTGCGCTGCTTCCCTCGGTTCGGAATCGAAAACTCTCGCCCCGGCGATATGTGCTGGCGGTAGTACAGTGAAGGTGGTTTAATCCGTAGTAGTGCTGCTGGCGAGGCATGCTGCGATTGTTGGCAGTTACAGCCGCACATGGCAAAAAGGCGCCATGGATGCGCCACCCGCGTTCACTGTCAAAGGAGACGATCATGCCTGCATCCTCTAAGCGGCCTTCCGAGCAGAGGGCGACGCGACGTGCCAAGCCGTTGGCCAAAACCTCCTCACCGCCATCCCAGCCCTTCCTTCGCTTCTACCACTCGAAGAGCCTCCGTGCGAAAACCGTCAAGGTCCTCGGGACCCTCGATAAGGCGAAAGATGGCACGCAATATCGCGATGCGTTGGCCGACGTCATCGTCGAACTGACCGACAGCGGCATGGAATACTACTTCCTGAGACCGCTGAAACTCGCCCAGGTGGGCTTCCTCACGCAGCAGTCAGCTAACCTCGGCATGGCCGCCACGACGCGCGTATTGGGATCGGTCATCCGCAACATCATAGGCCGCATGGACCACCCCCAGCTTCTCACCGTATGCAGCCATATCCGGCAACTTATGGAGTGAACCTCAGCCCCTTGCCCTCCCGGCTTCGCGCGGCCTCCTCTGCCGTCATGTTCTCCCGTCACAACCAACGACTCGGGAACAAGACGGAAAATCCGTTCCGAATGGAACACTTTTCCCTCATCGTGTGCTCTATTCTTGTTGTGAACCCGCCTCCGCGATTTTGCTTGCTTGTTTCGTGGGGCTGGAGGGAGGAATGAGTACCCGAAACAGCCGCTTTGATAGTGTGCGCATCAAGTCCACCGGTTCTTACGTTCCGTCCAAAATTCTAACCAACCAAGAAGTACTGGCGAACCTGCCGACCTCTCCGGAGTGGGTCCTCGAAAACTTTGGGATTCGCGAGCGGCACATCGCTGAACCTGAGGAATATACGTCGGATCTTGCTGCCCATGCCGGGCTGGAGGCCATCGCTGCGGCGGGACTGGAACCAAACGACATCGACTTGCTGATCGTGGCCACGGCCACACCCGATCGCAAGATGCCCTCCTCCGCATGCATTGCGCAGAAGAAGATGGGCATTCGCAACTGCTGCGCGGCGTTCGACGTGGGGGCGGTGTGTGCCGGGTTTGTTTACGGCATCACAATCGCCGGCCAATTGATCCAGAATGGTATGTACGAGCATGCGCTCGTGATCGGCGCCGATACCTTTTCCAAGGTCACCGATTGGAACCACCGCAATTGCGTCGTTTTTGGAGACGGCGCCGGTGCTGTGGTGCTCGAGAGGAAGGACCGGGAGAGTGGGCTCTTTTCAAGTATTCTCTTCGCCGACGGCGAGGGAATGAATGCCTTCACGGTCTACCCCGGCGATGCCTACTTCACCATGAACGGAAAAGCGGTTTACGAGAAGGCCACGACCGCAGTGCCCGAGTGTATTCACGAAATTCTCCGCCTCAACGGGCTGGGACTCGAGGACGTCTCAATGATCGTTCCGCACCAGGCCACAGCCCGCGTCCTCAAGCGCATCGCCGAGGTACTCAACGTTCCCTTTTGTCGAATCCAGACGAACCTGGAGTCGTGCGGGAACACCGCGGGTGCCTCAGTTCCGCTACTCCTGGACCAGGTAAACCGGCGCGGTCTGCTCCACGAAGGTGATCTTCTGTTGCTCGTGGCCATCGGCGCAGGCTGGACCTGGGGTGCAAGCTTGTATCGATGGTAAGGTGCCGGTCTTGCCAACCGTCCTGGATGCGCTCGATCAACGGGGCACTCTGACGCGCAGTGGGCTTGGCGGCCGGCTGATAGCTTTTGCCAGAGGCGAAATTAATGACGTAGGGTTGGGTGGGATCAATGGCGAAGCGCCACGCAGGCTTGGTGACGACGACGTGGTCAGCCCGGCCTGGTCAGGTTGCTGATTGCAAAAGCTTTAATTCAAAAGATTGCCTCTGTTTTCCGCCGAAAACGCTCTGAAATGGGGCTTTTTGAAGGTAAAGCCATTAGGTTGCTGGTTTTGATGAACTTACGGCGTCAAAGCCAAGAGGTTGTTGGTTCAGAAGAAGTTCAGAGTCTACGACCGTGGCGCCGAGGGACCATCGAAGGATGGGGTAGATGGGGAAGGCGCTCATCGCACTACGCGTTCCTCAGCTCGCCTTCGCGATCAGTACGCTTGCAAAATATTTCACACGACGATAGATTCGCCATCTGACAAGCGCACACGGCTGAAGAGAGGCAGATTGGATGATTCGCCGGACGATTCTAAAATCGCTGGCATTGGTGAGCGCCGGAGCGGCGACCGTGCCACGCATCGCAGCCGTCGCTGCGCCGGGGCCAATCAAGATCACACGGATTCGCTTCTACCACAACCCCACCTCGCCACAACACTTCAATCAAAGCTTCCATATTGTGACGATAGAAACCGACCAGGGAATCACCGGCATCGGCGAGGGCGGATCGAAGGACACCATCGAGCAGTGTGCGGCCATGATCATCGGCGAGGACGCGTTCAACACCGACCGCCTGTGGCAGATGATGTTTCGCGGGTACTTTTATCCTGCCGGTCGCGAGAAGCTGGACGCGCTGGGCGCGATCGATCTCGCGTTGTGGGACATCAAGGGCAAGGCGCTGGGTGCGCCGGTTTATGATCTGCTCGGCGGCCAGGCGCGCGATCACGTGGAGTGCTATTCCACCGGATTCCCCAGCCATGGCAGCTTGCAGGAGACAGCGCACGCCTGCATCGAGGCGGGTTTTCGCGCCTTCCGCTACGCCACGGCCGACCCCCCTGCGGGTCAGCCGTTCAACTCGCACGAGGCGGTGCGGCAGACGTATGAGGATTGCGTACAGATTCGCGCCGGAGTGGGCAAGGACGGCGACTGGTCGCTCGATTATCACACGCGCTTCGATCTTCCCGACGCGGTGCGCCTGAGCACGCTGATCGAGCCGCTTGAACCCTACTTCGCCGAGGACCTGGTCCGCTCCGAGGACCCCGGCGTGTATCGCGAGCTGCGCGCCCACGTGAAGGTGCCGATCGCGGTGGGCGAGCAGTTCGGATCGAAGTGGGACATCAAGGAGCTCGTGGAGCAGCAGCTGATCGACTACGCGCGCGTGACGCTACCGAACGTGGGCGGAATCACCGAGCACTTGAAAATAGCCGCGCTCTGCGAAACTCATTACGTCGGTCTGATCCCACACTTCACCGGACCCGTTTCCGAGGCCGCGCTCGTCCACGCCTGCGTGGCGTTTCCCGGCCCCGTATTGCTGGAGATGCTGGGCGACGGAAACCACGCGATTCCACACCTGCCCGAGTGCTACGATTTCCGCGACGGCAAGATTTGGCCGAACCGCCGGCCCGGCCTCGGCGTCACGCTGGACACGTCGCCGCTGCAGCTTGTCTCCACGATCACTGAGCGTGCGCGGCCGGTGCCCATGTTCGAGCGGCCAGACGGGTCCATCACGAATTGGTGATTGCCGATTTTCGATTGACGATCACAGAGTTCGGAGTTCGGAGTGCGGTGTTCGAAGTTCCGAGTTGGGCAGCCCAGATTCGGATGACTTCGAATTCCGACTCCGAATTTGGACGGGCAATCGTCAATCGCAAATCGTCAATTCCATGCGTTGGCTTCTCATCTTCTGGATTTTCATGCTCAGCGCGGTCGCCTACCTGGATCGCGTGAACATCTCCATCGCGGGCGCTTCCATCGCCGCCGAGTATCACTTGACGGACGTACGGCTGGGCTACGTTTTCAGCTCATTTCTCATCGGCTACGCGCTCTGCCAGGCGCCCGCCGGACGCCTCGCCGACCGGTTTGGCCCGCGGCGCGTGATCGCGCTGGCGGTGGTGTGGTGGGGTCTCTTTACGGCCCTCACGGCGAGCGTGCCAGCGCGTCTGGGCGGAGCGCTGGCGCTGCTGATCTGTATCCGGATGCTGCTGGGCGCGGGCGAGGCGGTGATCTATCCGGCGTCAAACCACTTCGTCTCCAAATGGATTCCAACCACCGAGCGCGGCCTCGCCAACGGCTGGATCTTTGCGGGCGTGGGCGCCGGCGCGGGCGCCACGCCGCCGCTGATCACCACCATCATGATCCATCACGGCTGGCGCGCCGCCTTCTGGATCAGCGCCGCGCTCGGCGTGGTCGCGGGCGCCGTCTGGTTCGCCGTCGCGCGGGACAATCCGGAGCGTCATCCTTGGGTCTCAAGTGGGGAACTTGCGCACATTCAGGCGGGGCTGACGCTGGAGGCGAAAGGAGCGGAGCAAGCCCCAAGCACGCGGTCCCGGGGACCGCAGCTTCCCTGGCGAGTGATTCTGAAGAGCAGGGAAGTGGCGGCTATGGCCCTGAGCTACTTCAGCTACGGCTACGTGGCCTGGATTTTCTTCAGTTGGTTCTTTATCTACCTGGCCCGGGTGCGCGGCCTGAACCTGAAGGCGAGTGCGATTTTTGCCATGCTGCCGTTCCTGGCGATGGCGGCAGGTTCCCCGGGCGGCGGCGCGATCAGCGACGCCCTGACGCGGCGTCTTGGGAAGCGCTCAGGACGATGCCTGTTCTCGCTCGCCGTGATGTTGATGGCGGCGGCCTTTCTCGCCTCCGGCGCCTACGTTCACAGCGCCAGGCTGGCAAGCATCGTGCTGGCGGGCGGCGCCGGATCACTGTACCTGAGCCAGAGTTGCTACTGGTCGGTGACGGCGGACATCGCCGGCAACTCGTCGGGCTCGGTCTCGGGCCTGATGAACATGGGTGGCCAGATCGGCGGCGCCGTGACGGCCTCGCTGACACCGGCCATTGCGGCCGCGTACGGGTGGACCGCGTCGTTCCTTGTTGCCGCCACGCTCTGCGCGCTTGGTGGGCTGGCTTGGCTGCTGGTCGATCCCGAACGTCTTCTCACCGAAGCGGAGAGTACCCATCCATGAAATTCAACTCGTCTCGAAGACAAGCGATCAAATCCATCAGCGCCTCGGCCCTCATCGCGCCTGTGGCGCGGACGCTCCGTGGAGGCCTACCGGTGCCCGCGGAGCTGAAAGACGAACGGCCGGATACACCCAAGCTCTGCCTGGAAATGGGCGGCAACCTCGCCGCAAGTGCGCTGACCAACGCAGGAATGCGGCGCGTGAAGCAGCTCGGCGTCGATCACGTGCTGATGGGCGGCCCGCCAATCCCATGGCAGGAGGATGAGATTCGATCCGTCATGGATCGCCTGAAAGCCGGAGGCCTGGCGCTCGGCAACCTGATGATCGCCGGATTTCCCAACACCTTGTACGGAAGGCCAGGCCGCGATGAGGAAATTGAAAAGGTGCAGCAGTCGATTCGCGCCGCCGGTCGCGCCGGCCTGCCGGTGATCGAATACAACTTCTACGCGCATCGGCTGGTCGAAGGCTACTACGAGGTGAAGGGACGGGGCGGCGCGGGACTGACCGCGTTCGACTACGATCGGGTCAAAGACCTGCCGGCGCTGCCCGATGAAGGCGTCCACAGCCTGGATGAAATGTGGAGCAACATCACGTACTTCCTGAAAGCGGTGGTGCCGGTTGCCGAAGAGTCGGGCGTGCGCCTCGCCTTGCACCCCAACGATCCACCTGCGCCGCTCAGCCGCGGCTCTGGCCAGATCATGTCCACCTTCGCGGGCTGGAAGCGGTTGATCGAGATTGTTCCGAGCAAGTCGAACGGCATCACTTTCGACTGCGGCGTCACGCGAGAAATCGGAGGGGACCCTGTCGAGGTCTGCCGCTACTTCGGCGAGCGGGACCGCATCAACCACGTGCACTTCCGCAACGTGCGCGTCGAGACGCCGAACCTGAAATACACCGAGGTGTTCATCGACGAAGGCCAGGTCGACATGTTCGCGGTGATGAGGGAACTGGTGCGGCTGAAATATCCGCGGCTTGTCTACCCTGAGCATCCGCGGGCGCTGGATTACGACACCGACCAGCCAGGGTTCAAGTCCTACTATCCGGGCGGCGGGGGATACGCGGGGTTCGCGTACAACGTCGGCTACGCGCGCGCCATGCTGCAGGCCGCTATCGGATCGTGAGTCAAGCCCTTCAATCGACAATCACCAATCGTCAATCGCCAATTCCCTAGCTCCACTCCCGATCCCACGATCGCTCGAGATCCCACTCGGCAGTCGATTCGAAGTAACCCGTTCCCGGCATCAAGTGACGGCGGACCATGTCCTCATTCAGCGTGACGCCGAGCCCCGGCTTGTCGGGCACCGTGATCCAGCCGTGATTCACAATCGGCTCCTCGACGCCCTCCACCAGATCGCTCCACCACGGCACGTCCAGCGAGTGATTCTCGAGCGCCAGAAAATTGAGGGTGGCGGCGGCGCAGTGGACATTCGCCATGCAGCTCACAGGCGAGCCCGCAAAGTGCATCGCCATGGGGACGCCGTATTCCCACGCCATGTCACCGATCTTGTGCGTTTCGAGGATTCCGCCGGATGTGGCGAGGTCGGGATGGATTTTGCTCACCGCGTGAGCTTCGCAGAGTGTGCGGAAGCCTTCCTTCAGGTAGATGTCCTCGCCGGTCAGAATCGGCGTGGGGCTCTCGATTGAAATCTGCTTGAGGAGATCGGTGTACTCCCACGGAATCACGTCCTCGATCCACGACAGATTATATTTCTCGTACGCCTTGCCCAGCCGGATGATCGACTTCACGCCGAGGTGTCCGAGATGATCCATGGAGAGCGGAATCTCCATCCCCACCGCGTCGCGCACCGCAGCCACGTACTCTTCGAGCAGTCCGATGCCCTTCTCGGTGACCTCCATCGCGAGCAGCGGATGAGGAATCATGTTCAGATCCCACTCGCTCAGGCCGGAGCGCGCGGTGACGGTGCCCGGCTGGTCCGCGACCATCTCGACGCCGAGGTCCATCTTGAGCCACGTCAGGCCCATCACTTCTTTGCGCTCTTTCATGCGTTGCGCGTAAATCTTCGGGTCTTTCGATTCGGTCGTGTCGGCATACACGCGGATCTTGTCGCGAAGCTTGCCGCCCAGCATCACGTGCACCGGGACGTTGTAGACCTTCCCCGCGATGTCCCACAGCGCCATCTCGATGGCGCAGACGCCGCCTGCCTGGCGCGCCGGTCCGCCGAATTGCTTGATCTTGCGAAAAATCCGGTCCACTTGCAGCGGATTCTCACCGAGAATCCGGCTCTTCAGCATCAAGGCGTAAGTCGGACTCGCTCCGTCGCGCACTTCGCCGAGGCCGTACACACCTTGGTTGGTATCGATGCGGATGATTGGGCACGGACCTGGTCCAGGCTTGACGATCGTCGCCACGCGCAGATCGGTGATCTTCAGCGTGGACGGGCTGGAATTCGTGTTGACGCCCTGCGGATAGGCCTCCGCAGTTTCGGTGGCGAGCAAAGCGCTTCCGAGCGCGGCGGCGGATTTGAGGACGTCTCTGCGGTTTGTGGGCATCGCGGGCTCCAGGTGCTAGGTGCTAGGTGATAGGTGATAGGTGTTAGGTGCCAGTCGCCCTGTGTGTCGCAGGTCCTTGATGAGTCCAGTTTGGGGCCGGCGAGGTAGCGAACCGGACCTGTTAGCATGTTCACCGCCACTACCCAGAGGCAGCAGTAAGCGCCTCATTCCCCCTCCGCTACGTGGAACTTGGCACCTAGGTTAAGACTTGACACCTGGCATTTATTCCTCCGGCATCCGCAGTTTCGATCCTCTCTGCTCCAGCCACTTGTTGAATTCCTCGATCATCGGCTTTGACCACTTCCGATCGATCTGGCCCGGCGTGTAGCGGCCTTCGCGCAGCATCTGGTGACCCCACTCGTCCACCATGTGGGTCATTTGTGCCTTGTCTATCACTTCCTGCGCGAGTTGCGGCGGGATGAAGGTGATACCTTCCACGTCGCTCACGGCGACGTCGCCGGGCATGACCATGACATGGCCGATGCGGATCGGCACATTGATCCCCATGAGCGTGACCTCGCGCAAGGCCGAGGGGTCGACGCCGCGCACGAAGACGTGCATGCCCTTGATCTCTGAAATGCCGGTCTCGTCGCGCACCGATCCATCTACCACCAGGCCGTTATGGCTCTTGGCGAAGATGGAAGTCGAAAGATTGTCGCCGGCGTAGGTGCCGTCCTGAATCTTGCCGAACAGGTCCACCACCAGCACGTCCCCGGGCGACAGCATGTCGATGGGCCAGGAGTTCTGCGCCCCGATGCGGCCCTCCTGCCTGCCGGCGTCGTTGATCACGGCATTCACGTCCGGACGCTGGGGCATGAAGACGGCCGTGAACACGCGGCCCACCATGCGGTCGCCGGGATTGATCTCATGCCAGCCGCCCTCGAACTGGTGCGCGTAGCCGTGCGATTGAAGGACGCCCCAGGCCTCCTCCGCATCCACGTCTTTCAGGCCCTCGAGCAGCGAGTCCGGGACCTTGGGACGACCGTCGTCGAATCGATCGCCCTTCCATTCGCGGGTCAGATTGATGCGCTGCTCCTTGGTGAACATGCCGATCTGGGCGGATGCGGGCAGCCAGAGCATTAAGATCATGATTGAGGCGCAACCGGCAGTTCGTCGATTCATTTTCATCTCCCGTCCGTGACATTCACTGGCATGGATAACGGTCTGGCGGCTTGCCCCTTAAGAACGAATCGTCATTTTACCCAAGACTTCGGGTGAATGCCCGGCGATTTTCAAAGGTGCAGGTCGCGTCGCCGCGAACGGTTGCGCGAACGGAACCATGGTGATCGCTTCGCCGACCCTGCTAATCTGGCTGAGGAGAACACACATGGGGAACGCCGGGGGCAAGAACGGTAAAAACGGACGCAAGCGTGGACGCCGCAAGTTTCTGAAGACCATTGCCCTGGGTACGGGTGCCCTGGCGCTGCCGGGCGGCCGGGGAGCGCGGGCGCAGGAAGGAAACCTCCCGGCCGCGAAGAATGGCAAGTCGGCGGCCAAACGAGGTAGCACGCCGCCGCATATCGAATATCCGCGCGTTTTTACCGGATCGCATCGCCAGATGGTGGCATTTCCCCTGGGCGGCATCGGCGCGGGAAGCATCAGCCTGGGCGGACGCGGACAGCTCTGCGAGTGGTGGATCTTCAATCGGCCGGACAAGGGCAATTCGCCCGAGTACGCGTTTCCCTCGATCTGGGTCGAGGCCGAAGGGCAGAAACCCGTGGCGCGCGTGCTCGAAGCGCGATTCATGCCGCCGTACGAGGGTTCCAGCGGACTCGGATCGGCCAATGTCCCGGGGCTGCCGCGGCTCGCATCGTCAACCTTCATGGGCGAGTTTCCGCTGGCTACGGTAGACTTTGAGGATTCGAGCCTGCCGGTTGGGGTGAAGCTCGAAGCCTTCACGCCGTTCATTCCTCTTGACGCAGACGATTCGGGCCTTCCGGTCGCCGTGCTGCGATATCGCGTCTCAAATCCCGGCAGGGCCGCGGCCACGGTATCGATCGCCTGGTCGATTCAGAATCCGGTAGGCGAAGCGGGACGCACGAATGTGTATCGCAAGACCGAGCATCTTGAAGGCTTGCTCATGGGCAATCCATTCCTGTCTCCATCCCATCTGCTTGCGGGCACGTTCGCGCTTGCGCTCGATCCACCCGCAGACGGCAAGGTGACTTATCTGAAAGGATGGCCCAGCCGCCAGTGGTGGGAAGGTCCGCTGCTTTTCTGGGACGATTTCTCGTCGGACGGCAAGCTGAACTCGCAATCGCCCGTCGCCACGCCCGTCGGATCGCTCTGCCTCCAGCGCCAGATTCCCGCCGGTGAAGATCGTGCGTACACCTTCGTGCTGGCTTGGCGATTTCCCAATCGCACCGCCAAGCGAAGCGGCTGGACCGCGCCGAAGGGCCACGAAAACGACGTGATCGGCAACCATTACTGCACGCGCTTCCCGGACGCGTGGGCTGCCGCTGAGTACCTTGCCGGCCGGCTGCCCGATCTCGAATCGCGCACGCGCGTCTTCGCCGCCGCCATACGCGAGAGTACGCTGCCCGGCGTGGTTAAGGAAGCGGCCACGGCGAATCTATCGGCGCTCATCACGCCGACCTCCTTCCGCACGGCCGACGGCGGGTTCCATGGCTTCGAAGGCTGCAACGAGCAATCGGGCTGCTGCTTCGGAAGCTGTACGCACGTCTGGAACTACGAGCACGGCCTCGCGCACCTGTTTCCTTCGCTCTCGCGATCGCTGCGCGAGCGCCAGTTCGGATTCCTCACCGACGCTGATGGCCGCATGGACTTCCGCGAGCTGCTGCCGGGCGGCATCGAGCGCTGGGGCTTCGCCGCCGCTGACGGCCAAATGGGCGTGATCATCAAGCTCTATCTCGATTGGCGGCTCTCGGGCGATCTCGACTGGCTCAGGGCGCAGTGGCCGGGCGCGAAGCGCGCGCTGGAATTCGCCTGGATCGCAGGCGGCTGGGATGCCAATCGCGACGGGGTAATGGAGGGCGTTCAGCACAACACCTACGACGTGGAATTCGTGGGCCCCAACCCGCTCTGCGGCGTCTGGTACCTGGGCGCGCTGCGCGCAGGCGAAGAGATGGCTCGCGCCGTGGGCGATACCGCTTCGGCGGATGAATACCGGCGGCTCTTCCGGCAGGGCAGCCAGTGGATCGACGCGAATCTCTTCAATGGCGAGTACTACATTCAGAAGACCGGATCGGCTAACGCCGATCAGGTCGCGAAAGGATTGCGGGTCGGCATGGGCGCCGCCGACCTGGAACATCCCACTTTTCAACTGGGCGACGGGTGCCTCGTGGACCAGCTCGTGGGCCAGTATTCGGCCAACATCGCGGGGCTCGGGCCGCTGCTCGATCCGGACCACGTTCACACCTGCCTGAAGTCGATCTATAAGTACAACTACAAACGGTCGCTGGCGGATCATGAGACGGTGCAGCGGACGTTCGCGCTGAACGATGAGTCGGGCATGGTGATCTGCGACTATTCGCGCGGGAAGAGACCCGAGACGCCGTTCCCCTATTTCGGCGAGTTGATGACCGGGTTCGAGTATTCGGCCGCGGTCCTGATGCTGTATGACGGCATGCTGGCGGAGGGTCTGGAGGCGATTGAGAGTATCCGCCGGCGCTACGACGGCGAGCGTCGCAACCCGTGGGACGAGGCCGAATGCGGATACTATTATGCGCGTCCCATGGCAAGCTGGAGCGCGCTGCTCGCGCTCAGCGGTTTCCGCTATGATGGCAGCGAGCAAAGGGTGACCGCCAAGCCATTGATTCACCGCGACAAGTTCTCTTGCTTCTGGTCCGCTCCCACGGGATGGGGTACGTTCTCGCAATCGATCAATGGTCGCAGCATGTCCTTCTCGCTGATGGTCGCCGAAGGCGCGCTGGTCTGCCGGTCCGTCGTGTTCGAGGCACGCGCCGCAGGAAAGTCATCGGCCAAGATTGGAAACCGCGATGCGAGGCATGAGGTGCGGCGTAACGAAGAGGAATCGACATTCGTCTTTCCCGATGCGCTGCGATTGAACAAGGCCGAAGGTCTACGGTTGCAGCTGGATTTAGCGTGAGCGCGGTGTCCCAATTTCGAGGTAGGGGCGGTTCGTGAACCACCCCGGAACCCAGATTGGGAACGAAGCCCGGCGACCCTACGGGGGGGGCGCATTGTGATGCGGCGAGGGCGGTTCACGAACCGCCCCTACGTCAAATGAGGATAGTACCGACCTGAGGGATGCATTGAGAAAGTTTGGGTTCGTGTCCGGAATCTTCTTCGCGGCTGCCCTGGTCTCAGCGCCTGCTTACACACAGAGCCCGACGCCCACTCCATCCGGGCAGGCTCCGCGAGCTCCCGCCACGATTATCAAAGTGGACGTCAATCAGGTTCTGGTTCCGGTTGTGGTGACTGACAGACACGGCCACAGCGTCACGGGCCTGGGCCCGGACGATTTCGAAGTCCTCGAAGACGGCGAACCGCAGCGGCTGACCGCATTCAGCACGGAGAACGATCTCTCCGGCGCGACTCTGAAAGTGGCGCCGGCGCCCGGCACGCTGCCCGCGCCGTCCAGCGCCGTTATTCCGCAGGGAGCGGCGCGCCGCAGCACCATCATCTGTCTTGATACGCTGAATTCCTCGTTCGGCAATCTCGCCGGAGTGATTGCCGCGCTGCGCAAGCTGTTCAAAAAAGAGGAGGGATCGGACTCGGAATACGCCCTGGTGGCGTTGGGCCGCCAGCCGATGGTCATCCGCGACCTGACCCGAGATCCCGATGAGATTTTGACCGCACTCGACAATAAGAATCTGACCAAAGCGATCGGCCTCAGTGAAAGCACGAATCTCTCTCAGCAGGAGAATGAGCTGAGCACGCGATTGCAGGAATACTGTGAACGCTGCCCCTGTGCCGGTCAAGCCGCAGCCAGCGGCCGGACGGCCACCGGAAGCGACCAGGTTTGCGCCGGCATGCGAAGCGGGTTGGAGGTCTGGGCCGGCGCCGCGTCGGAGGAGCGAAGCATGCTGGCGCGCAGCTTTCTCGCTGATATGCGGGCACTGGTGGAGAACCTGGCGCGACAGCCTGGCAAACGGGCCCTGATCCTGATTTCCGACGGATTCAACCTGCGGCCGGGCCGCGATCTGTTTGGGATGTTGGCGCTTTACTTTCAAATGCCCAGCGAGGAGATGCAGAACCCGGGCGACTCGCTGCACCCTGCGATTGATGAGATGGTCCGGCTGGCCACGGCCCGCGACGTGACGTTTTACACCCTCGATTCCCGGGGATTGTACGCCTCCGCCGCCGGAGTGCTCGACGCCAGTGAAGAGTCGATATTCAACCGCGCTGGACCCATTTTGCTGCCGCAGGTCCAGCAGCAGAAGGACATCATTAGTCACGAAAACGAGGACGCTATGACAGAGTTGGCTGTTTCGACCGGCGGTGTCTTCTACCACAACAGCAACGATCTTCTGAAAGGCCTGAGGCAGGCTATGGCCGACGGCCACGAGTACTACCTGCTGGCCTACTCGTCCACCCACAAAGCTCCCGACGGCAAGTTTCGCGAGATCCACGTCGATGTCAAAAAGAAGGACGTGACGGTGCGTGCGAAGCGCGGCTACTGGGCTCCCGCCTCCTAGTCACGGGTTCGTCCGCTCAAAGAACAGAGCGATCACCACCTTCGATGTCCCCGGGGGCGGCACCGGTGCCGGCCAGGGTACAGTCGTCAATCAGATTAATGCGCCGGGGGCCATCACCGAACTCTACGTTGACGCCAACAACGTGTATCACCGTTATCTGTGGAATCCTCAGTCCGGCATCGAGCGCACAGCGAATGTAGCGCGGACCTGGCGCTCCAGAGGTCCTCGGCTTTCGTAATCTCGAAGAGAAGCCGCGGACTTCAAACAACGGAAGTCCGCGCTACCTTACTTGAGGATGGACCGGACTGCCACAGAGCTATCGTGGCTCTCCGGCCGGCTTAAAATCGAAATGCCGAGTGTAGTGGTGTCCTCTACTGATCTGAAATCGTTTTTCAGGGCATCGTCATTCCCGCGAAGGCGGGAATCCATTAGGAGAACTCTTAAGAGAGCCGGCCCATAAAGGGATTCCCGCTTGAGCGGGAATGCGATGCCGCAAATGACACCACTACTATACTGAGAAAGTGCTTGACAAGGACAATCGTAGGGAGAGAGAATGCGGCGCGGTAGTCTGGCCATCTTCTCTAACTCTGACTCGACTGTAGGGCGGAGCCTCGTCGGGGGCTCCTTCTATCGTTGCTTCACTTCGTGCCTGACCGGACTCGGTGTTTGCGCGCGGATAGTTGCTCGCTCGGTTTTCGCCGCGGCGTTGCCCGAAGGGCAAGACGTGAATAGCCGTAGCTGGAGGGCAGCGGAACCTACGGATAGGAAATCGCGAACGAGTTATGCCAACCCGAAGGGGCCGACACCTCGCGGGGTTCGGCCGCAAGGGTCAACCCCTTCGGGGTCGGGGTATGGGTTGGCTTCTGTACCGCAGGTTGAAACATGCGGCTATTCACGTTCGGCCCCTTTGGGACCGTGTGACCGTAGGAAGAAAGGAGAGAAACATGAATGCTGAGCATCGACGGATTACTTTCGGTATTCTCGTTGGGATCGTGACTATCTTTTTTGGTCCTTGGACTATCTTCCATTGTCCCCACTCAGGCCCGGTGAACGGGCCGACCGTAAGATACACTCACACCCGCACTACCGCAGCGCTGACCGAGCAGTCAGGGGCCGACCGCGCCCGCCTCGCGGAGAGCTACGGCAGATTGCCCCTGAGTTTCGAGGCTAATCAAGGCCGGACCAACGCCAAAGTGAAATTCCTGTCGCGCGGAAGCGGCTACACACTGTTCCTGACGGGAACCGCCGCAGTCCTGTCCCTTCAAAATCCTAAAGCCGGATCAGCCAACAAAACCCTAACGACGCGAGCGAAGAACGGCGAGCCCGCAAGGACGAATTCGATGCCTGGAAGTCGCTGGGCTCGACTCGGCCATTCGGAGCCGCAAATGCAAAGGAGGCCGGCCAACAACGCGCAAGCGCCGAACACGGCCGCCCTCACCATGCAGCTGCTCGGGGCCAACCCGGAGGCCAAGGTCGTCGGGCTCGACCGCTTGCCCGGTAGGAGCAACTACTTCATCGGCAACGATCCCAAGAAGTGGCGGACGAATGTTCCAAACTACGCCAAGGTGAAGTACGAGAGCGTCTATCGCGGCGTTGATTTGGTCTACTACGGCAACCAGCGCCAGTTGGAGTACGACTTCGTGGTCGCTCCCGGAGCCGATCCCCGGGTGATCACGCTGGCGGTCAATCACACGGAGGCACGGAGCCGGTCGCTTCAGATCGATCGCGACGGTAATTTGCGGATGCGCGTGGCCGGCAGCGAGGTGGTGTTTCATAAGCCCGTCGTCTATCAGCCTGACGGCGACCTCTCTGCCGGCGACTCGTCCCTTGTCACTCGACACGCGTCACTGGTCAATGGCGGTTACCGGCTGGAGGGAGATCATGAAGTTACGTTCGAACTGGCGTCGTATGACCGCAGCCGGCCGCTGGTGATCGATCCGGTGCTCAGCTACTCCAGCTTTCTCGGCGGCAGTGGTGATGACGCCATCGACAGCGTCAGCGTCGCCGTGGACTCTGGCGGGAACGCTTACGTCGCCTCGGGTACACTGTCAACGGACTTCCCCGTGACTTCGGGAAGCTTCCAAATCACTTTTGGCGGTTCGCCTGCGATCTGCGACCAGGGAGTGCTGTTCTGCGGCGATGCTTTCGTCACCAAGATCAATGCGGCCGGCACCGCCATCGTCTACTCGACCTACCTTGGAGGCAGCAGCAGTGATTACGCCTACGGACTCGCCGTGGACGCATCGGGAGATGCCTATATAGCAGGGAGCACGGAGTCCACGAATTTTCCGGTGACAGCGGGAGCCTTCCAGCCCACTTATGGCGGCGAACAGGAGCCTATTTGCGACTACAATTGTGGCGACACTTTCGTAACCAAGCTGAATCCGAGTGGATCGGGCCTGATCTACTCCAGCTACCTCGGAGGAAGCGGCGACGATCATCCGGAAGCCATCACGTTCGACTCCGCCGGGAATGGTTATGTGACGGGCTCAACGAATTCCACCAATTTTCCCACGACCTCCGGGGCCTTCCAAACCTCGTTCAGCGGCAGTGACACGTGCACGGACCGCGGCGGAGGCAATGTACCGTGCGCGATCGCCTACGTTACCAAGGTTAATCCCAAGGGAACGGCGCTCGTCTACTCCACCTACCTTGGTGGTGCCCATGCCAACGGCGATGGAGGCGATGGAATTGCAGTTGATACCGCGGGTCGCGCCATTGTTGGCGGGGGCACTTGCGATGCGGACTTCCCGACAACCTCCGGCGCATATCAGAGGCAGTATGCCGGCGACTGCGATGTCTTCCTGACGGCCTTCAATGTGGCCGGAAGCGGGTTGGCTTACTCAACCTATCTGGGAGGCACCGGCGACGATGTGTCCTATTCTCTTGCCATCGACCACCTGGGGCATGCTTATCTGACCGGACAGACCTATTCCTCGAACTTTCCAGTGACCGCAGGAGCCATTCAGACGAGCTACGGCGGGAATGGCGACGCCTGGGTGGCCAAGTTCAGCCCGGAGCAAAGCGGTGCGGCGTCGCTGGTCTATTCCACTTACCTTGGAGGTCCCAACCTCGACTATGGCGCCGGTGTGGCCGCGGACGCGGCGGGCAATGCCTATGCGACAGGTTTAGCCTCATCCGGTTTTCCCCTCGTCAATTCGCTGCAAGCTGCTCTCAATGGAATCAGTGACGCGTTCATCACCGAGCTCAACCCGCAAGGCACCAAGCTCATTTACTCCACGTATCTCGGCGGAAGCAGTGTCGAAAACATAGACTCCTGCGCCCTGGACCGGGAGGGCAATCTGTACGCCGCGGGATGGACGCGGTCAGCCGATTTTCCCACCACGACCGGGGTCTTTCAGCCAAGCTTTGCCGGCGGCAACCGCGATGTGTTTGTCGTCAAAATCGGCCCCGGCAACAGCCCCGGGGTGAGTATCGTCCCGGCCACCTTGAACTTTGGCAGCCAGGCCGTCGGCACCACCAGTCCTCCACAGACGGTGCTGCTTCACAATGTGGGCAGCGCGACGCTCAACATTTCTAGCATCGGCACGACCGGGGACTTTAGCCAAACCAACGCGTGCGGCAGTACCCTGGCAGCAGGTGGGAGCTGCGGCATCAGCATCACGTTCACTCCGGGTCGGAGCGGTACCCTGACAGGCGGGCTGAGAGTCACTGACAATGCCGCGGGTAGCCCGCAGAGAATCACTCTCACGGGCACAGGCACGCCATGACGCCTGCTTACACGGCCGGTTAGCGGCAGGAAAGGCTGAAGCGACGGCCAATGCGGGCCGGTTCGAGTGACGGATCTTTGTGACGACACTGGGCGCTCGCGGGTCCCGGCGCGATCTTGTCCAAAAAAAGAAACGGGAGAAGTTCCGGCGTTCTGCCGTGAACCTCTCCCGTCTCGATCGAGCTCAGATTTTCGGCCGCCCTAAACGGTGGTCGAAATCTGTCGTTTAGTCGCCGTTGTTGAAGGCCTTGCCGAGCACGCCGACTGAGAATTCAGCACAGCCGATCGAGGTCACCTCGCAGGCATTCGCGTAATTAAAGCCGAAGTAGTCGGAGTCGAAGAACGACTGGTTCACCGGCTCATGGATCCCGTAGCGGTTGTTTCCGGGAGTGTTGGAGACGAAATACTGAGCAACATCGCAATTGCTGTTGCTGCCGTTCGTGCACTGCGGAACCACGCTCATCCAGTACTGACCCGCGCTCAGATTCACGGACTGAGTCATGTGCACCAGCACGGTGTACTCGTTGAACCCGAAACCGTTGCGGCCCGTAGCCGTAAAGCTGGCGCTGGCGGTACCGGAAGCAAGCACTTTTCCGGCGTTGCCCTCGGACATGGCCGCCACGATCGACCAGGTGGCCTGCTGCGGGTCAATGCCTTCGTAGCCATCCGCGAGGTTGTTGGTGAAGAGTCCGGAGACTTTCCATACCGTCGACCCCGGCACCCGGAACGGAACGTAGGTGGTGGTATCAGAGACGAGAAGGGTGTTTTCGTTGGCGAGCCCGTTCTCATTGGCATTGTTGGAGTCGAAATCGCCCGCGTAGAACAGGCAGGGTTGGCAATAGCTGGGTTGCGGCGGCACGCCATTATGTATCGGCGTGATGGTCAGGGTACCCGGAACCGGCCTGGTGGCAACGATCCAATCCAGCGACGGCACAGCCGTAGCCCTCTGCGCGACCGCTGTCCGGCCCACGAACGGAATCAGCGCTGCGGCGAGCGCCAACGAGCAGACTATCTTTTTCACTGTCGATCCTCCTCTTGAGTTTTTCCCCCGAACAGGGGAATGGAACAGGAACAACCCTTGTCTTCCGGCCGGACATGCGGCCCGGCGGTCTTACGTCGCTGCACGCGCCCCCCGCTAAACACTCAAAAGCCGATACGGCCGCGCGCCGCAAGGCTGATGATCAAAAACGAGCCCGCACTTGATATCACACGCTCATGGCTGTGTCAACTGATTTCGCCTTCTTCTTTAACGCGAAAACAAATACGACAGTGATTAACAACCAATCCTGAATCTCGGTTCGAAGATTGCGTAGACTATCGGACGATTTCAGGCAGGTCAATAAGGGAAACTACTGAGGTTTGCCCACAGAATACCTGCAGGCCGCGGGCAGGTTAAGGATTGATGACACGGCTGGGCGGCCGTGGAAAGCCGCCCGGATCGGTGTTGGCTCGGTTTGTGGTGCACGCTTCCAGCGCGCGTTTCGGGCCAAGGCAGGCAAGATGCCCGCACCACAAAGTGAGGGACTGCCCCTGGACCGCGTAAATCGCAACTAATTGACGGTCAAGGTGGTGGTTATAGTGTGACCGACGTTGCCGGCCGTGCCGTTGAGCGTCAACGTGTACTTGCCCGCGGGAGTGCCGGCTGCTACGTTGGCGGGTGCTTGCAGGCTGTTGCCGCAGCCCATCCACAGGCCGACCACGATAAGCATTCCTGCAACCAGGAGATAAGCGCGGGCTCTTCGACGTGCAAAGCTGAGAAGCGCCAGAAGGACTCCGAGCGCGAGCCAAACCTGCCACGGCATCCGGGGCGCTCCCGGACGCAGATGCCTGCTGAGATCCCGAGGCGCCGCCGCCGTGGGAGCACTGGTGACTACGGTGACCGTGGTCGTGACCGGACTGGTACCGGCCAAGTTGGCCGTAGTCAGGGAAACGCTGCACGACGTGTTAATCGGTTGGCCTTTGCAGGAGAGGCTGACATTGCCGGTGAACCCGCCTACAGGCGTGACCGTCAGGTTGTAAGTAGTGCTCTGACCCGGGTTGACGGTCTGGGAGCCGGGGGTCACCGCCAGTTGAAAGTCGCTGGCCATGCCCGTCAGGGCCACAGTCTGCGGACTGTCCGGCGCGTTGTCGGTGATGCTCAGCATAGCCGACCGAGTGACTGGGCTGGAGGAGACCGGTTTGAAGTTGATCTGAATCGTGCAGGAGCTGCCTTGAGCGACCGTAGAGCCGCAAGGGTTCGCCGGGTTTATCGTGAATTCCGAAGCGTTAGCCCCACTGATACTTAGATTTGTAATACTCAGATTAGCGTTACCCGTATTAGTAAGGGTAATCTTCTGGGGAGTTGTGCTGCTGGTTCCCACAGGGAGAGAGCCGAAATTAACGGTCGTCGCGGACAGGCTGGCGGTCGGACTGACGCCGGTGCCAGTCAGACTCACGGTTTGCGGGCTTCCCGTGGTGTTGTCCGTGACGCTCAAGGTGCCGCTCGCGGTTCCGCTGCCGGTCGGAGAGAAGCTCACGCTGATGGTGCAGCTTGACCCGGCTGCCACGCTGGTGCCGCAATTATTGGTTTGCGTAAATCCGGACCCGGCCGTGACGGTGACACTGGTGATGTTGAGCGTGGCGGACCCCGAGTTGACCAGTGTTACCGTCTGCGGCGCGCTGGTGGTGCCTACGAATTGCGACGCGAAGGTCAGGCTGGAGGGAGAAAGCGCCACCACTGAAGTTACGCCTGTGCCTTTCAGGAGAGCGACTTGGGGGCTTCCCGCGGCGTTGTCGGTCAGCGCAAGCGTGCCGGCGTTGGCGCCGCCGTCGCCGGCCGCGTTTGGAGTGAAAGTGACTGCGATCGCGCAACTGGAGCCGATCGACAAGGGTACGCTGGTAAAGCACGAGGTCCCTGTCGTGTTGACCTGATAATTTCCCGTAGTCGCGATGCTGCTGAACGTCACCGCTGAACCGCTATTGTTGGTTACAGTGATGATCTGCGATGGGCTCGGAACGCCCAGCGGCTGCGCGCCGAAAGGGATAATCTGCGGAGTCAGCTGCACGTCCGGCGAAGCAGGCCCGATCTCCGCAACAAAGGCGTTGCCGCACGCCCCCGAGCTTGAGGTCGCGCAAGCGGGCTGAAACACGCCGGCCGTCGAGGGAAAGTCGGTCGAGAGCGTTGCGCCGGCCACATACACATTGTCCGAAGCATCGACGGCGATCGCGTTACCCGCGTCGTGCAGCCCACCCCCGAGGTAGGTTGCGAAGCTCAGGAAAGTTCCGCCCGGCCCCAAGGCGGCGACAAAGGCGTCATCGCACAGAGCGCCGGAAGTTGTTGCGCAGGTCGATTGCAGTGCAACCGCCTCCACTGAAGCCGGCACAAAGTTCGTAGAGGTCGTGTTCCCGGTGACAAACGCGTCACCGGTTGAATCGATGGCGATCGCTGCGGCCGAATCCACGCCGCTGCCGCCCAAATATGTGGAGTACGCCAGTGTCGACCCGCCGGCGTCGAGTTCCGCCACAAAAGCGTCTTGGGTGCCGCTCAGGGCCGACTGATAAGCGCCCGAAGTGACGGGGAACTTGCTGGAGGAGGTCGTGCTGCCGGCGAAGTAGGCGTCGCCCGACGAGTCCACGGCCGCTCCGTACGCGATGTCGCTGCCGGTGCCGCCGAAATAAGTGGAATAGACCAGTGAGGCGCTTCCGGATCCAGCCGGGTCAAACTCAGCCACAAAGGCGTCCGTTCCTCCGGCGGGCTTCGACTGGTAAGCGGTCGCGCTGACGGGAAAGTCGAGCGACGTCGTCTGACCGCTGATGTAGGCTGAGCAATAGGTGGTTGGCGGTGACGGTATGCAAGTAGGATTCAGTGCAATGCCCCGCGCTGAGTCCGACCCGCTGCCCCCCAAAAAGGTGGCGTAGACGGCAGGCGCGCCGCCGGCGTTGTTCAGCAGCATAAAAAACGCGTCGCCGCCCTGGCCGTTGACGATCTGAAAAGCGCCTTTGGTAGCGAGGAAGTTGTTCGAGTTCGTCTCTCCGGCCACGTAGGCTTCGCCGCCGGAATCGACGGCGATGGCATTCCCGTAGTCGTTCTGGCTGCCGCCGGAATAAGTCGAGTAGCCGAGCGACGCGCCGCCTGCATTCAGTTTCGTCACAAACGCATCGATCAAGCCGCCATTGGTCGCCTGCTTGGCTCCCGAGGTGACCGGGAAATCCGTGGAATCGGTGTTCCCCGTTATGTAAGCCGATCCCGTCGCGTCGATGGCGAGGGCCGCGCCCACGTCGTTGCCGCTGCCGCCCAGATACGTGGAGTACAGAATCGAGAGCCCGTCAGAACTGATCTCGGTGACAAAAGCGTCCGCGGTGCCGCCGCCGTTGCTGCCTTGCTCGGGATCCTTTACAGGGAAATCCGTCGAGCTGGTCTGACCGGTGACGTAGACATCGCCTGCGCTGTCCACGGCGATGCCGAGAGCACTATCCGTGCCGGTGCCGCCGAGATAGGTCGAGTAGGTGAATGTCGGGTCGATGACCAGCGGCCGGCTGCGATCGTAGGCCGGCACCCGGAAACTGACCCGCGACTCGCGAGCCGAGGCGGAAGCGATCCGATAGCCGCCGTCCAAGTAGTGCCTGCTTCCATCCGGCTCAGTCTGGTAGATCACCGGCTTCTGGAAGCGCACCTCGCTTTGCCCCATCGCCAAAGCCAGATCGCCCTTGCCAGTGAGGTGCGGCTTGGCGTCGAGAGCCAGCTTGATCCGGCTCAGGTCTGCGCCCGGCGCGACCACAAAGTCATATTCGAGCTGGCCGGAGTGGCCGTAGTAGACGAGATCGACGCCCGGATAAACACTATGATAAGCCACGCGGCCAAAGGTCGGGATGTGCGTCCACCAGAGTTTGGGATTGTTGCCCAGAAAATAGTTGGCCTCACCCGGAAGCTTCTCGACTCCCTCAACGGAAGCGCCAGGATTGGCTCCGGCGAGGTGCATGGCCAGCGCGGACCGATCTCTTCCGGGTGCTGCCTGATGCGCGGCGTCTTGGGCTGACTGCGAACCACCCAACACAAGCGTGGCGCCGTCCTGGGTCAGAAACAGCGCGTAACCCGCGCCCCGCGCCAGGTAGTCAACCTGCGCCGGAGCCTGTCCACGATTGACTTCAAAACTTAAGGGAAGATGGCCGTATGACTCAACGAGGCGGGCCCGCGCGGTGATGGATGTCGAGTGCGCGGCAGTTCGCGAAGAATCGGGCGCGGCCGCAGGCGATGCGGCGACCTCGGCCGGCAAAGCTCCGAAAAAGCAGAAGTAAAAGGCCACCAGTAGAACAAAGACAGTTCCCCCTCGAACCAGGCGGTTGGGCCGCCGGGCCTGTCCAACTTGCATATGTATACTCCTCCCGTTGAACCTGATCCAGGGACGCACTGCGGAGTTATGAATGCGTAACGAGGCCTGGAAATCTAACAAAGGCTGAATTGGCCTTTGTAGCACCTTAAGCCTCTCTGCGTCAACCTGAAGCGGGTAAAAACAGAGATAAAGCCGACTTAGACAACAGCTCTAGCCGGACGTTCTCCTTGATGGTTGGTGCTTGCCGGATGCGGACCGATCTGGATGATCGACGACGGAGAGCCGCAGCCGACAACCGAGAGCCGTCAATTTTGCCAAAGAGGGGCTTCTTTTTGCATCTTAGACCTCAATTCATCAAGCGCTGTCACTTCTAACAGTCGCGTTGGTGCCTGGAGGCGGACAGGATAAAAACTGGCTAACCCAGCGCCTTGCGTCAAGCCGCGGCAACACGCAGGAACAACCTGAAGGAGGAGAAAATGAGAAACGTGTCGAAGCCGGTCTTTCTTTTGGTGATCTCCCTGACCGTCATTGGTCTTCCAGAGCTGGTTCCGAATCCATCGGGACTGCTCGCGGCCTCCCAGGCGCAAACGGCGCCAGCTGCGCAACAGTCACCGGCGGCAAAGTTGGGAGTATTCCCTTACCCCACCAAGGGGCAGGATGCAGCCCAGCAGCAGAAGGATGAAGGCGAATGCTACGGATGGGCCAAGCAGCAGACCGGTATAGATCCTGCAGCGCCCCCGCCTGCCGCGCCTGAGGCGCAAAAGGTCAAGGGAGGCGGCGTGAAGGGCGCAGCGGGCGGCGCGGCGGGCGGCGCGGCCATTGGAGCGATTGCGGGCGATGCCGGCACGGGCGCGGCGATCGGCGCAACCGCCGGGGCGGTGCGCGGCCGGCGCCAGGCGAAAAAAGCCAACAAGCAGGCCGAGGCCCAAGCGCAGGCTCAAGCTGGCGCGCAGCAGCAACAGACGCTGGATACCTTCAAGAAGGCGTTTGGTGGCTGTATGGATGGCCGCGGCTATTCCGTGAAGTGAGCGACCAACCGCAGTAGATCAGTCACTGGACACCGGACGGCACAGCAACCGTGTTGTGAGTCGGTTGGGAAGAGCAAAAGCGCGTGAGATCGGTGCGGGTTCGAGCCGCGTGGCTTCACGGAATCGCCGGAGCACGCAGAACCTAGTGAATCCTCGGAACAGCACGCAGGCGCACAAGGCTGTCTTTGTCCCTTAGACTGCCGGGTACCACCGGGAAGATGTCCTCCAATCCCTTTTTTATCATTTCTTCGTAGACGTCAAGGGTTGCGTCCGCTGCCGCCTCACTTCCTCGCTGGCTGCGCTCAGCCTGTCCCTCCCGCAATCGTTCCGGCGACAGGTTCCGCAGCAGCCATTCGCGCCGGTCTCGTCGCCAAGCTAAGTCCTTTGCTTCGGCGTCATCGAAGTACCGGTGGAACAAGCTCCCAGCTTCCTCGCAAAGCAGCTTCACTACATGGCACCGGTTCTCCAGCGCAATGCCCACCAGCACCCCGATCGTGACGCTCAGTGGGTCCCAGAAACTCATAGGGCCTCGAGTCCGGCGACTAGGTCTCGATCAGCGGAAGCCATTTAAGTCGTCGCTTGGCGATCTTCGGGGTTGTTATCCGTAGCGTCGGGGCTCGGGGTGGTGCTCCCTCCGCAAAGGCACCAGAGGGTGTGTGTCCCATCGACTCGCTTTCCGCAGAGTGGACAGACAGAGGCCCACCACCCCACGTTATGATGGTCCCGTCGGCAGCAGTTGGCAGTGACGCCGGTCACACCTTCCATCCCGGTTTGTGAGATGGCAGAGAGGCGTGGATTCGAACCCTGGGCTCAGGTCTTGGCCCGTGCTATGGTTTAGCAATTGCCTCTGCCATTGTGTCGGGATAATCTCTCAAGGGTTTCATGCGTGCTTACGCACCAAAGCCGGTGCCAAGTGACGGCAGAGGTCAGTTACGGGTCACCCTATGGGATGGCGAGCTTCGAGCTGGCCTGTCCGCGCCGCAGCGGAATCCCGCCCGCTGGAAGGCAAAGGGTGACGTTGTGCTGACTCGTGGCGTCAGAAGGACATGCAGGCAGAGACTTCCCGAGATCAGGAGGTAAACAGCTCAATGATCCGAACCGCTGTTCTCATCATGATCGGCGTGGCCTTGGCGTCCGCCCAGAGCCAGCCCACCCAAGACCACGAGGCAATGCTAAATGAGCGCGGTGACCAAGTGATGGGTTTCTCGCACCTAAAAACCACCCATCATTTCGAGCTCAAATACGACGGCGGCATAATCGACGCTCGTGCCAACGACGCAGGCGACACGGAGAGCCGCGACCAGATTCGCACTCATTTTCGCCACATCGTACGGTTGTTTGCCGAGGGCAATTTCAACGCGCCGATGCTGGTCCACAGCACGGATGTTCCTGGGACAGGAACGATGGCGCGTCTCAAAGACCAGATTCACTGGGACTTGGAGGACACGCCACGCGGCGCACGAATCAAGATCACTGCTGATAATCAGGCGGCTTTAGATGCCGTCCACGACTTTCTGCGCTTCCAGATCGAAGACCACAAAACCGGCGACTGCGAGGCCGTTCACGAGACGTTGTGGTCGCGGCAAGTAGCATCCCTTATTCTCACTCCGTTCGCTCATTCGCAAGGCAAGCCATGACCGACCGTCAACCTGCCCGACACGTCGGGCGAAGCATTCTCGCGCTGTTCGCCGGTTTTGTCCTGGTGGTTGTGCTGTCCATCCTGACAGACGTGATCCTCCGCGCGGCTGGCGTGTATCCGCCCTTGGGCCAGCCGGCGCCCGCCGGGCCACTTGCGCTGGCCACGATCTATCGGACTGCGTTTGGCGTAGCGGGCAGCTATGTGACGGCTCGCCTGGCACCTTATGCGCCCATGGGACATGCGTTGACCGGCGGCGTCATCGGTCTCGTTCTCAGCATTATCGGCGCGGTCGCGGCCTGGGGCCACGCGGAGAAGTTCGGCGCTCACTGGTATCCGGTCGCGCTGGTGATTCTCGCCTTGCCTACCGCGTGGGCTGGCGGAAAAATCCGGGTGAGGCAACTTGGCTAAGGCAAGCGCTGGAACTGCCTGTCAATCGAGGTTTGTGACGGGTGGCTCACGCGTAGCAGGGACTTGGTGGCAGTTAAGTCCTTGAGTCTAAGGAACTGGCGGAGAGGCAGGGATTCGAACCCTGGGTACAGGTTTTGGCCCGTACAACGGTTTAGCAAACCGCCGCCTTCAGCCACTCGGCCACCTCTCCGCGGGGTCGAGGACGCCGGCGTTGCGAGCCGGCGTTCGGCTGACTGTAAGAGTCTAACCGAAAACCCGGCGCGCTTCCAGGGAATATCCAGCCCGAGTATTGTCTGAAATCTGCCATGGGCACGCGCTGCGACGCGGCTCCGCCCTGAACAGTCGCGATCCGCGTAGCGTCGGGCTTGAGCCCGGCATGCCGGCCTGACGGCCGCCTCTACGCAGTGTCTGTTTTGGCGGAATGGGTTCGTTTAAGCCGACTTAAGTGGATTTAAGGCCGTTTTAGGGGGCTTAGTTGGCTTCGTTTTGGGCCTTTTTTCGGACCATTTTGTTGATTCTAAAGGAGATTTTGGCTTCGTTTTGCAAATTTTCATAGGGGGGAGGGGGCCCGCGATTGCCGTGCCGCACCGCTGACGGGGCCGAGCCCGCTCGACCCGCTTGTTTCCGGGTTGGTGATGCCCGAGATCATCCAAGAACCTCAGCCCGGTAACTCTCTTATACACCCCTTGGCAACAGAAGTCAACAGGACGAAAGTCCAGCAAGTCCAGCGGAGTCTTCATCGAACCGGGTCCAGTGGCCCACCAAATGGCAACTCGGGGTGGAGGTCATCTGCTGGTATTACGACTCTGGCACCGTGGCGGACCGGATACTTGAGCGTATGCCGTGCCACCTCGGAAAGGACGCCGTCATGCCTGACCCGATTTGAAAGCCAACGTTCTACCCACCATGCAGCTATCGCTCCTGCGTTATCGTTCCCGGGCCCCACAGGGAAGAGGTAGTCTGGCTCGTCATCGAGCCCGAGCAGGTAGCGCTGAAAATTCCGCGCCAAGGCGACGCCGTATACCAAGCGGGGACTCCCATGAACCAGGAGGTCATCCGAAGACAGCCCCAAGCAATCGAGGCCGTCGCGAACCTTTCTGAGCCGTGGATTCACCCCTTCACCGAAAATGCTGTGGACCCGCTGTCCGCCACCAGCCTGCGCCTTCAGCGTGGACAAGGCATCGACGGTGTCGTCGCTGAATTGAAGCGTTCCGAAACCTTCGGTTCTTCCCAAGAGCCGATAGCGAACGCGTTCTCCCGCTTTCCCACTGAGTGCTTCGCACGGTACAGCTATCCTCGTATACTGCGTGGGTTCAGTCCCGTAGAGTGACGTGGTTCCAAGAAAGACCAGGTGGGAAGGACGAAAAATCCGCCGACCTGCCAGCGACGAAGCAATTACGCTTGCTCCGTCCGCATATCGTGCGGAGTATGCGTTAATCACTTCCGAGGACGCTGCTAACGCCGCTACCAGCTTTCCAGCCAGCAGTGGCGAATAAGGAGGCACGGCGCCGCAAACGGCAATGTCGGCCATCGCTGTGCCAACGCGCTCGCTCTTAGCCCGGCGTATCAACGACTGTATCGCTTGCCGTTTCTCGGGTGACTCGAGGGCCGCAGGAAGATCGGCCGCGGAAACCCATCCTCCTCCGCACCGCAAAGCTAAGCGGGCGCGCAGCAGCATCGCGAGTGTCTCTGCTCGCTTGCCGCGGAATAGGGGCGTTTCGGCCTCCAGCCTCCACTGCTCGTCATCACCGCTGCGCTGCTGGGTGGTGTTACGTTTGTGAGCTCCAGCGTCAGCGAGCCGTTGGTGTTCCTCACGTTGTTTCCTTGCGTAATCATTCAGCCAAGCGATGATCTCGGCATTCGGAGACGACAGATGGCAAAGCGTCAGCGGACCGGTGGCCGGATCGTAGATCGTCCAGGTACAGCTCCCAAAGTGCTTCCTAGACTAGACTAGTAGGCTGCAGGAAACCCCTCGTGTTTTGTGACGCGCGACGCTTCCCACCCAGCCGGGCACCGATGTCAAGTCGGGGCCGACATGCCATCGTTAAGCAATGTAGTGCTGCACTCTGTGTATTGCCTCAGCGCTTTGACAGCCTGCCGCGTTTAACTAACCGCGACACTATGGCGCCTTCGGTCCGACAATGCTCGGCGGCAATCTGCTTGACGGGGGGCACCCCTATCAAACGCCTCTACCAAGGAGTGGTCCTCGTTCTCGCTCCACGGCCTTCCGGCATTCTCTGGAAGACTTCGCTGGCGCTCCTCTCGCTCGCTCAACGTTCAAGAGCTCGTAAGGACGTGAAAAGCGCCCGTATCACGCTCGGATGGTTCTAGGAACTGATATCAGGGAAACCCTCACCCGTCAGAGGGTCGACGCCACTGGCAAGCGCTTGGATGATTCTTATCGCTTCCGAAGTTTGCACCATTAACATATCCTCTAGCGATCGCATTGGTTGGTGCGGAGCCCCTCCGACCCCGGAGGCGGTGGCCAAGCTCTCAGGAGCGGCCTCAGGTATGCCTGCTCGACGTCTGAAGGCATGTCGGCATACCGCAGCAGCAGTACGCACTGTGACAGGCTGAGGTATCGGTAGCCTACACCCATCGGGTATCCCCATTCCAGAGCGCGACCGTACGTCTTAAACGGACAGGCCGCCGAGGTCAACCTCAGGTTATCGATCATTAGCAAAGCTCGTACGCCATTCTGGCGCTCCCAGAACGAGTCGAAGTCTCGGCGAGCCGGCGGGTCGATTGTCGCAGCGCGATAGGTTGTCCATATACGCTCGCGTTCGGAGAGCCGCTCCTCAGGGTCCACAGTATATTTGTGACCAGCGACGAACTGGCTCTCGCGGAAAGTCGCGAGCAACCGGAGGTTTTTGTCGGAGTGTATGAAAACAGGAGCGCCGGGCCTCAGAACCGGCGGAGAGTCGTACAAGAGGAAAGCTAAAGGTTCCTCTCGGGCCCTCCAGTTGTTCAAGAAGTATTCTGCAAAGATCGAATCGCACTTAGTCCATAGGCCGAATGGCGCGTCCAGAAAGCTGTGCTCCTCGTTGAGAATTCTCCACAGGGCAGCCTGCAGCACTTGCTCATCGGTTGGGGATAGGAAGCGAATGGTCTGTATCGACTGGCCGAGGCTCGCACCAAACCTGATGGGTTTGTCCGACTCAAAACGGAAGGCGCGCAGAAGACCATCGGCCCGAAAGCGCTTACCCAGGTCGTGGCTTTTCGATCCGTCAGCGATAATTGCGAAACGCCCGAAGCTCTCCAGGGAGCTTCCAGGTGGATTGAGCCGGAGGGCTGAAACCGAGAGCGAACCAACAAAGTAGTACTGCTGGTCGTCGGGGCAACGCGATACCAGCCAGAGACGATCTCCTGGAATTAGGACGTGGAGGCGTTGCTGGGACGAGTTATACGTCAGCGGCTCAGATGCAAAGATGCCTTTACCAGGCGGGCCGCCTGCGTAATTATCCCATCGGATGAATGCCAGTGCGCTGGGCATGCTGAGTTGCTATCGAGCCGAGGTTACGCCCGTCGCATCAACCTGCGAGTCTCAGCTACGGAGATGAAGGCCTGGCCGGCAACTCAGGGCCGGAGTGCCGCACCCCGGTGAACATCATAGCAAGACCCAACCGATTGGCGGCGGCGATGACGTCGGCATCACGCACCGATCCGCCCGGCGACAATCGCGCCAGCTCTCATTGTGAGTGAGAAGAAGGGAGCGTCTCAGGCTCGAAGTACGCCTCGATCCAGAGCTTGAGCGTGATGTCGTGGTGCGCCTCGTTGACGAGGTCTGGTCTAAGCTCCTTTTCGTACCGCTCACGGAGAATCTCAGACTTGAGGCCTTGTGTTCTTACAAGGTCTGCCACGTCTTCCCGGTCCTTGGGGCTGTTTCTTTCCAATTTCGACAAGGCCAGGTCATACGGGTCTACCGCAAACACCCGCAGCCTCTCGAAACGACCGGGGCACAACTCGATGAGTCTCGCTTCATAATTCTCGGGCCAATTTGTGATGCCAGCGACATACTCGATATGGACGCCGTGTTTGTTTGCAAGCGGAGAGTCCCGTCCAGCGACCTTTAGAAGTTCGGCCAGCCCTTCGTGAGGACGGACTTCAACGCAATCCACGTCGCCGGTTACGCGTGCGAGTCCGTAACAAGCCGTGGCCACGAACCCTCCTACACAATGCAACACGATCGGCTGAGAAATTGCCGCGCTAATCCCGGCAAAGAATTCCTCCCAGGGCGATGGCAGCTTATCGGCCTGCATAGGGAAGCATCTCCATCCGCCAATCCGTCAAAAGATTCCAGTGCTTCGCTTCTGCAGGGCGGTTCTCTCGTAGCCATCGCCGTTCAGGCTCTGACGGCACTCTGCCCAGTGTGCCCTCGGTAGCAAGTCGACTCTCTTCCAAAGCATTCCGCAGGTTTGTCAGGGCTGCGTGGCTGGAATCGCCCACAGGTTTTGTCCTCGCAGCCACTTGGCTGGCAAGACTTGCCAGAAAGCCCAAGCGATTCTGAAGATTGCTCAACTTCGCCTGCTGAGCGAGCCACTCAGCATCCATACCCGGGTACTCAACCAGCACCCAAGGAAGAGCCTCTACGGCTCTCGCCTCCAGCTCGTGTTGCCCCAACGCCGTCAGCAAGACCTCTGCAGGATTCCGATGCCAGCGCCGAGACCGTAGATGGGCGAAGCCGGGATAACCCAAGGCCGCGAGATGCTCCGCCAGAACCTGCGGGTGGACCGCTCTCTGCCTCCCAGGCTCCCAGCCAGAGTGAGGAAGGGCCGAGGGAGGTAAGCCCAAAGCCTTCACGGCCTTACGGGCCAGAGAAAGGGGAAGTGAACGCTTGCCTGTCTCCAGCATGGCCACGTAGGACTGTCCAACGTGAAGCCGGTTTGCCAACTGTGCCTGGCTCCAGCCCTTTCTCCTACGCCCCGACTTGAGGTCTGCAGCTCTCATCTCGGCACGATTATATCACATAATCTGTGATTTTTGGGAGCATGTATATCACTTCTTATCATCGACATACTTTGACCCGTATACGATTCTTCACGGGTTTCGACGACATCGTCTTTCATGTGATGGCCACCGCGCTCGAGGTTACGTTCGTCGCCATGACTGCCTCTGCCGGTTCGGAAACACGTTCCCGACGCGGCGGCGAGGACACCGCCGCTACAGCGCGCTTAGTGGCGTAGCTCATCATGTCAAATCCACACGGCCAAGACGGCGCGCTATTGCGCTGCAGTCACTGCGGACACTTGCAGGTTCGACGGAATTACGGATCCAGGCCGGTGGAAAAGGTAAGCTGAAGCGACTTCAAGCGCCCTTTCCAAGGTTTGCGACATTCAGGTCCGAGTTCCGTGAGCGGGTCCTCGGCCTGAGGGCTTGGGCGGCGGGTTGTCCTCCGTGATCCCCGACAGGAAAACGCGCCGGCGGTCGGGGAATTCAGCCACCAGAGACAGACTCCCGCCCATGGCCTCGACGGCCTTCCGCAGCGTGGAGAGCAGCAGATCGCTCCGCCGTTCGAGACGCGACACGCTGTCCTGGCTGATCCCGAGCTTTTTGGCCATTCTGGCCTGGGTGAGTTTGCGCGCGCGCCTCAGCTCGCGCAGCGTCATCTCCTCAGCAATGAGCTCCGCGGCGCGGTTCTCAATCCTTTTTCGCTGGGCGGCGCTGAGCTTCTTGATGATGTGGTCTACGTTTGTCGGCATGATTAGCCCTTTTCCTTCGCGAGGCGGGCCAGATGCGCCTCGAAGCGCTGGTCGGCCTTGCGGATAAGTTCGCGGTAGAATTTCCTCTCGCTCACGCCTGACTTGTCGCCCGCGACAAGCAGAATTCCCTTCCGCTGCGGGTCGAAAGCAAACGCAACTCTCCATTCTCCGCCGGTTGCGCTAAACCGCAGCTCTTTCATGTTCCGATGCTTGGAGCCTTTGAGAGTGTCAACTCTGGGCCGCCCCAATTGCGGTCCGAGCTGCTGAAGGAGCCTCGTCAACGCGAGAATCTCGATCTGAACTTCTTGCGAAAAGGAGAAAGAACTCCGGCTCGAATTCGTCCCCGATTTCTACGGCCCAGCTCACGTTCCAAATATGTCATGTACATCATATGATGTCAAGTACATATCGAAAGCTCGCCAGCCGTTGTCGTTGTTGCCGATGCAGCGAATAGGGGAGCGCGAGACTGAACTCCGCTCTAGAAACTTCCTTTCCGAATCCCGCTCATTTGTTCTATTCTGCCCCAGTCCGGAGAATTTGGAGGCGCAACCATGTCGAAGCTCGAGAGACGCAGATTTCTGAAAGCCGCAGGAGCGTCGGCGGCGGGCGTTTCCGCGGCGCTGGGAGCGCCCGGAGTTTTGGGCGCGAGTCTCAAGGCGGCGGGAACTCCAGCCACGGGAGCGTTGCCGGCGGCAGCGGCGCCCGAAGTTCCCGAACCGACGCCCTATCCGAAGCTTTCGATCATCACCCCCTACACGCCCGAGAAGCTGCGCTTCGCGGCCTCGGCGGGATACGAGGGTGTGGTGGTGCCGCTCGACAAGAATTTTTCACCCGAGCTCAGCGACAGCCAGATCGATCAGGTGCTGGCCGCGGCGCGCGACGCGGGCGTGCGCATCATCAGTATCGAGTGCATGTGGGGATACAACCACATCGCCAAGGACCCCGCGCACCGGCGCGACAATCAGGCGCGATTCATCCGCTGCCTCGAATTCGGCCACCGCCTCGGCTGCAAATTCGTGGGTACCTTCAGCGGAGGCATCCCGGGCGCTTCGATGGACGATCAGGCCAAGGCGCTGGCGGATGTCTTCAACGAGCAGTATCTGCCGGTCTGCGAGAAGCTCGACCTGAGCATGGGCTGGGAGAATTTTCCGACCGAGACGAACTTCGCCACCGTACCCGCCGCCTGGCAAGCCGTGTTCTCGCGCGCGCCGAGCCTGCGACTAGGCCTGGAATTCGATCCTTCCCACCTCGTGCGCCAATACATCGACTACCTGCAGGCGGCCTGGGAGATGCAGCCTCGTATTCACGCCGTCCATGCCAAGGACACCGAGATCACCAAGGCTGTGCTGCAAAAGGTGGGCATCCATGGGCAGGGCTGGTGGCGCTACCGGATTCCCGGGCAGGGCCTGATCGACTGGCCGGCGTTCATCACGGTGCTGCTGCAGGCTAAATTCGCCGGCGGGATCGCGGTGGAGCACGAGGACGACTTCTGGGACAAGCCCCACACTGAGAACGAGCCGGACTTCCCGCAGGAGCGCAAGGACGGTTTCATTCTGGCGCATCGCTTCCTGACCATGTATTTGCCGGGCCGGATGACGCAGACGACCTGAGGCGGATTACGGCCGTCTGCTGTAGCGGCGGTCTATGACCGCCGGTTTTTCCAGCAAGAATGGTCGGCGGTCATCGACCGCCGCTACAGAGCGTTTACTCGGAGGATCCCTCATGGACCCTGCTATCGATCTCACCGTCGACCACAGCCGGCAGCTTCTCCGCCACACTGTGGCTACGCTGGCGTATCGCGGTGGCAAGACGCTGCGTGGCGCGCCGGAGAGCTTCGCGGATTTCCGGGTGGCGGAGGGGACACGCACGCCCGCGCAGATCCTGGCGCATATCGGGGATCTGATGGATTGGGCCTGCTCACAGGCCAAGGGCGCCGAGGAATGGCACAATTCCACGCCGCTGCCGTGGCCGCAAGAGGTGGATCGATTCTTCGCGGCTGTGAAGGCTTTCGACGAGTATCTGGCGTCGCAAGCTCCGCTGGAGACGCCGGCCGAGCGGCTGTTCCAGGGCGCGGTGGCGGATGCGCTCACGCATGTGGGTCAGCTCGCCATGCTGCGGCGGCTGGCCGGTTCACCGGTGAAAGGCGAGAATTACTCGAGAGCTGAGATTGAGGCGGGACGTCTCGGAGCCGAGCAGTCGGCAGCGAGGCGGGAGTTTGACTAGGGGCCAAGGGCTAGGGGCTCGGGACTAGCGAGTTGGGCTAATGATCAAGGGAATGGAAAGCTTTTGGGGGATTTCCCATTTAGTTCATCGGCTCTAACCCCCAACCCTAGTCCCTAGTCCCATGTGCCCAGTGTTTCCCATGATCAACGGGATCATCGACCCACCCTTCCATTGCCTTGGGATTGAGATGCATCTTCATCACCACCGCGTCGGACACTTCCAGGCTCAGCAGCAGCATTTCGTAGCCACTTTTGGCCGCGCGCACGTAGATGAACGTCTGCTCGCGGTCGCGATTCGACCGCACGTGCACCATCGGGCAGTAATCGGGGCCTGCAACCCGTTGCACGAATGCATCGAAATCGGCGGGATCCGGCGCGCGCGAGGGGTCAACATCGTCGAAGATCGCCATCTTCAGTCCGCTGACCCCTTCCGGCTGCTCGAATCGCGCCGCGAAGGAAATAAGGCCCATGAACGGCATCGGTTTCTTCTGGTAGGCGGCCGAAAGGCGCTGCACGATCTCGTGAAACTCGCGGTCACCCGCGACCGCCGGCGCCGCGCTGATCGTGGCCATGAAAGCCACCGCGAGAAGGCAGCTCTTAATGCGCACGATGGCCTCCCTTCGAATCACCTTTCAGGTCCAGGTCATCGGGGATGCCGAGCTTGCCCTGCAAGTCGGCGAGGTGGTCCAGATCAATCGGTCCCACGATATTGACCACGGTCAGCTCCTGCTTCTCGGCCGAAATCACGGCGAGTCCCAGGCTTTTGCCCGAAGGATCGGTCATGATGTAGACCTCGTCGAGCTCGTGATCGCGCTTGCTGTGCACGTCCACCATCTTCGACCAGCCTGGCGCCTTAAGCTGCGCGCGGATGGCGTCGACGTCGGCGTCGGAGTACTGGTCGGGCTTGTCGAATTCGTAGCTCCTGACGTAGATGCCGGTCAGATTCCTGATAATGTTCAGGGCCTCGGCGTCGTCTTTTTCGTCCTCGTCGCTCTGCATGAACTTTTCGGCGAACTTAAGCGTGGGGCCGTCAAGCGTCACGTCGACGACCTCGTCGGCCTTGTCCGCCAGCTTGCTGAGGTTTCCCAGCTCGAGCTTGGGATTCTGCGCCCGGGCCGGCAACGCCGCCCAGAGCGCAAGCGCCGCAGCGGCAGCCAGAACTTTTGCGATATTGAACTTGAGTTTCATAATCAGCTCCTCTTCAAAACTTCACGATCCTGCTGTAGCGCCGGTGTCCTCACCGGCGGTTCCCAGCGCAGTCTTGTTCGGCGCTGGGGACAGCGCCGCTACAAAGTCGTCAACCAGCGGCACGGAACTTGTCCGATGGCGGCCGGGCGTGCGAATCGCCTCGCCGTCGCCGGTCACCGCGCGAACCTTTGTCCGCACGCGATTCAACTTGGCGCTCGTCACCCGCAAGGCCTCGATCAACTGCGCTCGCGCGGCCTCGCCCTGCCGGCGCTCCCGCTCGATGCGATGCTGCTGCCAGAGCGCCACGCCCACCGCGAGCAGCACCAGCGCCGCCATCGCCGCCACCGCGCCAAAGCTGAGCGATACCTTCCGTCCAAACCATGTCCAAGGAGACCATGGGGACGATACGCACGACGCGCCCCGAGGCGACCGAACCGGCTTGGCTGCAGTCCGCGCGCGCTCCTCGGCCAATTGCTCCACGCGCGCCATCACGCGTCCCGTGAAACCTGGCGGCGGCTCGCGCCGTTTCAAAGCGTTCCGCAACTCGTCGTCAAGCGGTTTCATATTTCACATCCCCGATCACGCGATTCAGTTTCTGGCGCAGCACGCCGACGGCGCGCGACAGTCCACTCTTGACCGTGTTCAGCGGCACGTCCATGGTCTTGGCGATCTCCGCCAGGTCCAGGTCCTCCTGGTAGCGAAGGATCACCATCATCCGGGCGCGCGGCGGAAGCGACGCCACCAGTTTCTGCAGCCGTCCATGGAGCAGCAGGTCCGCGGACGCATCCTGCGCTATGGGCTCGGGCGCGTCCTCCAGCGCCGTCTCCCTGGCATGTCCGGCGCGACGCAACTCGTCAATCGCACAGCGCCATGTCACCTTTCTGAGCCACTGCACCAGGTGCGCCTGCGATTCGATCCGGTCGAGATTCTGGTAAAGCCGCAGGAACGCCTCTTGGGCGATCTCTTCGGCACGTCCGGGATCACGGAGAAAATGGCACGCCACGCTGAACACCATGGACTGGTGCACGCGGACGATCTCCTCGAAGGCCGCGCTGTCGCCAGCCGCCGCCCGGCCGAGCACCGCGTCTTGCGCGTCCCTTGTCTGGTCCTTCACGCTGTCGCCTCAACCGGTGCTGCCAGGGTCCCTTCATTCATCAATACGGATTCCTGAGACCATGGGGTGCAATCTTTTTGGTTCTGCTTAGGATGGGCCTCCGAGCCCTCCGTACCGTGAAAGAAGAACACAGAGTGCGCGGAGCCGCTCCGTGGCCTCTGTGTCGAGATCTGCCAGCACAGAGTCCACAGAGGCAGTTCGGCCGTGGGTCAGAGAGACGCGGAAACTCCGGCTTCAATGGGCGGCGACAGCGACCGTGAGCGCGGAAGGATAGGCACGGTCATGATAGACCGTGTTGTCGGCTTTAACGTAATTCGCGGATTCGGCGGCGGGCTGGCCGGTGTTCAGGTTTCGATCGAAGCGCGGGAAGTTGCTGCTCGAGATTTCCAGGCGCAGCTTGTGTCCCGTCAGGAAGACATTGCCCGTGGACCAGAGATCGATGTGGAACTTGTAGACCTTTCCCGGTTGCATGAGCTGCGGCGTCTCCTGTGAATCGCGATAACGCGCGCGTACGATCCCCTCGGTCAGGTTGCGGGCGAAGCCGTCAGGGCCCACATCCACCAGCTTGGCGGTGAAGTCGGTATCGACAGCGCTGGAGCCGGCATAGAGGTCGAGCGCCACCGGACCGGTTACTTCGTAATCGCGATCGAAGGCCGGCGTGGTGTAGACCAGCACATCGGGACGCGACTCGACCTTGCGCTGGTCGAATGCTCCCGGAGCCTGATGCTGGCTGTCGCAGCACAGCGGACCACCGACGGTGGGCGCGGGGTTGGCGGGGTCATAGCTGAAATGATCTACGCTGTCCGGTCCCGATGCTGACGTGCTGAGCGCGCCGTCGCCGTCGAGGGAATTGGCGTGCCCGGCCGAGTGCAGGTAATAAGCCGTCGGCCGCACGCCCGCGGGCGGCCAGGACGACTCCTGGCTCCATTCGTTCCGGCCCATGATGAAGAGCTTGACCGGCTTTTCGTGTGCCAGCGCATTGTCCTCGCCCTTGAAGAGCATGTCGTACCAAGTCAACATCAGTGGGTCTTCATCCACCACCGACTGTTTCCCGAAATCCACCTCACCGATTTTAGGCCCTCCACCCGCATGCCCGCCGATCATCACCAGCAGGCGCGATTTCGTGCGCGCAGCTTCGCTTCCCCCGTGCTGGGTGATCCCCAGGTAATTCCGCAGCGAGCCGCCCTGAAAGATGTCGTACCAGGCGGCGACCACGTACGTCGGCACCTGGATGTCGGGATAGTGCTCCTCAATCGACCAGCGCTTCCAGTAGTCGTCATAGCTCGGATGGCGGAGCCAGTCGAGGAAGTAAGGCGCGAGGTTCGCGAGGCTGGTCGCCTGAGCGGCATCGAAATTGAAGAGCGGATAAGTGGTCAGCGGCAGCTTATCGATGCTCTCACGCGCGTTCGTCGCGGCCTCGACTTTGCGGTTGAGCGTGTCCTGCGCCAGGCCGGACGTCCACGACTCGTTGAACCACTGTTCGAACGCGCCGCCCTGGTAAGTCCACCCGTCATGATAGTTCGACGCCGTCACCACCGGGAAAATTCCCGCCAGGTGCGGAGGGTGCGCGATGGCGGTGAGCATCTGCGTGGCGCCCACGTAGGACCCGCCAAACATGCCGACCTTGCCGTTCGAATAGGGCAGCGCCGCGGCCCACTCCACGGTGTCGTACCCGTCGTCGGATTCGTGCTTGAAGGTGTACCACTCGCCGTCGGACGTATAGCGGCCCCGCACATCCTGAACCACCACCACGTAGCCCCGCGCGGCCGCCACCCGTCCGAAATTGAGTTCGCCGGATTTGTTGTAAGGAGTGCGCTCCAGCAGCACCGGGAACTTGCCATCCTTGTCGGGCCGGTAGACGTCGGCACGCAGGACGATGCCGTCGCGCATCCGCGCCTCCACATTGCGCTCCACGACCACCGGATAGGGCCCGTCGGCAAACGCGCGCGGAACGGTTCCAGCCAGTGCCCAGATGATGGCTCCAAGCAACAAAGCAGTCGCGCCGGGCGACTTTCGGACCTGCGGCATGGGATCCTCCATTCTCAGACTGTGGAGTGTATCAAAAACGTGCGGGAAGCGGAGCCGGATGCAGCGGCAAAGAAAACGGGGGAGAGCTTGCAGATCCACCCGGGATCGAGAGGGGGGAAGAGGTCCCGCACGGCTGCAAGCCCGCCCCAACTGAGTGGTCAGAGGCTTAACATGGTGTGGTACAGGCGCAGGGGAAATCAAATTAAATTTTGTTCACATGACTGTAATGTGAACGTCACGCAAGCTGCCGTCGCGCGCGGGTTTCGATCACGCCGCTATCGCCGGTCTCGCGCTTGGGACAAGGTCGCGCTTTGGACTATAATGACCCCGCGGCAAGTGGCGCGCCTGAGCAGGGCAACCCGGCGCCGCTTCGCTGAAGGAGACTGTGCATCTTGGCTGAAGCGACCCCCGACACCGGACCTCCGGCGGTGTTCAATATCATTGACATCCTGAAGATCCTGCCGCATCGCTACCCGTTTCTCCTGGTCGATCGCGTTGTGGAGTACGAACCTGACAAGCGTATCGTGGGCCTGAAGAACGTCACCATCAACGAGCCGTTCTTTCAGGGACATTTCCCCGGCGCGCCCGTCATGCCCGGAGTCCTTATCATCGAAGCTATGGCTCAGGTGGCAGGTATCATGACCTTCAAGAACATGACGGAAGGCCACCAAAAACTCGTCTACTTTACGGGCATTGAAAACGCTAAATTCCGGCGGCCGGTCATCCCGGGTGACCAGTTGCGCCTGGAGATGATATTGCTGAACCGCAAAAACCACTTTGGCACCATGAGCGGCCGCGCGACGGTCGATGGGCGCCTGGTGGCCGAGGCCACGGTGCGTTTCGCCATCGTGGACCGCCCGGACAAATGAACGCACACGCCACAGCCATTATTCATCCCCAGGCAAAACTGGCGTCCAATGTCACGGTGGGCGCGTACACGGTCATCGGCGAGAACGTCGAACTGGGCCCGGACTGCGAAGTGATGTCGCACGTCGTGCTTGCCGGACCGCTGCGCATGGGGCGCGGCAACCGGATTTTTCCCTTCGCCGCCATCGGTCACGACCCTCAGGATTTGAAATATAAGGGCGAGACGACGCGGATCGAAGTGGGCGACTACAATACCTTCCGCGAATTCGTGACCGTGCATCGCGGAACTGGTTTGGGCGGGGGAGTAACGCGCATCGGCAGCCATAATCTGCTCATGGCCTACGCGCACATCGCCCACGATTGCCACCTCGGCGACCACATCATCATGGTGAATGCTGCGTCGCTGGCCGGCCACGTCGAGGTGGGCGATCACGCCACCATCGGCGTGTTCTGCGGAGCGCAGCAATTTACCAAAATCGGGGCTTACTGCTTCATCGGAGGCTACACGGTCATCACGCAGGACGTGCTGCCCTACTCGAAGACCTCCGCGCCGCGTCCGGCCGAGGTCTTGGGTGCCAATGGGATCGGACTTGAGCGCCGCGGCGTGAGCCGCCAGGAGATCGACGAAGTCGATGACGCAATACGCTTGATCTGCCGTTCAGGATTGAACACCAGTCAGGCATTAGATGCCATTGAAGCCAAGGGCTACACCTCGCCCCACGTTAAGGTGCTGATCGATTTCGTGCGCGCCTCGAAACAGGGCGTGATCAAGGGGTCGGGACGAAAGCGGAAGAAGGCAGCGACCGCCGAAAAGTGAGGACTGTCTCGGCAAGCCTCAAGGCTAACGCGACCTGAGGACGTGATATGAGCGCGATCCTCCTCAACGGCTCGGAGACAATCGAATCCTTCCGGCAAGGCACCTTGATGAACCAGAAGGCGCCCTTCGCGGACGAGGGAAGGCCGGCGCTCCGCAGGTCCGGGAAGCACGCCTCCGGATGCTTCGGCAAGCTCGAGTTCAGTACCTGCGTCGAGACCCAGACGGATTCGGAGGGGCTTCGGCAGGACAATGCGTCCGGCAGAGTCGATTTTGAGAGTGTTGCCATTATCGTATAGCAAATACCATTCAGAGGGGTAGAGCACACAGGCGAGAGGAAGACAGTGTGACAGAGCCTGGTGAAAATCCGGTGCCGGACGAACGGAATCGGCTCGCGATCGTTGCTGGCAACGGGCGCTTTCCCTTTCTGGTACTGGACGCGCTCCGCGAGCAGGGCCTCGATCCCGTCGTCTTCGCCATCCGCGAAGAAGCGTCGCCGGAATTGGCGAAAGAGGCGTCTACCATCCACTGGCTGAGCCTGGGCGAGGCTGCCAGATTCTTCGAGCTGCTTGAATCCGAACGCATCGGACGCGTCACGCTCGCCGGCCAGGTGAAGCACGTCCAGCTTTACAGCTCCATCCCCCCTGACGAGGTCATGAAGGACACGCTCGATAGCCTCGAGCGGCGCAACACCGACGCGTTGATCGGCGTCTTCGTCAAGATGATGGAGGCGCGCGGCATCGAGGTGGTGGATTCCACCTTATTCCTCAAGCCCTTGCTGCCCGAACGCGGTGTGTTGACGGCGCGCGCGCCCGATGCGGGTGAATCTGCGGATGTCGAATACGGCCGGGGAATCGCGCGTCAAATTGCCGCCCTCGATATCGGCCAGACGGTTGTGGTCGCTGAGCGCGCCTGCGTCGCGGTGGAAGCCATGGAGGGCACCGACGCCGCCGTCGAACGTGCCGCCCGGCTCGGTAACGGCCGCCGACTGACGGTCGTCAAAGTGAGCAAGGCCGATATGCGCTTTGACGTGCCGGTGATCGGCCTGGCTACGATTCGAGTGATGGACAGGGCCAACGCGCGTACGCTCGCCATCGACTCCGGACGGACGCTGCTGTTCGAACGCCAGCACCTGATCGAAGAGGCTGACCGCTGCGGGATCGCGATAGTGGCGCTATAAGTGAGAGGTCTTGTAAGATCGCACATCAGCAAAGAACTGAGCGACAAAACTTCAGAGTTGCTGATACACAGCCTCACCAAGCCGTCCTAATCTCAGTTTTGCCATATTCCGCAACTCCCAACGGCTTGCCCATCCCATGACGACAACGGACAAAATACCGGTCGCGGTGATTGGCGTTGGCGAACACGGACGTCATCACGCCCGTGCTTTCCGCGATCTGCCTGATGCCGAGTTGGTCGGCGTATACGACACGCGGTCCGATCGCGCGGACGCACGGGCGGCCGAGCTCGGCTGTCGCGCTTTCCCAACCCTCGATGATGCCCTGGCCGCCGTCAAGGCCGTCAGTGTGGTGACTCCAACCACGGTCCACGCCGAGGTCGTCCACAAGTGCTTCGACGCCGGTGTGGACGTGCTGGCGGAGAAGCCGATCAGCCGCACCGTGGCCGAGGCTCAAGAACTAGTGGAACGATCCGAGCGCGAAGGGAGAATCTTTCAAATAGGTCACCTGGAGCGATTTAATCCGGGGGTCGTGGCGGCGAAGAAAGTGACACGCGGCCCGATGTTCTTCGAAGTACACCGGCTGGGCGTCTTCAGCAGCCGCAGTCTCGACGTGGACGTGGTCTTCGACCTTATGATTCACGACCTCGACCTCCTCTTGTGGATGGTGAGGTCGCCGGTCAGCGACGTGCGCGCGGTCGGCCTGCCCGTGTTGTCCGACAAAGTCGATATCGCCAACGCTCGGGTGGAGTTCGAAAACGGCGCTGTCGCCAATCTCACGGCCAGCCGGGCGAGCACCGAACGAATCCGCAAGTTCCGCTACTTCCAGCCGAGCGAGTACATCTCGATCGATTTCGCGCGGCGCGATGCTCTGGTGATCAACGTAGATCGCAGCAAGGCGGCGCCCGAGATCGGATTCCGGAAGCTGGAGACCGAGACGGCAGACCCCCTGCGAGCCGAACTCGGCGCTTTTCTGGAATCCGTCCGGACCCGGCGTCCGCCGCCGGTGGGCGGCCGGGACGGGATGGCGGCCCTGGCTTTGGCCGAGAGGGTCATGAATTGCATCGAAGTACATGCGGCACGGGTCCAGGTGCGCCTGGGGTCAAGGGCGACCGGCCAGCCGGGTGAGAGCTAGACTGCGTTTCCTCGGAATGGGTCAGAGAGTCAAGCGGCCTTTCAGGGTCAATGTATACAGGCAGTAACCGTCCGTAATGGTAAGATGGGTGCGAGACGCTCAACAATGAAATCGGCGCGCAAACGACCGAATTGGGGGCAGGGTTTAAATCTCCTTGACTTAAAGGACCTTGCAACGCCCGAGTCTCGACCGAATGGGGATTTGGAGAACCGGTTCGCCGGCCGGGCTTCGAGAAGCGATTCGCGGGACAAACAACTCAATCTGCTGCTGGACCTTGAGCCGGTGAGTGCCCGCCGACGTGATGACGTCTTTGCCCGAGACCAACAGCTCAATCTGCTGCTCGAGCTCGAGTCGGAGGCGGAGCGCTGGCGCTTCCTCGCCATTTACCTGCTCACCTTTCTCGGGCATGTCGCGCTCCTCGGCCTGATCCTGCTGATCAGCAGCGCGGTGAGCCGTCACGAGCGGCTGATTGCCCTGGCGACGCCCTCCGAGGCACCGCCACAGCCCACCTTTCTGACCCTGCCGCCGGATCTAAAGGCGGAGCTCGAGAAGGAACGCCGGGCCAAGCTCCAATCCGACCAGGACCGGGAAGCCCGGAGCAAGCCGCCGGTCGTCCAGCCGGAGGCTCCACACCTGGCCTACTCCAAGGGAAACACGCCGCTGCCCGAGGTCGCCGGTGGGGGCAAGCCGAAACCTCCCGCGCCTCCGCCGCAGGCGCAGCCGCCCGCGCCCCAGCAGCAGGCGGCCGCCGCTCCGCCACCGCCGCCGCCGAAACGCGATGACAGCCTGAAGCTGGAGGACGTTCCCCAGCCGGCGCAGTCTCCCGGGCATCTGGCGATGGCCACGCCCCAGGAGATGATCGAGCAAGCCGCGCGCAACGCCGCCCAGGGTCGCGCCCACGGCCAGGTTGTCGGTCCCGGCGATTCCGTCGGCCAGTTCAACAATCCCAACTCGAACTTTTCGCTGGAAGGTCCGATGATTCTGTCGGACACCCAAGGCGTGGACTTCGGTCCCTACCTGGCGCGCATCGTCCGCGTGGTCCGCGAGAATTGGTACGCCGTGATGCCGGAGTCGGCGCGTTTGGGACAGAAAGGCCGCGTGGCGATTCAATTCTCGATCTTGAGAGATGGACGCGTGCCCGGGTTGGACCTGGTGTTGACCTCGGGTTCTCCGGCTCTCGACAATGCAGCCAACGCCGCGATCCACGCTTCGGTTCCTTTCCCGCCGCTGCCCGACGAGTACAGGGGCAGCGATCTGAAACTGCGATTCATTTTTCTGTACAACCTGGGTTATGGCGCTCAATGAGGTCGAATCCGGTCAGGAATCACAGCCGGCGGGCGTGACCTCCGAGTTCAAACCGCAGGGCGCAGTAGCTGAGTGGCTAGGAAAACATCCCACGGCTTTTGACTTTGATGAAGATAAGGCGTCAGCAAGTCCTCGGCGCGCTGATTCTCCTGGCATTCATTCTGTGTCTGCTGCTTTTCCGGTATCTGCGGGTCGTTTGGTGGAGCCGTTGAGGCCGGGCGACCCACACTACCCCTTGGTTGCCATTATCGGCCCGACAGCCTCGGGAAAATCCTCCCTCGCCGTGCGACTGGCGCTCGCCTTCGGAGGCGAGGTCGTCAACTTCGACTCCGTGCAGGTCTACCGGGGATTTGACATCGGCTCGGGCAAGCTCACGATTGCGGAACGCCACGGGGTGCCGCATCACCTGCTGGATGTGGCGGAGCCGCAGAACCGGTTTACCGCGGGCGACTTCCGGCGCGAGGCTCTCAAGGTTCTCGGCGATCTACGAGGCCGTGGCAAGCTGCCGGTGCTCGTGGGCGGCACAGGATTGTATCTCCGGGCGCTGCTGGCCGGACTCTTCGAGGGGCCGGCGCGCTCCGACGAATTGCGCGGTCGTCTCAGCGAAGTGGCCCAGGAACGAGGACGCGACTTTCTGCATCGCATGCTTGCCAGGAAAGACCCGCAGACCGCGGCGCGCATTCACCGTCGTGACGCACAGAAGGTGATTCGAGCGCTCGAAGTCTGCCTGCTCGAGCGCCGCCCCTTCTCGGAGTTGCTCGGACAGGGACGTCAGGGTATTGAGGGCTTTCGGATTTATCGAATCGGATTGTCTCCTCCGCGCGCGCGGCTTTCGGAACGCATCAACACGCGAGCCGAACAGATGTTTGGCAGAGGCATCACCGAGGAGGTTCGTAGAGCGCTGGGGAGCGGGGGGCGGCGCCAAATTCCCTTTGAAGCGCTCGGTTACCGTCAGGCCTGCGCTTACATCCAAGGAAGTATGACCCGTGACGAGGCAATTCGGGAGACACAGGCCCAGACGCGGCAATATGCCAAGAGACAGATGACCTGGTTCCGGCGCGAGCCCGGAGTACGGTGGTTTAACGGCTTCGGGGACGATGCTGCGCTGGAACAGCAGGTCTTCGACTGGTTTTCGCAAGCGCTTGCCAGCCACATGCTTGAGCAGCGGCCGGCCTTTTCATTTTAGAAGTCCAAGGACATGATCATGAACACTGCTGCCGTCGAAAGAAAAGAACACACCGAGAAGCAAGCCCAGAACATACAAGACGGATTTTTGAACTCCGCTCGCAAGGAAAGGGCGCTGGTGACCATCTATCTTGTAAGCGGAGTTAAGCTGACCGGAAAGATTCGCAGTTTTGACAAGTTCTCCCTGATTCTTGAGAGCAATCACCAGGAGCAGTTGATTTTCAAGCACGCCATCTCCACCGTGGTGCTACCGCGGCCAGGCGCGCCGCCGATGCCCGTCGTGCCGCCGACGGAGGGCTAACTCAATTCGTCCCGCACAGGCCCTCGAAAAGGTGCATCTGGTCGGCTGGGCCCCGAGCCGCCGGCCGGGACTGCCTCCGCGAGGGGGCGCCGAAGGTGAAGAGTCCCTCCAGGAACTGGCAGAGCTTTCGCGCAGCGCGGGTGCCGCGGTGCTCGGCGTGACCCTTCAGCGCTCGCCGCGGCCCGACCCGGCCACGCTGATCGGTCGCGGGAAGATCAGCGAAGTCCAGGGTCTGGCGCGGGGCGAAAACGCCCATTGCGTGATTTTCGACAATGACCTCTCGCCAACGCAGCTTCGCAATCTGGAACAGGCCCTGGGATTCAAAGTACTCGACCGCACGCAACTCATCCTCGACATTTTTGCCCGCCGTGCTCGCAGCCGTGAAGGTCAGCTTCAGGTGGAACTCGCGCAGCTGAATTACCTGCTGCCGCGGCTGGCGGGCAAGGGAACGCTCCTCTCGCGTCTGGGCGGAGGAATCGGTACACGCGGACCAGGCGAGCAGCAACTCGAATTCGACCGCCGCCGCGTCCGCGCCCGCATCCGGAAATTGCGCGAAGGAATTGAAAAAGTGCGGTCGCAGCGCGCCTTGCATCGGGAGCACCGGCGCGAGCGGCGCTGGCAGACCGCGGCGCTCGTCGGATACACCAACGCCGGCAAGTCAACCCTGTTCAACGCCCTGACCGAGGCGAAAGTCGAAGCTTCATCGCGTTTGTTCGCCACCCTTGATCCCACGGTTCGCGCCATAAAGCTCGACGCGCGCCGGAAGGTGCTGCTTTCCGATACCGTGGGGTTCATTCGCCGCCTGCCCCCGCATCTGGTAGCCTCGTTCCGCGCCACTCTGGAGGAGTTGGAGGAAGCCGCAGTGCTGTTGCACGTCACCGACGCATCCCACACCGATCGTGAGAGTCATGACGCCGCCGTCGAGGGGCTGCTTGAGAGCATGAGCCTAGGATCCGTTCCGAGGCTTAAGGTCTGGAATAAGATCGATCTTCTCGCGACGGCGGAGCGCGATCGCCTGCCGGACAGCGCGGCGGATGTTGCGGTCTCAGCTCGCACAGGCGAGGGCCTCGACGACCTGCGGCGCCGGGTTGGGGATCTCCTTACCGGACCCGCTGTAGTGAGCAGCGAGGCCAGGTCGGAGAGCCTGGCATTCGAGGCAGAGCAGCAACATCCGGGTACTTACGAACAGTGAAATCCAATGAACCTGGCTGTGAAAATCGTTGTGGAAAACGCATTAGCAGGAGCATGGTCGAAGTCGGCAATTTACCTCGCGCGAGTCCGGCGGCGCTTGGGTATCGTGCCGAATACTGCTTTATTTTCAACAACTTAGGGGATAGAATTTTGTTATTAGAAGTCTTATCTTAACGGCCTCAATAAGTTTAAGAAATGGTTACATCGGCGTCGAGTTTTGCACAGCAGGGCTAGGCCTCTGCCCTTCGAGGAGACCCAACGGTCAGCCTGTCCCGACCGCATGAAATCAGGCTGAACATGAACTTGACTACAGATCTTGACTATGCCGATAGTCATGGTTTTACCCTAATCATGGCCGGGGTCTTTGAAGCAGTCCAAGTCGCTCTCCGACGCCGCCCTCCGCTGATCGCCTCCCATGAGTAGTGCGTCGATCGAAGCGCAACCGCATCCCAGGTTCGAAGGCAAACCGCGGTTTGACTCTCGAAAGAGGCCCGGTTATATTTGGCGCTGGAGCGTAAGTCTTCCGCTGCCGGGCGTCTGACCGGGATCCCGCTTCCCGTCTCCCGCTCAGGGATGAAGTGGAGTCCATGAGCCTTCCGAACTCGCTCACCATCCTCCGGATTTTTTTTGTTCCGCTGCTTGTGGTGCTCCTCCTGACCACCCAGCGCAATATGGATTTGTGGGCTGTGGGCGTCTTCCTGGCTGCCGCCACGACCGATCTGCTCGACGGATACTTCGCGCGCCGCCGCGCTCAGATTTCGCGGCTGGGGACCTTACTCGATCCTATCGCCGACAAGCTCCTGACTTCGGCGGCCTTTATCTCCCTGGTTGAGCTGCACCGCGTTCCCGCCTGGATCGTGGTGATCATCGTAGGCCGGGAGTTCGCCGTCTCCGGCCTTCGAGCAATTGCTTCGAGCGAGGGCTTTATTATTCAGGCTTCCGACATCGGCAAGACCAAGATGGTCCTGCAGGTCGCGGCCATCACGGCTCTGATGCTCGAGCCGCGGTTCGCCTGGATGAAGACGCCGGGATGGCTGCTGCTGGCCCTCGTGCTGGTCTCGGCGCTCGTCTCCGCGGCCCACTACTTCTGGATGTTCTGGCACAAGCTCGACGCCAGCGTCCGCGAGCCGGTCCGGCGCCGCGTGATGGTGATGCCGGATGTCGAAGCGAGAATGGAAGACGAGCCGAAGGAAAAGGATGTCGCCGCTCACTGAAGAGGAAGCGCGGACGCTGCTGGCGATCGCGCGCCGTTCACTGGAGGCTGCGGTTCTCGGTCAGAGCCCGCCCGATCTCGAAGGCTACTCGGGACCGCTGGCGGAACGCTGCGGCGCCTTTGTGACGTTGCGCCGCCACGACGAATTGCGCGGCTGCATTGGCCACGTCGAATCCGACGAGCCCCTGGTGCGCACGGTCGCCACCTGCGCCGCTTCCGCCGCCCTTAACGATCCGCGATTCCCGCAGCTCTCTCCCGCCGAAGTCCCCGATATCAGCATCGAGATCAGCGTGCTCTCACCGCTCGCCGAGATCGCGCCGGACGAGATCGAGATCGGCCGGCACGGCCTGATGATCTCGAGAGGACTCCGGCGCGGACTGCTGCTGCCGCAAGTGCCGCTCGAGTGGGGTTGGGACCGCGAGGAGTTCCTGAGCCAGACCTGCTACAAGGCCGGTCTGCCGCCCGATGCCTGGCGTCACGGCGCCAGGATTCAGGCATTCACCACCCAGATCATCGACGAGCTCGACCATGCTTCGGCCTTCTCGGGATCCGCCGCCACGCAGTCCTCGGGCCGATGATCGCCCGAGTCATCGCGCCTCCTTCAGCAACTCTTCCGCATTCAGCGCGCCGTCAGGCGTTTCCTCGTGCTTGAAGAAAGTGAACACATCCTGGTTTTGCTCGAGGATTCTGCGGACGCTTTTCAGGATCAGCTGCCGTTCTTCGGCCGAGTACTCCGGCTTGCGGAGCCGGAAGTACGCGAAGTCCGCGGTGGTGACTTCGGGGATCTCCATCTTCTCGGATTCCGCCCAGCACAGGGCTACATTGTGCCGCTGGAGAATCGCGTAAACATCGTCGTTCAGCCAGGAATCGTGCCGGAATTCGAACGAGTAGCGAAGGTCATCGGGCAGCGACGACAAGAACTCAGCGAGCACGGCATCGTCGCGATGGAAGTACGGCGGAAGCTGAAAGAGAATGGGGCCCAGGCGATGGGTGGCGCGCAGCGGATCAATGGAGCGCAGGAAGACGGTGGTGAAGTCCACGGCGCCGCGCAGCCGGGCCATGTGCGTGATCCGCTGATGCGCCTTGGGGCAGAAGCGGAAGCCTTCCGGCGTGGCCTTGATCCAGTTCTCGAGCGTGCTTTCGGCCGGCAGGCGGCGGAAGGTGTAATTGATCTCGACGCCGTTCAGCCGCGAGGCGTAATACTCCAGAAACTTTTTGGCGGTGAGATCGCCGGGATAGAAGCGCGGCTTCCAACTGGGGTAAGCGAAGCCGGAGGTTCCTGCGTAGAGCATGCTGGCGCGCCTCGTCGCAAGGTCCGGAGGGTCAATGTAGGCTCTGTAGCTACGCTACTGCCGCACGTCCTGCCCGGGGCTCGGGTTGGCGGGCGGGGCGGGCGGCGGCCCCGGCGCGTCCGGTGACGTTTCCGCGGGCGGAGTCTTGACCGGCTTCACGTGCTCCTCGATGCCGGTGTTGAACAGCTTGAAATCGGAATAGTGATGGGTGTTGCGGAACGTCTTCCCCGCCCACTCGACCGTCACCGCCACATCGCTCGGCAGCCACACCGTGGACGCGATCTGCTTGAACTGGACCGGATCGTAAGTGATTTCGGTCGTCTGCCGCTCGAGGCGCAGCTTGGTTTCGGGTTTCAACAGATCGGTCCGCAGCCGGACGATCTTGAAACTATTGGCGTCAATCCAGGCCAGGCCCTGGAAGACGACCAGCACCGAACCGTCGTTGGTGTTGAAGCGTTCGATCATCTGCGCCTTGTCCGGCATTTCCGCGAAGGCAACCACGTGCATCGGCTTGCCGCCCAAAGTCTGGCGCCCGAGATAACGGAATTGGGCGCCCGATTGATAAGCCGGGTGGAACAGCAGCGAGGCGGAGGCGAACCCCGAGGTCAGCATAAAGCCCGAATCGAGACCCGTGGGCGCCGTTGGATCGCCGTGCGAGTTCGTTCGATATTCCTGCAGCTCCAGCCTTCCCTGCTGAGGCTGGCTGACCAGAAGGTACTCGAATTTGAGGTCCTGAAAGTCCTTGACCTTGCCTGCCTTCGACAAGCGCTCCTCGCGAACCTGCTCGCGCGAGACCGTGTTCTGAAACCCAGTGAAGAAGTCGCGGACGTTCTCGCCGGTCTTCTCCAGAATCGACGGCAGCTCGTCCTGATTCGCCGCCGGCTCCAGTCCCTTCAGCTCCGGCACCGCTTTCGCCAACTCCGGCAGGGGTTGAGTCACCGCCGACTGCACTTCGCTCGCGTTCTGCATGCTGAGCCGCGTGTCAACCTCAGATCTGAGACTGCGCACGTTCGCGGGAAGGCCCTTCACGCTGGCCTTGCCGATGTACTCGTTCAGGATCGCGTCGGCCGTCGCGGCATCGCCCTCTTCCAGCAGCGCCCGGACGCGCAGCAGCAACGCCTGCTTGGACGCGCCGGCGTTGTCAGCCTCGTTCAGGTAATGGTCGGCGGCTTCCCAGTTCTTCTGAAAAATCAGCGTGCGTCCCAGCTCCTGCAGGATCAGAGCATTCCCGGGCTCGAGGTCCTTGGCCTGCATCAGAAATCCGGCCGCTTTGTTGTACTCACCCTTCCAGTTCGCCATCTCGGCAACGATCAGCAGCGACTGCGCCTTGTCCTGACTCGTGCCCTTGCTTTGGGCCAGCTTGTCCGCTTCAAAGAACTGATTTCCGGCGCCGTTCCAGTCGCCGGCATCCAGCATCGCCAGGCCCAGGAAGGTGCGGCAATGCCCGCAAGCGGGGTTCTTACCCACCACTTTCTGCAGATTGGGAATGGCTCCCACCGCGTCGCCGTGGAGGAAAGCCGCGGATCCGCGCTCCAGCTCCTTGCGATTTGACGTGACCGCGGGATCGGTCCGCAGGCTCGTCCCAAGCGGCGGCGCCAGCGTTTCCACCAGCGACTGCACGGGCAGGTCGTCCGCGCCTTGAGTCGCCGGTCCCAGCGCGATGTCGATCTCCCACGTTTGGTCACCGGCGCCGAAATTAACGATCTCGTGGGCGTCGTGATAGCCCTCGGCGCTGACCGCAACGTGAACGCCCAGGCTCTTTATCGTGGTTGCGTCGACCTTGTAATCGGTTTGGAATCCGCCTTGAACATCGGTGTGAAGTTGCCTTTTGAACAGGGTGCCTTCGCCAATGTCGGTTATCACCGTTGCGCCGCGTACCGTTTCCCCTTTGAGATCCGTGACCTTGCCAAAGATGTGCCAGGTGATCTTCTCGAGGTTGGTTAAGTCGGTCGCCTCGCTCATATCCGCTCCCCCGGGAGGTCCGTAGTTTCCGCCTGGCGCCTGGCACCACAGAGTGCCCGGAACAACCACGAGCAGCGATATCCAAAACGCTCTTAGGAGTAGCTTATTCATCGAGTCCTCCCTGTGGCCGCACAAGGATCGCCTTCAGTCGGAGCGAGTCACGCTTGATCCGGGGTTCCAACAGAATCATATACCCAGACTCCCTCCGGGGCAAACAGCGCTGCGGCAGTGCGTGCTGACCGGAATTTCAGATGTAGGGGCGGCCCTCGTGGCCGCCCAACTGACCGCACCGCAAGTGTCCGGGCGGCCACAAGGGCTGCCCCTACGCGCTCCTCCACACCCATTTTCCACCAAGGATTCAACTCCCTTCAGCAGCGAAGGCCTTCGACCGGGTCCCGACCAGCCACTCCAGCCATTGGTCCATTCCCTCACCCGTCTTCGCCGAAAGACCGATGACTTTCATCGCGGGACGCACGGTCTGGACATTTTTCTCAAGCGCCTGCCGATCGAATTCCACGGCCTGCGCGAGGTCCATCTTGCTGATCACGGCCACATCCGAAGTATTGAAGATCGTCGGATACTTGAGCGGTTTGTCTTCGCCCTCGGTGACGGAGACGAGCACCAGGCGCAGGTCCTCGCCCAGGTCGTAGGAAGAAGGACAAACCAGGTTGCCCACATTTTCGATGAAGAGGAAATCCAGCCCGCCCACGTCCCAGCCTTCGAGAGCCTTCTCGACCATGGCGGCTTCCAGATGGCAGAGCGTTCCGGTGACGATCTGCTTCACCGGCGCCCGGCTGCGAGCGAGGCGCTGGGCATCGTTTTCAGTTGCGAGATCACCCACCAGCGCCGCCACCCGGTAATCGGCACGGAGCGCCGTCAAGGTCTCTTCAAGGAAGGTTGTTTTGCCGGAACCGGGGCTGGAGACGAGACTCACCACGAAGACACCGGAGGCGTGGAATCGCTCGCGCAGAGCGCGCGCCACCTCGTCATTGTGCTTTAGAACATTTTGACGGACTTCCACCAGGCGCGGTTTCATTGCGTTTCCGCCAGTTCCAGAGCGAAGATCTCCAGTTCCCGGCCCTGCAGGACTTCGGGCGTCGGCGTCTGGCATTCGGGGCACAGAAAGCTCATCGAATCGAGCGTCCGCCGCTCCGCGCAATGCGGACAATAGACCACCAGCGGCACATCCTCCACGATCAGTCTGGATCCCGCCAACACTGTATTTTCGCACGCCAACTCGTAGGCGGAAAGCAGCGCGTCCTTGACGACGCCGGAGAGCGGACCGAGGCGCAGGTGGACCGCCTCGATGCGGGCACAGCGTCGCGCCGCTTCTTGCTCCGCGGTCTCGACGATGCTCACGGCAATGGAGAGTTCATGCACCTGATTCGTCCCTACCTGTGTAGAGTCCAGCGAAATCGAGGACTTTTTTGGCTTTCGGCAGTTTCGTGCGTTTTCGAGGTACTGACTCCAAAGGAGTTACACGCGCCACTTTGGCTTTGGTGGGTTTGCTTTGCAAGCCAACTCATTGTAAGTATCAAGTAATGAATAACTTATGGGTTTGATTCCGGCAAAATTTGAAAAATTTTGTACCCTCGGAAGCTGACATATTTCGCTGCCCTGCATCCGGTGCGCCCTGCATCTGCTGGAATCCCGACTGTCCGGCATCGATTCACGCTCAACTCACTCGGGCTGAAACTGCGCATAACCCCGCCTTTCTCGACTTAAGGGTACACCCTAAAATTGGGACAGTGGGTAAAAGTGAGAAAATTGGGAAAGTTTTTTTGACACGTGTTTTCAGCACGTTAGCTGCAAAAGGTGCGCGGCTTTGCCGCCAGTTTTCACACGCACACTCTCCCAGGGGGAGAGGGTGGCCCGCTACCGGCGCCTTCATCAGCCGGAGCGGGTCGGGTGAGGGGTTAGCCGGCAGGACTCTGTAATTTGGCTCCCAATCAACCCGCTCCACACCGCCATCGCCGCCTGACCCAGGCTGATGCCCCCATCATTGGGCGGCACGGCGTGATTGGTCAGAATCTCCATCGAGCCGCCCTCGAACAGCGACTTGAGGTCCCTAAGCAGAAGCTCATTCTGGAATACGCCGCCTGAAAGCACGATCGTGTTGATCCCGTGCGAAAGCCTGAGCGACTGGATCGCGTCAGCGAGACCTTGGGCGACGCCGCGTTGGAACGCCCGCGCAATCTCGCCGCAATCGCGGCCGCGCAGCCGATCGACCATGATGGCCGAGAGCAGCGGACGATAATCCAACTCCTCGCCCGAGAATGGAAACGGATAAGGGTCGACCGCCGGCGCCGAAGTGGCGAGATGCTCCACCCACGCGGCCGCTTGGCCCTCGAAAGTGACGCCGCGCGTAAATCCGAGCAGCGCCGCCGCCGCGTCAAACAGGCGCCCCACGGATGTCGTCGCGAAGGTTCGCACGCCCTTGCGCACCAGATCCATGGAATGGCGATAGCGCCCGGGGAACTCGAGGGGCGGTGCGGACAAATCGGGCAGCCCGTGAGATTGGTTGACCTCGGCGAGAAATCCCGCCGCCGCCTGCACCGGCCAGCGCGCGGCGGCATCGCCGCCCGGCAGCATCGCGGAACGCAAGTGCGCCACGCGCTCAAATCCGGCGGCCACGCTGCCCAAGAAGATCTCGCCGCCCCAAATGGAGCCGTCGTCACCGTAGCCGGTGCCGTCGAAGCTGACGCCCAGAACGCGCTTGTCCCAGAGACCCTGCTCGGCGAGCACCGATGCCACGTGAGCGCGATGATGCTGCACGGCGATCCTCTCCGCGGCCGGCAACTGTGCGGCGTACCCCGTCGAAATGTATTGCGGATGCGAATCGCAGGCGAGAAGCACCTCGTCCCACGCGACCTCATACATCGAGACCAGATCCGCAATCGTCTCGTGAAAGGCCTGCGCCGAGGGGTAATCCTCCAGATCGCCGATGTGCTGGCTGACGAACGCCTGGCCGTCCACCACCAGCGTGATGGTGTTCTTCAAGTCCGCGCCCAGCGCCAGCACCGGACGGCCGCTGGGAAACGTGGCCACCGCTCCGGGCGCGTATCCGCGGGCGCGGCGCAGGACAACGGGCCCGAATGCGCCGGCGCGCGCGACGGAATCGTCTACGCGGCGCGCAATGGCACGCTGGCCTATGAGAAATGCGTCAGCGATGCCTTCGAGCCGCGCACGCGCGTCGTCATCCCGATAGGCGATGGGCTCACTCGAGCGGTTGGCGCTGGTCATCACGAGCGCGTCCGGAGCGCCGCTTGCGAACAGCAGATGATGGACGGGCGTGTAGGGCAGCATCACTCCAAGCTCGTGATTCTCCGGCGCCACGCCTGCGAGTTCCACGGCTGCCGGCGCGAGCACGATGGGGCGGGCTAAGGAAGTGAGCAGGTCTTCAGCCTCCGGTGAGAGAGCAACGAGGGCGCGCGCCGTTTCGAGATCGCGGGCCATCACCGCGAACGGTTTTTCCTTGCGAAATTTGCGCTCCCGCAGCGCCGCCACCGCGCCGGCGTGCCGCGCATCGCACGCCAGGTGATATCCACCGAGTCCCTTGACGGCGACAATGCAGCCCGCGCGCAGCAACGCCGCCGCGCGCTCGATCGCCTCGGGGCTGTTGTGGTTCAGACATCCTGCCTGCGCGTCAGTTTGACGTAGGGGCGGCCCTTGTGGCCGCCCATTTCGACTCCGGTCCGTCATTTGGGCGGCCACCAGGACCGCCCCTACGTTAAACTGACCCACTACCTTCAGGACGTATTGCGGACCGCACTCCGGGCACGCCACGGGCTGGGCATGAAAGCGGCGATTGGCGGGATCGTGATACTCGCGCGAACAGTAATTGTCGAGCGGCCAGTCCTTCATGGTGGTGCGCGGACGGTCGTACGGCAGCCCGAGAATCACCGTATAGCGCGGCCCGCAATTCGTGCAGTTGATATACGGATAAAGGTGCCGGCGGTCGCGATCGTCGAACAATTCCCTCAGACACTCGTCGCAGATGGGCAGGTCAGGCGAGATGCGGACCGTGGGATGTTCGCGGCGGTCGCTCTCCTGAATGGTGAATTTGCCGAGGCCGAGCACCTCGGCAAGCTCCATGTCAATGGCTGTGATGCGCGCAGCCGGCGGCGCTTCGGTCCCGAGGCGACGCGCAAATTCATGCAGCTTCTCGTCGGAGCCTTCGAGATGAATCTCCACGCCTTCGACGCCGTTCCTCACCCATCCGGCGAGATCGAGGACCGTCGCCAGCCGGAAGACGAAAGGCCGGAATCCCACGCCTTGCACAATGCCGCGAACGCGAATGATGCGCGCGATGGTGGTGCGGTTATCGGTTGCCGGTCGCCCGTTGCCGGTTCCCGGTGTTGAGCCGTCACGCATGGCACTCACAAACGGCCAGAGCAGGATTCACCACAGAGATCACGGAGATCACAGAGTCTCCGTTCTCCGTGCTCTCCGTGCCCTCTGTGGTGAGGCTTCTACCAGTGATCTCCCGATGGAAGTTCGGCAATCATCAATCGGCAATCACGCATCCGCGTCCCTGCCAGCCGACCTGGACGACCTTGCCGTCCTCAACGAGCACAGGGACGGTCCGCTGGCTGCCCGCCAGCGCCCGCAGGCGCGCCCGAGCCGCAGGATCGGCGTCCACGTCATATTCCACAAACTCCTGCTTGCGCCACTCCAGCCACTCGCGCATTTCGCCGGTGAAGGGGCAGCCGGCGGTTCCGTAGAGTTCAAACCTGGGCATGGATCTCCAGTGACTCGCGGATGATGTGATAGATCGAGGCCTCCACTTCCTGAATACGCGGAATGTAGTCGGAGCGGACCACCAGCGGGAAATCTGCCAGGCCGCGCCGCAGGATCTCGCCGCCATCGTAGCCGAGCAGCGCCACGGTCACGAGCCCGCGCTTCCGCGCTTCTTCAAGCGCCGCGATGACGTTGCGCGAACCGCCGCTGGTCGATATGGCCACGGCGACGTCCTCGGGACGGGCCTGGGCGATGAGTTGGCGCAGGAAGATCACCTCCGCGCCCACGTCGTTCGCGATTGCCGTGATGCTGGCAGGTTCGAGCGAGAGCGACACGGCCGGCACGGGACGGAATCCTGCCGGCGGCAGAATACAGTCCAGCGCGAAGTCGTTGGCGTCAGTGGCCGAGCCGCCATTGCCAAACATGATCAGCTTGCCTCCCGCCCGGATCCGTTCGCGAATCGCGCCGACCGCATCCGAGATCTGCTCGCTCGACTCGTGCGCGATCTCGTCCCGCAAGCGGGCATCGTCAGCGACCTTCATGCAGATCGACTCGGCCACCTGGTCCACAACCTCAGTGGTCGATTGTTTCTCCCGGCCGAGGAAGGGATAAAGAAAGGCGGACTCGCCCACGTCGTGTCCGAGTTCCCGCCGCTCGAAAAAGACGTGTACCGTCTCCCACAGCGTGTGGTAGAGCATCTCGACCGCTTCCTGGTGGATGAACGGATGATCGGTGGCGGGGGCGACGGCGTACGATCCTTCGGCACCGGGGAGCGCGAAAGTCATGGCGTCGCGGGATCGCGCCCATTCGAGAGCCGCCCGGACTTCGCAATCGCCCTCGGGCGGGCCAAATCCCATCACCATGTCCTCGGGGCGCAGCAAAGCCTTAATCCAGGCGGGAAACGCAGCCGAGAGGTCGAGGGCAGGCAGGGCGCGCTTGCCCACAATCACCGGATGGACGAATTCCACCGAGACGTGCTGCGCGTCGGTCGAGTACGGACCGTGTCCAAAGGCCAGCAGGCGCCCGCCTCTCAGAAATCGCTCGGCCATGTCGCGGCAGGCCAGCGCCAGGCGTCCGGCTTCGCGCGCGAAGAACTCCTCGCAGACGCGATTGCGCTTGAGAAGTTGGTCTCCGACGTAGCCCGCGAGGTGGTGCGTCTCACTGCGCATGGCGGTTACGGTTCATGTTCTCACGGCGGGGGTCCAGCAACAAGGCGGGGCAAGTACTCCTACCCAAGTCGTCAGTGCACTCAGGCAGCTCCGACTGTGAGTTTGAGACCGACGGCCTTGGCAACGGGTGTAAGATTCTGCCATGAGCCCACAGACCTCCACCCCCAGATTCGTGCGTGATCTCGCCATGGCTGCCGCTCTGCTGATGGTGTCCGTCCTGTGCCACGCGCCGCGACTCGCAGCGCAGGCACAGCAGCCCGCCTGGAGTGATGCCGAGAAGCCTATTGTTGAACAGCTCCACGGACTGCGCGCGCTACCGGACGATGTCCGCGCGCAGACCACGCGGAATCTCGCCCTGCAGATCCGCGCGCTGCCGTCGAGCCCGAACAAGCTGAGGCTCGCGCTCGGTCTTGCGAACCTCTCGACCGAGGGAGACTTCGGACACGACAATCTACAGGAAGTCGCCACCACGCTGGCGGACGCCATCCGGGAGAATCCGCCGCCCAACGAGAAGGGTTCGGCCAGGGAGCCGTATCTTGAGCTCGCGTCGCTCGTCCGCTACGAGCACGTCGATGCCTCGCTGGATTTGCCGCAGTACACGCTCGCGATGAATATACTCAAGTGGAACGACGAGCGCCGCCAGAACGCGGATTTCACGCTGACGGACATCGAAGGCAAGCCGTGGACGCTGAGCGCGCTGCGCGGCAAGGTAGTGCTGGTGAATTTCTGGGCGACGTGGTGCCCGCCATGCCGCAAGGAAATGCCCGATCTCGAGAGCCTCTATGGACGCTTCAAGGATCAGGGCTTCGTCATCCTGGCCATTTCCGACGAAGACGCCGCCAAGGTCAAGCCCTTCATCGCCGAGCGCAACATCACCTATCCGATCCTGCTGGATCCGGGGCGCAAGGTGAACGATCTCTTCGTGGTGGAAGGAATCCCCAAGAGCTTCGTCTACGATCGCGGCGGCAAGCTGGTCGCGGAATCGATCGACATGCGAACGCGCAAGCAATTCCTCGCCATGCTCGCGCAGGCAGGATTGCAATAGTCAAAATGCGCGAAGCGCCCTCGGCGGACTTCCAAATTCACTTCTGAGGTCCAGGAAACTCCACTTTGGGCGCTTGCTGTGCCTGCGCCGAAGCCCGGAAGTAGTTGTCGTTCCGATGGAAGCCGGCCCAGCCGGCGAAGATGTTGTTGGGGAACAGGCCGATGAAGGTGTTGTAGTCCTGCAGGGCCTGGTTGTAGTTGCGGCGCTCCACGGCGATGCGATTCTCCGTGCCGGCGAGCTCATCCTGCAGACGGATGAAATTCTCGTTAGACTTCAGCTGAGGATAATTCTCCACGATGGCGAGCAGGCGGCCCAAGGCCCCGTCCAGTTGACCGTTGGCGGCGATCTTGCCCGCGGGATCACGCGCCGAGAGGAGCGCGGCGCGCGCGTTGGCGATGTCGGAGAAGACGGTTACCTCCTGCGCGGCGTAGCCTTTTACCGTCTCGACCAGATTCGGGATGAGATCGGCGCGCCGTTGCAGGACCACGTCCACCTGCGACCAGGCCGCGTTCACGGCTTCGTTTTTCGTCACCATCTGGTTTCGGGCACTCACGTACATGCTGCCAAAGATCAGGACCAGCAGCACAAGAACGCCCAGCACAATCAAAAGCTTCTTCATAGGTACCCCCACTGAAATCGGCTAGCCTCCGCTGCGCTCCGCCAGACGAAGATCGATCTCATTGACCACCAGGCTCACCGCCGACAGATATTCTCCGAACAGCCCGCCGGCATCGATCTTACCCGCGTCAAGCTTACCTTCGCGCAGATCGAGCGCGGTGTGAAACGGACGCGCGCTGAACTTGAGCAAGGCCGCCAGACGATCGATCGATTCGCGCTTGCGCGCCGGCTTCCTCAGATCATCGACCGGATCGCCCAGGGCTACGGCCGCGTGCCGGAACAGGGTAGCGAAGGTCGACACCGAAGCCGTCATCAGTCCGAGGATCGATTTGGCGTCGCCATCGCCGGCCAGATAATGCTCCCGCAGGCGTATGAGGGCCTGGCGCAGCTCGCGCTCGACCTGGAGATGGTGCAATGCCAGCGGCACCTCGATTCCAGCGACCAGGTCGACGCCGTGAAGCACTTTGTGACTCGCCTTGATGTCGAGCAGTTCGATGGCGAAGACGTCGGCGGCGCGCGCCAGTTGCGAAGCGGCGAACACGAGCGGCGGCGGATGACCTTTGCGAACCCATTTCCGGGTAGCGGGACTGAGGGTGGCCAGCGTGTCCGCATCAAGCTTCTCGAACAGACAGAGCAAATTCAAGTCGGAGTGCTTGGCGTGAAACTCGCCCGTCGCGGCCGAGCCGTAGAGAATCACGGAGAGCAGATTTGAGCCCGCCGCTTGCGTCAACTCCCGGACAAGTTCTGTCAGTTGCTCAGCCATGTTTCACCGTGACTACTCCGTTGAATTCCCGTACACGCGCCGCCAGCCGACCCTCGAATCCCCACTCCCTGTTCCCAAGGTTTCCACAATCGAACAATCCTCAATCGTAAATTCGCTCACCAGCTTCCGCTGGCTCCGCCGCCGCCGAAGCTGCCGCCGCCGAATCCGCCAAAACCACCGCCGCCACCACCCCCGCCGCCGAATCCGCCGAACCCGCCGCCGCCTCGACCGAGACCGCCGATAATCCAAGGCCCGGGGCCGCCCCACCATCCACCACCCCGCGGGCCGCGGCGTCCGGCGCGCCGGGCAAGGATGGTGATCAAGACTACACCACCGACCAGAAAGAAGAAGATAACCGGCCCAATCCAGGGCGGCAGCGAGATCGATTCACCTGAGCCCTCGCTTTCAGCCGGCGGCGTCCCGCTCAGCGTCACGCCGCGGTCGTGCGCGATCACAGAGGCAACCGACCAGGTGAGCTGCAGCACGGCGCCGCTGTAATCGCCTCGCCGCAGTGCAGGAACCATGGCGCGTCCGAAGTCGCCGACCTTGGCGTCATTCAGGATCGGCTCCAGGCCGTAGCCCACTTCCACGCGATACTTGTGATCGTTGACGGCCAGCAGGATGAGAACGCCGCGGCTGCTCTTGTGTCCCACACCCCACTTGTCTCCCAGGCGATTCGTGAAGTCGTCGACGCTGTCGCCATTGAGGTCGTGTACGGTGACCACGGCGATCTGCGCCTGCGCCTTCTGATCCACTTCGGTGCACAGGGCCGTAACCCGGCTACGCGTATCGGCAGAAACGACGCCTGCGAAATCATTGACGTAGCCCTGCGGTTTGAGATCCTGTACCTTCTCGGCGCGAAGTTGCACCCCCCCGACGAGCAGCAGGAGTGCGCCCGCGGCTCCCAATCCGCGCATGCTCCACCCGTGCGACCTGGAACTCAAAGCCGCCTGGCTTCCGCTCTTCACGGGCTTCATCTGGGGAAGAGTACGCACTCGACTGTGAGTTTAACAGATCGCGCGCATCGTCGCTGATCCAGGCGTGACCCGCGTGCCGCGAACAGCTCTCGAGGAGCGGCGCGGGGGTGGTAAGTATGTTCCAGCTGAAGACGCGAATCGTGTAAGATTGAGTAGAGAGCGATGCGCCACAGCGAGTGTCCTCTCGGTCGAGGGTCCCGCTTTCTGAGCCAACTAACGTTTGGAGCGGAGAAGGCAGGCGTGAGTCTCCTGCGTGCCTCCTCGCAATTACCGAATCCATATGCAGGCAAATCCTCAAGTGAGGTTGATCGATGGCAAAACCAAGTCAGACTTTCAAAAAGCGCCAGCGCGAGCATAAGCTGCGCGAGAAAGCCCAAATGAAGCGCGAGCGCCGTCAGCAACGGCAGAACGAGAAAAAGGCCGGACTCGCAAGCGGCAATGACGCCCAGGATCCACAGGTCGTCGATCAAGACGATTCTTTTGAACTTGCAGAGCCGATTGAAGCCGGCGGCACGTCAAATGAATAGCGATCTCAGCCAGGCTGCGACGGGGGAAATGCTGGCGCGCTAAGGAGAATTCTCCATGCCAAAAGCTTGTTCCCACCTCGACCAGATCCGCAACGTCGCGCCCAACAGTACAGGATGCGAGGAATGTCTCAAGTCGGGCGAGCAGTGGGTGGCGCTCAGGATGTGCCTGACCTGCGGACATGTCGGCTGCTGCGATTCGTCCCGTGGCCGCCACGCCACAGCTCATTTCCATGGCTCAGGCCACGCCGTCATGCGGTCAGCTGAACCCGGACAGGACCGGCGCTGGTGCTACGTAGACCAGGCGTATGTGTAGGAAGCGCCAGCCGAGCCGTCGGATTAGTGTCAGAATGTGTAGCCGATACCTGTCGTAAAGGTGACGCTGTTTTTCTTGCTTCCGGCCGGCGGATTGCTGAGATAGAGGTCAATCACGCCCGAGTTGAGCGAGAACTTCCCGGCCAGCTTGGCCGAAACTGTGGTCGCGGTATCGAATCGATACTGCCCGGTGTTGGAGAGATCGGGGTAGAAGTTGAAGTCGTGATCCAGCCGTACGCGTTTGGAGAACTGGTGGCCGAGCTTTTCACCAATCAACGCGCTCGCACCGTCGTCCCAGTCTCCGGTGAAGAACTTCTCATGGATGTACGTAAGTCCGCCCAGCACGCTGAAAGTGGTGCGTGAATTCTTGATCAGGTCGCGCCCGTAGCCTCCGCCATAGGTCTGCCGCAAATACAATGCCTGGGTCGATATATGGTCGAACTGGACAATGCCGAAGACGAAATTGGCCGGCGTGAACAGATACTCCGGCCGGAGGTCGGTGCTCAAGGTGTGTGAGTCGATGAAGGTGTCGTTCTCCTTCGAATTGGAAAGCAAGGTCGTCAGGTCGAAATTCGTGCGCCAGTGACGGGTAAAGATGGGGGTCTCCGGCCGTTCGCGTACCGCGTTGATCGTCGTCGTGAAGGTTCGGGTTTCCTGGTCCCCTTGCTGCAGGCCGTATCCAAGACTGGCACTGCCCTTCCATTCCTTCAGCGGATTTGCAGTGCTTGCCTGAACCTTCTGGTAGTCTCCGGCGGGCATAATGAGGGCCGCGTCCGCCGCCGCGATCGTCTCCGACTTGCCATTCGCGGTGACCTGCCATTCCCCGGAAGGCTGGAGTGCGAGCTGCCCCTCAACGGTCTGTTGGTTCTTCGTAACCAGGGTGACCGGTTTTTCGGCAGAGAATGAGGTTACCTGTGCCAGAGGAATTGCGAGGTCGCCGAGGATGTCAGAGTGCACGTCCAGCTTTCCGTCCTTGACGTTCACCAGGGTCGCCGTCACGCGATCGCCGTTCTTGAGGGTAACCACATCGGCTTGAGCCAGCGTCCCGGACAGCATGAGTGTTAAAACGACGCAAAATAGGAGCTTCATCATCCGCCTCCTTCAACAAAATATACCCCCTAGGCTGTGCTTTGACTCAAACTTAGCACGACGCTTGGCGCAGCGCCTAGAGGCGGCTTGACAGCTTGACAATCAGCACTTGCTCCAGCTACTACTTAAAGATATTGGTCCACCACTGGGAGGTCGTCTAACGGTAGGACTGCAGACTCTGGATCTGCGTATCGGGGTTCGAATCCCTGCCTCCCAGCCATTCATTCGGAAGCACTTCAGCGAAACCATCCGATTCCCGGCGAACGGCACATTGCGGATTCTTGCGGACAGGTGATTCGGTCGAGCTTGTCCGCAAACGACGCGTTCGCCCCCAGGAATCAAATGGCCATAGATGTCTACCGTCACTTGGATCGAGCTGTGTCCCATCTGGCCTCGTGCGTAAGCGAGCGACGCCCCGGCCTGAATGAGCAAGCTGCCGCCGGTCGTAGTTGCGCTGTACCACAATGTAGCGGTCAGGATCTCTCCGGCGATGGTGAAACTGTTGGAGAAGGACCTCCCCGAGCTGCTCTCCTTCTTCGACCTGCCGCGTCACCTGTGGCGCAAGTTGCGCACCACCAACGTCATCGAACGCTGCTTCGTGGAAGTGGTGCGCCGCACCAGGCCCATGGTCTGTTTTGTCAACGTGGCGAGCGTGGATCGGATCATCTCAATCTTCAATGGCTTCAAGGAAAAATGGAAAACCCGCACCCTTCGCCTTTTCACACACGCAGCTTGACATCACCCAAGCTGCGATCAGGCTTGACTTGGCCGCCAAAGAGAGCATACTTAAGGCCATTGTTTGTCCCAAGGGCTGACAGATTCCAGCGCCGACCCTCGGTGAGGGTGCAAACGTGGAAAATAGGTACGATATCTTCGAACTTCCGTCCGGAGGATCCCCGCAGTGGATCGATTCGGCAATGGAGTTGCCCGAATCCAGACAGGGGATGGCGGATCTGCCCGTGCCTGCGATGGGCGGCCAATATCTGATCCGCGATTTCTACTCTGGCGCGGTCGTGGATTACACGCTGAGCCTAAGACCCGCGACACACTGAGCTGAGAACGTCGCCCGCGATTCGGATGACAGGCAACTCTCGCCCGCCCGGCAAGAACAGGCAGTCAGAGCCGGAGGCACCAAGCCATGGTCACATCGGCAGAACACCAGATTCACGATGCCATCCAGTTCCTCAAGACGGAGATCGTGGAGCTTGAGGCTCGCTTACGGGATCGGCAGCGACCTCAACGAAATCCTCAAAGCGTATCGAAGCGCGTGCTGGCCTCGGCGCAAAGGGTAGACGAACTCATCTCAAGGGCGTATCCGTAGGTTCCCGTACCCACCAGGGGCCCGCAACGGCCTTCCTGACCACGTGCCCGAGGAAGCGCTCGCCGGCGTGAGCCAGGCTGCACAACGCAGCCATTCCACTTACAAAGTCGGCGGACGCGGAAATAGAGGTGGTGCCCCGTGCCATAGCCTCCCGAGGAGAACCGTCCGGCGCTCCGGACCATTAGTTGACGTTGCCCACAGCCGCAGGCGAAAATTCCCGACGGAAGCACTCTCTATGTCACAAACTGTCCAACCGGTGCGACTGAAGCCGCTCACTATCGAGGCTTTTGACGGATATGTGCGCGAGGCTGAAGCAGCGATGGAGCACACCCTCAGCGAGACTGGGCCGTTTTTGTGGTCTGACGGCAGTCCCGAGAGAGCGCGGCAGGTGCGTGAGGGTGAAGTGCTCGCGGAGCGCTGGTCCGGCAAAGAGGCGGTCAGGATTCCAGAGGGTCTGATCCACGACTGGATCGGAGTCGTATTCGTTCCTGGCGCGACCATCGCAGGAACCCTGGCGCTGTTGCAGGATTATGACAACCACAAGAGCATTTACCAGCCGGAAGTGATCGACTCCAGGGTGCTGAGCCATCAACACGACGATTTCCAGATTTTCCTGCGGCTTCTCAAAAAAAAGATCATCACCGTGGTCCTCGATACCGACCATGACGTGCACTATCGCTGCCTGGAGCCCACGCGCTGGCTCTGCCGCTCGTACACGACCCGGATCGTGGAGGTGGAAGACGCCGGAAAACCGAAGGAAAAATCGCTGCCGCCCGACGCCGGCTACGGTTTCTTGTGGCGGCTCGATTCTTACTGGCGACTCCAGGAGAGGGACGGCGGCGTGTATGTCGAGTGCCGAGCCATCTCCTTAACTCGCGATGTGCCCAAGGCTCTGAGATGGGTGATCGACCCGATTGTTCGAAAACTCCCGAAAGAATCCTTGATCCACACCCTGACGGCAACGCGCCAAGCGCTTTCATTGCCAGTAGCACCCGTGCCTGCGCCACTGACGCCCTCACCCTAAGCCGAGGTTCGGGGTCGGGACCGGCCTGACTGAGTCTCATCACGCCGGTGTAGAAAATCGGGGCGCTGTTGCTCAAATCATCACGCAGCCTCTTGAACCCGCCTTAGAGCCGAGACGCCACGGTCTCCTGACCGTGCCACAATTTCCGACCGAAGGTCTCCATGCTCCTGACTCGTGTATCCGTGTGCCGGGCTGACCTGCCAACTGTCGAATGTGAACTGTCTTGACAAGAATTTTACATCGCGCTGACATCTCCGGCTTTCGCTCTTTGGGATACTAAGCGGGCGTGCGGACGTACGCGCTTCGAATCATCCCCGGAAATGGAGAAACCCAATGAGAATCGGACGCACGATTGGAATGATCTTCGCGATTGGAATCATTTTGATGACTTCGGTGGCGGCCGGCGCCCAGACGAACAAGCTACGCGGTGAGTCAAACTCGCTATACAATTGCTTCAGGACGTCTTTGCCCGACGTGAAGAGCGCGTGATCCTTTCGCAGGAGGTCGATGTTGTAGTCATCGTCCGCTTCGACCTTGTCGTACGTAAACGAAGAGTGGCTCTCGAATGCGATCACATCTGCCTGATAGGTCACCGGGAACCATTTGACGTGCGGACCGCACAAGGAATTGCGATTGGTTGTCACCTGCTCGACGTCACTCCTACGGGCGGATTGGATGATAACGGATTTGACCTCAACCCGACATGGGCGTCTCAGAAGGCACAGGGTGGCGAGTGGGTACAGGGGTGCGGTCCGCTGTACCAGTTCTGCGGATTATCCTGGTCATTGCCCGACGGGAGAGGCGGCGGAGAACTGCAACTCAGGCTCAAAAGCAGGGTGACGGTCAGGGTTCCTCCCATGGGTAGTGCTTTCATCGCGCGTGTCCGCCTGATTCCGTTGCCGCACCGAGAGCTCCGCGGTCTGCTGAGCCCCAAGATCGACGGCCAGGCGTTTGTCCCCGGCGCTTCGTGCGCCCTGCTGAGGTTCTGATTTCGGGTCACGACGAGCTCCTCCGGCAGGATTCAGCGGCTCGACGGAATCCATAACTGCCCAGTTTGCTTTCCATCGCGGCGCCAACTAAAATCCACCCGTTGACGGGCTGCGGCAGGCAGTGCAGCGCGTCAACGCGTACGTTTGCCAGGAAGAGGAGGGAGAGTCTTTACAGAATTGTCCGTTGCCGCCGGCGTGTTACCGCGATCGACGGGCCCTCCCAAACCGCGGTCCAGTATGTTGTCGCGGCAGGGTTTCGTCGGCTCGAATACACGCATCCAATGAAGGCGCGCTTTCTGGTACGTGCGCTCTTTTGGGGCGATTGTGTTTCAACTTCTTTTTAAGTATCCCGCGGCGGCCTTCTCCAAGGGTGAGCTAATCCTGCTGAGCGGTTGGCCAAGATGGCTCCTCCTACTCCTGATCCTTGCTGTGTCGGCGGGCCTCGCACTCTTGATCCGCTCACGTATGCTCCGCGCGGGGCCGGGGTTAAGATTCTCGCGCGCCGCTGTCATCTGGCTTGTCGAGTCTTTGGTAATCGTTCTGTTGCTCATTTTGCTCTGGAGACCGGCCCTGGTCGTGGCTGAACTCAAGCCACAGCAGAACATTATTGCGGTGCTCGTAGACGACTCGCGCAGCATGACAATCGCCGAGGACGGAGCCACGCGTGAGGCGCGGGCCATTCAGGCACTCGAATCAGGCCCCCTGGCGGATCTCCAGCGGAAATTTCAGACGCGGCTATACAGGTTCGACACGGGTCTGAGTCGGATTACCAACTTCGATGAGCTTGAGCCTTCGGGTCCCGCCACACACATCAACGACGGCCTGAAACAACTCAGTCAAGAGACGTCGGATTTGCCTGTAGGAGCTATTTTACTGCTCAGCGACGGCTCCGATAATACCGGCGGCATTGATCGCGACACGATCGCCGCTCTGCGCGAGCGCCGGATCCCGGTCCATACTGTCGGCTTTGGCCACGAGCACGTGAGCCCCGACGTCGAGATTGAGAACGTTGAAGTTGAGTCCCGAGCACTCGCCGATTCCCGTATAGCGGCCGTTGTCACTTTTCGCCAACGCGGTTGTGCGGGGTGCAAGGCCATGCTGCGAGTTCGAGCAACCAACGGCGGTACGCTGAGCGTACGAGAGGTCACCTTCGGCCACGACGGAGACATCCAAGGTGAGGCGTTGGTCTTCAACGTAGGTCCCGCCGGAGAACGGCCCTTTCAGTTCTCGATCGATCCGTTGCCCGGCGAGGAGAATGCATCCAACAATAACCTTGTTCGAGTGGTGGACGTTCGGGCGGACAAACGCAGCGTTCTTTATGTGGAGGGCGAGCCGCGCTGGGAATATAAGTTCATTCGGCGAGCCGAGGACGATGACCCCGACGTTCGATTGCTTTCAATGGTGCGCACGACAGAAAACAAGGTCTACCGCCAAGGCATCGAGAACCCGAACGAACTCGCCGACGGATTCCCCTCCCGCAGCGACGATCTCTTCGGCTACCAAGGCCTTATCATCGGGTCCGTCGAACTCAATTACTTCACGCTCGAGCAGCAGTCGCTGATCAAACAGTTTGTGGATCGGCGCGGCGGCGGGCTGTTGTTCCTGGGGGGACGGTTCGCGCTGGCCGACGGAGGCTGGTCTTCCTCCGGCCTCGCTGATCTGCTTCCGGTCGTTCTGCCCAATCGGAAGGACACTTTCAAACGCGACCCGGCAAGCGTTGAGCTCACACCAGCCGGCGCGGGGAGCATTATCTGCCGCCTGGAGGAGGATCAGGACCGCAACACACAGCGCTGGAGAAAACTCCCTTACCTGATGAACTATCAGGACCCGGGCACGCCGAAGCCCGGCGCGGCGGTACTCGCGGAAATGAATACCGGCCGCGACAAACTGCCCTTGCTCATCACAGAGAACTACGGTCGCGGGCGGACCGCCGTGCTGGCCAGCGGAGGCACCTGGCGTTGGAAAATGAGCTTGCCGTTGGAGGATCAGAGCCACGCCACCTTCTGGAGGCAGTTGCTGCGCTGGCTGGTCACGGATACTCCCGGCCGCGTCACGGCTTCGGTAGCAAATCCAATGCTCTTAGATGACGGCCACGTTCAGCTATCAGCCCAGGTCCGGACTGAGGACTACCAACCGGAGTCCAATGCGAGCGTGGAAGCTCACATTTCGGGTCCCGACGACGGCTCTACAGCGGTCGAGTTGACGCCCGATCCGAGTACGCCAGGGCTGTATAAAGGAGAGTGGATGGCGGACACGCCCGGTTTGTACACGGCTGAAGTCGTGGCCAAACTCGGCGAAACCGAAGCCGGCCGGGATTCCGTGAGTTTCGATCGCATGGACGGCGTTGCTGAGAACTTCCACACCGAGCAGAATCGCGAACTGCTCCAGAAATTGTCCGAACAAACGGGAGGACGCTATTGGCGGCCTCAGGAGCTGTCGAAGCTCCCGAGCGAGATCTCGTACTCTGAGGCGGGAATCACAGTTCACGAGACGGAAGACTTGTGGAACCTGCCCGCGACATTCCTTCTGATTCTTTCGTTGACGTGTGCGGAATGGCTGCTGCGCCGGCGCTGGGGTATCGTGTGATGGTCCGTCGCTTGAGCCTGTGGATCGGATGCTTGGCATTCGCGGTGCTTCCCGCCCGTGCCGCGGTGTATTACGTGACGGTGGCTGGTTTGGGCGGGGAACCTGATTACGAGCAGCGCTTCACCGGCCTTGTCCAGGATTTGGACAAGACTTTCAAGTCGTCTGGGCCCGATGGACACGCCTACGCGCTTAGCGGCGCATTAGCAACCCGGGATCACCTGCGCGAGATCATGGCAACTGTTGCCCGCGAGGCCAAGCCGGAGGACGATTTCGTGCTTGTGCTCATCGGCCATGGAACATTTGACGGCCTCGAATACAAATTCAATCTCGCCGGCCCCGACGTTTCTGGCGCGGAGCTGGCGCAGATGTGTGATGGCATATCTTCCCGGCGGCAGTTAATCGTCAACACAACGAGCGCAAGCGGGGCTTTGATTCCGGTTCTTCAGAGGGCGGGACGAGGCGTCATCGCCGCCACCAAGGACGGCTTTGAGAAGAACGCGACTGTCTTTGCGCGGTATTGGGTTGAAGCGCTGCACGATCCTGACGCTGACATTGACAAAAACGACACGCTCAGCGGGCTTGAGGCCTTTGAGTACGCTCAACGAAAAACCGCTGAGTTCTATCGATCTGAGAAGCGAATTGCGACCGAGCATGCAGTATTCGACGACACCGGGAAGAACGAAGCCGTACGCCAGGCGTCGGTCGAGAACGGCGAGGGCCGTCTGCTTTCGAGTTTCGTGCTCCTGCGCATGGGCGCGGCGCAGCAAGCCGCCAAAAATCCGGCCAAGCGCGCGCTGCTGGCGAAGAAAGAGGATCTGGAGCGCCGCATCGACACTCTGAAGTACCAGAAGGCCGCCATGTCGCCGGAGGAATACAAGAAGCGGCTAACCGACGCCCTGGTGGAGCTGGCGCGCGTTCAGGAGGAGTTAGATAAGTGAGCCGCCCGATCCGAGTGCCGGCGCTTTTGCTGATCGCTCTGGGCGCTGCCAGCCTGGCCCATGCCGCCACTCCCGAGGGCTGCTGGACCTTGCGCGCGCACGGCCATCGCGTCGAAGCGCAAAGGTGCTTCGAGGACCTTACCCGAGCTCGCAATGCTTACTTTCGCGCTGAGGGATATTGGGGTCTCCAACGATACCAGGACGCGAATGACGAATTCCGGACTGCCGTTGCGCAAAACGACAGGAACGCGAATTACCGCGTCCGCTGGGGCCGCCTGCTGCACGAGCGGTTCAACAACACCGAGGCGGAAGAGCTTTTCAAGGAAGCGCTGGCAAGGGACGGCAAAAGCGCACAGGCCTATCTCGGTCTCGCACTCGTCAGTGCCGACGGTTTCGACAGCAAGGCCATCGACTGGACTGCTAGGGCCCTGGACCTTGATCCGAAACTTGTCGAGGCACACGAGCTGATGGCAAGCCTGGCGCTTGAGGATTCCGATACCCGGCAGGCCGTTGCGCAGGCCGACGAAGCTCTCAAGCTTTCCCCCGATGCGCTGGACGCGATGGCGATCCACGCTGCCCTTGAGGTGCTAGCCGATCGATCGCCCGACGCGTGGCTCGAAAAGATCCGCCAGATTAGTCCCGCCTATGGGCAGGGCTGGGCGCTCGTTGCGCACCACCTGGTGTTAAATTACCGCTACGAGGACGCAGTCAGCTACTATCGTCAAGCCGTGGCCTTAGACCCCCAGTTGTGGTCGGCGCACTCCGGGCTGGGTGTCGAGCTGATGCGACTAGGCAAAGACCGGGAAGCGCGCCAGCAGCTGGAGATGTCTTACGACCATGACTATCGGGACGAAGCGACCGTCAACAGCCTTCGCCTGCTCGACAGCTACAAGAATTTCGTGACCATCCAGGACCCGGGATTCGTCCTGAAGCTCCATGAGAAGGAAGCAGAACTCCTGCGACCTTACTTTGAAGAGCAAGTGAGGCGGTCCATCGAGGATTATGAAAGGAAGTACCGGATGAAACTTCCGGGACCGGTGCAGGTGGAGGTTTACCCGGACCACGCCGACTTCGCCGTGCGAACGACGGGCATGCCGGGTCTCGGCGCACTGGGCGTAACGTTCGGCGAGGTGGTCGCCATGGATAGCCCTTCCGCCAGGGAGCCTGGCAGCTTCAACTGGGCCAGCGTGCTGCGGCACGAGATGAGTCACGTTTTCATCCTGACCGCGACAAATCATCGCGTGCCGCGCTGGTTCACCGAGGGTCTGGCCGTGCACGAGGAAACGGAAGCCTCTCCTGAATGGGGCGATCGAGTCACGCCCGAGATCCTGATCGCGGTTCGAGACAAGAAGCTGCTTCCAGTCGCTGATCTCGACCGCGGCTTCGTGCGACCTGATTACCCGGGGCAGGTCATCGTTTCGTACTTTCAGGCCGGACGCATCTGTGACTACATCAAAAGCCGCTGGGGCGATGACAAGCTGCTCGACATGGTCCGCTCTTTTGCCGGGCACGAGACCACAGCCGAAGCGATCCAGCAAGACCTCGGCATGGCGCCGGAAGCATTCGACCGGCAGTTTCTCGACTGGCTCAACCAGGACATAGGAAAGACGGCTGCCAAGTTCGACGAATGGCGGAAGCGCTGGAAGGATCTGTTGCAGGCCGCTGAGGGGAGCCAGTATGACGAGGTGTTGAAGGAAGGCGACGGGGTCTGCCGTTTGTACCCTGAATATGTTTACGAGGCCAGCGCCTACCAGTTAATGGCCGAGGCCGATGTCGCCAAGGGCAATGATCCAGCGGCGGCGGCTGAGCTCACGCGATACCAGGAAATGGGCGGCCACGACCCGGCGTTACTCAAGAAACTGGCGTCGCTCTACCAGAAGCTGGGCAAGTCTGCAGACGCGGCGGCGACGCTGAACCGCATCAATTACATCTATCCAATGGATGAAGACCTGCACCGTCGCCTGGGCGACCTCTGGTTCTCTGGGAAGAACTTTGACGGCGCGATCCGCGAGTATTCTGCAGTGATGGCGTTGCACCCGCTGGATACCGCCTCTGCCCAGTTCAACCTGGCGCGTGCGTATTTCGCCACCGGCAGGACAGACGAAGCCAAGGACCACCTCCTGGCCTCGCTCGAAGCTGCCCCCGGCTTTCGTCCTGCTCAAAAGCTGCTGCTGCAGATCGAGGACTCCGGAAAGGGATCGCATTAACCATGGCCACCGCTGTTGTCGAACCCGGTTTTGATTCGGAAGCCCTGCTGATTCGCGTTAAACGGTTTCAGTCGGTGCGCGACGCTATTCTGTCCCAGGTGCGGCAAGTGATCGTCGGACAGGAGGAAGTGCTCGATCAGATCCTGATCGGACTATTCGTCGGCGGCCACTGCCTGATCACGGGCCTGCCCGGCACGGCCAAGACCCTGATGGTTCGCACCATCGCGCAGACACTGGGCCTTGTCTTCAGGCGGATCCAGTTCACGCCAGATTTGATGCCCTCCGACATCACCGGTACTGACATCATCGAGGAGGATTCCACCACCGGCCACCGGCGCTGGACCTTCGTCCAAGGTCCGATTTTCGCCAATGTTCTGCTGGCCGACGAGATCAACCGCACGCCGCCCAAAACTCAATCTGCGCTGCTCGAAGCCATGCAGGAGCATGCTTGCACCGTGCGCGGCAACCATTACGGGCTTCCTTTGCCATTTTTTGTTCTGGCTACGCAGAACCCCATTGAGCTTGAGGGTACGTATCCGCTGCCCGAGGCTCAGCTCGATCGGTTTCTGTTCAACACCGTTCTCGATTACCTGAGCGCCGCCGACGAGGTGAAGGTCGTTCATCTGACCACCACCACGCGGGTTCCTCAAGTTGAGGCGGTGACGAGCGCCGAGGAGATTCTCGATTTCCAACAACTCGTCCGCATGGTAGCGATCGCGGAGCCCTTGGCGCGCTACGTCGTTGATCTGGTGCGTGCCACGCGGCGCGTGAGCGGGCATGCGCCGGAATTCGTCCAGAAGTATGTGAACTACGGCGCCAGCGTCCGCGCCGCTCAATATATCGTACTGGCGGCCAAGGCCCGGGCGCTCGCTCGTCGCCGCTACCATGTGGCCTACGAAGACATCACGGCCCTGGCGATCCCGGTTCTCCGGCACCGTATCCTGCTCAACTTCCACGCCGAGTCCGATCGGGTGGACGCAGACGAGATTCTCCGCCGCCTGCTCGAACACATGCCGCCCCCTTCAGGAGGTTGAGCGTTGGAACGGTTCCTCGATCCCTCGGTTCTCGCCAGCCTTTCCGGCCTTGACCTCGTGGCCAGGACGGTGGTCGACGGATTCGTCTCCGGACTCCACCGGTCGCCGGCCTTCGGCTTTAGCCAGGAATTCGCCGAGTATCGACCTTACACGCCGGGCGACGACCTGCGCTATGTGGATTGGAACGTCTTTGCCCGCACCGATCGTTGCTACCTGAAGCGGTACCGCGGCGAAACCAACACCTTGCTGACGGTGCTTCTCGACGCCAGCAACTCCATGAAGTACTCTTCCCACCAAGTCAGCAAGATGGATTACGCCCGGTTCGCCGCTGCCGCGCTCTTCTATCTCGCGCAGACTCAACGCGACGCCGCCGGCTTGATCGTCTTTGACGATGAGCTTCGTGAGTACATCAGGCCCTCGACGCGTCACGGCCAGCTTTACCGGCTCCTAAGCGGCCTCGAGCACGCTGAAGCGCGCGCCCGGACTGATTTCGCCAAGCCGATCCATCATTTCCAGCAGCTCCTGCGCCGTCGCGGGATCGTGCTTATCATCTCCGATTTCTACCAAGCACCCGACCGCGTGGTACGAGCCCTCGAACCTTTACGTTTCCGTGGCAATGAAGTGTTGCTTTTCCACGTGCTGGATCCGAACGAGATCCGGCCTGAGATACGCCAGCCGACCACGCTCCTCGACCTTGAGACCGAAGAGACACTCGAGGTGAGCCCGGAATACGTTCAGAGCGACTACGCGCCGAAGATCGACTCGCATATCAGGGGGCTGCGTGATCGCGCTCACGCTGCCGGGATGGACTATCATCTCCTGAGCACGAACCGGCCGCTCGATGGTGCACTCCGCGAGTATCTCAGCATCCGGCAAGGGAGGCTCTGAATGGGCCTGCTGTCGCCCTGGTTTCTGGCCGGCGGGGCGGCGGTCGCTCTGCCCGTCTATCTCCATCTGCTGAGGCGTCATCGCGCCGATCCTCGTCCGTTCAGTTCGCTCATGTTCTTTGAGCGCCGCACGCAAAGCTCGATCAAGCATCGGCGGCTGCGTTACCTGCTGCTTCTTTCGCTTCGGGTTGCGCTCCTTCTGTTCCTTGCCCTGGCCTTCGCCGATCCGTTCATCAGGCGGCCCGCCGCAAGCGCGACGGGCAACAGGGTGGTGCTGTTGGTCATCGACAATTCGTTCAGCATGCGTGCCGGATCGCGGCTGACCGATGCGCGGCGCGAGGCGGCTTCGGTGTTGGCTTCCCGCAAGCCGCGGGATCGCGCCGAGATCATGGTCCTGGGCTCAGGGATTCATGCCTTAACGCGACCCACACAGGACACAGCAGGCTTGCGCGCGGCCATTGAAGGCATCGAACCGGGAGATTCGCGCGCCAATTTTGGCGAGCTTGTTCGCGCCGTTCGACTAGTCAGCGAAAACGGCCAAACGCCCATCGAACTGCACTTGTTCAGCGATATGCAGAGATCGAGCATGCCGGCGAGTTTCAGCGAAATGGCTTTGCCCGCCAATGTCACGCTCGTTCTGCATAATGTTGCGAAGGGAGTCGAGCCGAATTGGACCGTGGAAGGCGTCGATGCGCCCGGATACGTCTGGGACCCGAAGACGGCGCGCGTCCGCGCAGTTATCGCAGGTTACCACGCTCCGGCAGCCGGCCGCACGGTCTCGCTCATGGTGAATGGAAACGTGATCGCCACCCGCACGGTGCAGGTTCCAGCCAATGGACGGGCCACAGCCGAGTTCGCGACCCTGGATGTGCCCTACGGGCTCAGCCGTTGCGAAGTGACGATCGATTCCGCCGACTCATTGCCCGCGGACGATGTGGCACTGTTCGGAGTCCACCGCTCCGATCCCGAGCGCGTGCTCCTCGTTCATGAGGCCAACGACGCCCGGTCGCCTCTTTATCTTGGCGCCGCTCTCGAAGCAGCCACCGAAGCAGCCTTCAGGATCGAAGCTGCCACACCCGACAAGCTTGCTAGCATCCAACCCTCTGCTTATGCGTTCGTGGTGTTATCTGACGTTCTTTCGATACCGGCATCCTTCGAGCAGAGCCTTCTCGACTACGCCCGCCGTGGCGGCGGAGTGCTGTTGGCGGCCGGAACTTCGGCAGCGCGCGCAGCCCGCCTTCCGGTTCTTGGAGAGAACGTCCTGGAACCCCACTCCTACTCGCGCGACGGAGCCGGATTTCTCACGGTGGGCGAAGCGGATCGAGCGCACCCCTCCGTCAGGAACGCCGACGGGTGGGCGGGCGTGAAGTTCTATTTTGCCGTGCGGGTGAACGATGCGAACGCCCAGGTGATCGTAAGACTCGCGGACCAGACACCGTTGCTGCTCGAAAAACGCGTGGGCGAGGGACACGTTCTGCTGCTCGCTTCCGGCCTCGACAATCTCACCAACGACTTCCCACTTCATCCGTCATTCATACCGTTCATCGATGGGACTGCTCGCTATCTTTCCGGGCTGCAGGATGGAGGCGGGTCGCGAGTCGTAGATTCGGAGGTCGAACTCCGCGCGAGCCGCCAGAACGCCATTGGCGTTGAAGCGATCGGGCCCGATGGCCGCAAGGAGCTGTCGCTCGACCAGACCGCTTCTGCGCAAACACTTCCGCTGCAGGAGATCGGTTTCTACGAGATTCGCAGGGCAGGCGGCCGCTCAGACCTGATCGGCGTCAATCCGGACCGCCGCGAGTCTGACCTCGACGTCATACCAGACGATGTCCTTGCCCTGTGGCGAGCAGGCGAGGGCGAGAACCAGCAAGCGCCGGCCGGACCGGCACAAGCTCCGCCAATGCCTCGCGAGCTCTGGTGGTACGTCATGCTGGCGGTTCTGGCGGCAGCAGTTGCAGAATCACTGTTCGCCAGCCGATACTTGGGAAAACTGGGAGACGGTCCATGAGCAAGCAGGACCAACTCGACTCTTATCTGAAGCAGGTAGAGAAGCGCCTGCGAATTGAAATCTTGCTGCGGGGTGCGGCGATCCTGACGTCGGTCGCCTTGGGAGCCACCGCGATCCTGGTGCTGGTCACCAATGCGCTAGCTTTCTCTGAAGGAAGCATTTCCGGCGCGCGCCTGGTCCTGTTCGTCGCGATTGCGATTGCACTGGGGCTCGGATCGGCATTCCCGCTCTATACGCTGAATCGCCGCCGGACGGCGGGCAAGATCGAATCGGCTTTCCCGTCTTTCCAGCAGCGGCTGGTGACCTTTGTCGATCGTAATTCGAGCCGGCGCGAACCGATCATGGAACTGCTGGCGGCCGACACGCTGGAGCTGGCACGGAAGGCTGAGCCGGCGTGGCTCGTGCCCGACCGCAGGCTGCTGCTCTCCATCGGCGCGGCTTTCGCCTGCCTCGCAGTCCTCACCTGGATGGTCGTGGCAGGTCCGGGTTTTTGGGGTTACGGAGCAGCCCGGCTCTGGGCGGTGTCGTCGCATGCGCCCGCCGCGTTTTATGATATTCAAGTCACTCCCGGTGACGCCTCCATCCGGCGTAACGCCACCCAGACGATCACGGCGCACCTCATCGGATTCGCCAGCCCGCAGGTCAATCTTTACGCCCGCTCTCAAAGCGCGTCGAAATGGGAAGAGACCGCCATGCAGTCGCAGGCGGACGGCTCCGGGTTTCAGTTCGTCTTAGCAAGCGTGCCTGAAGACGTCGAGTACTACATCGAAGCCGGCCAGGTCCACTCCCATCATTTCAAGATTCGCGTGACGGATCTGCCTTCCGTCAAACAGATTCGGGTGACGTACCACTACCCTGCCTGGACCGGTTTGCACGATGCTGTGGACGAGCACGGCGGCGATCTGCGGGCCGTCGAAGGGACCGAGGCCGAACTTTCGATCCTGACAGACCGGCCGCTGCGCGGCGGGGTTCTGGTTCTTGATAACCAGCAGCAGATCTCCCTCGCGGGGCAGGAAGGGAATCTGAATCGGGGCGCGATCCGAATCGAAAGGGACGGGCAATACCACATTGCCGCTCTCGACCAAGGGCAGCTCGTGCGCCTCTCCGACGATTTCTTCATCGAGGCCGGCAAAGTGAGCCCTCCGGAGGTCAGCATTACCAGGCCGGCAGGCGACTATCGCGCCAGCCCCATCGAGGAAGTTACCCTGGCGGTGAAAGCCCATGCCGATTACGCTCTGCAAGGGGTCAGCCTCCATTATTCGGTCAACGGTGGTCCCCAGCAGGTGGTGGGCCTATTGAAGCAGAAGGGCGCTAACGACGTTGATGGTTCCTCAACACTTTACTTGGAGGATTTCAAGCTGGTTCCCGGCGATGTGATTAGCGTCTTTGCCCAGGCGAAGGACGCCAAGTCGGAATCGCGCAGCGGCATTGTGTTCATCCAGGCCGAGCCCTTCGAACGTGAGTATTCGCAGGCCCAGGCATCGGGTGGCGGCATGGGCAGCATGGGAGGCCAGGAGTTCGACATCGCGCAGCGCGAGAAGGAGATTATTGGCGCCACCTGGCAGCAGCAGGGCAACAAAGATGCCACAAAGCAGCAAAGCGCAGAAACGGCCAAGTTCCTCTCCGGCGTGCAGAGCAAGTTGCGAGCCCAGGCTTCCACTCTCAGCGGACGCCTGGACAGCCGCGAACTAACGGAGGAGAACGACTCGTTCCGCGCGTTCCAGCGGGACATGAACGCAGCCGCGGCCGCGATGGGGCCGGCCGCCGACAAGCTCGAGCAGGAGCAGTGGAACGGAGCGATTCCAGACGAGGAGAAGGCGCTGCGGCTTCTGTTGCGCGCCGAAGCGACCTTCCGCCAGATTCAGGTGGCCTTCGGCGGCGGCGGCGGTGGTGGAGGCGGCGGGGCGGGCGCCGGCGGTGATCTGGCGAATCTTCTTAACCTCGAACTCGACACCGAAAAGAACCAATACGAGGCCGGGCAGACAGCGGCCTCCGCGAGTCAGCGCGCCGAGCAGATCGACAAGGCGCTCCAGAAGCTGGACGAGCTGGCGCGTCGCCAACGGGAGTTGGCCAATCAGCAGCACGATGCGAATAATCAGAGTGCGCAGCAGCGCTGGCAGCAGGAGATGCTGCGCCGCGAGGCCGAGCAACTACGGAAACAGATGGAGCAACTGGCGCAAGGCGGCAGTCAGGGCCAGCAAGGCAGTCAATCCGGTTCGCAGGCTGGGAATTCATCGACAGGCCGCCCGGCGACCAGCGGCCGTTCGCAAGCGACCGTCGACCAGCGCATCCAGAGCGCGCTCGATCAGCTTCGCCTTGCTAACGACGATATGCGCCACGCTGCTTCCCCGGGGCAGACCGCTGCGGATGCGCGTCGCGCTGCCGACCGGCTCCAGCAGGCAACGAAGCTGCTGGGCGGCGTCCAGCAGCAGCAAGGTTCCGGACAGCTCGATGCGCTGGCTCGCGAGGCGGATCGCCTCAAAGAGCAGCAGCGCGAGCAGTCAGCTCGCATTCGCCAGGCGTTCGGCGGGCAAAATTCATCCCGCTTCCAACGTGGCTTCGGCGGTGGGGATGATGATCAAACCAAGCTTGCCGACAGTCGCGACCTTATGGCCAATGATCTTTCGCGTCTCGAAAAGGCGACTCAGGACGCGGCGCGTCGACTGGCGCCGAGCCAGGGCGACGCAGCCTCGAAGTTGAACCAGGCTCTCGGCGAGATGGATGGATCAAATCTTCAATCGCGGCTGCAGCACAGCGCTCAATCAATGCGTCTGGGCTTGCCTCCCGACCCGTCGCTCGAGTCTTCCATCGGTTCGGACATCGATCGCTTTGATCAACGCATCCACGAGGCCCAGCAGGCATTAAAGGGACAGCAGCAGGGTTCTGACGAGACGATCGAGCGGTTGGAGCGGCTCCGCAGCCAGATTGATGCCTTAACCCGTAACCTCGGAAACTCGAACTCGCGAAACCGGCAGGGCGCCGAGCAATCACAGGTCGGACAACAGTCCCAAGGCGCCGAACAGCAGGCTCAGGGTGGACAACAATCTCAAGCGGGCGGGCAAAACGGACAAAGCCAAGGTGGCCAAGGCCGAGCCGGCCAGCAAGGCCAGATGGCTCAAGAGGGGCCGGGAAGTCAAAATGGGCAGACCGGTGGACTTCAGCCGGGCGGACCGGGCGGACCGCGCGTCTGGCGGCGCGGCGGGCGCGCTACAGGCAATGAGAGTGGCTCCACGCGAGCGGGGATCGATTCTTCTGACGCTTCCGCTTCGATCGAGGGATCGCGCCAAAGGGCGCTCGGCGAACTTGAGGGGCTGCGTCGGGAACTTCAAGGCGAGCCGGATGCACGGGCTGATGTCCAGGAATTAACGCGGAACCTTCAGCGCCTCGGGCCGGGCGTTTACGGCAATCCGGCGCTCGAAGATCAGCTCCGCGCCCGGGTCCTCGCCGCCATGGATAACCTCGAGCTCAGGCTGCGACGTGATCTCGATCAGCAGGAGTGGGGCCAAGTCAGAAATGGCGACTCGCTTCGCGTGCCGCAGGGATACCAGGAATCTGTGGCAGAGTACTTCCGCCGGCTGAGCCGGACGCACTAGCTAAGCTAGAGGGAAGGTTTCGGAATTCTGGAAGAGTCCTGGCGGCAGCTTTAGTGGGTCATGGCATAGGTCACATAATTCACTCCGATGCGGATTCCCAGGTCGGAAAACTTTTCCGGATAGCTCGGGTCGTCCGCCCATTCCCAGGAATCGCCAAGATCGGAGTTGAATGAGATCGCCACCATGAGGCGGCCCCGGTCGTCATAGATGCCCCGCCAGTGAGCTACCTTTCCGTCCAGCTTGTAGCCTGTGGCCAGGTGCTCCGCGCCCGTGATTCGGTAACGCTCATCGAGATCAAATACTGTGTGGAAGATCGGGTCATCATCAGGGATCTCCACGATGGGACGGTCCGGAAAGACCAGCTTCATACTCTGTTCAAAGACCTGCCATTCTACGGTGCCATGAAAATCATCGGCCATGAAGAAACCGCCGCGCAGCAGGTAATCATGCAGCTTCTTGCCTTCGGCCGGGGTTATGCCCCATTCCCCTACTTGGACCGCGTAAAGCCAGGGCCAGTTGTAGACCTCGTCGCCGTCGTCAAGACTCACCGCTTCCTCGACAGAGCGGACGCTGATCCGAGTCAGTCGGCGCAGCGCTTGGGAGAAATTCCGGTCGGCCGGAGGGTAGTCTTGCGTCCACAGCGAAAGGCCTTGACGCCAGTCGCCATCAAACCGTCCGCGATAGCCGTCGTTCCAGCCCGGCGGATACATCAGTCGCGCGAAGGCGAACTCTGTTTTCTGCTGCCAGTCCGGCGGCAGCGGCGTGTATCCGTACTCAACGGAAGGATACTCCCGGAATGGACGCTGGAAGGCGCACCCCGCGATCACGAATGCCACTGTGCAGCCGAGAAACCACAGGTTCCGGAACGTCCGCATTCGAACCGCCTGCTCCTAATGTTACCATCCGCAACCGGCGGGCCCCGAGTTTTGCGCTGGCCGCAACCAAGCCCAACCGCGGCAAATCATCGCGGACTCCGTGGGGGGCGATCAGCGTGGTCGTGCCTCGGTGACAATTGGCCAATACTCTTCGCGGCTGACTCCTGCCTTGTCGGCCACCGGCGACTTAGTTCCTGCGGCGCTGTCGACTGCCAATTCGCCACCAGGCCGTTTAGCGCCGGCAACGGACCTCTCCGCCTTGATGCTGCGCCGTATGCAGCATCTGTGCGGGAGGCGCGTTTGCGGCCAATCGAACCATTTGCAAGTCTTGAGTCAGCGGCCCTGCCTCTCCCGCCTCGGTGTTAAGGCTTCCTATTACCCAGTGGCCCCAAACCACCCCAAAGTGCAGTGCCCTTAGCACTCGTAAGTTCAACAAACAACTGGTGCGGAGGGCGGGAATCGAACCCGCACGTCCCTTGCGGGACAAGGGATTTTAAGTCCCTTGCGTCTACCAGTTCCGCCACCCCCGCAGATCGCCGCATTCAGGTTTGAGGCGACAGTTGAGCAAAGCACAAGAGAAGGCAAGTGTATCACGCGGTGTTCGGAGTCTCCTCTGCCGAAGCACCCTCCTATGCACCGAGGGGAAGGAACGAGCGTCTGGGCTGGCCCGAGACCTACTGAACGGTCAACTGCACCGTTACCGCGTGGCTCAGATGTCCCGAAGTCGCCGTCACCGTGATGACGTAGTTTCCGGCCGGCGTGCCGCCGCTTGGAGGCGTGTTGACGAAGGCTCCGCTTCCGCCGCAAGCGATCCAAGCGAGCGTCGATAGCAAGAAGGCGGCAGCAGGCGCCCAGACGCGCGGCCGCAGCCGGGCAGTTGGGACCGAACGGGCCGCGGCCGATGAAGCCAGTTCGTGATGGTCCCTCGCCGTTCCCCTCACTGTCCGCAGAATCATCAGCAGCATCGCACCCAGCAGAACGCTCAACAGGAGCGCAACGGGCAAACCTCGCGCAAGCTCGCCGCCCAGGCTAAGCGGCCACCCGAAAGGCCGCCCAACGGGTCCACGGCTGATCGGCGGAGCGCTCGCCGCGCCCTGCGTCACGACTCGCATTGTGATCACCACCGGATTCCGGCCGTCGAGCGTGGTCGAGGGCGGCGTCACCGAGCACGTCGATTGCTGAGGCGCGCCGCTGCACGCCAGTGACACGGTCTGGCTGAATCCGCCTTCGGGCGCGACTTTCAGATCGTAGAGGACGGTGACACCCCGAGGAACCGACTGCGTCAGGTTGTAGGGACCAAGGGTGAAGTCCTGACCCGTGCCGGTCAGCATCACCTGATGCGGGCTGCCCGGTGCATTGTCCGTGGTACTGAGCATGCCGCTGATCGCGCCGGCCGTCGCGGGCGTGAACGTCACCGTGATGGCACAACTCGCGCCCGCGGCCAGAGTCGATCCACAGGTGTTGCTCTCGCTGAAGCTCGACGGCGAGGCCGTCATGCCGGTGATGGTCAGCGCCGCGTTGCCGGTGTTCGTCAAGGTCACGATGTGCGCGCCGCTCGTGGTTCCAACGATCTCGCCTCCCACGGACATTGTCGAGGCACTGAAGCTCAGGGCCGGTCCCATCCCGGTACCCGTCAGGCTGACAATGTGCGGGCTGCCGGGGGCATTGTCAGTGATGGTGATCGTTCCGGTTCGAATACCGGATGCCGTGGGCCGGAAGGTGATGTTGATGG
>Ga0335085_10000511_pt1 | contig 108335 bp, 86 predicted proteins | sample Lox_Sample_45_FD_206712 | JGI IMG/M metagenome (GOLD analysis project Ga0335085, IMG submission 206712) | Soil microbial communities from Loxahatchee National Wildlife Refuge, Florida, United States - Lox_Sample_4.5 | ecosystem: Environmental > Terrestrial > Soil > Wetlands | place: USA...
CTCTTTACACTCTCCGCTCGTTCACCGGCCCTTCCTGCCGTCCGACCTTATACGCTTCCCGGACAAATCGCGCCAGCTCGCGGTCAATCTCGTCCAGCCGCCCCAGGCGGATGCGGTGTACGTAGTCGCTGGGCGGATAGAACTCGATCCGGTACAGCCGCGGATGTTCCCGCCGCCGTTTCAGCCACAGGCCGATCTCAAGCCGGTTCTTCCGGACCAGAACACCCGCAAACCGCGCTCGGGTCTGAAACACAATGCGCGTCTTCTGCGCGTAGACCGTCGACGGCCCGAACGTTCGCACCAGGGTCTTGAATGCCCGAAACAGTTTGCGGGTGACGGGATCCTTTCCCTGGAAGTGATCGGAGATGCGGTAGCGTCCGCAGGAGTGCCACATGTTGCGCGTGACAAACTTGTGCCGGCACTTCGGACACGTCCACAGCGGTCTTTTCTTCTTTGCAGGCACAGTCCCGCCGCCCCCTTGTCAAATGGTACATCTGGGCCCGGTCCGGAAAGAACGTCATCTCGACCATGAGTAGGCTGCCTGACCATCTCCCACTGTCCAAATTCCTGGACGGCAGGCACTTCTGGGCGTACAGCAGATTGCATACGTCCGCTATCTTTGAAAAAATACTCCGGGGTCCCTCCCATGTCTCAGATCGGAAGCTTTGCGCTGCTGCTGGCGCTGGGTCTCAGTGCGTATTCTTTCCTCGCTGGCCTGCTGGCGCTGCTAGGACGCGATGCCGGTTCGCTGCGTCTGGGTGAAACCGCCCGCCGCGCGGGAATCGCTACATTTGCCGCAGTGCTGCTCGCCTCAGTTGTACTGGTCACGGCCGCCTTCAAAGACGATTTCTCCATTGCCTACATTCTCCATCACAGCAACCGTGATCTCCCCGTTGCCTATAAGTTCGCAGTGCTATGGTCCGGACAGGAAGGCTCCCTGCTGTTCTGGTCGCTCCTGCTGGCCGCCTACGGATTTGTTCTGCGGCTTCGCTACAAGATCGATCAGCGCCTCTTTGCCCATGCATCGGTGATTATCGCCGCCGTGCAGGTCTTCTTCCTCCTGATCTTGAACTTCGCCGCCCACCCCTTCGGCATGGTGGCGGGAACCATTCCGGAGGACGGCAACGGCCTCAACCCCTTGCTGCAGTATCCAGAAATGGTGATTCATCCGCCGATGCTGTATCTCGGCTATGTCGGCTTCACCATCCCGTTTGCCTTCGCCCTGGGCGCGCTGATCATGCGCTACCCCGGCGAAAAGTGGATTCACATTACTCGCCGCTGGACGATGGTGACGTGGGGATTCCTGACCATCGGAATCTTTCTCGGGATGCACTGGGCCTACTACGTGCTCGGATGGGGCGGCTACTGGGGATGGGATCCGGTCGAAAATGCCTCGTGGATGCCGTGGCTGGCTGGCACCGCCTTTCTGCACTCGGTCATGATGCAGGAAAAGCGCGGCATGCTCAAAGTCTGGAACATGTGGCTGATCTTTATCACGTTCATGCTTTCGATTCTGGGCACGTTCCTGACGCGCAGCGGAGTAATCAGTTCCGTCCATGCGTTTGCACAATCCGGAATCGGCGCCTGGTTTATGGGCGATTTTGGACGCTTGTCGGGCTTTCCATTGTTTTACTGGTATCCGGGATTCCTGGAAATCGTGCTGGTCGTCTGCGCATGCTTCTACTGGGCGAACCGCGACCATTTGCAGAGTGAGCACAAGCTGGAATCTCTCGTTTCGCGGGAGTCGAGTTTTCTCTTCAACAATCTGTTGCTGATGGTCGCCTGTTTCACCGTGCTGTGGGGAACGCTGTTCCCGATTCTCTCGGAGTGGGTGCAGGGGCACAAAGTCACCGTCGGCCCGCCCTTCTTCAATCGCGTGATCGTGCCCATCGGCCTGTTGCTGATGTTGCTCACCGCTGTAGGGCCGCTCTTGGCATGGCGCAAGACCTCGCTGGAGAGCCTGAAGCGTAACTTCCTCCTCCCGCTTTTTGGCTCGCTGGCAATCGGATTTCTGATGATCGCCTTCGGCGTTCGTCCCTGGGAGGATCCGTCCTTCTTCTACGCCGTCATGGCTGCGATTCTTTCCATGATGGTGATCTTCACGGTCATCTCAGAGTTCGTCCGCGGCGGGCGGGTGATCGCCGGTAAGAGCGAGATGGGCCTGCTCGCCGCGATGGTTCACCTCTGGCATCGCAATACGCGGCGCTACGGCGGCTATATCGTGCATTTCGGCGTGGCGCTGGTGGTCATCGGATTCCTCGGAACTCCCTTTAACAAAGAAGTTGAGAAAGAAATGGGTTTCGGCGACAAAGTCCAGATCGGCCCTTATACCCTGGTCTGCCAGTCCTACACCCAGGATGACAATCCGAACTACGCGAACGAGTGGGCGATCATCAACGTGTTCCGTGGCGGCAAGCAGATTACGACCATGTATCCCGAACGCCGCTTCTACAAGTCCACCGGTCAGCCGCAAACTATCCCACGCATCTATCCCAGCTACAAGGAAGATCTCCTGCTGGTGCACGACCTCTACCTCGTGTATGAAGGCCGCAATGAAGACACCGGAAAGCCGATCATCAAGGCCCACGTGAATCCGCTGGTGCCCTGGATATGGTCGGGGTTCCTGCTCATGGTGTTCGGTACGATCACGTGCCTGGTGCCGAACGCAGAAGCGCGCCGCGCCGTGCCCGCCACGGCCCCGGTGCGGGAACCGGCGCACGTCGGAGCAGGAGACTGACATGAGTTACAGCGTTCCCTTCTCGCGATGGGCGCAAGCCGTCGTTCTCGTGTTAGCGGTCTTCCTCTTCCTCGGGGCAGGCGACACCGACGCCCGTTTCAAGGACCTTGGTCATCGCATGATGTGCACCTGCGGCTGCGGACAGGTCCTGCTGGAGTGCAATCACGTCGGCTGCCAGTCGTCGGACAAGATGCGCAACCAACTGCTGGCGGCGCTCGATCGCGGCGATAACGACGATCTGATCCTGCAGGGATTCGTTCAGGAATACGGCCCGACGGTGGTGGCTGCTCCGACCACGACCGGCTTCAACCGAGTTGCCTGGGTCATGCCCGGGTTAGCGCTGATCTCCGGTATGGCGTTCGTGGTGCTCGTGGTGCGCGCGTGGAAAAACAAGCCGGCACCGGCAGTCGCCGATGGGGTTCCACTTCCGCGCCGCGGTGAACTCGACGATTTCAAGCGCAAGGCCCGCGAGGAGACTGACCTATGACACTGTTCTTCATGGCCGTGTTTACTCTCGCCACTCTGTACTACGTGTTCTTCTTTCCGGGAGAAGTCTTCGCCGGACCGGAGAAGACGCGGCTGCTTTATCTGCGCGAGCGCAAGGAAGCCGTCTACGAGAACTTGCGCGACCTGAACTTCGAATACAAAGCGGGCAAAGTCCCGGACGCGGACTATCAATCCATGCATACGGCGCTGGAAGAAGAAGCAGCCGCGATTCTGGCGGAGATTGCGCGACTGGAACAGGCGCCAGGGTAAAGTCGCCGTCACGTCATCGGCGGTGGGTCCATTGTCACAAGGAGCAAATTTGAACAACTCTACCAATCCGACCAGGTTGGCTTCAGGATGTGCCCGCTTCCTCGGGACGCTCTTGATCCTGTCCTCCCTGGTCTCCGCCCAGACCCTCACCGGCACCGTCACCAACGGGACCAGCAACAAGCCTGCCTCCGGCGATGAGGTGATCCTCATCAATCTCTCCAATGGCATGGAGGAAGCCGCCAAGACGAAGGCCGACAGCAGCGGCAAGTTCAGTTTCAATCTCACCGACGCGGGCGGGCCGCACCTGATCCGTGCTATCCACCAGGGCGTGACCTACCATCAGATGGCGCCTCCGGGCACGAATTCGGTCGAAGTGAAGGTATATGACGTCGTCGGCAAACTCGCCGATCTCGACATGACGGCCGACGTGCTGCGCGTCCAGTCCGACAGCGGCACCCTCCAGGGCACACGCCTGTTTGCCGTCAACAACGCCTCAGCCCCAGCCAGAACGCAGATGAACGACCACAACTTCGAGTTCTACCTGCCCGATGGCGCCAAGATCGATTCGGTGCAAGCGAAAGCTCCGAACGGACAGCCGATCGCCGCCGAGGCCACCCCCCAGGCGGAGAAGAACCGCTACGCCATCGCCTTCCCGCTGCGTCCCGGCGAAACGCAATTCCAGGTGCAGTTCACGATGCCGTACTCCGGTACGCTGAAGCTCGACCCGAAACCGCTGTACCCGGCGCAACACGTCGTCGTAGTTCTGCCCAAGTCGATGCAATTCACCGCCGCCAATCCGTCGCAATTCCAGCCGATGCAAGACCCGAATTCCAGCGACACGACCGTACAGGTAGCGCAACAAACGCAGGCCGGACAATCCCTGGCTTTCACCATCAGCGGCACCGGCACGATCTCCGATTCGCCCCAGCAGGTGGCCTCCGGTTCTACCCAGACGCAGGGACGCGATACTCGCCCAGGCGGCGGCCTCGGCGCCCCCATCGACGCTCCCGATCCCTTGCAATCGTTTCGCCTCCCGATCCTCTGCGGGCTTGCCCTCATCCTCGCGATCGGCGCCTGGGTCGTGATGAAGCGCAAGCCGGTGATCTCGGTCGCAACAGCCGGGACCGCCGCTCCCGCGACTCAGGAGCCCCACCCTGCGCCGCGCACGACCGCCGTGGCGGTCGCCTCAACGCCGGGGCCGAGTGCCCCAATGCCCAGGGCCGCGATGCTTCTTGAGGCTTTGAAAGAAGAAATGTTCCAGCTGGAGGTCGAGCGCAGGCAGGGCAAGATCACTTCGGCCGAGTACGATCAAGCCAAAGCGGCACTGGATCAGACGCTGGATCGGGCGTTGAAGAGACAGGGATGACGAATCGATCCGCAGCAGAGCGTCAGAACTGTTAACCCCTGTAAAAGCTCCCAGAAGCCGAGAGCTTGATCGTCGCATCTAATCACTTTGGGGAATTGTATGGGTAATACCTTCAAGACTGCATTTCTGCTGACGGCCATGACGCTGTTGCTTCTGATCGTGGGCCGGGCACTCGGTGGCCGCAACGGCATGACGATGGCGCTCATCTTTGCCGCCGTCATGAATTTCATCTCGTACTTCTTCTCCGACAAGATTGCCCTGGCAATGTACCGCGCGCAGCCCATCACGCGCGAACAGCTGCCGCGCGTCTACGACATCGTGGAGCGGCTGTCGCAAAAAGTCGGCCTGCCGATGCCCAAGGTGTATCTGATCCCGACCGATTCACCCAACGCATTCGCCACCGGGCGCAATCCCAACCACGCTTCTGTGGCTGTAACCCAAGGCATTCTTGGACTGCTTAACGACGAAGAACTCGAGGGCGTGCTCGCCCACGAACTCGGACACGTGCGCAACCGCGACATTCTGATCAGTTCCGTGGTTGCCACCCTGGCCGGCGCCATCACCTGGGTGGCTTCGATGGCGCGCTGGGGAATGATTTTCGGCGGCTTTGGAGGCGATCGCGACGACCGTCGCGGAGGCGGTATTGCGGCGCTGATCATGATGATCGTCGCTCCGTTTGCCGCAATGTTGATCCAGTTGGCCGTTTCCCGCTCGCGCGAGTACGGAGCCGACGACACCGGCGCCCATTGGACCGGGAATCCCTATGCGCTGGCGAGTGCGCTGGCCAAGATCGACGCCTATTCGCGCCGGATGCCGCTGGTGGCCAGTCCGTCGACCGCTCATCTGTTCATCATTCAGCCGTTCCTGGGTGGAATGAGTTTCGGCAACTTGTTTTCGACCCATCCCCCGACAGCGAAGCGAATCGAGCGATTAACGGGACGGCCGGCGGAGTTCACGCAGTAGCTCGAAGCCCTCAGCTCTCAGCCGCGCAACTTTGTTGTCGCCTGGAGTTTTGCTGCGAGCCGACAGCCGACAGCTGATGAGAGATGACAGTTGGCTCTGTGACGTAGGTAACCGCGTCGCCCAAGACCCACATAGTAAAATCCCTTTGGATGTCCTCCCAGATCGGTACCGCCGTCGCCAGTCGTGCCGCGCAGTTGGAACTCGGCCTCCGTAAGGTGATTCGGGGCAAAGACGACGTTCTGCGTCTCGCGTTAGTTTCTGTCTTCGCCAAGGGACATCTTTTGATTGAGGGCGCACCAGGCGTCGGCAAGACCACGCTCGGCCAGGCCCTGGCTCGCGCCATCGACTGCACTTTCCAGCGCGTGCAGTTCACCAGCGACATGTTGCCGTCCGACGTGCTGGGCATTTCGATCTATTCGGCGATCGAGCAGAAGTTTGAGTTCAAGCGCGGGCCAGTCTTTGCCAACGTCCTGCTGGCCGACGAAATCAACCGCACCACACCGAAAACGCAATCCGCTCTGCTCGAAGCGATGAACGAAGGCCAGGTCACGGTCGACGCTCGTTCGTATCCATTGCCGCAGCCGTTTCTGGTCATCGCCACACAGAATCCGATCGAGCACCACGGCACCTATCCGCTGCCGGAATCGCAACTCGACCGCTTCCTGATGCGGGTCAGCATGGGATATCCCGACGGCGATGCCGAGCGCGAAATCCTGCGCTCGGAAGCCGGCACCGCGCAACTGGAAAATCTCCGGCCCGTGCTCAATGCCGCCGACGTGCTCGACATCCAGCAGGCGGTCACACAGGTCCACGTCGACGACGCGCTCATCACGTATGCTTTGAACATCGTCCGCAAGACCCGCGAGTCGGAGCACCTGACTCTCGGCGTCTCTCCGCGCGGTTCGCAGATGTTCTACCGCGCCGCCCAGGCGATGGCGTTTCTCGAAGGCCGCGATTACTGCACGCCCGAAGACTTCAAACCGCTGGCTGTGCCGGTGTTCGCGCATCGCGTCGTCGTCAGTTCGCTCTATGCCTCGACGCTGAAGAAATCCGAACAAGCCGAGCAACTGGTGCGCGAGATCGTCGAGAGCGTACCCGTGCCCGTGTAGCGCCGGCGCGTGGCCGGCGTATCCAACTCAAAGCTCCAGTTTCGCTTTCCTTGTTTCCTATCGCTCGTCTAGAATTCAGCCAGCTTGGGGGTGACCTGTGGCAGCCATCAATGAAATTGCGCCTGACGTGTAGGAGTTCCCCGTGAATACTGCGCAGGACCTGTCCAAGAGTGGGGCTTGAGAAGTGGAAGAATTTTCTGCTGGAATTGGGGAACACGGTTCTCAAACGTGGAGAGTTGTTCGCATAGCATAAGGTCGTGCGAATGCGTACGTTCCTACTGAGAGCTGCGAGCCGAGAGCTGTGAACTGATTTTAGAAATTCGCGAGATCGCTGCCACCATCATGCCGGAAAGAAACTGCATGACCGCGACATCGTCGTGGTCAAAGGCATTCGGGGCTGAGGACAGGACTTCAAACACGCCCAGCGTTCGCTGAAGGTGGCGCAAGGGCGACACCAGGATCGAGCGCACTCCCAGATGCCTGCACGCGGCCAGATCCACGCGCGGATTGGATTCGGTGTCGGGGCAGATCATCGCTTCGCCGGTGCGACAGCACTCCGCCGAAAGGCCGCTGTCGGTCTGCAGCCGGCAGCCGATATCCGGAGCGGTGCGGCCGGTCCGCGCGCGGCATACGATGTCGTTCCCCCGGCGCAGCGCAATCGCCGCTCCCGACGCGCCGGTCAGAGCCTGCGCCTTTTCCGCGATGATGCTGATGCCGGGCTCGAGGTCGAGATCCCCGGGATGAATCTCCTGATGCCGCGACGTTCCCACTCCACCATGGACCAGCACGGGACCGGGCTGGCGGAGACGCAGATGATGGCGACTCGAATGTGACGCGCTTGCGGATTCAATCTGAAATTCTTGTGCGATTTTGCTTTGCGGCACCGTGTTAAGGAGCGAGCGCACCAGCCGATCAAGTTCAGCGTCGGCAATCAGGTGCGCGGTTTGCTGGCCGCGCAGCGACCCACCCAGCACGCGCGACAGGTTGAGCACCGCCTTGCTGCCGCATGCAAGACAGCGTGGAGTGTTGTTCTCGCTGAGCATTTCACACTCTACGCAGAACACGGCCAACTGCAGGCGCACAAAGCCAACGTCAGCGGCGGCAAGCGAACCCATCATGTGGCAGATGTCCTCCGGCCAGGTGTGGGGGAAGGTAGAAGGTAAATTCGCCGCTGCACGGATGAAAGTGACAGCGCTGGTTCCCGCTGTGGATAAGTGTTTTGACGTTTGATTCCGGAAGAGATCTTTTCTGGAATCGCAACCTTTGTAGTTTCTGAGGGAAGAGCCGTCCCCTCAGAGGTTCGCCACGTGATGCGCCCCGCCCATCTATAATTCCGCCCTATGTCATTCCTTCGTTTTCTCATGTTGCTGGCGCTCGTCGTCTGGCTGGGCGGATTGATCTTCCTCGCCTTCGTCGCGGCGCCCACCGCGTTCACCCCAGGCTTGCTTCCCAGTCGTCATCTGGCGGGCTCGATCGTCGGCCGCTCACTCGACCTGCTGCACTGGATGGGAATCGTTTCAGGAGCTGTCTTCTTGATCTCGTCCCTGATCTACAACCGGATGACTCAGGGCAACGCGCGCCCCGTAGCCGGCCGGCACGTCCTGATCGCTCTGATGCTGCTGCTAACCGTCATCTCGCAGTTTGCCATCTCGCCGCGAATGCACGCCATCCGCAACCAAGTCGGCGTCATCGACAACGTCCCCATCGACAGCCCGCTGCGCATGGAGTTCAACCGCCTGCACGTCTGGTCCGAAAAGTTCGAGCAGGGAGTTCTGCTACTGGGCCTGTTCGCGCTCTATCTGACCGCGAGAGCGCTCCACTGAGCCGTGGTTTACTCTTGTAAGGACGTTGTGATTCGACTTTGAACTCCCTCGTAGGTGACCTGTCACCTGTGACCTGACAGCTGAGACCTGACTTCATGAAATCCGGCATCATCGGCCTGCCGCAGGTAGGCAAATCATCGCTGTTTCGCATTCTCACCAAGGCCCACTTGTCCGAGGCGGCCTTCTCCAATCCTCGCGAAGCTCATGTCGGCGTCGCCAAAGTTCCCGACGAACGCCTCGACAAACTTGCCGCGCTCTACAACCCCAAGAAGCTCACCCACGCTTCGGTCGAGTACGTGGACGTCGGCGCCATCGGCCAGGAAGCTCTGAAAGAAACGGCCTACATCGGCCACCTGCGCCAAGTAGATGCTCTGATCCACGTGCTGCGGGCATTTGAAGACGATGCCATTCCTCACGTCGGAGCGATCGATCCCCTGCGAGACATCAAGAACGTGGAGTTCGACCTGATGGTCAGCGATCTCGGTCAGATCGAAAAGCGCCTCGAGCGCCTGGAAAAAGACTTGAAGAAGATGCGCTCGCCCGACCTGGAAAAAGAAGATGAGTTGCTGAAGAAAGCGAAGGCCCACCTCGAGACCGAGAAGCCCCTGCGCGAAATGGAAATGACTTCCGAAGATAAGAAGCGCATCCGCGGCTTCATGTTCCTCAGCGAGAAGCCGATGCTTTATGTGCTCAACATCGGCGAGAGCACCGAACTGGGCAAGGATCTCGAAACTGCGGTTACCAAGTACAAGCTGAGTGAAGTAGCCGCGCGTCCCAATGCCGGAGCCAGTGCCATCTGCGGCAAGGTCGAAGCCGAACTTTCAGAGATGAGCGACGAAGACGCCGCCGAATTCCTTTCCAGCTACGGCTTGCAAGACAGCGGCCTCGCGCGGTTGATTCGCAGGAGTTACCACCTGCTGGGCCTGATCTCGTTCTTCACCGCCGGCGAGGACGAATGCCGCGCCTGGACCATCCCGGTCAATACCCGCGCTGTCAACGCGGCCGGAGCCATCCATTCTGATCTGGAAAAGCACTTCATCCGTGCCGAAACCATTCGCTGGGATCAGCTACTCGAAGCAGGTTCGGAAGCCAACGCCCGCGCCAAGGGCACGCTGCGTCTCGAAGGGAAGGACTACATCGTGCAGGACGGCGACGTAATGCATATCCGACACAGCGGATAAACACCGGGGTGCTGGTTCGTACGGGGGAAGACTGCCTACAGCGCCAGCACCCCGGGGTCCGTGGACAACCTCAATGTTCGTAGCGACCCTGATTCGCCCAGAGGCGAACCTTCTCTTCAACCGAGAAAGACTCGGACGAGTGCGACGCGAACTTCAACTCCAGAGTGAAGGCGTGCGCTTCCAGGGGCACAGTGACGTAGGACCGCGTTCTCAGGAAGGATCGGACAAACAGCTCTGAATAGCGCTGCAATCCCAGCACGTCGAATTGCACCGCATGCACCAGAGCATGAAATAACGGCCGGGAACTGATGTCCTCGTGAAAAACCAACACGTCTTCGAAGGCCAGGGAAGGCATGTGGCTAAAATCGGGCAGGTTTGTGAAACCCTTCGCGCGCGCCTCGGCGAAGAATGACGGATTGGAGACTCGCTGCCCCTGCAGGGTCACGGTGCGCACGTTGTCGAGCAATTCCGCAGAAAAGTACGGCACCATGAGCTGGCGATGTTCTGCACGAAGCGGCTGCGCCAGGGAGGCGAACTGTTCGCGCTGTTCGTGCAGAAACTGCGAAAGGCGCGCAATTGCATCCACGATCCGTTCCTCGTTCAGAGCAGAATCGCCATGGAGGAGCGACTCGGGCTGGGAAATCTGCTGCGCAATGTATTGATAGTAGTCGTGCAGTGCGGTGGCCGAGGATACGGCCTTTCGTAAAATGTCCCGCTGTGCGTGACGGGCAATATCGTCTGCCGAAAAGCGAAGGCGCAGCCGGTCCGTCGCGCATTGGGCACTCAGTAATTCCAATTGTGCGTGTCGCAGTTCCGCGTTCATTTGGACAATGGCGACGCGGTCGCCAGTCTTATCCCACGAAAACATCTGCTGAACTCCTCATGCTGAATTCCACAGGAAGGGGCCCATCAAACAAATTCATGATACTTTAACAACGTAAATGCAATGTGTCAACAAATTTTCTTGGCGATCTCGCTGGAATCTCTTAGTTAAATCGTATTAATTGTAGCAAGCGCCGATGCGCCGCGCCACAACGATCAGTCTGATTTCCGCCTGTTTGGCTCTTCACTAATTGCTTATACAATGTTAAACTTACGGTGCCAGTAGTGAGGGTTAGCGCATGCCTCCAATTGCTGATCGAAAGCTGGAAGAGCGCATTCTGAAGGCGGCACAGAAGTTGTGGCGAACGCACGGCGACCGGGGGCTGACCTTACGCGCTGTGGCACGCGCTGCCGGCACCACTACCCCCACACTGTACAAACGATTCCGCGATAAGAATGCGTTGCGGCTGGCTTTGTCTCTTCGCGTCCGCGACGAGATCAACGCAGAACTGTTTTCCTCTCCCAGCCTCGAAGAGGTTTACCGACGCTACCTGCGCTATGCGGAACAGCATCCTCACGAGTATGAGCTGCTGGAGATGGCCTGGGGGCCCTACGTCCTGATGTCAGGCCATCCACGCCCCGGGCGAACCTGGGTGCTCAGCCAGTTTGCTGCCCGATTTGGAGGCAAGCCGGAAGAATATGCGGAGCTGTTTGCCGTGGTGTTTCTTATGTGCCACGGCGCTGCTACCTTGCTCGTCGCTACGGACGACCAACACGTGCGCAAGTCGATCCGCGACACCTGTATCCAAATCTGCGACAAGCTCATGGAGAACGTGCGGATCTTTCATCCCGGCCGGGTTGCGAACCGTTCCAGCTCTTGATAGGGTGGCAACCTCCCGCCGCACCTGTTAGTCTTGCCCCTCTGCATGCACCCGATCACGATCAGTTTGTTGCTCGGCTTGACGGCCGCTCTCGCCAACATGTTCGGCGGTACCATCATCGTGCAGCGCCACTGGGAGCGGCGCTACCTGAAATATTTCATCGCGCTCGGCGCCGGGTTCATGTTGGCTACCGCCCTGGTCGAAGTCGTTCCCGCCAGCCTGGAGTTGCGGGGCAGGGATGCTGCTTTCCTCGTGCTGGCTGGCTATCTCATCATCCATTTCTTCGAGCACACTCTGTCGCCTCACTTCCATTTTGGTGAAGAGGTGCACAGCGACGAATTTGTGCACGCCCACAAGGGCTATTCCGTTCTTCTCGGCCTGATCATCCACACGTTTTTTGACGGCATCGCCATCGCATCCGGCTTCCTCGTCTCGAACTGGCTCGGCTGGATCATCTTTCTCGCCGTCTTCCTGCACAAGATTCCGGAGGGATTCACCGTCGCCTCCGTGATGCTCGCCAGCGGACGCAGCCGCGCCACGGCATGGTGGGCCTCGGCGTTGTTGGGAGCAGCCACCATGGCGGGCGTGTTCGTCATGGCGCTGTTTCGCCATCAAGTCAGTTCTGGCTTGCCTCTCGCTGCAGGCGTGACCATCTACGTAGCCGCGTCCGATCTCATGCCCGAGGTCAACAAGGAACCTGGGGTGAAGATGGCGCTGGTGGTTTTCTTGGGCGTGGGATTGATGTTTCTGTTAGATCATTTTTTCCACGTACACTGAAAAGCTTGAAGCTCTCACGAATCCAATTCGGTTTCGTGTCTGAGAGACCCTCATAAGAGCTGAGAGCCGACAACTGAGAACTGCTATTCCACCTGATGCTTCGCCGTGTATCCCTCGCGGGCGTAGATGACCGCCTTGACATCCTTGCCCTTCTGATCGTGGATTTTGAGAGGGCCTCCGTCGGGCGCCTGCAACTCGACTTTGATTTTGCGGTAGGTCCCGTCGAGCTTGGCATTGGTGGGATGGTAGGCAAGGGTGTACTGATTGCGGATATCGGCCGCGATGGCGTTGAAGATCTCTGGCAACTCACCTTCAAAGCGCGGGAAATAAGCCCGCCCGCCGGTCAGGCGAGCGAAAGTATTCATCTGATTGTCAGCCTGCAGCCAGTCTGTCGTGACCGGACCGGATGCGCCATGGGCTTCGTACCACTCCCGCAACGCGCGGCCGATACTCACGGCATAGATGGTCGTGTCTTTGGTCGACTTGACCTTCTTCAGGATCTGGTCGAGATTCAGCCTGCTGAAGGTGTCGCGGCCAGACGACAACAAAATGACATATTTCTTGCCTTCAATCCGGTCCACGCGATCTAGAGTGTCGAAGAGGGCATCGAACAGGTTGCGCTCTGAAAATCCAGGGATACGCAATTGGTTCAGCGCTCCCATGAGGGAGCGCTTGTCCTGTGTGAAGTCCACCAGGATGTGCGGCCTCATGTCGTAAAACTCCACCGCAATCCAGTCGTCCTTCTTCAGCCCGCTGGCAAACGTATAAGCGGAATTGAGAGCATCGTAGTTATAGGTGCCGGTCCAGTCGTTCGCCGCAAATTCGATCAGCAGCACAGCCGTAATGGGAGCTTCCGACTGGTTGAAGTTCGCAACCTTCTGTTCCACGCCGTCTTCGAGAATCTTGAAATTCTCCTTGTGCAGCCCGGGGATAAACTGGCCGTCCTTGGTGGTGACCAGCACGTCCAGGTTGACCAGCGGCACATCCACGTGAAGGGAGTAATCGGGCATGCCCTCAATCTTCTTCGGCTTCTCCGGAGGCGGCGGAGGCGGTTCTTCCTTCTTCTTCGGGATGGCATATGGCCCGGTGTCGGATTGAGGACCGCCTGCTTCCGGCGGAGCCTCCTGCTTGTTGGGATTGGCGGGCGGTTGATTGGCTGGAGGCTGTTGGGAGGTGTCCTGGGCGCCCAGGGGGATTGCCAAACTGCAAATCAGGCAAAGGGAAAGGGACAGCAGAATCAGTCTTTTGCGAAAGGCAGGAGGGCCGCTCTCCGGCCCTCTAAAAAGCCCTGAAAACATTGGGAAACCTCGAAAAATTCCTGTGCTAGTATAGATGCATACGCGCCGCGTTTGGGATATTTTGCGGGTCTGAAAAACCTCCTCTGCTGGCAAAAAATCGACGAACGAAACGCGAGTCAGGAAAGATAAGCAGTTGATTTTGCACCTCCGGGGCCATTCATGAGGAAAGTTGTCGTTTCACTCGCCGCCCTTGTGTGTCTCACGTCCTCTACCTGGGCCACAGCAGAAAAACCAACATCACCAGCCATTATCCCGCTCAGCCAGATTCATGAAGGCATGCGCGGCACCGCCTACACCGTGTTTCAGGGCACCAAGCCCGAACCAATGGACGTGGAAGTTCTTGGCGTTTTGCACAACGTCAACGGCCCTAAGGGCGACATCATTTTGGTGCGTTTGCACGGAACCAAGCCCGAGTACACCGGAGTGGTCGCGGGAATGAGCGGCAGCCCCGTGTATTTCGACGGCAAGCTCGCCGGAGCCCTGGCCTTCCGCATCGGAGAGTTCTCCAAGGAACCGATTGCCGGCGTGACCCCCATCGAGAAGATGTTGGAGATTGATCCTTCGGATCAAAGGCCGGCCGCGGGTCCAGCGCCCGCCGCTGCCACGGAGCCAACCGGCGCGACGCGGACTTCGAGTCCGGGAGAAGATCCGTCCCTGCCGCTGCAGAGCTACAGCAACTATCTCAAGCCGATTGAAACGCCGCTGGTCTTCAACGGTTTCTCCGAAGACACCCTGCGCCGTTATTCCTCACAATTTGCTTCCGCGGGAATTGTCCCCGTGATGGGCATCGGTTCCTCGAGTGACCGTAAGCAGCCGGAACCGATCGAGCCCGGCTCGGCCGTCAGCGCCGTGTTGGTGCGGGGCGACATGGATATCGCTGCGACCTGCACCGTCACCTATGTGGATCCTCAACGCCTGCTGGCCTGCGGGCATCCCCTGATGCAGTTTGGCAGCGTGGATCTCCCCATGACCAAGGCGAACGTTCTGGCGACGCTGCCGTCTCCGCTCAACGCCTTCAAGATCGTCAACACCACGGAGTCGATTGGCTCGTTCGTGCAGGACCGCCACAACGGAATCCTCGGCGTCATGGGGAAAGAGCCGCAGATGATCCCGGTCACGGTGACCGTTCGCGCTGGGCGTGATGCCCGCGATAACCGGGAGTTTCACTACGAAATCCTGAACAATGCCCGGCTCAGCCCCGTTGCGATGATGGCGACCGTATTCAACGCGCTGCACGGGACCAACGAATATGGCGACGACATCACTTACCGGATGAGTGGCGCGCTCAGCGTCAAGGGATATCCGGATGTCACGCTGAAAAACATGTTTGCGCCCATGGACAACGGCCAGCCCGCCGCTGCTCTGGCCGCCGCTACCATCGGCGACCGCTTTGGACGCATCTACGACAATCCCTACGACGCCCCCGACATTCAGGGCGTGAAGCTGGATTTCGATCTCGTCCGCGAGCGGCGCTCGGCTCGTCTGGAAGCCTCGCGTACCGACGCTACCGAAGCCCGGCCCGGCGACCAGATCATGGTCGAAACCGTGCTGCGGCCCTATCGCGGAGAGCGCCTGGTTCGCCAGATCCCCATCCGTATTCCGACCTCCGCGTCGAAGGGTATGCTGCGCATCCTGGTCAGCGATGGCGACACGCTCGATCGCATGCGTCACGGCATGCCGCTCGCCAATCGCAAACTGGGTCTGGCTTCGACCATCGCGTTGCTGAACAAAGAGCATGCCAACAATCGCGTGTACGTTTCGTTGTTTGAGTCCGATCCCGAAGCCATGGTCGCCGACAAAGTAATGCCGACCCTGCCGCTCTCCGTCATGAACGTCATGGACAACATGCGCGGCACGCAGGAGATGGTCGTACTCAACGAATCGTCGGTGAATGAAGCTGCGACCGAACCGCTGGATTACGTAGTGGCGGGAGCGCAGATGCTGACCATCAATGTGAAATAGAAAGTGTGGGGCGGACACTTTTGTCCGCCTCGCCGCGGAGTTCGTCGCGCCGGCGACCCGCCCTCGGGGCACCGGTAAGCTCCTGATTTGGATTGAAATCGAGGGACGCCCGCGACCGCACTGCAAGGGCGCTACAATCAACAAGACCGCATGATACGCTGCAAATCTCCTTACATCCGGACCCAATCGAGGTATCCACTTGGCTCGTAAGACATCCCTGTTGCTCGTTGCCCTCATTTTGACCGTTTCGTTCTCCAACGTCGCCCTCGCCGAGGGCACCCGCACCTGGGAACAATCCAAGTTTGACGATCTGGTGAAGGGCACTCCCAAGGGCGTCGCTCTGCGTGGAGATGGAGGCATGGAACTCGCGCCCGCCTTCAAAACTCTGGCCACACTCCCTTCCACCTACGTGTGGGCCATTGCGTCCGACCGGGCTGGCAATGTGTACGCGGCAACAGGTTCGCCCGCTCGCGTGTACCGCATCACGCCCGACGGACAGAGCGCTACCATCTTTGAGCCGCAGGAACTGCAGGTGCAATCGTTGGTCGTCGACAAGAATGGCGCATTGTTCGCCGCTACCGCTCCCGACGGCAAGGTCTACCGCATCGAGCCTCCAAAAGCCGCTTCCAGCGCCGCGAAGACGGACGCAGCGAAGTCGTGGAGCGCCACGCCATACTTTGAACCCGGCACCAAGTACATTTGGGACCTGGTGCTCGATTCCACGGGAAACCTCTACGTCGCAACCGGCGACCACGGTGAGATCTACAGAGTCACGGCCAACGGCCAGCATTCTCTGTTTTTCAAAAGTGATGAAGTCCACATCCGCGTCCTGGCGCTCGACCCGAAGGGGAATCTGATTGCCGGTTCCGACGGCAGCGGCCTGATCTATCGCATCGCCCCGAACGGCGAAGCCTTCGTTCTCTACAGCGCGCCGAAAAAGGAGATCACAGCCTTGGCCGTAGATGGCTCGGGCAACATCTATGCCGCCGGAGCCGGAGAGAAACGGCCGGGGATGATGACACCTGGCATCATGATCCAGCCCGTCATACCGCCTACACCTACGCAGCCCGGAGCACCCGGCGCGGCGATAACTTCCGGCACAACCCCCACCGGCCCGATGCTGTCGCCGTTTCCGGCGCCTGGACTGGGTGCTACCGGCGGATCGGAGGTCTACCGCATTGCACCCGACGGAGCTCCGATGCGCCTGTGGAGTTCGCGTGAAGACCTGGTGTATGCGCTCGCTTTCGACCAACGCGGACACCTGCTGGCAGGCACTGGAAATCGCGGCCACATTTTCGCCATCAATGGAGTGGATGACTTCGCCGATCTCGTAAAGGCCAGCGGAAGCCAGATCACCGCGTTTGCGCCCGCGCCCGGTGGCGGGCTTTACACTTCCAGCAGCAACCTGGGCAAGGTATTCCTGCTGGGTCCGGAGGTTGAACCCGAGGGCACCTACGAGAGCGACGTCTTCGATGCCCACATCTTCTCCCGTTGGGGACGGGCCCGCGTGCGCTCCAGCGGCAGCGCCGAATTACTCGCGCGCAGCGGGAATGTCGATAATCCCGACCGCAACTGGAGTCCCTGGACCAAAGTCGATCCGGCAACGGGATGGGAACTCAAGGTCCCTCCGGCTCGCTTCGCACAGTGGAAAGCTGTGCTGCGCGCCGGCAATCCGGAGCCGCGTGTGGACAGTGTTCTGCTCAGCTACCTGCCCAAGAATGTCGCCCCGCAAGTCGATGACATCACCGTCCAGCCGGGATACCGCTACCAGCCCATTCCGCATGTCACCGGAACCGAGCCGCCGCAGCCTGGACAGCCGCGTTTCGATCCGCCTCCGCCCAGCATCCGGGATCACGACTCCATCGGCATCCGCTGGTCGGCGCATGATGACAATGACGACCAACTTGAATACGCGCTCTATTATCGCGGCGACGGCGAATCGCGCTGGCTGCTGTTGAAGAACAATCTCAGCGACCACTACTACTCTTTCGACGCCAGCCTTCTGCCCGATGGCGGCTATACCGCGCTCGTCGAAGCTTCGGACGCACCGTCGCACTCGCCAGGTGAAGCCCTAACCGCCCAGAGTGAGAGCTCCCGATTCGAAGTCGATACCACTCCTCCGGCGATTCTCAACCTCGCCGCGACCGTCGAAGGGAGCCAGGCCCATGTGCATTTCCGCGCCAGCGACTCGTTTTCCACGATCAAGCGCGCGGAATATTCCCTCGATGCCGGCGACTGGCAGTTCGTCGAACCGGTAGGGCAGCTGTCAGACTCGAAGACCGAAGACTATGACTTCCGCGCTCCGTTGCCGGCCTTGACCCCTGCCCCGGCGGGTGCGACACAGCCCTCCGCGGACCATGTCGTCGTGGTCAGAGCCTATGACCGTTTCGACAACCTGACGACGGCCAAGGTCGTAGTCCGAGGAAAGTAGCGGCGACATCGAACCCGCAGCAATTGTGCTTCGGGTTCGCCTCGGAAAATATATCGTGTTACGATATAAATAGAGATGGCCAACAGAGCACGCCCCGTCAAGGCCCTGCCCCCGTCAGATTATCGGGCGCTCGCGGAGTTCCGTTATCAGATTCGCAAATTTCTCCATTTCAGCGAGCAGGCCGCCCGCCTGGCCCAATTAGAGCCCCGGCAGCACCAGCTGTTGCTGGCCCTGAAGGGATTGCCGCAGGGCGCACGGCCCTGCATCGGCGAGCTTGCCCAGCGCCTCCAGCTTCAACATCACAGCACGGTGGAACTCGCCAATCGGCTGTCGGTACGCGGCTACGTGCGTCGCCATCGCGACACTGAGGACCGCCGCGAGGTTCTACTGAGCCTCACCGCCAGAGGTGAGGAGACCCTGCGCAAACTGTCACTGCATCACAAAGCGGAACTGCAGACTGCCGGGCCCGCCCTGATGGCGGCTCTCGCCCGGGTGCTTGGCGGCTCCTCGAATCACAGGGGTCTCCGCTATACGCAAACCGCGAACCGCCCGACAGCGGCTGCAAGGAGGACATCGCAGCGAACATGACAGACCCGTCGAACCGCGAAAATGGAGCCGATCTCGAGGTGCCGCCTGGCGCTCCCAACCCTTTCGTTCCTGCACAATTCCGCATGGGCCTCATCTCCGTCCTCGCCGCCGGGATCGGACTGCTCGGCGGAGTAGTCGCCTTTGCCCTGTATCGCCTGATCGGTCTATTCACCAACATCTTCTACTTCCACCGCTTCTCGTCCGATCTTGCCAGTGTCCGCCTCAACCAGCTGGGAGCATGGGTTATCGTGATTCCCGTGCTGGGAGGAATCGTCGTTGGATTCATGTCCAAGTTCGGCAGCTCCAAGATCAAAGGACACGGAATCCCGGAAGCGATGGAAGCGGTGCTCGTCAACCGTAGCCGTATCGAGCCGCGAGTCGCCATCCTGAAGCCTCTTTCCGCTGCCCTGGCGATTGGAACCGGCGGCCCCTTTGGCGCCGAGGGTCCCATCATTCAGACGGGCGGCGCCTTGGGTTCGCTGGTTGGACAGCTCGTGCACACGACCGCGGCCGAACGCAAAGTCCTGCTCGCCTGCGGCGCCGCTGCCGGAATGTCGGCCACCTTCAATACTCCGATTGCCGGAGTCATTCTGGCGATTGAGCTTCTGTTGTTTGAATTCAAGTCGCGGTCGTTCATCCCGCTCGTCATCGCCAGCACTCTCGCCACCGCTGTTCATCTGCAGGTTCTAGGCAGCGGACCGATGTTCGAGGTTGCCCCGCTGGATTTCGCCATCCCGCGCGCCCTCCCCTGGTACCTGTTATTGGGAATCCTTTGCGGGCTGGCTGCGGTTGTCTTCAGCAAAGCGCTCTATTGGACGGAAGACCAGTTCGAGAAGCTGCCGGTGGACGAACTCTGGTGGCCGGCCATCGGCGCGCTGGGCCTGGGTGTCATCGGCTACTTTGTACCGCGCGTGCTCGGTGTCGGATACGACACCATCGGCGACATCCTCAATGCCCGGCTTGCGCTCGACCTGCTGCTCGTCGTCATGCTGGCCAAGGCTGCGGCGCTGGTGATTTCACTGGGATCGGGCACTTCGGGAGGGTTGCTCGCGCCGATGTTCATGTCCAGCGCGGCCATGGGCGGTGCTTTCGCCGTGCTCCTGAACCAGGCTTTTCCCGGCCTTCATTTATCCCCGGGCGCGTTTGCGCTGGTCGCCATGGGAGCCGTTTTCGGCGCGGCTTCTCGCGCGACGTTCACTTTCATCATCTTCGCTTTCGAAATCACCCGCGATTACAACTCCGTGCTGCCGCTCATGCTGGTCAGCGTGCTCGCGGACGGCATCGCCATGGTCCTGATGCCGCGCGCCTCCATCATGACAGAGAAACTGGCCCGCCGGGGCCTTCACATCCACCAGGACTATGAGGCTGACATTCTCCGCCAGGTGAAGGTCAAGGAAATGATGGATACCGCCGCGCCGACGATTCCCGCTCGCATGACCGTCGGGGAATTGGCCGAATGCATCGCGCGTCACGAACCGGAGGTCAGCCGTCACCAGGCGCTGCTTGTCGTCGACGACGACAAGAGGCTACAGGCTGTGATTACCCGAGGCGATATTTTGCGCGCACTCGATCGCGATCCCAGCGGAACGGAGACCGTACTCGACGCTGGTTCGTCGAAGGTGATCGTGGCTTATGTCGATGAAACGCTCTCCGAAGCCGTGCATAAGTTGCTCCGCCACAATATCGGCAGGTTGCCGGTGGTGGAACGCCACGCCCCGAAGCGGATTGTCGGGTACCTGGGGCGCCCGAACATTATGTCGGCGTATCTCCGCCGGCTTGAAGAGGAGCATGTTCGCGAACCAGGTTGGCTCGCCGCCCGGGAGAAACAAGCCGCCCCCAGTTCGATCCCGAACTAGTCTGGTGGTGACGATAATCGACCCGCTTTTGTCATCTTTCACCAAAAATTACTGACGGATTGGTATCGGCTGAATCCGTGCGGATCATGACGAAATGCTGGATTGTGCTGCTTGCTTTGTTCGCCTTATCAAGCAGTGGGTTGTCGAGAACATAGATCACATAGTTCGTGTTGGGCGGCTGGGTGAGATTGAGCGGTCCGCTTCCGTTCAGCGACACGCTGTAGGTGCCAGCCAACGACTCCCCTGCAGCTTGGGTAGTGTCGTTCTGCTCCTGTTGGCCCACAAGTGTGAAGTCCGGGGCTGCCGAAGTCATCAGGAGATTCATCAGGACTTGATCGGCGGACGGACTTCCCGAAAATCCCGATGACGCCTGCATCGAACCCGCAAGTTCTGCAGGCGCGAGATCGCCTCCCTGCACGTCCATCGTGCCCGTATAGACCGCAGTCGCGGGCTTGTCGTCGATAGACAGAAGGAAACCGCGATTGGCTGCGCTGGAGTACAGAACGAAGTGAATCGGCGGCACCACCGGATTCGCCTTCGGGTCGCCGAGCAAATCGATGGTGTAGCGCCCACCGCCCGTGGATGCATATGCGTAGTTCGTAACGTCCTTCGCGGATACGATGGTCCCCGCATTGTTGGCGTCGTAGAAACCGGACCATTGTCCGGCGCCATTGCCTGCCCCATTGGTTAGCGAGACCAGTCTCTGCCCCGAGTTCGTGATTCCAGTCAGGTTTGCCACCCAAAAACTCGTGAAGTCCGAGTTCACATAGCTCGGAGTCGGATCCTGGAATACGATTGTGCCGGAGACTGCGGGATTCGATAAGGGATTGTCCGTCGAAATCATGAATAGGGTCAGCGGATTGGTGGCCTTTGTCGTGAGGCCGCCAATGACGTAGATGGCGTAGTTATACGTCTTCCCCAGCGAATTCGAAGTCAGAGTCAACGTGCCACGTCCCGGATGCGGATCGCTGGTGTCGTCGATGCTGTAAGTCCCGACCAGGTCTGCAGCTGTAGGAGTAACCGTACCATTTTCGTTCTTGTCGAGCATTCCCGAACTGATATGCCCTACGCCGTCAGGTTGAAAGACTCCGGCAAAACCGGCACGTTGGGTCCCGGTCGTAGTCACGCCTGTCAACCCGAACGCGAACGATGAGCCGCTTGCCAGCGCGCCATCCTTGAATTTCGAGGAAGTGGTCTGGTTGAGTTGGCCGGACGCGTGGCGGCCAGTTGAGTCGAATTCAATCATCCGCGCGTCGCCGTCTGCATCAAAGGCGACCTTATATTTGCGCGATCCAGCAGAAGTGTTAATCGTCAGCGTGCCGTGACTGTTGCCGAAATTGTTGCTGTCCAGCGCCAGGCTTATGCCGGTGATCGTCGGGCTTGAGTATTGGCTGATCGTCAGATCGTCTTCGATCCCGTCTTGGGCTGGGCTTATTGCCGTGCCGTCGGAGTTTGTCGTGAAGTTGCCGGCAACTGCGATCGATCCATTGGTGTCGTAGCCGGTGAGGTAGAACGCATATGTAGTGTTACCCGCGAGGCGCGAGGCCACGATGTTCAGATCCACTGTGGCAGACGCGTTGGAATCCACGGTCGAAGTAGCTGTGACATGACCTAGGGGATTGCCCGGAATCGAGTTCGGCGCGCTAAAGAGACCCGTGTTCGCGTCGACCGTGCCGCACGCGTTGCCACCCGCTCCACACAAAAGGGACCAAGTTACCGTTTGCGGTTCAGCATCCGGGGATACGGTTGCAGTGAACTGCTGCTTCGTCCCTTTCACGACGCTCAGAGGATCGCCCGTCAGCAGTTTCGGTGTCACCAGAACCGTCAGTGGTAAGACGGTGATGGAATAGGTGCCCGTCTTCGTCGGGTTCGAGGTCAATGTTGCCGTGACCGTCAGATCTAGCCCCTCCGCGGGCACCGTGCTGGGCGCTGTGTACAGGCCATTTGAACTGATCGTTCCGCAGGCGGTTCCAGTGCAATTTGTTCCGCTGACGTTCCACGTCACCGCCGTATCCGTCGTGCCGGTAACCGTTGCTGTGAATTGAACCGTCAGGTTTACACCCACGAATCCTTGGCCCGAGGGGTTGGTATTGACGGTCACGTGAATCTGAGATCCCGTGTGCCCGCTTCCTCCCGTTGCACATCCGCTCCAAAGTGCCACACTGAGTAGGGACACGACAGCCAGTACCTTTTTTTTCGTCATGAAGATTCGCAGGGGCTTAAGGACCATATTCCGATAACTCGCGGATGCCGCGCATGCCAGTACACAACTCCACGCCGTTTTTAGTGCAGCCGTTAGACCATTGGGCTAATTGAATCAGCGAGATACAAATCGTGTTGAATCCACAGCACTTGCCGCGAACCGGCAGCTGCAGAGGTGCCGGGCAGTATAACGCCCCGCGCAACAATTTGCATCTTGGGAGGGTAGTGCGGGACCCCGCCGGCAGTCATACCGCGACTCGTGCCCGGATTGTCGAGATCGTTATTTCAGGCCCGCGCGGGTCTGGACGGTACTCCGCTTGGCGCTATCCACCAGCGGCACCAGGCTCCCCGCAGAGATTCCCAGCGTGCCGCCGGAGAATCCATCAATGTAAGCGGCGTTCACGCCTACGACTTCTCCGTGGGTATTGAGTACGGGGCCGCCGCTGCCGCCACGCGCCGTGGGCGCGTCATAAATGAGCTTGTCAGCCGAGACATCGCCGATGTGCCCGAACGTCGCCGAGGGCCGGATGAGCGCCAAGGCCGCAAGTTCGCTGGCCGTTCCCGGATCGTCCTGGTGCGACGACAGCCGTTCGTACACCGCGGCCGGCGACTTCGCGACCATGCCAGTGACTCCCATGGGATAAGCCAGCACGGTAATCGGATCGCCCACATGCGGTGGCGCCGGGGCCAGGGCCAGAGGTTTCAAATTCTGCGTGAACGCTGTGTCTTCGACCTTCAGCACCGCCAGGTCTCCATGCCTGGCGACAACAACCGGCTGCAGCACAACCGGCAGTGGCGACCCTGGGAAATACGCTTCCAGCTTCTCCAGTACCGCAGTTCCGCCGCGTCGTAAAGCAACCGCAGCTTCGCGATCCCCATACCAGGGCTCGGCAACGTGGCGATTGGTGGCGAGCAGGCCCGGTGCCACCATGAACCCCGTGCCCGCCACGCGGGCATGAATCGGGGCAGTCCGATCTGAGCCTGAAACTCGATAGACGCCAAAGATGTATGCGACGGAACCACGCGCGTCGTCGACCGCCGCCGTAGAGAAGGCGCCCTGCCGCTCCAGATCGTCCACTTGCTGCGTGAGTTGATGAACCCGCTGCTCGAGGTTGGCCGTCTCCGGCGGGGCGTAGTAATGGGCCATGACCAGCGCTCCAACCAGCGCCATCACGCCCAGCAGTCCCTGCACAAAGCGCTGCCAGCTTTCAACGACCTGCGAATCCTTGGACTCGGAATCGAACATGGACGAAGTACGGCATCCGCCCGGCGGCAAAGGAGGGAGGATTCCGGGCAGGACTCTATGCTGCCGGATTCGCAGCTTTCATAACAGGGTACCGAAGTGCTTCGTTCATGCGTGACCATCGTGTTCACACCTCAGAAAAACGATTTTTCGTCCCTGCCGGAGGATTACAATGGCGGCCATATGCGCCCTTCTCTAGTCGCTTATCTGTGCTCGTGTCTGCTCGGATTGGCCGCCTGCGGCGGTGGCGGTAGCTCCACTCCCCCGCCCAGTTTGTCCGTGTCTGTTTCTCCGGCTTCAGCCCTCATCTTCCCCGGACAATCCGGTGCCACCGTGAATATCGCAGTCATCCGTGAAGGATCGACCGGCAATGTCACCCTCACCGTGTCAGGAGTGCCCGCGGGAGTTTCCGCCACCGTGCACTCGCCCGGCGCCACAAACAGTGGCAGCATCGATTTCTCCGCTGCGGCTGCGGCCGCCGCATCTTATCCAGTCACCATCACCGCCAGCGACGGCACCCTCAGCGATTCAACCTCACTCTCGCTGGCGGTTGGCGCCGTTGCCCAGATCGGTGCGACGACCAACGGTCGCTTCCAAGTCACCATGTCCACCTCGTTTCAGCCCGCCGAGTGGGACTATCAGTTCTTCACCGCGAATCCATTGGCCACGGTCACGCTGGACAACTTGCAGCCCCAGCACATTCGCCTGCAGGCCATCTCACAGGGGATCCCGCAGAAGACCGCCAACTCGTGGGACTTCCTCATGGTCGACGCCATCACTCAGCCCGTGCTCGGGGTCGCCGATCATTCGCCCGAATTTCAGATCGCCAAAGGTCCGCCGTTCATGTACGTCGGCAACAACGACGGCAACAGTTTTCAGGACCTGACCTTCGCCCAGTTCGCCGGCTACACGCAGAATCTTGTCCGTTACTACAACACTGGAGGATTCAACGCGCCCGACGGCTTCCACGTTTCGCCCAGCCCCTATCCGATTACCTGGTGGGGCATCTACAACGAGCCCAACATCAACAACAACCTGACGCCGCAGCAGTACGTGACCATGTACAACGCGGCGGTGCCCGCGATGCAGGCCATCGATCCCTCGCTCAAGTTCGCTGCCCTGGAACTCGCAGACTTCTACCAGCAGCCCCAGAACTGGGTTCCCGTGTTCGTGAACGGAGTCACCGCCCATGTGGACGTGATGGCGACCCACTTCTACTCGACCTGCAACCAGAAAGACTCTGACGCACAGATCTTCAGTACCATTCCCGGCTTTATCAGCGACGTACAGTTCTTCCAGACGCAAATGGCGAACAATCCTGCTCTGGCTAACGTGCCGGTGTGGGTGACCGAAAACAACGTGAATGCTGACTACGACAAGGGCGGAGGCATCAGCGCCTGCAATGGAACACCATTCGTCACTGACCTCCGCGGCTCGAGCGCTTTCTTCGCCGCGTGGCGTCCCTATGTGTTTTCGCAATTCGGCAAGAACGGCGTGCAACTTCTGCACCACTGGGATTTCGACGCTGACAAACAGTTTGGTGAGGTCGACTATTCCACGGGAGCTGTGCAACTCAGCTACTGGGTGGACTACTGGCTCGCCCGCATATTTCCCAATCCGCCCGGCGCCGACCTGCTGGACTACACCGCAACTGACATGACCGACATCGAAGTATTACCGGTGCTGAACGCCGATGGCAGCGTGACCGTCATGGTATCGAACTTTGCAGTCCAGTCCGCCGGAGACAACAATGGGACCGGCGCGCCCCGCACTGTGCAAGTCGATACCTCCGCGCTCGGGAACTTCGGGACAGCGAGCCTGTTGACCATCGATGCAAGCACCAGCGTCTCCAACGGCCCTACGGCCGAGTCAGTAACGCCCGCGCCTCAGATCACGATCCCACTGAATGGCTACGGAGTGGCGTTCCTGACGCTGAAGTGAGTGCATCCGTCCAACGAACTGGCGAAGACCATGGTACCCTCTCCCCGCTAGCGACCCGTCGTGCAGCGCCGACATACAAAGGCCCCAGGGTGATGCGGCCTACACCCGCTCCAGTTCGTGATGCGTCCGCTCGTTGTCCACGTTGCCCGTATTCAAAGTGCTAGCCGGCTCAAACAGCAGAATCCAGCATTCTTCCTCCGCCACTGGCTTGTGCTCGACTCCGCGCGGCACCACGATGAACTCGCCTTCCTCAATCCACTCATGCCGGTCGCGAAACTCCATGCGGAACCGTCCCTTCACCACAAGAAACATTTCGTCTTCGTGTTCGTGATGGTGGAAGACGAACTCGCCCTTTAGCTTGTCGAACTTGACGTATTGGCCATTGAGTTCGGCTCCGATGTAGGGCTTCCAGTACTCGGTGATTTTGGAGAATTTCGCGGCGATGTTGACTTTGCTCATATCCCCCCTTACAGCTGGCGAGTTTCTGATTCTTAACCCGCAAGGCAAGTCGCAAAAAAACTCTGCAGAGACTGGGGATCTTGATAGTGACAATCGCTAAGGAGAGGGCCATTCGCGACACAAGAAAAAGCCGCCAACTTTCGCCGGCGGCTGAGGATTTTGCAAGCGCGCTCTTCAGCCTAAAAGCCTGAAGCGCCCTGCGCGACATGTCCGCTGCGCAAAGTGACCCGTACGCCGCGTTCAGAGTTGACGTGAAAGGTCGTGTTCCAGTCGACCTCATCGGTGCTGATAACGCCGGTGCCTCCACTCGCCAGGGAATACGAAATCCGCCCATCCTGATAGGTGTAGTTGCCCACCTCCAGGGCCCTCCCGGACTTCAGAATGAACACCGGCGTTCCCGGAGAAGTGGCATAGGTCCGAACCGCGCGAGGCGTATCGGACCTCACGACCGTAGGCCCGGAAGCCGGCATTTCCTTCGTCACGAAACTCGCGTACGTTGTTTCGGGGACAGGTTGATCGGCATCCTTGTAAATTGGATCCGCTGCGGATGCCGTGTCGTCCTGTATCGGAGTGATTTCGCGAACGGGAAGCGGGGCCGTCCTCTCACCGAACTTGGGCGCGCTCGATTCGCTGCTAGGTTCACCGAAATAGTGCCAGCCCGGCCCCAAGGGTGCACGAGCCTGCGCGACCTGCGGAACTTGCACGTCATCCATGAGCCGCAAGGTCAGGACAGACTCGCCCTTCAACGCCGGCCGAGGCCCACGGGCAGGCAGCATCAACACCTTCCAGGGCCACAGCGGCGGCAGCATCCATTCGACAACGTCGCGTTTAGGATGGCCTTTTCCGCGGATATCGCCCTCGCGGTCCACTTTGTAGCCGCGGGTTGCGATCACTTTGGTCTCCAGCGGCACATCGCCGCTCGGCAATCCAATGCGATCAAACTGCAGCTTCAGATTCCCCTTGCCCCAGAAGTGGCCAGGATCATGCGCGCCCTCGAGGTGTCCAACGAGATATGCTCCGCGCGGAAAAGCCTGCTGTCCGAATTCCGTCACACTGCGCAAGTGACAGAGTAAGGGGTCGCCAATAGCAACCGTAGACGAAGAAAAATTCGGTTCATTGAGGGTGCATTGCAGAAGCGTTCCTGCGGGCAGGACGAGATCCCGTGCGCTGGCGCTTAGGGTCAGACCTAGCACGAGGGCTGCTAGGGTAGCGAGAAAAACGCTGGACTTCATTACCACACCTCAATCCCACGCCCCAGTTCTGCGGAGTTAACCACAAATGTGGCCGGCGGTCAACGGGGGCCCACGAAGTCGGATTGGCAGTTGGTCTCGCAAGGGGGCTGGGGAGGTTCCGTCCCGCCCTAAAGCAAAAGCCGCCAGCTCACGCTGACGGCTCGATTAACTTCTTGTAAAGACGCGGCTTGCCTCGTCTTCTGTACGGAGACGCGGCAAGCCGCATCTCTACTCAGCTCTCGTACAACAGCACCCCTTCCGCTTTCTCCGCATCCACGGGCCGGTAGTAGAGCTTGTTGTCCTCGAGGAAGACCTCGATGAACGCTGGCCGCGTGGTGATCGTGCCCTGGATCAGCGCTTCCGAGAGCGGGTCTTCAATGTATTTCTGCAACGCGCGCCGCAGCGGACGCGCTCCGTAACTGCGGTCGGTCAGCGTCTGGTTCAGGATCCACTTCTTGGCCTCGTCGGCCACCGTGACCGTGATCGAGCGCTGCGCCAGGTTCTGGTTCAGCTGCGTGACCATCAGTTCGAGAATCTGGATCAGATCCTGCTCGCCGAGCGCATTGAACAGGATGACTTCATCCAACCGGTTCAGGAACTCGGGGTTGAAAGTCCGTTTGACCTCGTTCTTCACCAGGTCTTCGACCTTCTCTGAGACCATGTCTTCCTTCGTCGACTGGAAGCCCAAACCTTCGCGCTTCATCAGGTGCCGTGCGCCGATGTTCGACGTCATGATCAGGATGACGTTCTTGAAGTCGACCGTGTTGCCCAAGCCGTCGGTCAACTGGCCGTCTTCAAACACCTGCAGCAGGATGTTAAACACATCCGGGTGCGCTTTCTCGATTTCGTCGAGCAGCACGACCGAATAAGGCGCGCGCTTCACCCGTTCGGTGAGCTGGCCGCCCTCTTCGTAGCCAACATATCCGGGAGGTGACCCGATCAGCTTCGAGACCGAATGCTTCTCCATGAACTCCGACATATCGAAGCGCACCAGAGCCTTTTCGCTGCCGAACATGAACTGCGCCAGCGTGCGCGCGACTTCGGTCTTGCCGACGCCCGTCGGCCCCAGGAACAGGAACGATCCGATCGGACGGTTCGGGCTCTTCAAGCCTGCGCGGCTGCGGCGAATCGCGCGGGCCAAGGCGCTGATCGCCTTGTCCTGCGAGATGATCCGCCGGTGCAGCTCTTCTTCAATGCGTAGCAGCTTCTGCGTTTCTTCCTCTTTAATCGAGGTAATCGGAACGCCAGTCCAGCGCGATACCACGTCCTCGATGTCCTCCCGACCGACGACGCCGGTGGAGGATTCATCGAGGTGGTATTTTTCGCGAAGAGCACGCAGGTTCTCGCGCTCTTTGCGTTCTTCGTCCGAGTAGAAGCGCGCCTTCTCGAACTCGTGGTTCGCGATGGCGTTCTCCATGCGGTGGACGATGAACTTGATCCGCTTCTGGACTTCCGTCAGTTCTTCCGGCAGCGAAGTCTGGCGCAGCTTCACGCGCGCGCCGGCTTCGTCAATCAGATCGATGGCCTTATCCGGCAGGAAACGGTCCGGAATATAGCGGTTCGAGTGCGAAACCGCGAAGTTGATGGCGTCGTCCGTGTAGCTGACGGCGTGGAATTTTTCGTACCGTTCCTTGATCCCGAACAGAATCTTGATGGCGTCAACCTCGTTCGGAGGCGGAACCTTCACGGCCTGGAACCGGCGCTCGAGCGAGCGGTCCTTTTCGATCGACTTGCGATATTCACCCGGCGTAGTCGCGCCAATGCACTGGATTTCGCCACGCGACAGCGCCGGCTTCAATATGTTGGCGGCATCCAGCGAGCCCTCCGCCGAGCCTGCCCCGACCAGCGTATGTAACTCATCAATAAAGATAATGGAGTTCTGCGACTCCATCAGCTCCTTCATGATCGTCTTCAGGCGCTCTTCGAACTGGCCCCGGTACTTGGTGCCCGCAACGATCAGCGACAGGTCCAGCGCCAGAATGCGCTTGTCGGCCAGGAATGACGGCACTTCGCCGTCGGCAATGCGCTGCGCCAGTCCTTCGACGATGGCGGTTTTTCCAACGCCGGGCTCGCCGATCAGCACGGGATTATTCTTCGTGCGGCGGCACAGAATCTGAACCACACGCTCAACTTCGCCCTCGCGGCCAACCAGAGGATCGAGCTGCGAGTCCATGGCCGCCTGGGTCAGGTCCCGCGAAAACTCACTCAATAAAGAAGACTCGCGCTGTCCGCGCTGCGGGGCTGCTTTCTCCTGACTGGTACGGGCCAGTTCTTCGCGGATCGTCGAAAGGCGCAATCCGCGCTCATGCAGAATCTCCGCGGCAAAGCATTTCTCTTCGCGCAGCAGGCCTAACAGAAGATGCTCAGTCCCAATATGCTTGTGCGACAGCCGCTCGGCCTCTTCGGCGGCATAGGCCAGCACGCGCTTGCACTCGTTGCTCAGGGGCAGGTCAACCGAGGTCGAAACTTTTTCGCGGATGGTGGTGTGGCCTTCGATCTGTTTACGGATCGATTCCACCGAGGCATGGGAGCGCAGGAAGCGGTTGGTCAGGGCCTTGTCTTCGCGCAGCAGTCCGAGCAGCAGGTGTTCGGTCTCTATATAAGGAGAGCCGAACTGGCTGGCCTCGTACCGCGCAAAAAAGATGACGCGCCTGGCTTTCTCCGTGTACCGTTCAAACATATGCTTGCTACCCCCTGAGCTCTTGCGGGAAACCGAGCCTCCCTGCCCGTCCCCCAAACCGTCTCACCCGATGTCCATCATGCAATCTATCGTCCAGCTACCTTAACAATATCATTCTCACAGTAACATCTGACGTCGGCGACTGCCGGGTACTTTCGTTTGCCCGCCCAGCCCCCGCCCGGTTGCCTCACGCCGATAGGGTCTGCGGATTGACTTCTTCCATTCTGCCCCGATCCAGGCGCAAAACTCTATGGCACCGTCGTGCGAATGCCAGGTTGTGCGTCGCGATCAGCGACGTCAGCTGATGTTCGCGGTGCAGCCGCGCAATCAGTTCGAACACGACTTCGGCGGTCCGTCCGTCGAGATCGCCGGTCGGTTCATCGGCCAGCAGGAGTTTCGGCTTGGTGATGAGTGCCCGCGCCAGCGACAGCCGTTGCTGCTCGCCTCCGCTTAGTTCTCCGGAACGGTGATGACCGCGCGCTTTCAACCCCACTTCGCGCAGCCAGTTTGAGGCTTCCTGCTTCGCCGACGCCAGGTCTTGTCCGCGCGTCAGCAGCGGCATGGCGACATTCTCCAGCGCGGTAAACTCTGGCAGCAAGTAGTGAAACTGCCAAACGAAGCCGATTTCGCGGTTACGAAACTCGGCAGCAGCGTCTTCGGAAAGCGAATTCACCTGAGAGTGGGCGCAGTATACGGCACCCGCAGAAGGCCGATCAAGCGCGCCGACGATGTGCAACAAGGTACTCTTTCCCGCACCCGACTGCCCCACAATCGCCAGCATCTCTCCCCGGCTCGCCTCAAACGACAGATTCTCAAAGAGCACAAGGTCCGCGTCGCCTGAGCGAAAGACCTTTTTCAGATTTTCGACCCGCAACAGCGGATCCTGTTGTATTGGATGCAAACTCCCTCTCCTCAGGCTCAGGCTCCAGAAACGGCCTCAACTCCACGCGCTGCGATCCCGTATCCAGGCCGTCCCGATTCCATTAGACCACGAAGGAGTAGTGCGTTTGCTCCGCTCCGCGTTTCCACGCGCTGTAGGAACGCATTATGCGAGAAACGATATACCCGAAATAACCACCTGTAATGTGACCGTAGTCACAGATCAGAGAAAGGAGGGACACAAAGGCTGGCCGTGACAAGATAGCTTCTAAAAATGGAATGTCTGCGATATGTCAATGAGAGACAACAAATGGCATCCGGGCACCGCAGCGCCGGCAACTTGCCGGCAGTCGCGCGGGCGCCCAGTCGGCGCGCAGGTCGCGGATCGACAGCGTCATCCCATCTCGCCCATCGCCGGAATCCAATTCCTTCTCTCCAGGATGGTTGGCGGCTCGTAGGTCTTACCCGCAGCCACACGACGCTCTTCCCGCCGCGTGGTCCAAAGTAGCATCGGCCCCATCACGCTCGCGGTCACGCGCGACATGGTCCCAAACTCCTTTGCGATCTCGCGCCGCAACTCCCGCACCTGCTCGCTGACCTCGCGGTTCACCTTGCGGAAGTAGCGTTCGGTCGCCCACAGTGCCGCGCTGTAGGCCGTGCGTAATTTCACATTCTCGCGCGCGAAGCGTTCTCGCACCCGCAGATCGGGATAATCCTTGTACCGCTGCCATCCCTGCAACATGGTCTGGCACATGCGATAGAGACTGGGTCCGTTGCGCTCAAAGTCACGCCAGAACGCCCAGTCGAGAAATCGCTTTGAATCGTCGCGCGAAATGGCCGTATGACGGAAGTTGAATTTGTCCTGCCCATGGATGTCAGCCACATCAATCCCGTCCAGCAGCCGTCCCTCCTGCGCGATCTGTTGATACAGCGGCGTGCCCGGTACCGGAGTGTAGAGCATGAACTGGTGGAAGTCGGTATTGTGCGCGACCGCGTACTCGATTTCTTCGTGGATATTTTCCGGCGTGTGATGCTCCAGCCCGATAATGGTCGATCCCTGCACCCGGATCCCGTGCTCGCGTAACTGGTGCGTCAGTTGGCGCGAATCCGTACCCTTGAGCTTGGCGTAATTCGAGCGCGGAGATTCCAGTCCCATCCAGATCCATGACACACCCAGTTCAACCAGTTCCTCGACCTTATATTGCCGGATCGCATTCGCCGAGGCGAACACCGCCATCCCCCAGGCTTTCTTCTCCTCTTTCATCCGCTCGAGCAACTGCATAGCCCGCTGCCGGTGCAGCAGAAAGTTTTCATCCATGACGAAGAACGTCTGCACGCCCAATGACGCTTCCGCCTGGCACATCACCTCGAACAGTTCATCGCCCGTTTCATAGAAATTGACAAACTTCCCCTTGCCGCCAAAAAACGCCGAGGTCGTACAGAAGTTGCATCCCATTGGACAGCCCACCGAAGGGATGATCGTCGCCGCCGTGCTGCCCTTCTTTTCCGGCAGGCGGATACCCATAATGCGAGTCTTAAGCCCCGAAACAATTTCCGGATGCCGGATGGGCGCGTGCTCGTCTTCGCCCAGGTAGCGGCGCATCCACGAAATGCCTTCGCCCCGCACGATGTGGTCAGCGTCAATCATGTGTTCGAGGCCGGGGGTCGCGGCCACATGCCCTCCGATCACGATCACCGAATTGGGTGAAAGGTTTCGCACCATGCGGCACATCTCGCGCACTTTGCCCAGGTTCACGATGATCGAGGAAATCCCAACGATGTCGTAAGCGTTGGCCTGCAGCTCGCGCGCAAAATCGTCGCGAGTCGGAAAATCCAGCACCGTGCATGGCGCCGAAATGTTCTGCTGGATCATCATGATCCCCCACGACCGGTGAAACATGCGCAGCGAGAATCCACCTTGCGCGCGCGTCACCTGGTTGTGGTAGAGCTCCATCGGGTTAATGGCGCGGCTGCCGAACTCGTCATCCTGCGCGTAGGGACCAAACACTGAAGTGAGCAGCACGCGGGCGCGTGTGCCCTTGGGATGAACTTCCATGGCGAGGAGACTCCTCTCCCTACAAACGTAGGGAAGCGTGGGGATCGGGGTCAGTGAGGAAATGCAGAAAATACAAATGTTTTACATGCGCATACCGGACGGCTGCTCGCGGTCCAGCGACAGCCCAAGCCTGTCCGGCCTGGCGAGCCACCTCGGAGAATCTGGCAAGATCTTCCGCGAATTAGGCAAGCACCAACGCCGTCCTTGCACTATGTTTATCCCCAGGGAGAAGCCATGCAAAAGCGCAAACTTGGAAAAAGCAACCTGGAAGTTTCCGCGATCGGGTTCGGCTGCATGGGCCTGAGCTTTGGCTACGGGCCAGCCGTGGAGAAACAGCAGGGAATCTCGGTGATCCGCGCCGCCGTCGAACGCGGGGTCACATTCTTTGATACGGCCGAGGTCTACGGCGCTTACACGAACGAAGAGCTGGTGGGAGAGGCGCTCGCTCCTTTCCGGGATCAGGTCGTGATCGCAACCAAGTTCGGGTTCAAGATCGATGCGTCAGGCAAACAGGCGGGGCTCGATAGCCGTCCAGAGCACATCAAGGAAGTGGCCGAGGCCTCACTGAAGCGCCTCAAGACGGATGTGATCGATCTCTTCTATCAGCACCGGGTCGACCCCAACGTGCCGATCGAAGACACCGCCGGAGCCGTGAAGGACCTCATCCAGCAAGGCAAGGTGAGGCACTTCGGGCTTTCAGAAGCGGGCGTGCAAGTCATTCGCCGCGCACACGCCGTTCAGCCGGTCACTGCGCTGCAAAGCGAATACTCACTCTTCTGGCGAGAGCCGGAAGAGGAAATCCTGCCCACGCTCGAAGAACTCGGCATCGGATTTGTTCCGTTCAGTCCTCTGGGCAAGGGGTTCCTCACCGGAGCGATCAAGGAAGATACACAGTTCGAGCAAGGAGATTTCCGCAATGTGGTGCCGCGCTTTACGCCGGAGAACCGGAAGGCCAACCAGGCCCTCGTCGAGGTACTGACCCAGTTTGCCCAGCAGAAGAAGGCGACACCCGCACAGATCGCAATTGCGTGGATTCTGGCGCAGAAGCCCTGGATCGTTCCGATTCCGGGCACTACGAAACTCCATCGACTGGAAGAGAACCTGGGCGGAGCGAATGTCTCGCTCACGCCGGCCGAGCTGCGTCAGATTGAGGAGTCGTCTTCGCGGATCCAGCTCGTGGGAGAGCGCTATCCGGAAGCCGCGCAACGGATGATTAATCGTTAAGGTGGAATCGCACGTGTGACGTGGAGCCGGATATGAAGAAACTGCTTTCTCTTGTGGTGGGCTTGTTGCTCGGTGTGAACTCCATAGCACTCTCGGCCAGACAGGATCGTCCGGCCACGGAGAGTATTCGCGATCGCTTGATCGGAGCGTGGCGGCTGGCCTGGCTCGAAGAGCCTGGGGCAGACGGCAAGAGTCACAAGGCTGACTGCACTGGGTTGCTCGTTTACACGCGCGACGGCCACCTCTCGGTGCAGGTCATGTATCGGAACCCGCAGACTAGCGGCCAAGGTGGACCGGTCCAATACGCCCAAGGCGGTTACGAGGCCTCCTTTGGCACATATCAGGTCGATGACCCTCACACTTTCACGTTTCACGTCGAAGGAGCGATGGTTCGAGCTCTTGTCGGCAAAGACCTGAAGCGCGTATACGAGCTATCGGGCAATCAGTTGATCCTGAAGTCGTCGGACCCGAATGAGCACTGGAGAGTTGCCTGGGAGCACGACTGAGTCAGCACCCTATCGATTCGGCGATCGGACATAATGAAAGGAGTCGCAAGCATGAATAAAGAACCTTCCGCAGCCCAGAAATTGATCGGTGATTTCGCGCCCTTACTCGCCGATTTGACCGACCGCGTGCTTTTTGGCGAAGTCTGGGAACGGCCGGGCCTCTCCAAACGCGACCGCAGTCTGGCGACCGTTTCGGCGCTGGTTGCGATGAATCGTCCGGACCAGTTGCGGTTCCACCTGGCGAGAGCGGTCGAGAATGGAGTTAAGAAGGAAGAGCTGATCGAGGTCATCACACACCTGGCGTTCTATTCCGGCTGGCCGAACGCAATGAGTGCCATTATGGTGGCAAAAGAGGTGTTCTCGAAGGCGTGAGCGCAAGATCTTCGCGCGAAGAGTTTGATAAGGGAGTGCATATGGCAAAGAAGAACGATGCTCTCGAGGACCACCTTTCCCGCCATCGTGAGATTACCCTCACCGTGACCGGCAGGAAGTCCGGACGCGACTTCTCTAACCCGATCTGGTTCGTGTGGGATGGTGGCAAGCTGTACCTCTTGCCGGTGAAGGGCTCGGATACGCAGTGGTACAAGAATGCGCTCCACAACCCGTCCATGCGAATTGATGCGAGGGGCACGGGCGTTGTTGCCAAGGCCGTCCCGATTACAGACGCGAAACAAGTGTCTTCTGTAATTGAGAAGTTTCGGGAAAAGTACGGGGCGGGCGACGTGAAGAAGTACTATTCGAAATTCGACGTTGCCGTTCTTGCTGAGATCAAATGAACGTCTCATAATGCTGGGAAAGGCATCCTCAGACGGGGGTGAGGGACCTCGCCCAAACCGTGTTCCTGGCGTAACAGCCAACAAGGGAGTTCTCTATGGTCACGCTCAATGTGAATGGAGTCCGGCACGAGGTCGAAGCGCCCGGCGACACTCCGCTACTCTACGTTTTGCGCAACGATCTCCAGTTGATCGGTCCGCAGTTCGGCTGCGGGCTCGCCCAGTGCGGAGCCTGTGCCGTTCTGATCGACGGCAAGGAAGTGCGTTCCTGCATTACAGCCCTCTCGAGCATCGCTCCGAACCAGGAAATTACCACCCTCGAAGGTCTTCCCGCGCGGTGGGCCAAGCAGAAGGGCCTCTCGGCCGAGGAAGCGAAGAACACGCTTCACCCAGTCCAGCAGGCATGGATCGAGGAACAGACTCCCCAGTGCGGTTTCTGCCAGAACGGGATGATGATCAAGGCCACCGAACTTCTCGAAAGCAATCCCAATCCGAGCCTGGCGCAAATCAAAGAGGCCTTCACCACATCTGGACCGTCGCCCAATCTCTGCCGCTGCGGAACCTACGTCGCGATCATCGAAGCCGTTCAACACGCCGCCACGATCATGGCGAAGAGGAGCTGAGCGATGGCCACCATGAGCGAAAGACCAGCCAGTACTTTTGGAGCGACGCTATCGCGCCGCCAGTTCGTAAAAGCCGGCGGCGCCCTCGTCGTGGGATTCAGCTTGGTGGGCCCGGAGTTTTTGAAAGGCGACACCGCGAAGCCCGTCGTATTGAAGAACTCGCTCGATCCCACTCTCCTCAGTTCCTGGATCGAAATTCATCCCGACAACACCGTCCTGATTCGCACCGGGAAGAGCGACTTCGGCCAGGGCTCGACCTTCACCGCCTATCGCCAGATCGTGGCCGAGGAGTTGAGCGTTCCTTTCGAAGCGATCACCACGGTCGTCCAGGGAACTACAGACAGCACGCCGGACGGCAGCGGCGCCTTTGATTTCCTCGGCCACGGAACCCCAAACATCCGCAAGGCCGCGGCCTACACTCATCAGGCTCTGCTCGACCTCGCGTCAGAGAAGCTCGGAGTCCCGAAAGACAAGCTCTCCGTCAAGGACGGCATCGTCTCCGGAGCGAGCAAGAGCATTTCCTACGGTGATCTCGTCAAGGGGCAGCAACTGAAGCTCACGATCCCCGTGAAGGGAGACCTCACCAGCATCTTCGGGTTGTCGATCGAGGGCAATCCGCCGATGAAGCCCGTCAGCGAGTACACGGTCATCGGCAAGTCCTTCAAGAATTCCGTCATCAGTTCCAAAGTGGCCGCAAAGGAAACCTGGGCGACCGATGTGCGCCTGCCCGGAATGCTGCATGGGCGGGTGGTTCATCCGAAGACGCTCGGCTCGACTCTCGTCTCTGCCGGTCAGCTGGACAAAGCCGAGTTTCCAAATTCTCGAGTCATCGTGAAGGGCAATCTGGTGGGAGTGATCGCGCCCACAGAATGGGAAGCCATCCAGGCAGCCGAGCAGGTCGCCGGCGGCACGAAATGGACTGACTGGAAGGGCCTGCCCGGAAACGCGAAACTCTATCAGCACCTTCGTGAAGAGGCCGACTGGACCTCCGCGCCTGTGGAGAAAAGTAAGCCGTCCCAGGGCGATGTGGGACCCGCACTGGCATCGGCTCACAAGAAACTTTCCGCTACCTATCAACTGTCTTACATGAAGCACGCGCCGATCGGCCCCACCATGGCAGTCGCCGATGTCCAGCGCGGCGGCACAGTCCACATCTACACGCATAACCAGAATCCTCAGGCGCTTCGCGGCGAAATCGCGATGATGCTCGGCACCACGGCGGATCATGTGATCGTGCATGCCTATCCCGGTCCCGGCCACTACGGCAGGTCGAACGGCGGAAACGCCGGCGCGGAAGACGAGGCCGTGCTCTTGTCACAGGCCGCCGGCAAACCGGTGCGCGTGCAGTGGATGCGCGCCGACGATATGCAGTGGTCCACGCAATCTGCGGCCGCGTTCTCCGACGTTCAGCTCGCCCTCGATGAAAAAGGCAAACTAACCGGCTATCAGATCGACCACTACATGCCCGCCATGCAGGACGACCGCCCGATCGGCGCCATCCTCGCGGGTCTGCCCACAATGCCGGCGCCGCAGGTTCATTCTGATGGCGTTACTTCCACGGTCAACGGCATCGAAGATGATTGGATCTACGCCGGCGTTGCCAACGTATTGGAACGCGGCCACGGCACCTTCCAGGTGGGACAGAAAGCCTCTCCTCTCGCCGTCGGTCTCCGCGATCACAGCATGCGGACGCCGGGGCAGTTTCAGCAGAACTACCCGCGCGAATTGGCAATCAACGAGGCCGCCGCGCTCGCTGGAGCGGACGCTATCCAGTTCCGCATCGACCACGCCGGCGAAGAGCGCGCCATCGGAGTCCTGAAAGCGGTCCGTGACGCATCCGGCTGGGACACACGCCCCTCCCCGCGTCCCGATGCTGTTTCCACCGGGTCAGCCCTCGTGCGTGGCCGTGGAGTTTCGCTCATGTTGCGTAGCGGAACCTACTGGGCTTGCGTCTGTCAGATCGCCGTCTCTCCGGCCACAGGAAAGATCGTGGTGGAGAAGTACACGGTCGCGGCAGATCCCGGCATTGTCGTCAACCCGATGCAATTGAAGCGGAATGTCGAAGGCGGCGCGGTCATGGGAATCAGCCATGCGCTCTTTGAAGAGGTCACATTTGACGAGAGCGGAATCACCACGGATGACTGGATGTCTTATCCCATCCCAACCATGTCGGATATTCCCGAGATCAAAGTTGTGTTGCTCAATAACCCTAAAGTCGGCACGTACGGCGGAGGCTCAGAGGCGGCCAACGCGCTCGCCGCGCCGGCGATCGCAGCCGCCCTCCACGACGCTACTGGAAAGGTGATGCGCCGGCTGCCGATGAAGCCTGCTTACGTGCAGGCGACGTTGAAGACGTAGCGGAACCGGACGTGCCAGCACGATCGCAAAGGAGGTATTCTCGAACCCGTGAAACCCAACGGCAAAGTGGTGCTGATGCGGCGGGCGGACAATGGAGTCGACATAAGCAAACCAGACCTCGCCAAACTGGCCCGTTTGATCTCCGCCTACGCCCCGCACGACGGCAGTTTTGAGCTGCGTGTCCCCGGTTTGCACGCCATTCGCGTTTCGCGTGTCAACAAGGAGTGCGTGCATAACGTTCGCTTGCCCTCGTTGTGCATTGCCGCTCAAGGGGTAAAGACCATGATCGTGGGGCAGGACGTCTACGAATACGACGCCGCGCGCATGATCGTGTTCTCGGTAGCCCTGCCCGTTGCTGGCCAGGTTACGCAAGCCAGTCCCTCCGAGCCGTACCTTGCGCTCAAGCTGGACCTCGACCCGCATAAGATTGCCGAACTGGTCTTGAAGGTGTTTCCGCACGGCTTGCCTCCGGCTCAGGAGAGAAAGGCGGTGTACGTCACTCCGGTCGAGGAGAGCGTTGTCAACGCCGCCACACGGCTGATGGAATGCCTGGCGCAGCCCGGCGATGCTGAACTCCTTGCCCCGCTTGTGACGGACGAGATTCTGATCCGGCTCCTCCGCAGCCCCATCGGTGTCCGCGTGGCTCAAATGGGATTTGCCGAGTCCAGCATGCAGCGAATTGCAAGAGCGATTTCCTGGCTGCGGCAGAACTACTCGCAACCCATGAGAGTCGAGGAGTTGGCCGATCTCGTGCACATGAGCGTTTCCTCGTTCCACGACCACTTCAAGTCCGTCACTTCGATGAGCCCGCTGCATTATCAAAAAGTGCTGCGGCTCCAGGAAGCAAGGCGTCTCATGCTCTCCACCATGATGGACGCGGGCGCCGCAAGTCAGCGCGTGGGCTATCTGAGCGCTTCCCAGTTCAGCCGGGAATACAGCCGCTTCTTCGGGACTGCCCCCATGAGGGACATCGCCAGACTTCGTCAAGAAACTCGACTGTGGGCGTGATCCATTCGAGGTGACAGTATGACGGCGCTCCCCGGATGGCGACCGGCAGTGCCGCAGTTCTTTTTTCGTCTGATCGGGCTCGGCGGCGTTACCTCCTCCACGGAAACTCCATCTGCAATTTTCTGCGCACTTGACCCTCCTCTCAATCAACGCTAAAGTCCTTTCTCAAGTTTGTTCCGTGCCGGTATTCGTCCGGGAAAAATCCGCTCTCCCTTTGCATCAACTCTGAGGACCGCAATGACCCTTCGCACCCGCTTTTCTGTCGTATTCTTTGTCTTCCTGGCGATCGCCATCTTCTCCTTGCTCATCCTGACCACGCTGACGCAAGCGTCCCGCGCCGCCTCGAATCCAAAGATCGCCAGCCGCGTTCTCAAGGAGACAACCTACGGCAATGCCACGGAGGGCCTTGTCGTCCTCTCCGAGCAAGCCGACCTGTCCGCGGCCGCTTCGCTTCCCACGAAGGCTGCGAAGGGACGCTATGTCGTCAGCACGCTCCGCCAAATCGCCGCCCGTACCCAGGCCCCGATCATCGCCCTGCTCGAAAAACGAGGCATCCCCTATCAGTCATTCTGGGTAGTCAACATGATCCAGGTCACGGGCAATCGCGCCCTGATGGACGAACTCGCCGCCCGCAGTGACGTCCAGCAGATTGATGCCAATCCCCAGGTGCGCACCAATCTGCCTTTCCCCACCGCTGCCGACGCGCCCGATGCCGTCAACGGAATTGAATGGAATGTCAAGAAAGTCAAAGCGCAAAAAGTCTGGGCCCTCGGCTTCAAGGGCGAAGGCCGCGTCGTCGCTGGCGCCGACACCGGCGTGCAGTGGGACCATCCCGCTCTCAAGGCGCACTACCGCGGATGGAACGGCAGCACGGTAAACCACGATTACAACTGGCACGACGCAACCTCAGCCCACTCGACCACGCCGATCGATCCCCACGGCCACGGTACATTCACTGTCAGCGAGATGGTCGGCGACGATGGTGCCGGCAACCAGATCGGCGTGGCTCCCGGCGCCAAGTGGATCGCCTGCCGCAACATGACCTCAGGCGGCGTCGGCTCGCCCACCACCTACACCGAGTGTTTTCAATTCCTGTTGGCGCCCTATCCGGTAGGCGGTAATCCCAACCAGGGCGATCCCAGCAAGGCTCCCGACTCCATCAATAATTCCTGGGGATGCCCTCCCAGCGAAGGCTGCTCCGCAAACACTTTGCTGGCAGTGGTGAACAATGTCCGCGCGGCCGGGATCTTCCCCGCCGTGGCGGCGGGAAATTCAGGGCCATCCTGCTCCAGCATTACCGATCCCCCTGCCCTCTATGACAGCTCTGTGAGCGTAGGCGCGACCGACTCGCTGAATGCCATTGCCAGCTTCAGCAGTCGCGGTCCGGTGACGGCGGACGGCAGCAACCGCCGCAAACCCGACATCTCCGCGCCCGGCGTGAACATTCGCGGAGCAGTTCCCGGCAATAGTTACCAATCCGGCTGGTCTGGAACCTCGATGGCGACCCCGCACGTCGCAGGGGCCGTGGCGTTGCTCTGGCAAGCAAAGCCCGCCCTGATCGGAAACATCGATGCTACTGAAACGCTGCTCGAAAAGAAATCCGTGCACAAGAAGACAACCGAAACTTGCGGCGGCACCGCCGGCAAAGTCCCGAACAACGATTTCGGCTACGGCGTGCTGAATATCTATCAGGCAGTGGTTGCGCGGTAGTCAAAGCAGCAGCAACGCAGACGGACCCGAAGGGTTTCCTTCGTGAACCTTAGTGTCCTTCGTGGTTGAGGGTTTTCTCGGCGTCTCGGCGGTGAGTAAGACCTCACTCGTACCGCAGCGCCTCCGCCGGCAGGATCCGCGCCGCGGACCACGATGGATAAATCGTCGCCACCAGCGAAATCCCAATCGACACCAGCGCGACGATCACGCCATCCATCAGCCGCGGCGCAAAGGGCACGTAGTCGATCGAATACACCTCGGGCGACAAAGAGATGAAGTGATAGTGTCCGCCCGCCCACGAGATCGCATAGCCAAGCACCAGCCCGATCGCCGTCCCGATTACCCCGATCAGCAACCCCTGCGCGATAAACACGCGCCGCACCTGCGCTTTCTTCGTCCCCATCGACATCAGCACGGCAATGTCTTTCGTCTTCTCCATCACCATCATGGTGAGCGAGATCAGGATATTGAGAGCAGCCACAAACACAATCAATCCGATGGTGATGAACGTCACCACGCGCTCCAGCCGCAAAGCACGAAACAGCGCCTTGTTCTGCTCCATCCAGCTCGTAGCCATAAACCCGTGGCCGGCGGCTTGTTCCAGTTCGCGAGCGACGTCCCCTGCCGCGTAAATATCATCCAGCTTGAACTCGATGACCGAAACCACATCGCCCAATCCGAACAGCTGCTGGGCGTCCGAAAGCCCGGTGAACGCCCATGAAGAGTCGTAATCGAAAAAGCCAGAACTAAAGATCCCAACCACCCGAAACCGCAAGTACTTCGGCACCATCCCAAACGGCGTGAGTTCGCCCTGAGGTGAAGTCACCAGCACGACCGACCCGACGGTAGCGCCAATCTGCTCCGCCATGTCTTTGCCCAGGATAATCGGCGGCATCGCAGCAACCCGCTGTTGCACCCCAGACAGATCGTCAGGAGATGCTTGTGCAGCGCCGCCGCCCTCGCCCGCGGCCCTTGAAGTGGTGACACTAGCGCCACCACGCTCCTCTTCCAGCGCCGCCGCCGACCCCAGCGTAACCGTCTTCAACAAATCACTGACCCGCCGCTCATACTCCGGCAGCATCCCCTTCAGCACCGCCCCCCGCGCCCGAGGCCCGCGCGAAATCAGCACCTGTTCATAAATCGCCGGCGCTGCCGCCACCACATGCGGCTGCTTCGACAGTTTCTCCAGCAGCGGACGCCAATCCTTAATGCCATCGCTCTCCACCCGCAACAGGCTCACATGCGCTGTCGATCCCAAAAGCCGCTGCTGCAAATCCTGCCGGAACCCGTTGTTGATGGCCAACGCAACGATCAGCGAAGCCACGCCCGCCGCCACTCCCGCGATCGAGATGCCAGTAATCACGCCGATGACGGCCTGCCGCCGTTTCGCGCGCAGATATCGGGTTGCGACAAAGAGTTCGAAGCGCATGGGCATCAACTGAGGGCACTCAGCGATCAGCACACAGCCAAGTCGGATTATAGTGGGCTCAAGTTTGCAGTGCAGCGTCTCTCGACGCGGAACCATGGCTATAATCCCATTCAAGGAATATGGGGATAAAGGAAGCATTCAAGTCGCTCTTGCGGATGGGTAAAACTGGTCACGCGCCCGCCGAAGATCCCATCTCGATCGTCTTGCTGTTGAGCGAGTCGCACTCTCGTTCGTTGGAGCAACTGCGGGAGGCGGCTGGCAGAGCGTTTGGAATCAGTTTTTCAGGCGACAGGGCCGCGCGGCACTCCGTGTACGTACGCGGTATCATCTTCACTTTGGCAAATGTCGGTCCCCATAAACTCAGCTTTCTACGTATGACAAAGCCTTATGGCGCCGGCTCCGCGGAGTTTCAGGCCTTCGAAAAAGCGCTGCCCCTCGACTCCCAGCGTCGGGCGTGGTCGGAGCACCAAGCATACATGGCTATCGACTATGTTGAGGGTAATGTCGATCTCGATTCGAAGTACGTTGTGCTGGCCAAGCTGTGTGCGGAACTCTGTGACTCAAACTGCTTGGGGATTTATCTCCCACGTGAAAATACTTTAGTTCCCGGTCTAGAGGCCGCACGGGCACAGCTGAACAAGATCATGTCATACAAGAATGTCAAGATATCCTAAAGGGTGGAATCAGCGTCCGATCCCCGGCTCGTAGCTCGCAGATCCATACCTCTTCATCTGGTTTAGAATCCAGAGTTCCCTTGAGGAGAGCGCCCCGTGATCCCACGCTACACCCGGCCCGAGATGGGTCGCATCTGGAGCGACGAAAACCGTTTCCGCACCTGGCTGGCGGTAGAAGTCGCGGCTACCGAAACCCTCGCCGCCGCGGGCATAGTCCCCAAAGACGCTGCCAAGGCCATCCGCGAGCGCGCCGACTTCAACGTCGACCGCATCTTCCAGATCGAAGCCGAGGTCAAGCACGACGTCATCGCCTTCACCACCGCCGTCGCCGAAATCGTCGGCCCGCACGCCCGCTGGTTCCACTACGGCCTGACCTCGAACGACGTAGTCGACACCGCGCAGGCCCTGCTCATCCAGCAGGCGTCGTCGCTGATCGCTGGCGACCTCGAGCGCCTCGCCGACGTCCTCGAACGCCGCGCCTGGGAATTCAAAGACACGCCCCAGATCGGCCGCACCCATGGCATCCACGCCGAGCCCATCACCTTCGGCTTCAAGATCGCCAACTGGTATTCCGAAACCCAGCGCAACATCGCGCGCTTCAAAGGCGCCGCCGAAGATCTGCGTGTAGGGAAGTTCTCAGGCGCTGTGGGAACCTTCGCGCACCTCACGCCGGAGTTAGAAGAAAAGATGTGCGCGCGCCTCGGCTTGAAGGCCGCAGCCGTTTCGTCTCAGGTCATCCAGCGCGACCGCCACGCCCACTATCTCGCGACGCTGGCCGTGATCGCCTCCACCCTCGACAAGATCGCCACCGAAATCCGCCACCTGCAGCGCACCGAAGTCCGCGAAGCGGAAGAGTTCTTCAGCGAAAAGCAGAAGGGCTCTTCAGCCATGCCGCACAAGCGCAATCCCGTGACCCTGGAGCAAATCAGCGGCCTGGCGCGCGTCGTGCGCGCCAATGCCCAGGCCGGATTCGAAAACGTCGCTCTCTGGCACGAACGCGACATCTCGCACTCGTCGGTCGAGCGCATCATCATCCCCGACTCAACCACCCTCGCCGACTACCTGCTGCACAAGACCGCCAACGTGATCGAAACGATGTTCGTCCATCCCGCCCGCATGCTCGCCAATCTGCATTCGACGCGCGGCCTCGTCTTCAGCGGACAGCTCCTTCTCGACCTGGTGGAAGCAGGCGTCTCCCGCGAAGATGCCTACCGCCTGGTGCAAGGCCACGCCATGCGCGCCTGGAAGGAAGACCTCGACTTCCACGAGCTAGTTCTGAATGATCCAGAAATCGCCGGCCGGGTCCCGCGCGCCAGGATCGAGCGCGCTTTCGACTTGAAGCGTCAGCTCCGTAATATCGACAAGATCTTCGCCCGCGTGTTTCCGCAGGCAGGTAGGAAAGCGTCAGCCAAGCGCGCGACAACAAAGACGCCAGACAAGACATCCCGGAAGCGACGCTGAAGCCGGACTGGCGCCTTAAGCCTTAGCCCGCGCCGCCCACTCCGCGTCGAACCGCGCCCGATCATAGAAAGACTTCTGCGTGCCGACGCCGGTCGTCGAAAGCCCGGCATAAAGGTTCGCCCGCTTCACCGCCTCACGCTCCGGCAGGCCTTCTCCCAGAAATGTCGCGAAGCTTCCAATAAACGCATCGCCCGCACCCGTGCTGTCGACACTCTTCATCGCAAACGCAGGCACGTGCTCCATCCCGTCGCTCCCGGCCAGCAGCGATCCATTCGCCCCGAGCGTGATGAGCACGCGCCCAATGCCCCCGCCCAGCAGTTTCTCGGCACATCGTTTGGCATCGTCGACGTTGCGCACCGGCAGCCCGCTGATCGTCTCCGCCTCGCTCTCATTCGGGACAAAGTAATCCAGGTCCGCCACAGCTTTCAGGTCAATCGGTTGCGCCGGCGCCGGATTCAGAATGCAGCGAATCTTGTTCTTCCGCGCGAACTGGATCGTGTAATACACCGTCTCCAGCGGGATTTCGAACTGCAGCACGATGCAGTCCGCGCTCTTCAGCACATCGGAAGCCGCGTCGACGTCGGCCGGCTTCAGCTTGTCATTCGCGCCCTTCACCACGATGATCCGGTTCTGCCCCGACGACTCTACAAAGATCGGCGCCACCCCACTCGAAACGCCGTTCACCTGCCGTACATGTGTCGGATCGATCCCCAGCCTCTCGAAGTTCTTGATCGTCGCCGGACCAAACAAGTCGTCGCCGACCCGCGCCACCATAAACACATCCGACCCGCAAAGCCGCGCCGCCACCGCCTGGTTCGCGCCCTTGCCGCCAAATCCAAGATCAAACTTGTCGCCAAAAATAGTCTCGCCGGGTTTGGGGAAGCGATCAGAGAAGGTGGTCAAATCAACATTGGCACTGCCAACAACTGCAATACGTGGACGTTTCGCCATGAGTTCTCTTTCGGCCACGCTCGAAGCGGGAGCGCGGCTGCATTCGGAGGGTGAGTCTAGTCAGCAGCGGTAGGAGTGTCAACCACCACGGGGGGTGAGAACATGACGGGATGGAATATGCACCCCCGGAATCTCGGCAGCACGTCGTAATGATAGATTCCCGTCACTGTGGTGCGTCGTAGAGGTAGCCTGGGTGCGTCTCAAACGATTCGCCAGATCGGTTCGCGCGCTGCGCTTCGTGAAGTACAGGAGCACTGTTCGGCTTCGACGGCGCAGCGTTAGACGTTTCGCAGTTCTTCGGCACCCATGCCGGGTCGTGATGGGCGGACGGTTTTGCCGTAGCTTCGACCGTCTCAATCTTCTCGACCGTCAGCTTGAGGCGGTATCCACCGTCGCCGTATGGCCCGCCGCTATCAAACTTGCCTTCGAAGGTCGCCAGCGCCAGACCCATCCCTTTAGGAAACTTGCGGTAAAGCTTGAGAGAATCTCCTTCGAGTTCCGGTATTATCTCGACCCAAATCTTCGTTCCGCTCTCCGGACAGCAGGCTGGAGGGTCCAGGCGTTGCATTTCAAACCCGTATTTGTAGATAGCGCGGACACGGATGCGCTTCCCCACAAATTGTTCTGGTGCTTTGACTAGATCACAGTACGACACTTCCTGCGCTGTTTCAGATTTCTGCGCTGCGACAGAACAGCTAGAGACGAGCAAAACCAAAACCGACCCTAGGATTAAGATGCATGATTTCATTGCGGCCTCACTGATCCTTGTGGTGGTGTTCACTGCTGTACGTGTCAGTGTCCGTGGGCTTTTTTGTTCATATAGTTCAGGATGTTGCCGGGTGGCCCGCTTCTCCGCGTCCAACATATGCCGATCTTGATTTCGGCCCGCACCAGGCGCGCCGGGGGTGCCCCACGTCTCGAGTCGAGACGTGGGCCTCGACGCCGTACGCACCGTGAGATTCTTGCTCCTCTTTTATTCAGCATGAGAGCGCGATGCGCGCACGGCTGAGAAATAACGTTCGAGTTTCTCCGCATCCAGTCTTCCGCCCGTCCTAACCCCCGAACAGATATCCAATCCGTACGGCCCCACGTCCGCAATCGCCTGCGCAACATTCTCCGGATTCAACCCGCCCGCCAGAAACATCGGCACGCCAACCCGCTCGCGGATCTCCCGGCTCCGCGTCCAGTCATGCGTTCTACCCGTCCCGCCCAGTTCCTTCACGGCCAGTTTCTGATTGCCCGAATCCAGCAGGATCGCGTCCACATCCGCGGCGATCGCCACGGCCTCTTCCACCGACTCCGGTCCCGTCACGTGCACCACCTGCACAATCGAAATCCCCGGCAACGCCATCTTGAGTTCGCTGTGTGAGCCGCGCACCAGGTGATCGCAGATCTGGATCGTATTCGTGCGGCAAGCATGCTGCTGCACGATGATCTCATCTACGCTCTGTCGTGAAGTAAGAAGAAAAGTCCCGATCCCCGGAGGAACGGTCGCCGCAATTTCCGCAATCAGATCGTCGCCGATCACGCCCGGCCCGCTCGGCATCTGCGACACCAACCCCAGAGCCGAAGCACCCATTTCAACCGCCAGCGCCGCTTCTTCGACACTCGAGATGCAGCAGATCTTGACGCGGGGAATACGGGTCGGCTTCATGGATATTCGTTCGTGTCCCTTCGTGTCCTTTGTGGTTGATGTTGTTTTCCAACACAAAGGACACAAAGGTTCACGAAGGAGAACTATTCTCCGTAGGGCACCCAGATATTCTTCACTTGCGTGGCATGCTCCAGAAACCAGCGCCCCTCCGCCATTTTGGGATCGAACCAGTCGATGACGCGTCCTTCGTTGGTGAACACCTGCTTGAGATTTCCAACCGACGCCGACTTCGCCGCAGCCGCCTGCGCCGCGTCCCCGAAGCACCAGATCGCGTCGATATCGTCGTGCTCGGCCAGCGTCTTCAACAGTTGCGAAGCGTATCCCGTCACGATATTCACCGTTCCACCCGGCACATCGCTCGTATCGAAAAGCTGGTAGAGATCGCCGGTGATCAGCGGATAAGTTTCCGACGGAATCGCAACCACCGTATTCCCAACCGCCAGCGCCGGCATTACCAGAGAGAGAAATCCGAGCAAAGGCGCGTCGGTAGGACACACAATGCCCACCGTCCCAACCGGCTCCTTCATCGCGATCGCGACATTGCGGAAGGGCGGATTGTGCACCGCGCCGTCAAACTTGTCGGCCCATGCCGCATAAGAGAAAATGCGTTCGATCCCGCGATCGACTTCGGCCGCCGCCTGCTTTTCCCCAACCGCAGCCGCCAGCCGGCGCACGATTTCTTCGCGCCGCTGCGAAAGATTCTCTGCGCTGTAATAGAGGACCTGGGCGCGAGTGTGCGCGGTCGCTTTCGCCCAACTCTCCGCCTTCCGCGCGGCCTCGACTGCGTTGCGAATGTCTTTGCGATTTCCCAGCGGCGCTTCGCCCAGCGATTTGCCGTCCGCGCCCAGGACTTCCATGCTGTATCCCGAATCCGGGCGCGCCTGCTTGCCTCCGATGTAGAGCTTCACCGTGCGATCGATCGCAGGTACACTCGACTCGGTCTTGCTCTCAGCCTGAGCTCCAGCGGGCGCCTTCGCCGCCGGCAACGCCGGAGCGCTCTTGAACCACGCCGGCTCCAGGTACTCGATCAGTCCTTCCCGTCCGCCCTCGCGCCCGTAGCCGCTCTCGCGGTACCCGCCAAAGCCACACGAGGCGTCGAACAGGTTCGTACAGTTCACCCACACCACGCCCGCTTTCAACTGCGCGGCGACGTGCAACGCCACGTTGATGCTCTCGCTCCATACGCACGCCGCCAGTCCGTACACCGTGTTGTTCGCCAGTTCGACGGCCTCGCGCGGCGTGCGGAACGTCATCGTCGCCAGCACCGGCCCGAAAATTTCCTGCTGCGCCACGATCGATGTGGGATGCACGTTACTCAACAAAGTCGGCGGATAGTAGTACCCTTGCGACGGCAGCGCGACCTGCGGCTGCCAGCACGTCGCCCCTTCCGCCACGCACTGATCGACCAATTTGTGAATCCGCTCAAGCTGCACCCGCGCCACGATCGCGCCAATATCAATCGCCTTGTCGAGCGGCGCCCCGATCCGCAAGCTGCTCATGCGGTCGCGGACTCGCGCCAGCAGCGGTTCCGCCACGCTTTCCTGCACCAGCAAGCGCGATCCCGCGCAGCAGACTTGTCCCTGGTTGAACCAGATCCCGTCGACCAGTCCCTCGACCGCGCTGTCGAGATCGGCATCTTCAAAAATGATGAACGGAGATTTTCCGCCTAACTCCAGCGACAGCCGCTTGTGACTCGTCGCCGTGGCCGCGCGAATCGCCCGGCCCACCTCGGTCGACCCGGTGAACGCGATCTTGTCCACGTCCGGGTGCTTGACCAGCGCCTCGCCAGTCGAGCCATCGCCGGTCACGATGTTGACCACGCCCGCCGGCAATCCGATCTCCTGGCAAATCTCCGCAAACAGCAGCGCTGTCAGCGGAGTGAATTCAGCCGGTTTCAGCACGACCGTGTTCCCGGTCGCCAGTGCCGGCGCAATCTTCCATGCCAGCATGAGTAGCGGAAAGTTCCACGGAATAATCTGTCCGACAACGCTGCAGGGCACGTATCCAGGAAATTCCTTCTCAAGCAACTGCGCCCATCCCGCATGATGATAGAAATGCCGCGCGACCAGCGGAATGTCAATGTCGCGGCTCTCGCGGATCGGCTTCCCGTTGTCCATCGTTTCGAGAACGGCAAACAGCCGCGAGTGTTTCTGAATCTGCCGCGCGATGGCATACAAGTACCGCGCCCGCGCATGAGGTGTGAGAGCCTGCCATTTTGCAGAAGCCGCGCGCGCAGCCTTCACCGCGGCATCAATATCCGCAGCCGATCCCTGCGCAACCGCAGCCAGCTTCTCGCCATTGGACGGGTCCGCCGTGTCGAAAAACGCGCCCGCCGCAGGCTGCCGCCATTCCCCGTCGATGAAGTGCCCGAACCGCCGCCCATGGCGATCCAGCCACGCCGCCGCTTCTTTCGGATCCTCGGGCGCTGGCCCGTATTCCATCGTCGCGAATTTCTCAGCGATGCTCATTTGAATTCACTTGGCTAGCCCATGTCTTCCATTGACCCCATGCAACCAACTCCACAAACCACTCAGACCTTTCTTCGAACAGATCCAAGTAAAGTCCCGATTCTGTGGTGACGGACTGAAGGCTGACCGTATCCTTGTCAAACTCCAGAAGCGAGGGAGCCTCGTTTAATGCTAGATCTACGCTCACTTTGACCGCACCGCAAAATTCGTAGGGCCCTATAAACAGGATTGCTGTTTCACCACAGAGTTTTTCTGCAAGGCATCGGCAGAACCGCGACCACGGATCCATCGGTTTATAGTTCCATACCTTCTTGAATGCAAAGTCTGCTTCCTTGTTGCTGCGAACCGACTGTATGCGGTGAGCTGTGAGAAGGCGGTCAGTCTCCGGCAGATCAAGAATGTCCATAGAATGTATGTCGGTACCTAACATGTGTGCCAGTTCGGTCGCGTAGTACTGATACTCTGTGCTACCTTTGTTTTGACGAACAAGTAATTGCAGTCTGGTCGGTTGTTGCAGCATTGAACGTTCCTACCCTACGCAATCGGATGTCTATACTCCGCCGAGTACCGCCCGGTCACATAATGCTCCAGTTGCCGTTCAATATCATTCAGCAGGCCGCTTGCCCCGAACCGAAACATCTCTGCCCGCAGCCACGAGTCTCCAAGTTCCTCTTTCATCATCGCCAGCCAATCCAACGATTGCTTCGCAGTTCGAATTCCGCCCGCGGGCTTGAAGCCCACCGCCATCCCGGTTTCCTGCGCGTATTCGCGAATCGCCCGCACCATCACGAAACCCACAGGCAAAGTAGCGTTCGTAGCCTCCTTGCCCGTCGAAGTCTTGATGAAATCCGCGCCCGCCATCATGGCGACCATGCTCGCCCGTGCGACGTTGCGCAGAGTGAGCAAGTCGCCAGTCCCGAGAATCACTTTCATGTGCGCTGACCCGCAAGCCTGTTTGAAAGCAGCAATCTCGTCGTAAAGCGCCTGCCATCGCCCGCCAAACACATGTGCCCGCGTAATGACGACGTCAATCTCGTGCGCCCCAGCCTCCACCGACCGCCGGATCTCCGCCACCCGTTCCGTCAGCGGCGACAGGCCGGCAGGGAAGCCCGTCGACACTGCCGCCACACGGATCTTCGTGCCTTCGAGTGCGTGCAGCGCGGTCTCGACAAATGTGTGATAAACGCACGCCGCAGCCACCGTCACTTTCAATTCTTCGATTCCTAGTTTCTCAACCAAATCCTGCCGCACCGGATGCCGTGCTTTGGCGCACAACCGCCGCACCCGCTCTTCGGTATCGTCACCCGAAAGCGTGGTCAGATCCATGCACGAAATCGCCCGCAGCAGCCAAGCCGCCTGCCAATCCTTCTTCACCGTTCGTCGCGCAACATGTGATTGAGCCCGCCGCTCCACCGCGCTTGTGTTGATGCGCACGTTTTCAACCCAATCCAGATTGAGAGGAATGCCATGGTTGGCAAGCAGCGGACGCCCTGCCAGTTCTGCGATCGCGTTTTCATGGTTCGCGCCGCCGCGAATCAAATCCTGCGCGACGCCACGATGCTGGTTGTAATCGGCTGACATGCGAATTCCCGGCCCTGACGGAGGAAGCAATGGAGCCCACAGGGAACCATCCCCACCGTCTCGCCGCGTTCGATTGTACGGCAGATGCCGTCAAATATGCATGATTCCGTCGTCCCCCGTGTTCCTCTGTGTCTCCCGTGGTTAAGCTTTGCGCGGGCTCGCACTGAGCGGCCTGCGCGAGTCGAGTCGTCAATCAATCCGACTTTAACCTTGACACGCCGCCACAGCCAAGAATAGGTTAATGCGCGGTTCACAAGCGCCGGGGGACCCGTCTCTGAAAACGCTAAGAAGAATTGCCTTCTACTCAAGCCTCCCGATAGCAATCCTACTTCCCGCAATTCTGTTGGCAGCCCTGGCTCAATCTGCCACTGCCGCCACCCGCAAAATCATCCTGGATACCGATCCCGGTTCCGACGACGCCATGGCCCTGATGCTGGCCCTGAATTCGCCGGAACTCGACGTCCGCGCCATCACCGTCGTCCCCGGCAACGTGACCGCCCAGCAAGGATTGGAAAACGCCCTGCGCATGGTCTCGCTGGCCAACCGTTGTGACATCCCAGTCGCCGCGGGAGCTCAGCACCCGCTCTTTCAGAAGCTGATCACCGCCGAGTTCTGGCACGGCAAAAACGGCCTGGCCAACGTCGAACTTCCTTCCAGCAAGTGCAAAGTCGATCCCCGCTTCGGCCCCGACCTCATCATCCAGATGGTCCACGCCGCGCCCCACGAACTCACGCTCGTCCCCGTCGGTCCCCTGACGAACATCGCCCTCGCCGTCTCGAAAGACCCGACGATTGTCCCGTTGGTGAAAGAAGTCATCATCATGGGCGGATCGATCACCGGCGGCAACGTGAACGGCGCCGCCGAAGCCAACATCTACAACGACCCTGAAGCCGCGCAGATTGTCTTCCAGGCAGGCTGGCCGTTGACCATGGTCGGCCTCGACGTCGGCGACAAAACGCTGTTCTCGCGCAAGCACCTCGCGCAGCTTAGCCAGACGCACGGCCCGATCAACGACTTCATGGTCCAGGTCGCCGGCTATCTGATCGACCTTTCGGAGAAATTCGGTTCCCCAGGTACGCCGATGTACGACCCGCTCGCCGTCGGAGTCGCCATTGACGCGACCCTGGTCACCGCTCCCGCCATGCACGTCGACGTCGAAACCCGCGGCGAATTCACCCGCGGCGAAACCGTTGCCAACCGTCATGGCTACATCGAGCGCAACGTTTTGCACGGCGATCGCTACATCATCGAAGGCGCCGACAAGGTTGAGCCCAACGCCAAAGTTTGCACCGGCGTCGAGGCCGACAGATTCCTGCAGCTGTTCGTTTCAAGAATTCGCGGCAAATAGTCACCCGATCACGGTCGAGGAGCAACCATGTTCACACCCCATAGTTTTGGGATCGCGTTGTTGATGATGATCGGGAGCGCCATGTTCTGGGGCTCCTGGGCCAATACCTACAAGGGCGTAAAAAATTATCGCTTCGAATTGTTTTATTGGGACTATGCCATCGGCATCGTTCTCATGTCGCTCCTCCTCGCTCTCACCATGGGCAGCACCGGCCACGACTCCTCGAGCTTCCTCAACAACGTCCATGCTGCTGACACCTCGAACATTGTCTGGACTTTGGTGGGCGGCGCGATCTTCAACCTGGCCAATCTCCTGCTCGTCGCCGCCATTGACATGGCCGGCCTCGCGGTCGCGCTTCCCGTGTCCATCGGAATCGCGCTCGTGGTGGGTGTGGTACTGAACTATATTCAGCAGCCTAAGGGCAACCTGGTGTTTCTGACGGCGGGCGTCGCCTGTGCGTTGATTGCAGTCACTCTTGACGGCAAAGCGTTCGGCAGTCTCCCTGGAGGCCGTACTGCCACCCGCAAGAGCATTGTGATTTGCATCGTCTCCGGTGTCCTGATGGGGTTGTGGAGTCCAATTGCAGCGCACGGCGCCACTCGTGGTAGCGCATTGTCGCCCTATAGTTCCGTCGTCTTTCTCACGCTTGGCGCGCTACTGTCCTGCTTTGTCTGGAATATCTACTTCATGAAGAAACCTCTGGCGGGCGAGCCAGTGAGTTTTGCGGGGTTCTTCAGCGCCCCGGCTTCTGGACATCTTCTCGGATTGCTTGGAGGTTTCATCTGGACGACTGGAACGGTTTTCTATGCTGTCGCGGGGGCCTCGACCAACTTCGCTACCTCCTACGCGATCGGCCAGTCCGCTCCCATGGTCGGAGCCTTGTGGGGTGTTTTTGCCTGGAAGGAATTCGCCGGCGCGTCCGCCAGAGGCAAGCTCTATCTCGTGCTGATGTTCGCCTTCTACATTTTGGCGATCGTACTCGTGGCCAAGGCCAACGGCTAGCTGTTCAACCGGCGACCTTACCTCGGGGATGCATTCTTCTCCAGCCGCTCCGCCTCTGCCTGCTCCGTCACCGCCTCAGCGTGGCGTCCAGTCTGCTCGTACACCGCCGCCATTCCCCGATGCGGTTCCGGTTCCTGCGGCCTCATCTTCGCCGCTTCTTCAAAGTAACGCAGCGACTCCGGATACTTCCCGCCCGCCCCGCTCTTGTACCCCAGCTTCAGGATGGAAAGAAATAGTAAGTCAGCATTCGCCGAATCTTGCGAATTCAGCTGATACGCGTGCAGCAGCATCTCGTACGCAGGAACATCATCGCCTAGCTTCGCCAACACCGCGCCATATAAGGCGCTCAGCTGAAAAACATCCGGCCACCGCCCGACCGGATCCTTCAGCACCGCCTTGGCTTCCTCCTGCCGGTTCAGCTGGTAAAACGCCAGCGCCAGGTTGTACTGCATCTGCGGAGACTGCGGAGCCAGCTCCGCTGCCCGCTGCAAAGGTTTCAGCGCCGCTTCCGGATCTCCATGCTGCCCATAAATCGTCCCCAATGCCGTCAACTTCTCCACGCTGTCCGGATCATAAAGCTGCTCGCAAATCTTATGCGCCTCTTCGCGCGCCCCTTGATCAAGTTTCTGTGCGCACTCCAACCGCAACTGACTTTCCGCCGAGTCGCGTTGACGTTGCTCGCTCGACTGCGCCAACACTTTCCGTGCATCTTCTTCTCGTCCCTGATTGCGGTACACCAGCCCCAGCTGATATTGCACCCGCGCATCCCGCGGGGTCGCGACCGCCGCTTCCTTCAGCCACTTCTCCGCCGACGCCAGGTCCCCCTGCTTGAAATAAGCGAAGCCCAGGTAGTAAGCGGTGTCGGGGAAGGGTGGCTTTACCGCGGCTTTTGAAAGGTTCTTCACCGCCCCCTCGAAATCGCGATCATCCAGATCCAGCCGGCCGAGGTAATAAAGGATATTTTCGTGATCTCCCGCTTCCCGGCGCACAGCCTCGAACTCTTTCCGCGCTGCGTCCCCCTGATGCGACTCAAACAGCGCCACCGCCAACGGAAACCGCGCCCGCAGGGTCAGCTTCGGATCAATCTGCAAAGCTGCCCGGAACTCCGCCACCGCCACGTCGTACCGATCCTGCTTGAGCGCGTCGTATCCCTTGCCCAGATGGGCGTCTGGGGTTTCCTTCGTCGCGATTTTCGCTGCAGGCTTCGTGGGAGGGTTCGTTGCGTATGCCACGCCGGTCGCGAGCAACGCGAACGCCGCCACGAAAACGGAGACACGACAGAGGGGATCAGTTTCCATGTCCGCGCGTGAAGGCTTCAATTATAGCGGCGGCTGCCAACAGCCTCTACATCGACACCAGTCAATAATTCGAAGATTCTGATTGCAAGTCCGGTTTGACCGTGCCTACCAGTTCGTTCATGATCGCCACGCCGGAACTCGTTCCCACCAGATCCGCTCCAGCCTCCAGCAGGTCTCGCACCTGCCGCACCGTCTTGATGCCGCCCGACGCTTTGACGCGAACCGATGCCGGCGCAATCCCGCGCAGAAATCTCATGTCTTCCGGCGTTGCGATGCCGACAGCTCCGCCGCTGGCGTTCTTCAAGTACGCTACCCCCGCCGCAACGCTCAGCGCGACCGCACGCTGCTTCTGTGCCGCGCTCAGAAGCGGAAGCTCCAGCATGATCTTCACCGGTATTCCCCGCGCCGACTCGACTACCCCGCGGATATCGTCAAAGTATTCCCGTTCCATGCCCGACAACAGAAATCCAACGTTGGGCATCAGGTCGATCTCTTCCGCTCCCTCCGCCACTAGTTGCCCAGCTTCGAACGCCTTCCCGGCGCTCGTCATCGTGCCATACGGGAAGTCGACAAACGACGCCGTCCGCACTCCGCTTCCGCGCAGCGCCTCCCGAGTCTTCTTCACCCACGCTGGAGGAACCATCGCGGCATGGAAGCGATATTTGAGACATTCAGCCACATGCTGCTGCCAGCGCGCCTCCGTCAGCGAGTTCGAAATGATGGTGTGTTGAATCCGCCCCGCCAGACGCAATGCGTCGTCCCGCGAGCCATCTCCGCATGATGGTTGTTCCAACGCGCTCATGCTCGATTCGTTTCTCGGCTGATCGTCGACAGCCACGCCGGCGGCGTTAACCCGGCCTGTAGGTAGAACTCAAGCACCTGGTCGCGATGCGGCAAAGACGGAATCACGCCCTCTTTCGTCACCGCAAGTCCGCCCGTAACCACCGCAAACTGCACCGCCACCTCCAGCACCGCGCCCCGCGCCAGCGCCGTCGCCAGCCCGGCATTGAACGCATCCCCCGCGCCGGTCGTGTCCACCGCAGTCGCGCGGATCGCCGGAATTCGCGTCGTCGAAGTTCCCGTCACGATCAGGGCCCCGCTCTCGCCGAGCGTCATGACAACCTGCTTCACTCCGGCGCGAATCAGTTCGCGGGCAATTTCTTCCGGGCCGATGCTCGAGTCCGGCGCCAGCCCCGCCAGCACTCGAGCCTCACTTTCGTTGGGAGTGAGCACGTCGACATTCCGCAGGACAGAAGCCGGCAGTGGCCGTACCGGAGCAGGATTCAGGATCGTGATTGCTCCGGCACTGCGTCCGCGCGTCAAGGCTGCCTCTGCAGCAGGCACGGGAATTTCAAGCTGCGTCAGCACCACGGTCGGCGATGACAGAGCCGCGCAAGCTGCAACGTCATTCGCGCTCAATCGCTCATTGGCTCCCGGATCGATAGTAATGAAGTTGTGCCCGCTGGCAGCTTCCACAACAATGAAGCCGACGCCGGTGGGGCTTTCAGCGATCTGCCGGACTTCGTCCGCATTCACTCCCTCATCGCGATACAAAGCCAGCGCGCTCTCGCCGAATGTATCCTTGCCAATGCGTGCGACGAAGCTGACCTGCACCCCAAGCCGTGCACAACCCACCGCCTGGTTCGATCCCTTCCCGCCATGGTCCACCCGATACCCGGTGCCGAGCAACGTCTCTCCGCGGCTCGGCAGTCGTCCCACCTTCATCGTGAGCCCGGTGGCATAGCTGCCGACGACGGCGATTCGAGGACCATTCACAAAGCTCTCCGCAAACGAACGGTAGCCTACCACAAGCAAGCAGAGAGGTGTCGCGCATGGTCGCCTGCCGACTCCCCCGTCAGCAGTAAGGTGGAAGAACAAGCCGCGAAGCGGCGAAAGATCGCAGCCCACGGCGTAAGCCGTGGCCCCGAAGGGGCGAAAGAAGAGCCACACGGGCATTTCTGCGATCGCAAGATGAGGATCACCGCTGCGCCAGCGCCAAATCCCGAATCTGATTCAAATACCCGACATACACCGGAATCGGAATATCCGGCGAATCCCCATCATTCAAAAAATGCGCCAGCCGGATCTCCATCGGAATGGTCCGGATCACCTCACCAAACCGTGCCATCTGAAGATACTTTACCCGCCAGATTTCCAGCATCAGAGAGCGAAACTCTTCGCTGATGAAACCCAGCTTGCGATCGCCCAGATAAATTCCGTCAAAATGCCGTTCTGCCAGTTTCGCGCACAACGCATCATCGGCCGGCGAGAATACATACACCAGCTGAAACAAGTCGGCCAGATCACCCCACAACACTTTCTCTTCAAACGCCGTAAACCGAAACGGCGCGGCGCTTCTCTGCTGCGCCGATCGCGCCCGCTCCTCCGGGCGAATCCCGTGCTTGCCAAGTTCCTCGCGAAACCAACCCAGCCGCTCCGCCGCCAGGTTGTGCCGCAGAAACTCCACCGCGTACGCGTTCGGCAAGTAAACCTTCGGATCGCCATCCAGCCGTGCCAGCCAAGGCCCCCAATCCCGCTGCTCCAGCACACCCAGTAACTCCGTGAGTTGAGCGACAGTTGTATCCGGGTGATACTTTACCGCCTGCCAGAAATGCTCGGTCGAATCGTAGGTGGCGCCGTACAGCTGAATCCCCTCCGCAATCGGATACCAGTTCGATAGCACCCGCGCCGGAATCCAAGAAGCCGCGCTCCAGCAATTCACCGCATGCTTCCACTTCTCCTGCACGGCGAGAAATGCATCGCTATAGCCGGGTGGCACAGGCTTCTTCACCTGCGCCAGAGCCTGCTGAAGTTCCTCGGGTGTGTGCGTGACCAGTGTCTCCAGCGGCCGCTCATCCATCATGGAAATAACTCGGCTTTCCACGCCCCGCCGCACCAGTTCGCGTCCCAGTCGTTGCCGCTCCGCATCGGACAAAACGCCCGGCCAGCGCCGCGTCTGCGCCTCAACATAGGGAAACATCTCCGCCAGCGACTTGAACTCGATGAACCCATGGAGTGCAAACATGACCGGCTTGCCATCCTTCATGATCACTGAGGATGGCGTAACGATCTCCTGCAAAGAAATTTGCTGCCCGCACATGGGAACAGACCACGCTGTGAGCAGAGGCACGATGATGGTAAGCATGGACCAGGACAGCCGCGAAGCGGCCCAAGAATGCAGCCCACGGCGCGAGCGGTGGGTGCCGAACCCGCGACGAGGAAGCCCCATCCGAGCGGAACAAACTGTGTGTGCAAACATGGTGTGCCGCATTCTAATGCGAATGGACCCTACGGACGCCACAATATCGCATGCCTTGACGCTCCCCTGCATGGCTGCTAGATTTCACTTCCACGTACGCCCAATGGGAGCACTATTCTGAGTCGGCCAGAGAAGACGCGTCATCCGCTGGATCTCTCCGCCGATCCCACTGCTCCCAGCCGCCGGAATTTTCTCCTCCGCTGCTGTCAGGGAGCCGCAGGCGCAATGCTTCCGGGGTGGCTGCGCAATTTCCGCTTCGCATCCCCCAATGCCCACAAAACAACTTCAGCCGCCGACACGTTTCACCTGCACCCAAACTATCGCAGCCAGCGCCCGCTCGACGCCCTGCTCCTGAAAGCTAAACCCGGACTCGACGAATTCGTCACGGAAAAGTACGCTGGCCAGATTGCTGCGATTCTCGCAGAATGGAGCGCCGGCCTCCTGCAATCTTCGCCGGATTTGCAGGCCATCGAACGCGCTCTCGCCCGCAACTTTCAGGGCTCGTCAGTGGGATCAGCGGAGACGCAACTGGTCCGCTCCGCGCCTCCGGTGGAAGTCACGCGCTGCCAGTTCGCGTCTCAGACAAATCTCACACGCGATGCTTCCTTAGCCGAACTCCGCCGCGACCTGGCCACATTTTCGAAACTCCTGACCGCCGACTTCCAGATCACCAGCATCAGCGCCGATTCGCAATCTCGCTCGACGCGCCTCGAGACTCGCATCCTCTACGAACTGGTCGGCGCCGGCCGCGATTTCCATCGTGAGCAGCGAGTAGGGCACTGGCACCTGACTTGGGAGGCCGACCCTTCGGGCAGCTACCGACTTCAGCGCTGGCAAACTCAAGACGAAACCCGCAGTCGCTCTTTCAGCCCGCTCTTCACCGACATCGCTGCCCAGGCGCTCGGCAGCAATCCCTCCTACTCCGCCCAGCTTCTCCGCGGCACCGACTACTGGCGCACTGTGCTCGATGGCGCGACCGGCATTGATGTCTACGGACACAACGGGGTCTCCGTCGGCGACATTGATAATGACGGCTTCGACGACCTCTACGTCTGCCAGCCCGCCGGACTTCCCAACCGCCTCTACCGCAACCGTGGCGACGGCACATTTGAAGACGTCACCGAATCGGCTGGCGTAGGCGTTCTTGAGAACACGGCGTGTGCTCTGTTCGCCGACATCGACAATGACGGCCGTCAGGACCTGATCGTAGTTCGTGCCACCGGCCCTCTTCTGTTCATCAATCAGGGCAACGGCAAGTTCCGCATCCAGGCGAACGCCTTCAAGTTCGCCACCCCGCCGCAAGGCACTTTCACCGGCGCAGCCCTCGCCGACTACGATCGCGACGGCTGGCTCGACATCTATTTCTGCCTCTACGTCTACTATCAGGGCGCCGACCAATATAAATATCCGTCTCCCTATTACGACGCCAACAACGGCCCTCCTAACTTCTTGCTGCGCAATAACCGCGATGGGACATTTCATGACGTAACAAAGCAGACCGGTCTTGATAAGAACAACACACGTTATAGCTTCTGTTGCGCATGGAACGACTATAACCACGACGGCTGGCCCGATTTATATGTGGTGAACGATTTCGGACGCAAGAATCTCTATCGCAACAATGGCGACGGCACCTTCACCGACGTAGTCAACGAAGCCGGAGTCGAAGACATTGGCGCCGGCATGAGCGTGAGCTGGCTCGACTGCAACAACGACGGCGCCGACGACCTCTACGTGGCCAACATGTGGACCGCCGCAGGCGAACGCATCGCCGCCCAGGAAATCTTCAAGCCATCCGCGCCGGAAAAAGTCCGAGCCCTCTACCGCAAGCACGCCATGGGCAACTCGCTATTCGAGAATCGCAGTCCCCTGTGGCCCTCTGTGGCAGAGAATTTGACGTCAACCACAGGGACCAAAGGGGACCAAAAGGGCATTCCAGAATTTCAAAACGCCACCACTTCCTCCGGCGCAGCCCAGGGCCGCTGGTCCTGGTCCAGCGATGCCTTCGACTTCGACCACGACGGCTACCCCGACCTCTACATCGCCAACGGTATGGTCTCCGGTCCTGAGCGCCAAGATCTGAACAGTTTCTTCTGGCGTCAGGTCGTCGCCAAATCTCCCGACGAACCCAAGCCCTCGCATGACTACGAACAAGGCTGGAGCGCGATCAATGAACTCATCCGCGCCGACGGCAGCTGGAGCGGCTACGAGCGCAACGTCTTCTTCGCCAATAACCGCGACGGAACGTTCTCTGATGTTTCCGGTGCCGTAGGCCTCGATTTCAGAGAAGACGGTCGGTCCTTCGCGATCGCCGACTTCGACCACGATGGCCGCCAGGAAGTGTTCCTGAAAAATCGCAACGCGCCCGTGTTGCGGATTCTAAAAAACGTCATCGCAGATTTGCCGCCGTCAATCGCCTTCCGCCTGCAAGGCACAAAGAGCAATCGCGACGCGATTGGTGCGGTCGTAACCATCGAAACCGACGCTGGACGCCAGCAACACTCCGTCGAAGTCGGAAGTGGCTTCCTCTCCCAGCACAGCAAAGAAGTCTTTTTTGGCTTGGGCGCAAGCAAGGGCAAAGTGCAAGCAACGATCCGTTGGCCCAGCGGACTGACGCAACAACTCCACGATCTTCAGCCGAACCATCGCATCTGGGTGGAGGAAGGCTCGCCGCCTTCGCGTGTTGAGCCGTTCAAGCCGGCTGACGCGTCGCCGATACCATCCAAACTCGAGTCGCGCACCGACGATGCCGAACTGCTCACGACCATCGAAACCTGGCTCCTGTCACCGGTTTCGGTGCCTGACCTTTCCCTCTCGGACCAGACAGGAAAACTTCGGACGCTGTCGGCTCTTCGTGGCAAACGTGTCTTGCTCAACTTCTGGGCGGCTGACTCTCCCCGATGTCAGGCCGACATCGATACCTTCTCCAACTCACACTTCCGCTGGTCAGCTCAAGGGCTCGAACTCTTAACCGTCAATGTTGACGTGGCCGAATCATTGCCGGCACACATTCGCGCCTTTTCCTTTCCCGTGCTGCGCTTGAGCGACGATATCACGGGCATCTACAACATCCTCTTCCGGCAGTTGTTCGACCGTCATCGCGACATGCCGCTGCCGACATCGTTCCTCATCGATCAGCAGGGCGATATCGTCAAGGTCTATCAGGGGCCGTTGCATTCCGATCATGTCGAGCGGGACTTCCTGCACATTCCGCGTACGACGTCCGATCGCCTCAAACTCGCGCTGCCATTTCCGGGCATCACCGACGCTACTGAGTTCCCGCGCAACTATCTCTCGTACGGTTCGGTCTTCTTCCAGCGTGGATACTACGAGCAGGCGGGTGTTGCTTTCGCACGCGCTGCGCAGGATGATCCCGAAAGCGCCGAAGCACTCTACGGACTCGGAAGCGTCTACCTGAACCAGGAGAAGACAGCCGACGCGCGCGCTGCGTTCGAGCAGGCGGTGAAACTACGGGCGAGTTATCCGGATACGATGGCGAACGCGTGGAACAATCTGGGTCTGCTTGACGCGCGCGCTGGGCAGACTGCGCAGGCAATCGGGTATTTCCAGCGGGCGCTTGAACTGAGCCCTGATCACGTGGTTGCGCTGGTCAACCTTGGCAGCGCGCATCGACAACTGCATCAGTGGGATGAAGCGCGGCGCGCTTACGAGCATGCGCTCGCGGTCAGTCCTGACGATGCGGAAGCGAACTACGGCGCAGGAATGGTCGCAGCGTCGACTGCATCGACGAGCGACGAGAACGCGCGCGCAGAGCGGCTTTTGCTGCGGGCGATCGAGTTGCGTGCTGTGTATCCGGAAGCGCTGAACAATCTGGGGATTTTCTATCTGCGCACGCAGCGGCGCGATCAGGCGGTTGCGAAGTTCGAGCAGTGTATTCGCGTTGCGCCGACGTTCGATCAGGCTTACTTGAATCTAGCGCGCGTGTATGCGATCGAAGGCGAGAAAGAAAAAGCGCGAGAAGTGCTGGAAAGTCTGTTGAAGCAAAGGCCGGGCCACGCGGAGGCGGAGAAGATGATCGAGGAGCTTAAGCGCTGACGCTCACCGGAAACCTAGCGCTTGCGGCCCTATTAACCAGATAATTACGGATACCCCCTCCCCCCTCCCCCTTCCCGATGTAAAATATCCGGAATCAGCAACTTAGGCCGTGCAATCCGGGCAAAATCTTGAGCCGCAAGGGGTTATACGCAAAATATTCCGGACAAAGGATTTAAGAGGCAGATTCTGCGCGACTATATTGTCAATGAGCTATTGCAATTCAATACATATTATCTTAATGGAGAGATGTTGTCAATGCTGGGACGAACGCGCAGACCGCCAGAAATGCGACGGGGGGGCAACAGAGCGATGTGTGGATCCGCTTCGAGTGCCAGACTGGGACACAACCTTTCTTTCGCCCCTTCGGGGCTTGCGTTCATTCCACCTGGTACCCACGGCTTGCGCCGTGGGCTGCATTCTTTCGCCGCGTTGCGGCTCCAAGTGTCAATCGTGTGCCATTTTGTTCGCCACGTCGGAGTTCTGACGCAGTTTCCCAAGGGGCCGCCCTTCCACGGTGGCGCAGGCATGGCGACCGCAGCGGCAAAAACCGAGCCGATTTGCGTTTGCGGTCCAGCCGAAAACCCACACATCGCACAGAAGTCGATTGGTGGTGCACCCGCCGCAATAGGCTTGCTGCATCCTCGGTGTGAGAAGACAATGAATGGCCTGGGACGACAATGTTAAGGCGACGCCCCATCCACGCTGTCGTGCTTTTGGTTTGGCTGTGGGTTTCTTCAGTGCATGTATCTTTTGCGCACCCGGGGTCGGGCATTGTCGTTGACGCCCAAGGTCACGTTTACTTTATTTATACAAGTCACGGGGTGATGCGGATTGAGCCCTCGGGGAAGCTGACGAACATTTATGAAGTTACAGGCGGCGGACATTGGCTGGCATTGGATGCGGGCGGCAGTTTCTCGCGCGTGAAACTGAAAGAATATGAACGGATTACTGGGGATGGCGAGGTGCCTGGCCTGATCTTTGCCAGTGGCGGGGCTCCGATGGTGGTGGGCTCGGACGGCAAGCTCTATTACGGAAGCAATGGATCGGCGGAGGAGTCGTTTCCGACTGGGGCGATGACCGTGGCGCGGCTTTCGGTCAATGGCCAGGCCGAGTTGTTCGCGCCGGCGCTCAAACAGAAACTTGCTGAACTGAAAGACGGCATCACGGGAATTGCGTCCGGTCTGGACGGATCGATTTATGTCGCGACATGGAATGGGATGGTGGTGCTGAGCGCGAAAGGGACGATTGCGCGAGTGGTGCATCCCATTAAGGTCAGCGATTGCGACAGCGATCCCGCCGATCACAACCCGGCGAATGCTTCGTCTCCTTTATTGCGGGGCCTGGGCGTCGATTCGCACGGCAATGTATATGTTGCGGCCACGAGCTGCCATCGCGTGGTAAGGATCACTCCGGACGGCCAGGTGACATCCATTTTGAAGTCGGAGCGTCCATGGTCGCCGACGGGCGTTGCCGTCAGAGGCGAGGAGATTTACGTCCTCGAATACACGAACGCGAATGGCCCTGCGACGGAGGGCTGGTATCCGCGTGTCCGGAAACGGGCGGCGGATGGGACGTGGACGACGGTGGTGACGGTGGCGGCGGAGTAGCGGACCGTAGTCGAGCACAAGCAGTCGAGGTTAGCGCCCAACGGCGGGGTGCGAAGCTGGGTAGAGGCTCTCAGCCAGAGAGTGACGGGAAGCCCACACATCGCAAAGAACGCGATGTGTGGTGCACCTGCCAGCCGCAAGCCTCGACGATGATGATGGTGGTGCCGAACTGTTTCACTGCGGCGGCGCTTGCCCGGATTGCTCGCGCACCATGTATTCGGCGTACCAGGCGGGCCAGTTCTCGTCGCGTTGCCCCGTCCGCGCTTCATGCTGACCGTGTGCGAGCGCGGCACGCTTCAGCGCGCCTTCCAAGTCGCTGGCCGAGGCGAACGACGTCGGGCCGGGCTCGACCCGGCCGGGCAGCCGGCCGGTGATCTCTTGTAAGACCCAGCTGTTGCCATCTGGATCTTTGAACTCGGCGCGCGAGCGATAGGTGAGGCGCTGAGGATCCAGACCAGGCTCTGGGCCGTTCGCACCGAGGTGGAAGAACGGGCCGACCGGCACGCCCGCGGCAAGCAGCGCATTGCGGGCGGCTTCGATGTCGGACACGATGATGTATGCCTTGCCCGAACCAGGCGCAGCTGGTGTCAGGTTCGTGCCGAATTGCAACGAACATGACGAGCCGTGCGGCGTGACCTGGACCACGCGCAAGCCCGGGAAGTTGAAGTCGGCATCAAGCCGCCATCCCAGCTTCAGGTAGAACTCCTTCGCGCGATCAACATCAGCCACCGGGAAGATGGTGACTTCGATCTTCTGATCTATTTTGGCGATGCTCGCGGCACCGGCATCAGTGTTATTGATTTCTTGTGTCAGAGTAGCCATTGTTTCCTCCTAATGAATTCAGCGAAATGCGGAAGCTGAGTTGCCAGATTTTCACGTAGATCCCGTCAACTCGCGGTCGGCAAGGCTAGAGCGAATTCACCGATACAAGTACACGGCTCATGCTGCGCCTGCCTGTCTAGGCGCGCTGTTCCGAGCTTCGATGGCCTTGACGGAGTTTGCAAACGCCTTCTCCAAAACTCCCTTTCCGATGGTCCCGACCACGAGGCCGAGCAGCCGTCCCTTGAGGTTCTTGCCGTCGCGCACGACGACGACGTCGATGTCGGTCGAACCGTCGGGACGACGCGTCAAGTTGTAGGTGTGGCCGGACGCGCCTCCCCAGAGGTTGGAGTCGGTCGTGGTGAGCACGACGTGGTTGGGATCGGACCAGTCGTAGTGCAGGCGTTCCCAGATGCCGCCCGAACCTTCTGTGACGTCGGCCTGGGAAGGGCCGCGGCCATGCACCTTCATGTACTCGTCGGTACTGTTGCCAAAGAGCTTTGCGCGCCCTGGCCCAAAATCGGTGAGCCCGGCGATGTATTGCTCGGGGGTCAAAGTGGTTGTCTGGTGCAGGTGGATGGTAGACATGCATGCCCCTTTCGCTTCCTGAGACTTCCGGGAGTGTGGTTCTATTTTCGATAACTCCGCTCGCTACTGCTCATACTGGTCCTTTCGCTAGGCGGCGACGAGCTGCTGCCCGCCATCAATGTCGTAGGTTGCGCCGGTGAGGGCGGTGTTGGTCATGATGTGTACGGCGAGCGCAGCCACATCAGCGGGTCCGACGACGCGCTTGATGGGCAGCGTGGTGCGAAGCTGATTGCGCCGGTTCTCGAGCTGATCGCCGAGAAGTTCCGCCGACAAAGGCGTGTCGACGAATCCGGCGGCGATAAGGTTGACGCGGACGGGAGCGAGTTCCAGTGCCAGGTTCTTGACCATAGCCGGAAGCGCGGCCGTAAGTGCCGAGATGAAGACGAATCCCTTCGCCGTGCTGCGGCCCCCGGTACCGCCCATGAAGAGCAGGGTCCCTCCCGGGCGCACCTTGTTTCTGGCGTTCCGGGCGATCTGCAGCGGCAGCAACAAATGGGCTTCGATATCGCGGCGCGCCCTTTCGAAATCGAAGTCTGCCAGCGGCGCGTAATAGGGACCGGGCCCGGTTACGAGTATGTGGTCCACAGGAGCCGGCAAGTCGTCGAAGAACCTCTGGAGGAGCTTGAAGTCGGTGGCATCGAAGGCCGCGGTGCTGAATGCATCAATCTCAGTCGCAGCATGCTTGAGGCGTTCAGGATTACGCGCCGTGAGGATGACCTTGGCTCCCTCCGCTCTCGCCCGCCGCGCTGTCTCGAGCCCGATACCGGCACTCCCGCCAATCACCACGACGGTTTGGCCGAGTAATTCGGGTTCGCGTTCGATGCCAGAAGCCGTCATAGCGGTGGTCATGATTCCTCCGATCAACAATCCGCACTTTCTCGTCAGCATTAAGGCGCGTTTAGAAAAAGGCAAGCTGATCGTAAGCGTGTTGCTCTTCGGCTGCGAGGCCGGATGGAGCGGGCGCACCGCTGAAAGCCGCCGCATTAATGTCGTTTGGAACCGCGCCCGCCGCGACAAGCCGGAAGCGGTTGGTTTGTGCTTGGTCATTCATCTGATTCCTTTCTTGCCGTCTTGGAATTAGGGTGCGTAACGAGTGAAGACTAAATCCCGGTCTTTGACCTGTGCGTGGCAGGGGAAGCAGGGTTTCATGAAGGCCGCGTCGGCCGGTTTGCCGTCGCTTGCGTTGAAGTGACCGAATCCCCAGCCGCCGGTAGCGGCGTACTTTTTCGAGTCCTTGACCATGAACTGAATGTTGGTCGGCGCGCCAGGAACGAAAGATTGGGCCTGGCCAAAGACTTTGTTGTTCTGCTCCGACGAGCTGTGGCGATAGTGCAGAGCGGCAATGATCGTGCCGTCCGGGTACGGAAGCTTTCCTTCGCGGTAGGCCTTGATGGCCACGTCATTGCCCAAGATCGCCCCGAGACTGTTGAGGTCGCCTTCCTCATGGGCCACGGAGATCAACTTCCAATCGCGATAGCCGGGGGGGATCTCGGTAACGAAGGCGGGAGAGGCCCCTGCCAGGGCATGTCCAGATAGGGGGGCCAAGGAGGCGACAACCGCCGCCACCATCACGACTGCAGCTAGCATGAGAGATAGGCGTTTCATTCGGTTCCTCCTTCCACCCCGAATCACGCGACCTGGGTCACAGGCTCGGTTCTTACGTTGATGACCACGTTGATGTTGCCGCGCGTCGCCTTGGAGTAAGGACATTCCTGGTGGGCGCCGTCCACGAGCTGCTGGGCAATTGCGGGCTCGATGCCCGGCAGGATTACATTGAGGCGGGCCTGCAAGAGATAGCCGCCGTTGCTCATACCGAGGTCCACTTCGGGGTCAACGGCGGCTTCAGCGGGGAGCCTGACTTTCATTTTGCCGGCCACGAGCTTGATCGCGGACAGAAAACAAGCCGACCAGCCCACCGCGAACAGCTGTTCGGGATTCGTGCCGGTGCCGGGCGTGCCGGGGACCGAGAGCTTGACGTCCAACCGGCCATCGGAGGTGCGAGAGGAGCCGCCTTCGCGGCCTCCAGTGGTGTGGGCTTTGGCGGTGTAGAGGATTTTTTCAATCGGGGTGATGGACATGGTGTTCTCCTTGTCAGAAATTTGCAGCGAACGACGACGACGACCACGATTGTGCGGATGCGAAAGGGTCTCATCACCGCACCTCATGGTTTGGATTTCTTGGAAACGAAGGGGCCCGACTAGAGGCTTCGATTGCCGGTCAAGGCATCCGGATTCATATTTTGGTGGGACGCTGCTGTGGGTCGGACGCCAACACCGGGCGCGAACGTGGGCGGCAGGCACCAATGTGTGGGCCTGCCGCTTGCCGCTTCAGAGGTTCGCAAGCGCTGTGACGCTGACTTCTGCCCTCAGGGGCTGAAGCCCACATCTTCATTGGTCATTACGGCATAGCTGAAGGCATGACCTTCCACTAGAAACCCGAATGCAGATCCCTCCTTCGGTCGGGATGACAATTGCTGGTGAGGGCATTGCGTTCACTTCGAGATCGTCACCGACAGAGTTCTGCCCCCCAGGATCAACGTTGGATTCGGCTGCCCGCTGTTATCTCCTCCGCATAGTGTGAAGGTGTTCGTCCCCTTCATCAGGCCATCTTCCGGATAGATAATCCACTCAAACAGGTGCGATCGGGCTTGGCCGTCCAACTCGAGCTCGATGTCGTTTGGTCCGAATGCCTGGCATGGACGATTGTTGAGCGAAAGTTCGACCACGAAGTTGCCACTCTCCAGATAGTCGGTGCTGAAGGTGACGATCACGGGCGCGACGGCCGCCGGTTCATTGATCGTGACCGTTTCACCCCAGAGAAAACAGCATTTGCCGGTGATTGTGCGGTCGGGCAGAATCTTCAAGATCTGGTTTGCGGGGACGGCAGCGGCCGGTTGCGCCGTCCACATCATCGCCATGATGAGCGCGAATGCCGTCAGGATGTATTTCGCAGTATTGGAAATCTTCATCGTGTGCTCCTTATGAGTGATCGAACCTGGTTGTCCATCTTTTGCTTGATGCCTGTCGAGCCACCGTTTCACTTGGAGAGCCGCACCATCAGCGTTCTGGCGTATATGTCGAGCGCGGTGCCGCCGCCGCACACCGTGAAGGTGTTCGTTCCGGCCTGCAGACCGTCGGCGGGATAGACGATCCACTGGAAGCTGCGCGTGCGGAAGATGATCTCCCCGCCCATGGACCCCGATCCATAAAAGCGGCAGGGACCACCGTTCACGATCAGACCGCTGATGTTGCCGCTGCCGAACGTGTATAGCGCATTCCAGGTCACAACGACCGGCACAGCTTTCGACGGCTCGTCGACGGTTACGGACTGGTTGAACGACATGCAACATGGTCCGTCGAAAGACACGGGGAACGAAAGAATCTCGCGCGAGAGCTGGTTGGGCGGCACTGCAAACGCGCTGGCTACGCCTGCGATCAGAAGAGCGGCGGCACACAAGCTACGAAGGCGAAATGTTGTCATTGGTTTCCTCGCATTTTTTCCTTGATTGTCCATGCAGAACTACACCGTGGCGCGCAACAGCACGCCGTCGATGCTTGACTCTGCGGAATTGTTTTACTTGGAAAGACGGGCTGACAGCGTGTTGAACCCCAGCATCAGAACTCCGTTCGGGTCGGTGAACGAACCGCCACACAATAAGAACGTATTCTTGCCCGTCACGAGCCCATCGCTCGGCTGGATGACCCACTGGAACATGTGGCTGTCGAACGGACCGCTGCCGTTGCCTGCACCGAACGGATTCAGGAGGACCGATCCTTGTTTCAGGCACGGCCCGCCATTCACGCTGACCGAGGCAACGTACATCGACGTGGCCTGGTAGTCGGTGCTCCACGTGACAATCACAGGCGCGATCACGGATGGCTCGGTGAGAGTTACCTTCTCGCGGTAGGAAATGCAGCACATGCTTTGGAACGGAGTGTTCTGTTCCACCCGCAGCAATTCTGTCGGCGGCACCGCGAAAGCTGGCGTCTCGACAGCCAGCATCAGGCAGGCAATCGCCAGAAACAAAAGCATCATTTTTCGTGCCATTTTCACTCCTTCGTTTTCGTCAGGCAGATGACCCTACATTTGGAGATATCGAAAACGAGGGGAAAAAGGCGACATTCCAGAGACAAAAATGAGACGTGGTGGAGACAACCTGGACGTCAATGTCGTGATATCGCGAGCCCGAGGGAGGCTGAGGCCGCAGGTGACCCCGACGCGGGTGCTCTCGGTCCAACACCTGTCACCGGGCACCCGAATAACGTCGCGGACTATTGCGGGCTGCTACTTTTTCGGCGTCTCCGCTTTCAGGAGCTCCACAAACGTCCCGTAAAACCTTTGCAAATCCACATCCACCTGGATCTCCACTGGACGACCTACCACTTTGGGCTTGTCGTTATCATTCCAAGTCAGGGTGTTGCCGTAATTGGCGCCGCGATCGAGGTCGACGTCCATGTAGAAGTTAGTCTTCTTCGTGATCAGGCTCGGATCGAGCCAGGCGAGGGCGGCGAGTTCGTCCCAGAGGTAGTTATAGTCGCCGTGCAGGCGGGCATAAGTGCCGACATACTTGGCGGCGGGCGAGTTACCGGATTTAACACGCTCGATCAGTTCTTTGGTGAGGCGCGTCTTGACGGAGATATCGACGGGCGTACAGACGATCTTCTTCCAGGGAGCGCGGAGCATGATGTGGGCGGCTTCGGGATCGAACCACAAGTTGAATTCGTGGCGCGGCGTGTTGGCGAACTCGGGATCGTCGGTGAGCGGGCTCATGCTCGCGCCCATGAAGACCAGTTCTTTGACGAGGCCGGCAAATTCGGGATCGAGGGAGATCGCGAGGGCGATGTTGGTCATGGGGCCGCCGGCGTAAATCGTGATTTCATTCGGATACTTGTGCACCATGCGGACGAGGAAGTGGGCGGCGTCTTCGTCGGAGGGGCGGGTGGTGGGCTTGCCTTCGGGCATGGGGCCGAGGTCGTCGGCGGGGTGGTAGAAGCGCGGGGTCCAGGCGCCGAGCCAGGCGACCTGGCCGAAGCGCTGCTGCCACATCTCGGTTTCCTCTTTGGTGCGGACGAGCGGGTATTCGGCGCCGGGGACGACGGGGATGTCGGTGCGTCTGATGAGTTCGAGCATGCGGAGGGTGTGGGCGACTTCGGATTTAAGCCAGGCGTCTCCGGTGACGACGGTGATGCCGAGGACGTCGGTTTGCGGCGACTGGATGAGGAGGAGCGTGGATTGGAGGTCGGTCCCGGCCGGGCCGGCGGCGTCCTGGTCGATGATGAGTTTGCGCTTTTGGGAGAAGGCGGCGGTGGCGAGAAGAAGTGTGGCTAACAGGAATACCCAAATTCGGCCCGATTGCATAGTCACCTCAGGTGTGAAAGCCGCACAGCGGCGAGAGATCACAGCCCACGGCGCAAGTCGTGGGGGCAAGAGAAAGCTTTAAGAACCCGAATGGGGCGAAAAAAGAGTCCGGTGCCGCGGTCGACGGTCCCCCGGTTGCGAGCGCGTGTGTCATAGAGATCTTTCTTTCGCCGCTCCGCGGCTTCGCCACTACTAAACCACTCCACCCACGGCTTGCGCCGTGGGCTGTAATCTGTCGCCGCTTCGCGGCTGGCGTTATCTCTTTTCCGCCAACCGTCCGATTAACAAATCGAAGAAGCGCGGCGAATCTACATCGACGGCGACGTTCGCGTTGGGCACCCATTTGTCGCGGACTACGGGCGAGGTCTTTGTGCTCGCCAGCGTCGGCGCGGAACCGCGGATAGTCATCGCTGCCGCCGCATCTTTCTCCATGCCGGGCTTTCGTTTCAGGTCGCCGGCGACGGGGCTATAGCCCAGCGTTTCGCCGGCGGTGAGTTCGCCGGTGGTCTCGACGTCGACGTAGAATTCCTGCCACTTCAGGATTGTGGGGTCTAGGAAGGAGGCGACGGCGAGTGAGTCGTGCATGTTGGGGCCGACGAGAAATCCGCGCTCACGATTGTGCTGGATGGCGTTGCGTCCGATCTTGGCGGCGGCTTGCGCCGAGGGATTCTTGGCGGCTTCGAGGGTGCGGACGTGGTCTTCGGTGAGCGAAGTCTTGCGGGTTACGTCGAGCCCGACCATAGTAATGGGAATGCCGGACTGAAAGACAATACGCGCGGCTTCGGGATCTACGTAGACGTTGAACTCAGCGGCGGGCGTGATGTTGCCGCCGGAGAGCGAGCCGCCCATCATGGTCAGGCCGCGAATCAGGCCGGCGAGTTCCGGGTCGCTGTTGAGGGCCGTGGCGATGTTGGTCAGGGGACCGATGGTGATCAGCGTGACTTCGTGCGGATACTTGCGCACGATGCGGCGGATAAATTCGGAGGCGGGCTCGGCGACAGGCTTGGTGGTGGGGTCGGGAAAGACCGCGCCGCCGAGCCCATTCTCGCCGTGGGCGTATTGAGCGGTGACGAGCCGGCGTACCAGGGGGACGCGCGCTCCGGCGGCGACGGGGATGTCGGTGCGGCCGGCGATTTCGACGAGGCGCAGAGCGTTGGGCAACGTGAGTTCGAGGGGGACATTGCCGGCGACAGGGGTGATGCCTTCGATCTTCAACTCCGGAGACCGCATGGCGAGCAGGAGGGCGAGGGCGTCGTCGACGCCGGGGTCGGTGTCGATGATGACGCGGGAGGGGCGGGAGGGCGGCGTCTGTCTTGTAGAGGCCCACGATTCCCGCACGATGCCACTGGCCGCCAAAACAGCGGCCGTTGACCTCACAAACTGCCGTCGGGTTACAAAGAATGGTTTCGATTCCATAGTTTCCCTCGCTCGTAAACGGAGGCCCGGCGCGGCTGGACAGCCGCCGAGTCATCGATGCTACTTCTTCGGCTGCGTCATCAGTTTGATGTAGAGATCGTAAAGCCTGGGCGCGTCGACATCGAATTGAACAGTCGCCTTGTGCATGTAGGGCGGAACCTGCGCGTCGGGACCCCAGAACAGAGTCTGCCCATAGCTGGGACCGTGATCGACGTCGATATCGACATAGAGTTCTTTCTGTCCCGTGATGAGGGAGGGGTCGACCATAGCGGCGGCGGAGAGTTCGTCCCACATGAAGCTCTCGACGGAGTAGGCAGTCAGGTAGCGGGCGACGGGTGTGTTTGCCTTGGCGATGGCGGCCTGAATTTCTTTGCTCAGCTTCGTTTTGATCGATACATCGACGGGAGTGATGGTGATGTTCTTCCATGGGGCGCGCATGGTGATACGCACGGACTCAGGATCGAACCACCAATTGAATTCGCGGCGGGCGTCGACACCACTGATGCCGCCGTTGTCGGCGTACATGCCGCTACCCATGAGCACAAGCTCTTTGGCGAGCGTGGCAACTTCGGGATCGAGGCGGAGCGCGAGGGCGATGTTGGTGAGCGGGCCTCCGGCCCAGATGACCACCTCGCCGGGATATTTGTGAACCATGCGCACGATGAAGTGCGCGGCGGTCTCGTCGATCGCTTTAGTGTGCGGTTCGCCCTCGACCAGCGGAGGCACGATGCTGGGCTCGTGATAAGCGGCACGAAATGCGGGCGGGGTGTTGGCAGGGCGATTGGAGAAGTCGCTCCATGCGCCCTTGTAGCGGAACTTGCCGTAGAGGGCCTCCCAGCGTTCGCTCTCTTCTTTCGAATTGAGCAGGGGGAATTCGGCGCCTTGCGCGACGGGGACGTCGGTGCGTCCGGCGATCTCGAGGAGGCGCAACGTGCGCTGCGTTTCTTCGCGGACCCACTGATCGCCGCTGACGGTGGTGATGCCGAGGACGTCGAGCTTGTCGGACTGCAGGAAGATGAGAATGGACTGCATGTCGGTGGTGGCGGGGCCGCGGGCGTCCTGATCGACGATGACTTTGATCTTGTGATCCTGGGCTGCAACGGCGACTGCCCAAATTAACGGACAGACTGCCACAATGACTCTTAGTCTCTTCATTCGCATGCCCCCTCGCATGTGATCCAGGACCGCCGGTGTGGAAGACGACGCATTGTAATTCCGATCAGCGTGATTCGCCAGAGTGGAATCACCGCCCGCCCCGGGTCGCAAGCGGTAAAATACGCTCGAAAGCGTGCTGACTGGTTGTGTTGTCTTTGATATGAACAGTCCCTGGTCGATCACTGGAATCGGGCGTGTGGCATGTGCTTTGGTTGTGGTGTGCAGCGTGATCGCCGGAAATGTGTTCGCGCAGGCTCAGTGTCAGCCTTCAGCGAAATCTCCGGCGGCGCCGACCAGCACGTCAGCTACACCGCAGTTCTATGAGGAGCCGCACTTCAGCGTCGCGGGCGTGGCGGACGCGAGCAATCTCGGCGGGCATGGTTCGGACGTGATGGTTCGCACCGACGAATCGCTCGCCAAGGAGACCGTATCGCTGAGCAAAGGGGCGGCGGGCGGTACGGGTGCGACCGCCAAGCCGATTCCGGAACTGGAAGCGGCTGCCGGGCGCGATCCGGGCGAATACGCGACGGCTTACGCGCTGGCTGCTGCGTACGTGAATGCCGGACGGTTCGACGATGCCTATGCGAAGATCCAGCCGTTACTGGCACGGCAGGACCTCAGTCCGCAGGATCAGGCTGCACTACATCATTTGCTCGGCAACGTGGAAGAGCAACGGCACGATCCGCTCGACGCGGTGCACGAATACCAACGGGCGGCTGAACTGAGCCCGACTGAGGCGAACCTGTTCGACTGGGGGACGGAGTTGCTATTGCATCGCGCCACCGAACCTGCGGCTGAAGTGTTTGCCCAAGGGAACCGGCTATTTCCGCAATCGGCGCGGATGCTGATCGGGCTGGGTGTGTCGTGGCACGTGCGAGGGGCGTATCAGCGCGCGGTGGACTGTTTGTGCCAGGCGTCGGATGTAAATCCAAATGATGCTGCGCCCTATTTGTTTCTGGGCAAGATGCAGAACGTTGAGACGGTACGAGCGAAGGGCTACCTGGAGCGCATGGAACGCTTCGCGCGGCTACAACCCAACAACGCGCTAGCCAAGTACTACTACGGGACCGCTCTGTGGAAGCAGTCGGAGACGGCGCGAGACGCGGCGAACGCCGATCAGGTGGAGTCGCTGCTGACGAAGGCAGTGGAAATCGATCCCAAACTCGCACCAGCCTATTTGCAGCTGGGCGTCGTCTACGGGGACCGGGGTGACTATGCGAAGGCGATCGCAGCGTATAAGCGCGCCGTGGAGATTAACCCGCAGCTTGAGGAAGCCCACTATCGCTTAGGGCTGGCCTACCAGAGAACCGGGGACGGGACAAGGGCGCGCTACGAGCTCAAGATCCACCAGCAATTGGCGAAGAAATCGGCGGAGCAGTTCGCGCGCGAGAGGCATGAGATCCAGCAGTTTGTGGTTTCGCTGCGCGACAAGGATCCCGCACGGGCGGAACCGAAAAAGCCCTGAAAAGCCGCTGTCAATGAGCCTTTGGCGTTGGTGAGGTCATCAGGCCGACGAACATCCGATCGAACTTCTCTTTGTCCAGGTCCTGCTGGATTTCGACCGGCTGCACAGTGATTGCCGGCTTGTCTTTTTCCGACCAGGAGAGGGTATCGCCGTATCCAGCGCCACGATCGAGGTTCACGCTTATGTAGAGGGTTTCCTTTTTCGTGATGATGGCGGGATCGATCCAGGCGGCGGCAGCGAGTTCGTCCCACATGATGTCGGCGCCGGGCCAGGACTGGTAGTACTTGGAGATGTAGCGACCGATCGGTGTACCGCTGGCGGCGAGTTGCTTGACCATCGCGGGCGTAAGGCTGGTCTTGACCGAGATGTCGACCGGGGTGCAGGTAATCTTTTTCCAAGGGGCACGGAGAACGATGTTGGCGGCGTCGGGGTCGAACCAGAAATTGAATTCGTGGCGGGGTGTATTCGCCCACTCGGGATTGTCGCTTTGCGGACTCAGGCTGCCGCCCATGAAGACGAGTTCCTGGGCGAGTTTGGGGAATTCGGGATCGAGCGAGATGGCGAGGGCGAGGTTGGTCATGGGGCCGCCTTCGTAGATCGTCACTTCGCCGGGATATTTGCGCACCATGCGGATGAGGAAGTGGGCGGCGTCCTCGTCGGCGGGCTTCGTTGTCGGCTGGCGTTCGGGCATGGGCGGAATAACGTTCGCTTCGTGCCACCAGCGGTCGTCCCAGGCCCCGGCGTAGGCGACTTTGCCGTACCGTTGCTGCCAGAGTTGCGATTCCTCACGGGTGCGAACCAGGGGGAATGCGGCGCCGGGAACGACCGGGATGTCGGGGCGACCGATGATTTCGAGGAGGCGCAGAGTATGCGCCACTTCTTCGTCGCGCCACTGATCGCCGCTCACGACGGTGGCTCCCAGCACTTCGACCTGTGGCGACTGCACCAGCGTGAGCAGGGTTTGCATGTTGCTGCCGCCGGGGCCGGAGAAGTCTTCGTTGATGATGACCTTGCGCCGGGGTTGGGCGCTGGCCGTGGCTGCGATGAGAAGGAGGATCAGGAAACGGGTGTGCATGGTCCGATGGAGTTTACCAAAAAAGGCGGCAGCATCCGCAGCTGAGGGCAAGGTTCTTTCTCGAGAATTGGGAGGGTCCCCAAAGGGAAAGTGTCGTATGATCTCGTGCGGGAAAAGAGGCTGGTCACTCGAATTTGTTACTACGCCGAACCGATCGAGATGCAGCGACAGTTGAGGCGGGAAGTCGACCATGAAATCGCTCCATGTATCTGCTGTTGTCACGGCGCTGTTTTTGATTTTGTTCCCTCCCGATGCTCTGAAGGCGCAAGAACAGGCGAAGCCGCTACGCTTTGATCTCACACCGTTCGTTGGCTATCGCACGATCATGAGCTTTCCGGTTGAGCCCCATGTAACGGGAATTAATCCTCGAATCGTGATGGAGGCTAGCCCAAGCTATGGGGTGTCATTCGGAATGTGGACAGGAGAGGACGACCTGGTCGAATTCCGCTGGGCAAGGCAAGACTCGCAGGTTCATTCCGACGATATTGAACCTCCAGCGGCACGACAAAGCCTGGTGCTGAATCAGTTCCATGGAGACTTCAGCCATGAGTACCTTGTGGAAGATTGGGCCACTTGGGCAAGGCCGTTTGTAATGGGGAGCGTTGGTGTTACGCACGGTTCTGGCAGCAACAACCTGAACTTTACCCGTTTCTCTTTTGGGCTTGGTGGCGGGATAAGGTTCTATGCAAGCCGCCACATCGGGTTCAAGATTCAAGCAGAATGGTTGCCGGTGGTTGTAGATCCACAAGTAGCTTTCATTTGCGGGGCGGGTTGTATCGTCCATGTTGGCGCCGCGGTGAGTTCCCAAGGCGAGGTCATTGTGGGTCCGGTGTTTCATTTTTGACTGACGGCATCAGGATGGCAGAACGGGTTCGCGCGCGCCTGTGCTCCCTGTTTGCTCGCTACTTGCGGAGCGGGCGGGTCATCAGGTCCATATACAGCTTGTAGAACTTTTCCGCGTCGATGTCGAGTTGAACGGTGGCCAGGCGGAGGTAAGGCGGGACGGTGGTCTTCGGATCCCAGAAGAGCGTTTTGCCGTAGCTGGGGCCGTGGTCGACGTCGATATCCATGTAGAACTGCTGCTGGCCGGTAATGATCGAGGGATCGATCAGGGCGGCTCCGGCGATTTCGTCCCACATGTAGCCGGGCAGGGAATACTTGTCGAGGTAGTCGGTGACGGGGGTGCCCGCCTTGGCAATCGCGGCCTTCATTTCGGTTGTGTAGCGGGTCTTGACCGAAATATCGACGGGCGTGATCGTCACTTTCTTCCAGGGCGCGCGCAGGACGATGCGGGCGGCTTCGGGATCGAACCACCAGTTGAACTCGCGGCGGGCGTCGTGCGCGCCGGGGTCGATGGCGCCTTTGTCGGCGTAGAGTCCACCGCCCATCATGACGAATTCCTTGGCCAGCGTAGCGACCTCGGGGTCGAGCTTGAGGGCGAGCGCGTAGTTGGTGAGCGGACCGCCGGCCCAGAGGACGACTTCGCCGGGATACTTGTGGACCATCTTGACGATGAACTCGGCGGCGGTGCCCGGCGTGGCCTTGAGGGCGGGCGCGCCTTCCTTCATGGGCGGGATGACTTCGGGCGGGTGATAGGGCTCGTCGTAGATGGTGGAGCGGTTGGCGGCAAAGCGCTCGGTCCAGCAACCTTTGTATTCGAGCTTGCCGTACATGGCTTCCCAGCGCTCGGATTCTTCCTTGGAATTAAGGAGAGGAAATTCGGCGCCCTGATAAACGGGGATGTCGGTGCGGTTGGCAATTTCGAGAAGCCGCAGGACGTGCTGCGTCTCTTCGCGTACCCACTGGTCTCCGCTGACGGTGGTGATGCCGAGGACGTCGAATTTGTCGGACTGCAAGAAGACGAGGATGGCCTGCTGGTCGCTGGTGCCGGGGCCGCGGGCGTCCTGGTCGACGATGACTTTGAGGGGTTGGGCGGAGGCCAGAGTAGCGCAGAGAATCAAAAGACCCTGGAGCGACAGAAGGCTTTTATTTAAGTGCATCGAGGCCTTGATCTGGAGCACTGCAAATTTGAGGGCAGACCGAGTAGTTGTTCAGTCTGCCCGAAATCTAGAGCCCACGTCTCAGGACTTGCTCAGAAATTAAGCTTCAGAGCAAGTTGAACGACCCGAGGATTGTTGACCGTCGCGCTGACAACCCCAAAACTGGTGGGTGCGGCCAGATCCTGCATGCCACTGGCCCCTCCGGGCAAAAAGAACTGCGCATGGTTCCAGGCGTTAAAGAATTCAGCGCGGAAATCCAAGCGCATTCCTTCACGCGGTAGCATGAAGTGCTTGATAAACGACAAGTCTGTGTTTATGAAGCGCGGACCATAGGCGGGAGCACGGTTTGCATCGCCAAGTTCTCCTGCCTGAGCATGCGTGAAACAGTCGGTGTTAAACCAATGGCTGATGGTGGGGTGATCCGATATTGCCCCACAAGTCTGGTCAGGGCGATTGAGGCTGTTGCCATTCCACTGGAAATTGACTCCCGAGCCGTTGGCGCTGTCGACAACGAAAAGCGGGAAGCCGGAAGTTGCCTTTTCGATAACGTCAACCTCCCAGCCTCCGAGTACGGCATTCATGGCCCCGTTCCACTCGCTGCCGTACTGTTTCCCTTTGCCGAATGGCAATTCGTAAGTCACGCTTGCCGTGAACTGATGGTTAAGGTTCAGCTGAGACAAGCCCCAATCGAGCTTCTGATATCCCGGCAGGGGGAAGTAGGTTGCGCCAGGGGAACTACCCAAACCGTCCGGCAAGCCCGAATCAAAGGTGCGGGAATACGTATACCCGAGGAGGGCATATAAGCCATGGCGAGCACTCTTCGTTTCAGCTTTGATCTGGAACGAGTCATAGTGCGCGCGGCCAACGTCGTTATTGCTGTTCATGGTTAGCGGGAACAACAAGCCGATGTTGTCGCCCCATTTCGGACCGAAGGCTGTTCCTCCGGCGCCGCAGCCGAGCGTGTAGCCCTCGACTTCTCCACAAGCGCTCGGCGAACCTACATTCAGGTTCACCTGGCCGGCAAGAATGTGGGAACTGCGGGCGCCTGCGTATCCAGCGGTGAGGACGATATTGCCCGGAAGCTGACGTTCGACGTTCAGGTTGAACTGCTGTACTTTGCCTTGCTTGAAATTGAGGTTCTGGGTCTGGAGGGCACCGGGAAATGCCTGCGGACCGAGGGGTGAAGTGATTGGCACGAGATTATTGTCGGGATCAAGCAGCAGGAATAGGAACTGGTTCCCGCAGTTGATGGGATTAGTGGATGCCGAATTGTTGAATGGACAAACAAGAGGGCGGAATTCCGACGGGAAGTTGTCTGATTCAGCAAAGTAAGGCGGATTCTCCCACAACCCTTGTGCCCCCTGGTTCCACGATGAGTCGTGATAGATGGCATAGCCAGCGCGCACTGCAGTCTTCTCGGAACCGAAGGGTTTCCAAGCCAACCCAATGCGAGGCTCAAAGGCTGTCTTGTCAAGCTCAATACCAGCCCGGCTATCGGACTGAGTGCAGATAGTGCAGTCCGGGAGCGTCACACTACCAGCGACGAGGTATCTCCCAGTAGCGAAATCAAAATTCGCCTGTCGATCGTGAGCTTCGGTGATGGGAGTGACCAGGGCCCATGCAAGGCCAAGATTGAGCGTCAGATTCCTTGTGACGCGCCAATCGTCCTGCACAAAAGGACGGAACATCTTCCAGCGACGCCCAGTAGTGGCCCCAAAGAACGTCTGGTCGTGAATACCGCCACCCATTTGGCCTAACAGAAGATCGGCGGTGGCGTCACCGCTGAGGCCAAAGTTGATGAAGAACCCATCCTGGAAGGCATTGGTTTCCACGTTCATCTGCTGAATGCGAATGCCCATTCCCACGCGAATGTTGTGGTTTCCGCGGATCATGTCGAACGTGTCGGCGATCGAGAACACGTTTGTTCCGCCCTGGAATGGCGCAAAGCCGCGGTCGCCGAGAGCCCAATAATTGTTCATCAATGTTGAAGTCAGGCCACAACTCATGCAGTCTTTCGTGGATTGATCGACGACCCCGGAAGGAGCATTCGGGCACTTACTATTAAGGTTTGCGCCCAAAATTCCCACATTGGCGGCCTCGCAGGAGCCATCACCGAAGGATTTGATGTGGTTGAAGATTCGATTGAAGCCAGCCGTGAACTGATTAATGTTCCGTTCGTTGAGAATGTGAGTTTCCGCGATGGCTACACTGCGCCCGTGGTTGCTGATGTTCTGATTGCTACCGAAGGCGTTTTGCTCGGCGAAACCGGGAGAGCCGCCGGGAACGAACGAATCTGCCTGGTCATAGCTGAAGCGCGCAAAGACAGAGTCCTTGCCTGAGAAGGAGTGGTCGATACGGATGTCGAACTTATCTTCGTCCAAGGACCGTACCGGCACGTCGGAAAAATTGGTCAGGGTGTTGGGATTGATAGCGTTGGGCGCGGGATAGAGTTGCATCATCGCCAGGCCGGAGGGATCAGCGGCGGGATTCACAGCCTGATCGAACATCGCGCGCGGAATCTTGTTACAGTTGACGCCAGCAGGCTGTGCTCCGCTTGAGTCGGGGTCGAGAGGGGTCCCCTCGTCGTCGCATTGGAACGGACTGAACGTATACGGGTTTAGCAGATCAGGGAAAACAAACCCGTTCGGATATTGAGTGACCCCGCGGGTTCCTCCCAGGGGGTCGAGGGTGTAGTCGCCATTGATCATGTCCTGTGTAGGAACGAGACCATTGAACGGCACACCGTGGCGCTGGCGCTTGCCTTCGTAGTCGGCGAAAAAGAAAGTCTTGTCCTTCTGGATCGGGCCGCCTAAAGCTGCGCCGAACTGGTTCAAGTTGAACTTCTCCTTCGTCAAAGCGAAAAAGCTCTTCGCATCCAGCTTGGTGTTGCGGAAGAACTCGAACACCGATCCGTGGAATGCATTACTACCCGATTTCGTCGACACCAGGACAGTCGGGCCGGATCGTGTTCCGTACTCGGCGGAGTAGTTATACGTGAGAACCTTGAACTCCTGGATGGCATCAATCGAGGGCAGAATCGCAATGCCGCCGGCAGTCAATTCGTTGTTGTCTGTGCCGTCGAGGAGCCAGTCCGTGCTCTGGGCGCGCGACCCGCCGACAGAGAGAGAATACGTGCCACGGGTGGAGACCTCGCTACTGGGCCCGCCGTTGAAGAAGCTGCCCGGATTCGTTTCCTGGGTAGTGCCGGGTGTGAGGGTTGCGAGCTGGACGAAGTCGCGTCCGTTGAGAGGAAGCTGGGCAACCTGCTGATCCGTGATGACCTGGCCGAGGGTCGCATTCGTTGTCTGGACCGCGACTTCAGTGGCGCTCACTTCGACCGTTTGAGTGACCGATGCCGGGTTCAGACTGAAATCAACTTCACGCTGCTCGTTGACCTGCAGCTTGAGGTCCTTCTGCTCGGTGGTCTGGAAGCCCTGCGATTCCACGTGTACGGTGTAGATCGAGACCGGCAGCAACGGCACCAGATAGTGCCCGGAAGCGTCGGTCTTGGCCTCGCGCGAGAGACCCGTGGCCTGTGAGGTGATCTTTACCGTGGCGCCGGCGATGACGGAACCGCTTTTATCGACTACGGTGCCGGAGAAAGTCCCGTTGGCTTGGCTGTAGAGCAGTGGACAGATCGAGAGGACAAAGCAAACGACGGCAAGCAGCGCACTTCTCTTCATGTAGTCACCCCACGTGGTCGTCACCGCGATTCAACGGTGGACGGGGCTCCACCCGCAAAGTGAATCTGGAGCGTCCCTTAGTTTTTCGTGCGGTCATCTAAATGGATTGGCTCCGTAAAGTCAAGAGCTTTTGTGGGGTCAGTGGGACCCGACTGCTGCGGCATGGAATTCGTCACAGCGAGAACGATTTCGTCGCGCCGAGATTCCAAATTTCGTATTGTCGAGATGAAGGGTTACAATGGCGCACCACAAAGACAGGGCGAGACGGCTGCGCTATGAAAAAGAGAATTCCCTCTGCTGATATGCGTGCGCGACTGGTGCGCGCGGCGCGTCGGGCAATGAAGAATTCTTATGCTCCGTATTCGAAGTTTCACGTGGGCGCGGCCATCCTGACTTCCCGTGGTGAGGTCTTTCTTGGCTGCAACGTGGAGAACGCTTCGTACGGCATGACGAATTGCGCCGAGCGCACTGCGATTTTTGCGGCTGTGGCCGAGAAGGGGCCGAAGATCGAGGTTGTGGCGGTGGCGGTGACCAACGATCACGGGGTGCCGTGCTCTCCGTGCGGGGCGTGCCGGCAGGTGATCTACGAATTTGGGCCGGATGCGGTGGTTTTCTTTCAGGGTAAGAAAGGCTGGACCTCGAGTCACATCACGGAGCTGCTGCCGGAGGGCTTCCGACTCCAGTGAGCGCGCCCGCGTCCCCACCTGCGTTTCGTGTTGCCGATCTCATCCGCAAGAAACGGGATGGTGGAGCGCTGTCGCGGGAGGAGATCGAGTTTCTGGTGGCGGGCGCGACTGCGGGATCGGTTCCTGACTATCAGATTGCGGCGTGGCTGATGGCAGTGGTGCTGCGCGGCATGAACGGCGAGGAAACCGCCGCACTTACCAATGCCATGCTGCACTCGGGTGAAGTGCTCGACTTGTCATTCCTTCCGGCGACGAGAGTCGACAAGCACTCGACTGGCGGCGTGGGCGACAAGACGTCGCTGGTCCTGGCACCGTTGGTGGCCGCGGCCGGGCTCTACGTGCCGATGATCAGCGGGCGGGGGCTCGGGCATACGGGAGGGACACTCGACAAGCTGGAGGCGATCCCGGGATTTCGCGTCGGGCTGCCGGTGGCGGAGTTTCGGAGGGTGCTTGAGGTTTGCGGATGCTCGATGATCGGGCAGACGGAGAAGATTGCTCCGGCGGATCGAAAGCTCTATGCGCTGCGCGATGTGACGGGGACGGTGGAGAGTCCGTATCTGATCTGCGCGTCCATCATGAGTAAGAAGCTGGCGGAAGGTACCGACGCGCTGGTGCTCGACGTGAAGACCGGATCGGGCGCGTTCATGAAGAAGGAGTCTGATGCCGTGTTTCTCGCGGAGTTGATGGTCGAGACCGGGGAGCGCATGGGCAGACAGATGGTGGCGCTGATCACGAACATGGATCAGCCGCTGGGGCGGATGGTCGGGAATGCAATGGAAGTGCGCGAGTGTATTGAGATCATGCGGGGCGGCGGGCCTCGGGATCTGCGGGAGCTGTGCCTAGAACTGGCGGCTTGGATGCTGCACCTGGGCGGCGCGTCGAAAACCGTCGCTGAGGGAAGGACGCTGGCGGAGAAGACGATTGCGTCGGGCGCGGCGCTGAAGAAGTTTCGGCAGATGGTCGAACTGCACGGTGGCGACGTGAGGACGATCGACGATCCGTCGCTGTTGCCGACGGCGAAGCACACGGTGGATGTAGTGAGTCCGGGAGCGGGATTCGTGTCGGCGGTCATGTGCGAGCAGGTGGGAACGGCATGCGTTGTGCTCGGAGGCGGACGGGAACGCAAAGAAGATGCCGTTGATCCGGCGGTGGGGATCGTTGTGCATAAGAAGATCGGCGACGCCGTGGCGGCAGGAGAGGCGCTGTGTACGGTGCATTGCCATTCCGATGCGCAGGCAGCGCGGGCAGTCGAGCTGCTGAAAGCAAGCTACACGATTGCGGATGCGGCTCCGTCGCACCGGCCGTCTTTGATTCATCGGGCGATTCACCATCGTTCGGAACAGTCAGGGGGACATTAATGGGACGATTCACCGGCGTTCTCGGTCTCGTCATCATGCTGGCGCTTGGTTACATTTTCTCCACCAACCGGAAGGCGATCCGGCTGAAGACGGTGGGATGGGGACTTGGGCTGCAGATTGTGTTTGCCTTTTTTGTGCTGAAGGTTGAAATCGGCCGAGATCTGTTCCAGAAGGCAGGCGATTACGTCAATCAACTGCTGGCCTACGCATTTGCAGGGTCACAGTTCGTCTTCGGGGACCTCGGCAAGCAGGGTTCGCATCTTGGTTTCTACTTCGCATTTCAGGTGTTGCCCACGGTGATCTTCATCTGCGCGCTGTTCGCCGTGCTCTACTACGTCGGCATTATGCAGATCATCATCCGGGCGGCGGCGTGGCTCATGACGCGCTTCATGGGCGTGAGCGGAGCGGAATCGCTCAACGTGGCGGCGAGCATCTTCATGGGGCAGACGGAAGCGCCGCAGACGATTCGTCCTTTTCTCCCCGACCTGACGTACTCAGAACTGATGACGGTGATGACCAGCGGCATGGCGCACGTCTCGGGAAGCATTATGGCCGCCTACATCGCTTTCGGCATCGAGCCCAAACACTTGTTAAGCGCGGTGATCATGACGGCGCCGGGCACGCTGCTCATGGCCAAGATGCTGGTGCCCGAAACCGAGGTTCCGAAAACGGCCGGGAAGGTCGTCATGCCGAAGGAAGAGGAGCACACAAATCTGCTGGGAGCGATTGCGCGGGGCACGACCGATGGTCTGCACATGGCCCTGAATATCGCTGCCATGCTGATTGCTTTCCTGGCTCTGATCGCGCTGCTCGACGGCATCATGGGCGGCATTCACGCGCACGCGGCCTGGTTTCCAGCGAGCCTTGAATTCATCCTGGGCAAGCTGTTTGCGCCGATCGCATTCATCATCGGGATCCCGTGGCATGACTGTGCGGCCATTGGCAATCTTTTGGGTGTGCGCATGGTGCTGAATGAACTGGTGGCGTTTTCCATGCTGGGCCCGCAGAAAGCTGGACTTGATCCGCGGTCGTTCACGATTGCAACATTCGCGTTGTGCGGATTCGCAAATTTCAGCTCGATTGGGATTCAGTTGGGCGGGATTGGAGCCCTGGCGCCGAACAAACGCGGCGAGTTGGCCAAGCTTGGCCTTCGGGCGATGCTGGCGGGGACCATGGCGAATCTGATGTCGGCTTCGATTGCAGGGATGCTGCTGTGAAACGTCAAGAGCGATTACCACGGGGGACACAGAGGGTCACGGGGAAAATCAAAACTCAACCACCAAGAGCACGAAGGATCACGAAGGATTTCGCAGATTGGCTAGCGCTTCTTCAGTAGTGACGAGCCGTGCCCCCAGGGTTTGCAATTCTGCAATCGTGTTGTTGCCAACTTTTGGATCGAGTGTCTCGATCGCATCGCGCACGATCGTGACTTTGCGTTTACGTTCCAGCAATCCTTTTGCGGCGCAGGCGACGCAGTATTCGGTAACGACGCCGAAGACCACAAATTCCGGTTTGTCTCCCAGGCGTTCGACCAGCGCGTCGGCGTGTCGGGTCTGAAAGACGTCGAGGGTCTGTTTTTCCAGAAGAATTTGCTGATAGTTGTCGAAATGCTCCGGCAGTTTCGCGGCAGGAGTATTTTCAACTTGCGCGACGCGATCGGCCAGGGCTTCGGGGACGAGTTCCGAGCCGGACTGGCCTTTCAGGCAATGCGGCGGGAACTGCTGGAACTCGGGATCGTTGGGCGGATGGAAGTCGCCGCTTGAGACCAGGAAGACTTCGTTGCGGCGGGCGGCGTCGGTGAGTCGGCGGATGTTGGGGAGAAGTTTTTCAGCGCCGGGGACGTAGAGGTTGCCGCCGGGGAGCACGAAGTCGCGCTGCATGTCCACTTCCCAAAAGATGAAGTCGCGGGATAGCATTTGGAGCACTCTACTTGCTTGTAACACTGGGAGCGTGGAGAGGACAAGGGGCGGGGGCAGAGTGAGAATGCCTTGCGGCGAAATGGCGGGGCGCGGGTTGAGTAGGGGTCCTTCGACTCCGCAGGAACTTCGCTGCGCTACGTTCCTGCTCCGCTCAGGATGACACGGGGCAAAGTTCGCCTCATCGGGACAAGCTAATGGCTCAAGACGAACCTAAAACCGCAACGCAAATCAAGCTGGTCATCCGCAACATTGGATTGCTGTTGAGTGGCGATCTGGAGCGGCCGATTCTGGATGCTGACACGGTGGTTACGGCGGGCGATCGCATTGCCGCGGTTGGCAAGGAAAAAGATGTCGATACTTCGGGCGCTACGGTGACGGTGGATGCGAAGGGGACCGCGCTCGCGCCGGGATTGATTGATAGCCACGTGCATCCGGTGTGCGGCGACTGGACGCCGCGGCAGAATCAGTTGGGATGGATCGACAGCTATCTGCACGGCGGCGTGACCACGATGATTTCGGCGGGCGAGGTGCACACGCCAGGACGGCCGAAGGATGTGGTCGGGCTGAAGGCGATGGCAATCTTTGCGCAGCGGGCGTTTCAGGCGTTTCGTCCGGGAGGAGTGAAGATTTACGCTGGCGCCCCGGTCGTTGAGCACGGCATGGTTGAAGACGATTTCAAGGAACTGGCGGCGGCTGGAGTGAAACTGCTGGGCGAGATCGGCCTGGGCAGCGTGAAAGACGGCAAGACCGGGCGGCAGATGGTGGCGTGGGCGCGGAAATACGGTATCCAGAGCACGATTCACACGGGCGGGCCGTCGATTCCGGGATCGAGTTTGATTGATAAAGACATGGTGCTTGAGACCGACGCCGATGTGATCGGCCACGTCAACGGCGGGCACACGGCGCTGCCGGACGATCAGATTGTCGCGTTGTGCGAGCGATCGTCGCGGGCGCTGGAGATCGTGCACAACGGGAATGAACGCGCGGGGCTGCTGGCGCTGCGAGCGGCGAAAGAGATGGGGCAATTGAATCGAGTAATTCTTGGAACGGATTCGCCCGCTGGATCGGGTGTGCAGCCGTTGGGGATCATTCGGATGATTGCGATGCTGTCGGCGCTGGGAGAGATTCCAGCGGAGGTCGCTGTGTGTCTCGCGACCGGCAACACGGCGAAGATGCGCAACCTCAACTGCGGCCTCATCGCTCCAGGACGTGAAGCCTCGTTTGTGCTGATGGATAAGGCACAGCATTCGGCAGGGAAGGATCTGCTGGATAGTATTCGCAAGGGCGATCTGCCGGGGATTGGGATGGTGATTGCCGACGGGGCGGTGAGTTGTCAGCGAAGCAGGAATACGCCTCCGGCGACGCGGGTGCCGGAGGTGGCGGGGCGGTAACGGCTCTGGTTCGAGATCGTGGCGATTATCCGCTGATATTCAATGAGATACGTTCTTGCCCGTGTGCCAAGCGCTGGCGTACGCCGGCATTGAAATGTATGGCAAATTGCCGTACACTAACAAGCGGTGAACATTATGCCGACTGCAGCTACCGCAAAGCGCACGGAAAGACTGGACGCACGGGTGACGAAGGAAGAAAAGCGCCTGATCGAGACAGCAGCTACCCTGCGCGGCATTTCGGTCACGGATTTGCTGAGGACGAGCGCCACCGACGCGGCAACGAAGATTGTGCACGAGAACGAGGTTCTGACCTTGTCCGAGCGGGAGCGGCGGACATTCGTGCAGGCCCTAATGAGCCCGCCCCAACCGAACGACGCAGCCGTTGCCGCTGTCCAGCGATATCGGCGTAAGGTTGGCTGATTGACAACCAAGTTCAGATCAGAGCCGCTCGATGGCAAGAAGCACAATCGGGCGGCATTTTCTTGCGAACACAAAGCGCTCGCCGACTACATCAAGCAACAGGCTTCCCAGGATGTCAAAAAGCATGTCGCGGCGGTATTTGCACTGACGCCGGATGGCACGACCATAGCGGGCTATTACACGCTGTCGCAATACGGAGTAGACGCGGGCGACGTGCCTCGGCAGGTCTTCGAACAACTGAAAATTCCGAAGTATCCGCGCCTTCCCGCGACGCTCATCGGTCGCCTCGCTCGTCATGATGAGTTCAGAGGCCAGGGCGTTGGCGAGCTCTTGCTGATGGATGCCCTGCGCAAGGCACTCGACGCATCCAGGACGATCGCGTCCATTGCGATTGTCGTCGACGCCAAGGATGACGCGGCCGTTCGGTTCTACAAGAAGTATGGCTTCATCGAGATGCCGGATCATCCGGATCGATTGCTGCTGCCCATGGCGACGGTAAGAGACCTGTTTGGATCGAAATGACGAGAGTGCCGGAAGTCGCAGGACGCTAGTAGAAGGTGTCACAACAGGTCAATGCGTGCAATCGGGATGTTACGACAATTGCCGACTGATGCCGATTACCTTATCCGCCTACACGTCTAACCGTATCGGGCCATCTTGAGGTGCGGATGTCAGTTTCGGTGGAACGATGCGATACGACACAAAGAAAAACAACACAAACCACAGAACCCAGACAAACGCTAGCCACTCGATAATGAGAACCAATGTGCCATCGAAGTGATACCACAGATACATTGGCAGTAGCGCAAAGAAGGCGCAGGCAATGCCACGCGGCCATCGCCATCGGTCGTAAAAGTACGACTTCTCTCCGCAGTGCGGGCATGGTCCGGGCACGTGCCTAATGGCAACTTGACGTTTGCATCGTGGACATCGCAGGTGCATCATTTCTCATTATGCGCCATGATAGTTGATGTCAGGAGATGGGCGTTGACACGCAATTGACTCTCTGCCGGACAGCCGGGATGCGGCTACCTAATCCATCCCCAACGAGGCGGCAACAGTCTTTCTATATTCCCGCGCTTTGGTTATCGCAGCCTCTTCGTCCACCGTGAGGAGCCTGTGATCGCGCATGATGATCTTCCCGCCGATCACTACCGTCTTTACATCACTTCCTTTCGATGCATACGCGATCTGCGCGTAGGGGTCGTACATTGGGACGGCGTTGGGGACGTCGAGGCTGAGCAGGATCACGTCGGCTTTCTTGTCTTTTTCGAGCGAGCCGATTTCTTTGTCCATGTGGAGGGCGCGGGCACCGTCGATGGTCGCCATTTCGACTACGGCCTTCGCGTTGATCGCCAGCGGGTTCATCTTTGAGATCTTGGCCAACTTCGCGGCGAGGTCGATTTCTTCCATGATGTCGAGGTCGTTGTTGCTGCCGGCAGGGCCGTCGGTGCCGAGGCCGACGGCGATCCCGGCGGCGCGCTCTTCCGGTACGGGCGCGACGCCGCTCGCGATCATCATGTTGCTCGACGGGTTGTGCACGCAGCCAACGTGTTTTTCGGCGAGCGTTTTCCGGTCGGCGGCATCCACGAAAATGCAATGCGCTCCGACAATGTCGGGACCGAGCACGCCGATCTTGTCGAGATATTGCGTCGGCGACATGCCGTGGTTCTTGTAGCTGTCGTCGTTTTCTTTCTTCATCTCGGAGAGATGGATGAGGATCGGCGCGTGATATTTGCGGGCGAGGGCGGCGGCGTCTTTCAGCGTCTTTTCTGAACAGGTATAGATGGAGTGCGGCGCGGGGGCGGCGTGAATCAGGGGATCGCCCTGCCACTTCTTCAGGAATCGCTCGGTGTAGTCGAGCATGGCGGCTTCGGTCTTGTTGTCGGGCGCGGGGAAGTCGATGAACGTTTCGCCCAGCACGCCGCGCATGCCAGCTTTCTTGGTTTCTTCGGCAATGGCGTCTTCGAAGTAGTACATGTCGGCGAAGGTGGTAACGCCGGAGCGGATCTGCTCGGCGAGCGCCAGACGCGTTCCCCAGCGCACGAACTCCTCGTTCACGTTCTTGGCTTCGGCGGGAAAGATGTACTTGTAGAGCCAGTCGTTGAGGGTGACGTCGTCGTGGATGCCGCGGAAGAGCGTCATCGGAACGTGGGTGTGGCCGTTGATGAAGCCGGGGAGGACGAGGGTGTTGCGGGCGTCGATGGTCTGCTTGGCGGCGTACTTCGCTTCGAGTTGTGCGCGAGGGGCGACTTCCGTGATCGTGTCGCCGGTGATGACGACGGCGCCGTCGTCGAGGATGGCGCGGTTGGCGTCCATGGTGATGACGGTGCCGCCGGTGACGAGGAGGTCGGCGGGGAGCTTGGATTGGGAGTGAAGTGAGATGGATAAAAGGGTAAGCAAGGCAAACAGCGAGGGAAGAAAACGTGGGACGATTTTCATAGGGCTTCCAGTCATTGACTCATCGCGTCGGCGATGATTTTGAACGAACGAGACTGTCTTTCGCCCCTTCGGGGCTTGTATGTTTTTCTGGCCAAATCCCACGGCTTACGCCGTGGGCTGCATTCTTGCGCCGCTTCGCGGCTGCTGGCCGACCAGCTTCAGATTACCGTAAGCCGTCTTCTCCCTTGATCTGATCTTTGGTCAGGCCGCCGACACGCGGCAAGGGGCGGCCGCTATCGGTCACGGCGATGGCGACCATGATTTCGTTGGCGCGGGGTGCGTCGTTCAGGCGGACTTCCATGCCGTCGAAGTGGCTGCGGACGTAGGCGGCGTCTTTGTGGCCGAGTGGGATGTCGAGCACGACACCGAGGCCTCCGCGTTTTTTAGACGATGGAATCAGAGCTGCGCCTTTGCCGAGGACTTTGCGAACGGGTGTGCCGAGTTTGGGGTGAAGCACGGCGGCGGCGTGTTCGAGTTCGCCGTTCTCGCCTACCGCGGCGGCCTTGCCGTAGCTTTCAGCCTTCGGTCCTTCGATGCCGAGAGCGGCGACGGCGCGCTGAGTGAGCAAGTCGCCGAGTTCTTCGCCGATGGCCATCAGTTCAGAAAGATCTTCGACATATTTGCCGGCGAACGGGTTCTCGATTACTGCGACGGCTGCGGCGCGGCGCGTGGGCGGATTGATGGATCGGCCCATCTCGGAGCAGGTTTCTTCGACGAAGGTGGCGATCTTGCGGATTTTGGCTTTCATCGCAGGCCGTCCTCTCCCTTGATTTCGGACGCTTTCAGGCCGCCGACGCGAGCATGAACGCGGGGGCCGGTGGTCATGACCAGCGCGAGCACAATCTCATCGGCACGAGGTGCGTCAGCAAGGCCAACTTCCATGGCGTCGAAGTGACTGCGCACGTAGGAGGCGTTGATGTGGGTGATCGGGACATCGAGGCGAGCGCCAGGGCCTCCGACTTTTTTGGTCGAGGCAACGATGGCTTTCGCTCCGCCGAGAACTTCGCGCATGGCATAGCCGCCGGGAACGTGCCACAGAGCGCCGTGCTCGGTTTCGCCTGCAGCTCCGACGATTGCGCCTTTGCCGTAGCCTTCGATGAGTTTCGGATCGCCGCCCAGGGCTTGGACGAGAGCGCGGGCCATTTCGAGGCCGAGGGGCTTGAGGTCGTCCATGAAGGATTCGATTTTGTCGACGTAGGTTCCGGCAAACGGATTCTTGATCACGGCGAGGGCGGCGGCGCGCTTCAGCGGCTTCTTGGCGATGGGACCGCCTTCGTGGAAGATCTCTTCCACGGCAAGGAGGCGCTTGCGGAGTTGGACGTCAGGCATGAACCGGAATCCAGCGTCGTGTGAGTTGAACGGCGCCTCAAGAGTGTATCGCACAGAGCGGACAGCGACGCTCAGCGGCTAAAGCCTGGATCGCTGGTGGCTCCTATCGGCACGGCTGAAGCCGTGCCCTTCCCGAACCGGATGCTCTCAACGGGATATTCATCGAGCCCAAAGTTGCGCGTGCCGACGAGGCGAGTCTCGCCTTGAAGGTTCAGCGCAGCCGCGCGGATCAGGCCTTGTCTGTGCAATTGATCCGCGACCTGCGCGCCCGCCGAAAGTGCGGCGTGAATTTCGTCGAGACGAAGTTCGCCGACGCCTTGCGTGACTAGGCGGTCGGCAAGGTCGGTGTCAGGCTGGAGTTCGTTCGCCGGAGTCCGCACGACAGCTGGGTGCCCAGGCAAGTCGACCGCGTTGGCAATGACGGTTGCAGCGGCGTCGGCCTGGGCGGCGGTATCGGCGAGGACGGTGACGGCGTCGGCGATGCCGAGAGAGAAACTGCGTCCGCGCCATCCGCTGGTGGCAATGCCGCGGACCGGATGATTGAATTCGATGGTTGTCGTTCCGAAGAGGGAGGTTCTTTGATGCGATTGCGAGGAGGGCCAGGGCTCATCCGATGCCGACAAAGACCTTGAACCACCAAGGGCACGAAGGGGCACGAAGGGATTCTGACGTTGTTGGGGGTTCCTGCTGGGAGGCGGGGTAGGCTGCGGTTGGGGGTATTCGATCATGCCGACTACGAATTTTTCGCCCGGCGTGAGGTGGAGCGCGATGTCGCCGCCGTCGTTGACGTAGGCGCGGGAAAGGTCGGCGGCAGTGGTCATGGCGTTGAGGATTTCTTCGGCGACGGCACCGGCGACCGCCGCCATTGGTGTAATGAATGCCGTGGCGGCGTAGGGAGTGACGGCAGCGACCATACGGCGGGCAATCGGGTCGCTGGGGAGAGGGCCGTTGATACGAGTTGGCTGTCGCAGGAATTTCAATTCGGCGCAAAGTTCGTCAAGCACGGTGACGAATCGTGTCGCGGCGGCGCGATAGGCGGCTTGGATTTCTGGAGCCTCGCCCCAAGCTTCGACGATCAAGTCGATGGGGCCGTCGTGCATGTGCAGGCGGCGGTTGTCGGGCAGGAGGCGGATTTGGGCGCGGGGATTCATTCGCGGTCTGACTTTCCGGCGGACAGCGGCCAGGGGTTGTCGTCGCGCGGCGCGACGCGCCGGCTGCCGTCGTCGCTGCAGTGAATGGAGCTGAGCGGGCGCACGTGGTCCATATGCCCGCCGAGCGCGGCGTAGTCGTCGAGCTTCAAGGTGAATTCGATGGGCGCAACGAGCGCGGGCGTAGGCACGTAGCCGAAAGCGTTCTCGGGCATGCGGCTGACGTCCACCATGTAGGTGATGCCGCCGCCGGGCCAGACATAGACGGGCGCGCCGCCAGAGGTGACGCGGGTGAGCGCGTCGCGGACGGAGAGCGTGAGTTTGACTGGATTCTCGGTGACCCCGGCGCGGAGGGATCCGCCGGCGCCGCCCATGAATAAGACGGTGCAGAGGGCAGGCTCACAGTTTTCTCGGATACGTGCCACGGATTCTTGAAGGGACGGCGGCAGATCTCTTTCTACCGGGCGAAGCGCGTCGTCCAATTCGTAGTATGCATACTGCTCGCCGGTGGTGCTGACCATCAGCAGGCGCAGGCCGGGCTTGGCTACTCCCGGATCGAACGGAGCGAGGATCGAGAGCGGATCGGTGATGTTCGTCCCGCCCCACGACGTGCCTGGCTCGGCGACCTTGAAGTACCGCCCCGGCGTAGAGCGGCGCCCTTTCATTTTGATACCGGTTTCGGGGATGTCGAGTAACTTGCCGGCTTGATGTTCGGAAAGAACGCCGGTGATGTGGTCGTCCACGACGACGACTTCGTCGACTTTGCCGAGCCACTGTTTGGCAAACATGCCGATGGTGGCCGAGCCGCACCCGACGCGCATGCGCTCTTCGTGGACGCCATCGACGATGGGGGGCTTGCCGGCCTGCACAACGACCTTCGCGCCATCGTCGATTTGAAGTTCCACGGCCTTGCCATTGCACAGGTGCAGCAGCGTGTCGCAGGTCACGGTGCCTTCGTGGCGACTGCCGCCGGTAAGGTGACGGACGCCGCCGAGCGAGAGCATCTGCGATCCGTATTCGCTGGTGGTGACGTGGCCGACGGCTTCGCCCTGCGCGCGCACGATGCTGCATTCGGCTCCGAGATGGCGGTCGGTGTCGATCTTCAGTTTCACCCCGCAGTAGCTGAAAATGCCCTCGGTCACGACCGTGACCATGTCGACGCCCTGGACTTGCGAGGAAATGATGAAGGGCGCGGGCTTGTAGTCGGGATAGGTCGTGCCCGCGCCGATTGCGGTCACGAATGTTTCGGAGTCGCTGACGAGGTTGCCGTCCCACTCGCGGCTCTTTCCAAGGAAAGGAACCAGAGATTCGCCGCGGGACTGGGCTCGTTCAAGCATGACATGCGGATCGAGGCGGACGAGTTGACCCTCGTGATTGCCGTAGCGGTCGCAGGAGCCGGTGCGTCCGGGCTTGATGTAGCAGAGCACGGGGCATGCGTCGCAGCGGATGGCGTCGTCAGGCAAGGGGGCCTGCTTTCTGCTTCGCCAGGATTGCGGCGCGTACGCGATCGGGAGTGGCGGGGATTTTTCGCAGCCGGATGCCGACGGCGTCATATAGCGCGTTGAGAATGGCGGGTGCGGTCGGGATCACCGCTTGCTCGCCGATGCCTTTCGCGCCGAACGGGCCGATGGGCGTGGGATCCTCGATGAGGATCGATTCCACCGGCGGAATATCTCCGGCGGAGGGAATGAGGTAGTCGTGAAGATTCTCGCCTTTGCCGGGGAAGAACTCTTCCATTAGCGCCATGCCCAGGCCTTGCGCGACGCCGCCTTCGATCTGGCCTTCGATCAGCGTGGGATTGATGGCGCGGCCGACGTCGTGGGCGGCGGTAACTTTCAACACGCGCACGGTGCCAAGTTCGGTGTCGACTTCGATTTCGGCCATATGGGCGCCGAATCCATAGGCCGCGTACGGATTGCCTTGGCCGTTCTCGTCGAGCTTGCTGGTTGGGGGATCGAATGTGGCTTCGACGGTGATGACGTAGCCGTGCTGGTCGAGGGGCAAGCCAGCGAGGCTGATGGTGTGTGCCTCGCCTTTCTCTTCGATCGTGAGGACGCCGTCGCCGAACTGTATGCCGGCGCACTCGCAGCCCTTGGCCAGGGCGAGAATCGCTTGCCGCAGCTGAGTTCCTGCCATGTGCGCGGCTTTTCCGGTGACGAGCGTCTGGCGAGAGGCCGAGGTTTTGCCGCAGTCGGGGGTGATGGCCGTGTCGCCCGAGATCAGGTCGAAGCGGTCGATCGGAGCGCCGAGCGCGTCGGCGCAGATTTGCGTCACGATGGTGTTGGAGCCCTGGCCGATGTCGACTGCGCCCTGATGGAGGGCAATGCGGCCGTCGCGCTTCAGACCAATTCGTACGGTTGAGGGATTGGGCAGGGAAGTATTGCCGCAGCCGTACCACATGCCCGCTACTCCTACGCCGCGACGGGCCGGGCTCTTGGTTGTCGCGTTGAATTCGGCGGATGAGCGTCGCGCGTGCTGCCACCTTGGCCGCAGCGCTTCGAAGCACGCGCGGATGCCGACGCCTTCGCCGAGAATTTGTCCGGTGACGGTCGGAGTCTGGCCGTCGAGAGCGTTGAGAATGCGGAATTCGAGGCGGTCGATGCCCACGCGGTCGGCGAGTTCGTCGTAAAGTTGCTCCTGCGCGATGGTGGCCTGGGGTACTCCGAACCCGCGAAACGCGCCCGCCGGCACGAGATTTGTGTGGATGGCGCGGGTCAGGGCGCGGTAGTGCGGCACATAATAAGGACCGGATGCATGAACGGGAACGCGTGCGGCAACCGTGGGTCCCCAGGAGGAATAGGCGCCGGTGTTGAAGTCGGCAGAGAAGTCGAGGGCGACCAGTTTGCCATCGCGAGAGCAGGCGCCGCGAATCTTCATTTTTGCCGGGTGACGCTTTGTGGTCGAAACGATCGACTCGGTGCGGGAATAGACCATGCGCACCGGCTTTTGCAGATGCCACGCCGCGAGAGCGAGAAAGGGTTGAACGGAGAGGTCGAGCTTGGAGCCAAAGCCGCCGCCGACGGCGGTTGGGATGATCCGGACGCTCTCCGGGGGAATCCCGAGGATGGCCGCAATGTCGCTGCGATCCATGTACGGCGATTGCGTGCAGGCCTGAATTTCGATGCCATCGCCGACGCGACGCGCGAATCCGGCTTCGGGCTCGATGTAGGCGTGCTCGACGAAGCCGGTTTCGTACTCGGCTTCGGCGGTGATGTCGGCGTGGGCGAGGGCTGAGTCTACGTCTCCTCGTACGACACGCCCGCGGACGAGCACGTTCTGTTCGCGATGAGCATGGATTCGGGGCGCGTCTGGCGCGAGGGCGGAGTCGATATCTTTGAGCGGAGGCAGTTCCTCCCAGACGACTGGAAAAGCCGCGGGATCGATCGCTTCTACACTTGCCGGGTCGCCGACCACGGCGGCTACCGCTTCGCCACGATAGCGCGCTTCGTGGTGGGCAAAGACCGGCTGGTCGGCAAGCGGCGGAATCACGCCATAGCAGTCTCGTCCTGGAACATCTTTGGCGGTGAAGACGGCGTGAATGCCGGGATGCTCGCGAACGAAGGCGTCGATGTCGCCGAATTGAAAGCGGGAGCGATGATGGGGGCAGCGGATGGCGCGCACCGCGAGGGCGCCGGCGGGGGTTTCGTCGGCGCCGAAGATCTCGGCGCCTTCGATCTTCTTCAGGCCGTCGAGGCGGACAAGACGCTGGCCTACCGCTTCTCCCGCCTGCGGCGAGGTCGGCGCAGTTGAGGCCGTGCCTGCATTGAGAATGGCCGCGACAATCTTGCGATAGCCGGTGCAGCGGCAGAGCACGCCGCCCATCGCGTCCATGACTTCGCTTTCGCTCGGCGCCCCCTTGTTCTCCAGCAGGGCCGTGGCCGCGACGAGCATGCCGGGTGTACAGGCGCCGCATTGTGCCGCGCCGTGAACCAGAAATGATTGTTGCAGAAGCGCACCGAGTGGGCGCTGCGCCAATCCTTCGACGGTGATGATGTCGTGTCCGGCGGCTTGTGCGGCGGCGACCAGGCAGGCGCAGACGGGATCACCGTCCAGCAGAACGGTGCAGGCGCCACAATCGCCGGCATCGCATCCGACCTTGGTTCCCGTCAGGCCGAGGCGGTCGCGCAACACGCGCGAGAGGCGTTCTACGGGAGAAGTATTCACGGAGATTTCGCGTCCATTGACTCGAAACGCGATTGCGTCCATCGCGGACGCTGTCGAAGTCTCGTGCGTAGCGGCCATCTCAGGGGGCCTCCGCGCAAGAGTTGATAGCGCGCCGGACGAGCGTCATGGAAGCATCGAGACGGTATTCGGCAGTGGCGCGAACGTCATCGATGGGAGAGAGCGGAGCGAGATGAGCGGGAGCGACAACGGAGTCCAATCGATCGCGAACGGAGGCGCCGATCAAATCTTGCTCGAGCGCCGGCAGTCGTCGTGCAACCGCCGAACATGATCCTATCGCCACTCGCGCTGCGGCGATCCGGCCGTCTTTTACCCAAACGACAGCGGCCACCATTGAAATGGAGATGACCAGATAGCGCCGGGTGCCCAGCTTCAGGAAGGCCGATGCGGCATCGTCGAGAGTTCGCGGGACGCAGATCGCGGTCAAAAGTTCGTCGGGACGCCGGTCGGTCCGGCGGTTGCCGACGATGAATTCGGCCAATGGCATCCGCCGGGTTGCTGTGCGTGAGCTGAGTTCGACTTCCGCATCCAGGGCCAGCAGAGGAGGGACGCCGTCGGCAGCCGGGGAGGCATTACACAGATTGCCCGCCACTGTGCCGCGATTCTGAATCTGAACCGATCCAACTTCGCGAGCCGCGCTCTTGAGCGCGTCGAAGCAGCGGGGCAAGTCCGCGCGAATGATGTCGGTCCAGGTGGTGAGTCCGCCGATGCGAAAGTAGTCGGCCTCGCGCGAGACGCCTCGCAGTTCCCGCAGTCCGGAAATGTCGAGCACGGGGCCTTGCGGAATCCGGTCTCCCAGAGCCGGATAAAAATCGGTGCCTCCAGAGAGGACCTGGACGCCGGGCGTCGCCAACTGAACGACGGCCTCGTCGAGTGTTTTGGGCCTGAGATACAAGATTCGGGTTCCGTGGCGACTTGGAGCGCCCAGCGCGAAGTGAGAATCCCGCTATTTTCGTACGAACGGTCTGGATTTGTACAGGTCAGGGGCCTGTGATTTTCCTCACACAGGTACGTCGGTGCCAGATCGGTCAACTTTTCGTAACAGGCACAATTTCAATCAGTTATCCGAAACTTCCTGGGGCGAACGAAAAAATCTATCGTGCCAAATCAAATCGCGATGGATGGGATTGGCGCCACACACCGTAAAATAGAATTGTGGGGTGTGCCGGAGTGTCTCCGGCCCCAAAATTCCATCTAAAGCCGCGCGGATTAGAATTTGCAAGCCGGGGAGGGGCCGAACTGATTTGGATCACCAAAACGATGCAGTAGAGGATTTGGAACAGAGCGAAGAATCGGGGAGAGCGAGTCACGTTCTGACGCTGGAAGAAATTGCGAACCTCACCGGCGAGGGCGGGAAACCGGCGGAAACGCTTTCGAACGTCGTGGCCTTGATCGCCAAGCGCTTTGGGACTGACGTGTGCTCGGCGTACCTGCTCGAACCCGATCGCTCCACACTGGTACTTGCCGCCACGCTGGGTCTTCGCCGGGAGGCGGTCGGTAACCTGCGAATGACGCTGCATGAGGGGCTGGCCGGATTGGTCGCGGAACAAGTTCGTCCAGTGGCGGTAGAGCAGGTGAAGAATCACCCGCGCTTCAAGTACTTCACCGAAGCCGGCGAAGATGCCTATCAATCCTTTCTCGGAGTGCCGCTGATCGACCGCGGCGTTTTACAGGGAGTGCTGGTGGTTCAGACCATCGCACCGAGAGTTTTCCCGGAGCATGAAATCCGCTTGCTGACGGACGCGGCGACACAGGTCGCGCCCGTTGTCAGCGAGGCTCGCATGCTGGACCGCTTCATTGCTCCCGCCCAGGAGCGCCTGTGGGCCCTGGCCCGAAACCTGTGGTGGAGCTGGGATCACGATTCGGTCAATCTCTTTCTGGATCTCGACCCGGTGCGCTGGAGCCAGCTCAATCACAATCCGGTTTCGATGCTGGCGGAGTTTCCACTGCGGCGCTTGGAGGCGCGCGCGGCAGAACTGGGGCTCGATAGCCGCATCAACTATGCCTATCGCCGGCTGTGCGAGTACGAGGAGGCGGAGCGAACCTGGGGCGCCCGCCACGCCGGAATTCTAAGAACGCGGCCCGTTGCATACTTCTCCGCAGAATTTGGACTGCATGAGTCTCTCCCCGTCTACTCGGGTGGATTGGGCGTGCTGGCGGGCGATCACATCAAGAGCGCATCGGACCTGGACATTCCCCTTGTGGGCATTGGACTGTTCTACGGCCAGGGATATTTCCGGCAACGATTGAATGCGGATGGCTGGCAACAGGAGGAATACCTCGAAACGGACGTCAACCAGTTGCCGATGGAGCCGGCGATCGGCAAGAACGGCCTGCCCGTGGTCGTTCAGGTGGACACGCGCCACGGCTCAATCCGCGCCAAGGTATGGCGCGTCAGAGTAGGGCGCTGCAACCTGTTCCTGCTGGATTCCGACATGGAAGGAAACGCCCCTGAGGATCGCGAGCTTACTTCCCGGCTTTACGGCGGCGACCGCCGGGTGCGCGTGCATCAGGAACTGTTGCTTGGAGTGGGCGGACTGCGGGCTCTGAAAGAACTCGGCATTACGCCCGGGGTGCTGCACCTGAACGAAGGGCACAGCGGTTTTGTCGTGCTGGAAGCGATTCGCCAGCGGATGGAGGAGGAGGGGCTGAGTTTCGAAAAGGCGGTGCCGCGCGTAGCGCGCGAAGTTGTCTTTACGACGCACACGCCCGTGCCGGCCGGCCACGATCGCTTCGAATCCGATCTGATCGAAGAGCACCTGGGGCCGCTGCGCGAGAAACTCGGTCTGTCGCACGAAAGTTTCATGGCGCTCGGCCGGGAGAATCCCAACAACAATGATGAGCTATTCTGCATGACCGTTCTGGGCCTGCGGCTGTCGCGGCGGGCGAACGCCGTTTCCTCTCTGCATGGAGAGGTTTCGCGCGCGATGTGGACCGGGCTCTCGCCGGGGAAGCCGGAAGATTCGGTGCCCATCGGCCATATCACGAACGGCGTTCATGTGCCGTCCTGGCTTGCTCCGCAGATGTTCCGCCTGTACGACCGTCATTTGGGAACAGGGTGGCACTTGCGCAGCAGCGAAGCGAAAATCTGGGAGGGGATCGAGAGTGTCGATGACGGGGAACTCTGGGAAACGCACCTGAATCTGAAGTCGCGCATGATTGATTTCGTGCGCCGCCGTGCGGTGCGACAGGCTGTGCGCCGCGACGAGCCCGAAGAGGTGTTGCAGAAACTGCGCGGCGTGCTCAGCCAGGACGCGTTGACGATCGGTTTTGCGCGACGCTTTGCTACCTACAAACGCGCGGATCTGGTTCTGGCTGACATGGAACGCCTGGCCGCGATGGTGAATGATCCGAAGCGGCCGGTGCAGTTTGTGTTCGCCGGAAAAGCGCATCCGAACGATGAGCCCGCCAAGCGCGTGCTGCAGCAGGTTGCGCGCCTGATGCGGGATGCGAAGTTCTCCGACCGTTTTGTGTTCGTCGAGAACTATGACATCAACGTGGGCCGGCATCTGGTGCAGGGCGTGGATGTGTGGCTGAACAATCCGCGGCGTCCGCTGGAAGCCTCGGGCACCAGCGGACAGAAGGTCGTGCTCAACGGCGGCCTGAATCTCTCCATCCTGGATGGCTGGTGGGCGGAAGCCTACGATGGCTTGAATGGTTTCGCGATTGGGACCGGCCGGACGCACTCCGACATGACGGTCCACGACACACGGGACGGCGAAGATCTGATGCGCGTGTTGCGCGAAGAAGTGATCCCACTGTATTACCAGCGCGACCGCGATGGATTGCCGCGGGGATGGATTAAGCGCATGAAGCGCACGATCCGTACCTTAGGCTGGCGCTTCAATGCGGACCGCATGGTGATGGACTATACGCTCAAGTGCTACGTGCCGGCGGCGGGCGGGACGTCGAGCGATATGCGACCTAACCTGTGACATAAGTGCGGTAAGTGTGCATCCGGCGCGTATAAAGGTGCAACTTCTTACCCGCGCCGGGTGCTGTTTCTTCGTTGCCCTTGACGGGGTTCCGCAATGCGGTCTAACCTTCCTGATTAGAGGTAGCCAGGCCCGGGTTTCTCCAATTTCCTCAGGGTTATTTGTCGAAATCAGGCTCCAGTGGCTCGATCCCAAAGGTAGGAGTATGCAATGAATAGAAAAGACAGGCAGCGCGGGTTCTCGCTTATTGAGCTGCTGATTGTGGTTGCCATCATCCTTATCATTGCTTCGATCGCCATCCCGAACCTGCTGCAGGCGCGCATGTCGGCGCATGAGGCATCGGCCGTGGAGGCAATCAAGACCATCAACACTGCCCAGATTTCCTATGTGTCGGCGTATCCGACAGTGGGCTACGCGGGCACGTTGAGCGTGCTCGGCGGCACCAGTTGCGCACCACCGACTCCCGCCAGCGCATGCTTGATTGACTCCCAACTGGCGTCCGGGGTGAAGAACGGCTACAACTTCACGATTACCGGTGTGAGCGGAAGTCCGGTCGCGACGTACCAGATTGTGGCGTCTCCGACCGTACCCAATCAGACGGGCAGGCGCTACTTCTGCTCGTTCGCCGATGGAGTGCCGCGTGCCTCGACCACCGCCATCGCGGCCTGTGACTATACGATTCCGCCGCTGCAATAGCGGGCGGTTTATTCGATCCAGAAGACTGCGCCTCGTGAGATTGGTGGCAGGCGGTACGCGGTCATTTCACCTTTCTTTTCGCCTTGAAGTTCCTGCTCTTCGCCCAGGAAGGGAAGGAACATCGCCTTGCCTGTGCCTCGCACCGTAACGACCACGCCGGTTTCGGGTTCCTGATTTGCGTTCACTCCTCCACGAAGACCCTTGAAGTTAGCAAAGTAGACGTGCAGCTTGCCGTCGACTCTGGCGACATGAGTGGCGACGGCGGAAGAAGCTTCAATCTGGACTTCAGAATTAGCCGGCAGGTTGTCGAGAAATTGAGACTGGCTGGAGGGAGAGGCGGCAGCGAAGTCGCGTTCGAGAGCTTCTGTATAGGCTTTTCCGGGACAGGCTTCCATGCGGAGGACGTTGGGCTGATTCGGAAGCGCGGTGGCGTCCGTGCCTGTGATGATCAGCTTGCTGCCGCTCTTGGCGAATTTGAGCAGGAGGGCGCGTTCCGTGTCATCCAGCACGCGCACGTCCGGCAGGATCAGCGCGCTGCCGGTGAAGTGAGCAAGTGTGCGCGGTGTGACGACTTCGTAGGCCAGGTGCTTCTGCAGGAGCAGAATCAGGATTCCCTGGTAGGAGCGCAGGAATTCGCTGGAATAGTAATTCCGAGTCGGAGGCGAGAAGTAGACGCCGATCGGATTGACGGGTATGCGCGGGCGGTAGAACGTTGCTTCATGTTTCGCGATCCAGGCGAAGATGCGCTTTCGGGTTTCGAGATCGTTGGATCCGGACATGACGTGGCCGCGCGCATCCCAGGAGTTCGCGCCCACCATGACCTGCGACATGAAGAGATTTTCCATTGCGTCGCGGGGGACGATTTTTTTGTCGCCGTCCCAGGAGTAGTTCAGGATCCACGTCGGCTTGCCTTGGGCGAAGGCGCGGAACGAGGCCATTCCGACTTGGTAGCGGAACCAGTCGAGCGGGGTGCGCGAGGACGCCATGTGATCGCCGCCGCCGAATTCGTATTCGTGAGCGATGGCGTCGTTGACGGCGTAGAGGCTGTAAACGTCGGATCCGACGCGGACGGCTTCTTCTTCGATGCCGGGGTAAATCTCCGGAATTGACTTGATTTCCGGATTGACCGACTTCGCGGTGCGATCGATCTCTTGCATGAAGTCGGTGATGGTCTGGATACGGAAATCCACCCACTTGCGGAAGTTGGCGTCAGAGAAGTCGCCGAGCTTGAGATCGCGTTTCGCGTCGAGGCCGGTTCGCTGCTTGAAGGCGGCGACGGTGTAGTCGTCGAAGCTTGCCCACGAATCTTCCCAGCCGTCGAAATGGGTCATCCAGTAAGGGATGTCGACATAGATGCCGTCGATGCCGGTGGCGGCGATCTGGCGCACGCGCTCCATGTACGTTTTGCGCCAGTCGGGTGCGTAGGGGCTGATCCAAACATCTTCGTCGCCCTTGGCGATCCAGAATGCGGTTCCGCCGCCGAAAATAGCGGGTTCGCCGGTGATCTTGCGCTGCAGCCAGTCGGGATGATCTTTGGCGAGGGAATGTGGCGTCTGGTCGGCGTTGGCGGTAATGCATTCCAGTCCGGCGATGTAGACGAAAGCATAGTTCCCCGTCTTGTGCGCCTGCTCGGCGACGGCGCGGATGGCAGCAAGTTTCTCTTCGGGATGGAGGAAGCTTTCGTAGCGGCCGGGAATGTCGTTGTCGACTTCGATGCCGAAGATGTGGCTTGCTTCGGCTTCGCGCACGATGCGGGCGGCGTCATCTTTTGAATGGAGTCCCCAAGCGGAGATGCGGACGTAGTTGGTCCAGTCTTGCCCCGCAGGGATCGCGGCCACAAGGTATAGAGTGGCGAGGAGGATTGCAGGGAGTGCAACGCGAGAGTATCGGTTCATGAAATCCCTCAATTTCAGCGGGATGGATGTGGATCGAATGCAGTCGGTGATCAGCCCGCCAGTCCGCCGGTCTCATCGGACTCGCCGAGACCCGCGGTCGGCCAGTGGCCCGGAGCCAACATCGTATCTGTCGAAGTTGTGGCCGGGGACAAAGGCGTGCAGTGGCTGGGTGGCGTGGCCGCTGGCGAGGGCCGCGGCGCCGCCCGCCTTCAGGAAATCGCGTCGACGCATGCGCAACCTCCTTGTCTGACTGCGAGGAAAAAGGGGAAGAGGTCAGACTTGATCCATGATCAAGAATCAAACCTCTTCCGAGTGTGGCTCGCTAGAATTCGAAACGCGCACCGAACTGCATTCGGCGGAAGTTGTTGGTTGTGGACGTGACCGTGCCCAAGGCGCCATCTCCCGATCCCACATCCGGGAAGGCAAAGCGCTGATGATTGAAGGCGTTGAACACTTCCGCGCGCACCTGTAGAAGCTTTCCCTCCCCGATCTTGAATTCTTTCGACAGCGACAAATCCAGATTGCGGATGCCGTCACCGCGCAGATTCGAGAAGTGCCGGGGAGCGTTTCCAGGAATGTTATCGCCGGGATCGCCGAAACAATCCTGATTGAGGACGGCGCCACCGGTGTTGGCGGCGTCGTGATAGCTCAAGCCGGTCGAAAGTTGAGAACAGATCACGTTCGGCCGTTGATTGCCGTCAGTCAGCAGCCCGGAACTGTTGTAGATCGCCAGTGGCTGTCCAGATTGGACGGTGACAACCGTGTTGAACGACCAGCCGCCGACGATAGCGTCGGCCACTGTATTCATTCCGCCTCCGATCCATCGGTTTCTGCCAAAGGGAAGGTCGAGGATGATGGCGGCAGTCAGACGGTGGGGGGTGTCGTTGGAGCTGATTCCATGCTCGGCTTTGAGATCGTCGAGCAGTTGCGGGTTGTCGAACTGCAGGTTGCCAATCCAGGCATTGCGTCCGGCGGAGGAATCGTCAGTCGACTTCGAGAAGGTGTAGTTGCCTTCAAAACTGATGTAGTGGCTGGCGCGCTTCTGGAAGCGAATCTGCAGCGAATGGTACCAGGAGTTGGCGTTCAGGGTTGGAAGCCCCTCGAAGCCGCCATCGAACTGCGGGAAAGGCTCCAGCAGCAATTGTTGCGGAATGGTGGGGTCAGCGTAGCGGGAGTCGACGACATCCGCCGCATTGAAAATCGGACTCGACGGACACCACGGGCCAGTCAGGTCTGCCCCTGTGGTGAAGAAGCACTGGAAAGGATTGGGCACTTCCGTGTTGAGATAATCCGATACGGCAGTGCTGGTGGGGTCATGGTCCGGGTTCAAAGTAGCCACCAGGGCGTTCCGGACGGAGGAGGGAAGGAAGTTGCGATTGCGGGTGGAAATGCCGCCGGCGCCAGCCCACGGCAGGTGCGTGCTGCGACTGGCGGAATAGTCCACACCCACCACGATCTGCCCGGGTAACAAGTGCTGAACGCCCAGGTTCCACATGTAGATCTCGGCGTTGCGCGCGGTCCCGGTGTCCAGATCGCTGGAGTTACCGAATCCCCATTGCGCCAGGTTGCCGTAAGTGGTCCCCTGCGGCGGTGCCAGACCGGCAGGAAATGGGCTCGAACAGTTTTGCTGGATGTTGGAAGGTCCCAGACACGCGTACTGGGTGTCGAAATTGTCTTTGGTGAAAAACATATTTGCCGTTTTCGCAAATGCGGGACCCGCGTACTGATAGTTGGTGGCGACGTTCATTCCATAGAAGACACCGGCCCCACCCCGCAACACCGTATTGGTTGCGAGTTGATAGGCAAACCCTAAACGGGGAGCGAAATTGTTGCGGTCCACGGGCGAATTGCGGCGGCCGGAGTTGGCAAATATCGTGGTTCCCCGGATCTCGCCAATCTGCCCGAAATCCAGCTCGGGGTGATCGGGGTCCTGATTGCGGCTGACGGGAATGTTGATTCCCGTGTCTCCTGCGAAATCGCTGAACGTGAGCCGGTTCTGCCGTTCGGTGTAGGGGGTGCTCCACTCATAGCGCAAACCGATGTTCACCGTCAGTTTGGGAGTGAGCTTCCAATCATCGTGCACGTAGAAGGCAGTCTCTTTCGATTTATCCGCCACGGCAGGAACGATGTGCAGCGAGGCGTCGTGAGCGTATCCAAGCAGAATCGTGGCAAACGGATTCCCCTGCCGATGATCGTCGTCGCCGAGGCCATTATTGGGCTGGGAAGTCGTGACGTCGCGCGAGAAGTTGAAGATGCCCGTGGGATTGTCAGGTTGCCAGAAGTTATTGAGGAAGACGCGCTGCTCGCCGCCGAACTTGATGGAATGTCGTCCCTTGACCCATTGCAAGCCAGCGGAGTAACTGAACAAGGTGTGGGCAAAGTGCGTGTCGACGCAGCATTGGGTAAACAGCGACAGGAAAGGATCGTCGACGCCGATCGTGGCCATACGCGTGAGCCCGTTGGCGGCAAGGTCCGGCGACAAACCTACGTCGCTGAGGGTTGGGTAATGGTTGCTTTCGCCGGGCGCATGAACGCGGTCCACGCTGAAGCGGCTGGTCAGGAGGGCGGTCGGAGCGATGGACCAGTTGTACTCGGCGCCGCCGTTCTGGGCATTCGTGGTGAAGATGACCCCGTCACCTTCGGGTCCAAACTCGCCATCGCCTACGATCGTGGGCGCGCTGTCGTGGACATGTTGACGGCTGTAGCGTCCACTAATCTTGTGACTGGCATTGATCTGATGATCCACCTTTACGTCGAACTGCCAGGCCGGAGAAGTTCTCAGCGCCACCGCGCGCCAATTCGGATCCGGATATTCCGCGTCCGGTATGTTGGCGTGCGGATATAAGTTGAGTATCGCCTGCCCGATGGAGTCGATCTGGTCGGACGGGATGATGTTGTCCGGAAATTGATCGTGCGGACAAGGCGTGTCCGATCCTTGATTTCCCGCACACGGATCGTAGATTCCAGCTTGATCACTGTCGGGATTCTCGGGATCGGGCAGATTCGCCGGGCTTTGGGAGAAGTCCCCGGTGCGCTCCAGGTCGGTGGGCACGATGCCCTCCAAGTTGAAGGGATCCTGCTGGCGGACCTTTTCGAAGTCGACAAGGAAGAAGGTCTTGTTTCTCTTCAGCGGACCGCTGAGGGAAAAGCCGTACTGATCGCGAACGTGGTCCGGTTTTTCGCCGGTATTGAAGAAGTCGCGGGCGTCAAACGTCGCGCGCTGGCCATACCACCAGCCGCTGCCGTGAAACTTGTTGCCTCCCTGCTTGAGGACCATATTCACAATCGTGCCGCCATTGTTGCCGAACTCAGCGGAGAAGCTGTTGTTCTGGACCTTGAACTCCTGCACGATCTCGACCGACGGCTGGTAGTAAACGTTGGAGTTGCCTCCCTCGCCCTGCTCCGGCGCGCTGATAGGACTGCCGTCAAGGGTCACCTGCGCGGTGGCGTTGCGCTGTCCGTTGGAAACGAAATTCGTGCCGGAAGGATAGTTATCAGTGATTCCGGAACCGGTGGTCTCGGTCACGCCGCCCGCCAGAAACACCAAGCCAAACGTGCTGCGGCTGTACAGCGGAATGTCGCGCACGTACTCGTTGGTGACGTCGGTGCCGAGGGAAGCGCTTTCCGTGTCAAGCAGGGGCGGAGCGGTGGTGACCTCGACGGTTTCGGTCACCTTTAACGCGCTCAGTGGAAAGTCGATGGTCGTCTCCTGGCTAACAGCGAGCACTACATTCTTTCTCTCGGACGTGCGGAAGCCCGTGGCTTCGGCCTTGAGCGTGTAGGTCGCTGGACGCAGGCCGGTCAGGATGTAGAGGCCCTGCTGGTTGCTGTGCGCGACGGTACTGATTCCGGTGGCATCGTTGGTAATAGTGATGGTCGCGTTCTGGATGACGGCGCCAGTGGGGTCCGTGACCGTGCCGCGGATCTGCGAAGTGTAGCTGGCCTGACCGAACAAGGAGCCGGCGGCGCATAACAATAAGAAGATGGGGGCGAGGGCTTTTTGACACATCGACATACGAGGACTCCTCGGAAAGCTGAGCTTTCGATGTGGCTTACGGATGCTTACGATTAGATACTTTTACTTATCTTTGAAGCGGGAGTCAAGGATTTTAACGGCTGGGGGAAGTCGGGTGCCGGAGCCTGACGTCTCTACTTTGATTCGAGTTCCGAATGAAGAGCTCGGCTTAACGCGGTCTGGCGGGTGGGATCCAGTTTCGCGTTGTTGGCGGTGAGGTAGAGGACGTCAATCGCCATCTGGCCCTCGGTCTCGATGAGAGCAATCTCGATGTTGCACCCGTGTTTGGAAATCTGCGAACACATCTTATAGAGCAGGCCGGGACGGTCCTGTGTGATGACCTGCATCAGCGTGCTGTGGGCGGAGCAGGTATCGTCGAAGTCGATCCGAGTTGAGATCCTGACCTTGGTGGCATTCCCTTTTTCGGAGCGCAGGCGGTCCTGCAGCATACGAGCTACGTCCGCCTTGCCGGTAATCACTGAGGCGATACTTTGCTTCAGGCGCTCCCACTCCGGAATGTTCAGTTCCAGGGTGCGAAAGCGGTCGGTGAAATAGAACGTGTCCACGACAACTCCGGCGGCGTTGGAGAAGGCGTTGGCCTTGACGATGTTCATGCCCCAGGCGGCGAGCGCTCCGGAAACCGAGGCAAACAGGAAGGGCCGGTCCGCAGTCAGCAGGGTGAGTTCGTACCAGTGGCGCACCTGCTTCAGGCTTAACTGAACCGGATCCTTGCCCAGTTGGCCTGCCATGTCAGCGTGCGCCAGCACGTCGCTCACGCTGTGCATGCGCAGATAGCGCTGCGGCAGTCCTTCGAGGAACGTGTTGATCTTTTTCCCCGCGACCGGCGCCAGAGAATGCAGATGGGTCAGGATGGCACTGTTGTCATCGGCATGCACGCGTTCGTCCGCGCTGCGGTTCAGGTAGTTGGCGGCGGATATGTAGAGTTGCCAGAGGTTATCGGCTTTCCAGGGGGTCAGGGCTTCGGGATTGACGGCCTTGATGTCGGCATAGGTCATCAGGCACAGCATCTTTAGCCGTTCTGGAGCACCGACCTTTTCGGCGAATGTTTTCACGTTGGCCGGATCGAAGACATCGCGACGCATGGCGGCGGACATTTCCAGGTGACTG